>Ga0315288_10004770_pt1 | contig 17254 bp, 14 predicted proteins | sample YL17G11_20_MG_FD_203454 | JGI IMG/M metagenome (GOLD analysis project Ga0315288, IMG submission 203454) | Sediment microbial communities from Yellowstone Lake, YNP, Wyoming, USA - YL17G11_20 | ecosystem: Environmental > Aquatic > Freshwater > Lake > Sediment | place: USA: Wyoming | collected... | reverse complement strand
GTCCAGTATATATTAATACGCACGAAAGTTAATACGCGTGAAAGGGAGGTTTGTTATGAGACATGGTAAATGGTCAGTCTATGGTGTTCTGATTTCGGTATTATTGCTAACGATACCAACACAGGTCGCCGCTGCAGGTAAGATTAAGATAGGGGTTATCAGTCCCATGAATTTTATGCAGGGAAGAGATGCATGGGATGGAGCTACTTTGGCTGCGGAAGAAATAAACAAGTCTGGGGGAATAACTGTAAAGGGGGTAAAGTACGAGATAGAGCTGGTAAAGGCAGACTCCAACGAATTCGCAAGCGTTCCTGATGCTATAAGTGCATTTGAACGATTGATCACTTTGGATAAGGTTAATTTTGTGGTTGGAGGATTTAGATCTGAAGCTACCCTGGCTCAACAAGAATTATTGGCACAGTATAAGATCATTTATTTGAATACAGGATCAGCTGCTCCTGATTTAACTGCGAGGGTGAAGCAAAACTACGATAAATACAAGTATTACTTCAGGGCTAATTCTGTCAATTCGGTGCTAGCTACCCCCCCAGTTTCCGCTACCTTGCAGGTAGTTATGGACAAGCTGAAAACCCAACTTGGCATTCAGAAACCGAACGTGGGTTTGATAATGCAAAAAGCGCGTTATATAGATGCTATGGTTGATCCTGTTCAGAAGATAGTGGCGGCTTTGGGTGGTAAAGTAGTAGGATTATGGCGACCCTCAGCCACGGCTCCTACCTTAGTGGCCGAACTTAGCGCTGCTAAAGAGGCTAACGCGCACCTTTGCTTTATAACCTTCGACGGTCCGGCGGGTGTGATTACTGATAAAGAGTGGGGCGCTATGAAATTCCCATTCGTAAATACAGGGTACAATTCTGAAGCACAGACTAAACAACATTGGGAGGCGACCAACGGATATTGCGAATATTCTACGAACTTAGGGTGGATTGCGCGCAGCAATATCACCAAGGCAAATGCTCCGTTCTGGGATGAATATGTTAAAAGGTATAACAGATTTCCATCTGTGTATTCAGCGACTCATTCGGCTATAAATGTGCTAAAGGTGGCTATTGAGAAGGCCGGTACAATGGGTAGTGATATCTTGGTTGGGGAACTGGAAAAGATTGATTATCCTACTTCTTACTTCAGACAGGTATTTTATCAAAAGGATCAAAAGTTTGCTCACGATACCATCATTGGTGCTGGGCATTCCACTGGGTATGTAATGCAGTGGATCAAGGGCGAACTGAAGGTTGTCTGGCCGGACGGCAAACCTCTTCAGACATCTGAAGATGCCCAGTCCTGGCGGGGGATAAGGTATGAAGGCACGGTGGATTATAGACTACCTCCCTGGGTTGTAGAATACTGGAAAGATAAGAAATGAAATATGTAAGAACGGGGAGGCCCGATTGGCACCTCCCCGTCTTAACATATCAATAATTATTTTGCGGAGGTATCCCTTGCTACAGAATATCGTAGCTAATGGCCTGATCTTTGGCGGTACCTATGCTGTATTGGCAGCAGGTTTTGCTTTGGTATTTGGGGTGGCGCGCATACTAAATATGGCCCATACTGCCTTCTACATGGTGGCTGCATATATTATTTATGCGTTTATCAGTATGCTTGGTATGGGTTCAATGCTGGTGTCGGTTCTAGCCATAATCATCGCGGTTATCCTTGCTACCGTCTGTTATATTTTATTTATTGACAGGGTGAAGCAACACGATTTAACTGTTATGGTGATTACGATTGCCATAGGCATGCTTTTTCAAGAAATCATATTATTAATATTCAAGGGTGACTACCATGGTGTCGAACCGTTTATTAAGGGGTACCTCGATTTTGGGAAGGTTAGGATTACATATCAGCACATATTTATCATTCTATCCAGTTTGATTGCTTTGGGGCTTATATGGGTTCTATTAGCTAAGACCACAATGGGCATTGCTATTCGGGCCATTTCCCAGGATAGGGTGGCTGCCAATCTAATGGGCATAAATGTTAGTCGAGTGATCTTAATAACTGTGGGGGTATCAGCAGCCTTTGCCGCTTTTGCAGGTGCGGTAGTCGCACCGAATCTTACAATTTATCCTCAAATGTGGATGCCTCCTTTAATTACCATACTTGCCGCTGTTGTATTAGGAGGATTAGGAAGTCTAAAAGGAGCTATAATAGGTGCTTTCCTTCTCGGACTTGTTGAGTCTGCAGTCGTATTCCTGGTTCCTCTTGGCGGGTACCTACGCGAGGCTGTGGCGTTGGTTACGATGTTGATAGTGCTACTGGTACGGAGCGAGGGCTTATTCGGAATAGCTTTCGAGGAAGAGAAACTATAATGAAACCATTTATTCGCCAAATATCCTGGTGGTTTAGGAATGAGATACTGGCTATCCCCTGGAGATTCATTTCATTCGCTTTTATAATACTCCTTTTTTTTATTCCGCTATTCACTCAGCAGCCATATATTTTAAGAGTTCTGATAATCACAAATATTTTTGTCTTATTTGCAGCGAGCTGGGATTTTCTATCCGGGTACACAGGTCAGTTTAATCTTGGACACGCTCTTTTCTTGGGAGTTGCAGCTTATACTGCTGCTTTGCTTAATACGCATTTAGGCTTGCAGCCCTGGGCTACAATCCCGATGGGAGCTTTGGTTGCACTGATTATTGGTCTAATTGTGGCACTGCCTGCCTTGAGGTTGAGAGGGCTTTATCTCGCCCTTGTAACGTTATCCTTTCCCATAATTCTTATAGGTATTGTCAATGCTTTTCCCGATTTCTTGGGAGGTGAGGTGGGTATATATGGAGTCGAACCATTAACTTCATCACGAGTCTTAGCCTATTACATGGTACTGCTGATTATGTTGATATCAGTATTTATAATGTGGAAATTAACAGATATAAAAAGTAAGCTCGTGAGAATCGGTATTATCCTGCACGCGATCCGTGAAGATGAGATTACGGCGCGGGCATCCGGCATTGATACCACACGCTACAAAATTCTTGCTTTCGCCATAAGTGGCTTTTTAGCTGGAATTGCAGGCGGACTCTATGTGCACTTTGTACAGGTAGCTGGTCCCTCGACCTTGGCTATAAGCCTGTCATTTAATGCCCTGCTTTTCACGATTTTTGGTGGCATTATGACGATTTATGGGGCAGTTGTGGGGACGTATATACTGTATCCAGTCATCGATTTCCTGCGGCTTAATCCCTTTATGGACCAAATTAGAATAATACTTATGGCCCTTATGCTTATATTCGTAATGCTTTTCATGCCGGGAGGTTTGACTCGGTGGATACGTGACCGGATTGAGGTAGACTGCCCGCGATGCAAAATAATCAACATCTCGAGCCGGCGTCTGTGCCGGGTTTGCAGCGCTCCGCTGCATTTGGATATCAAAAGAAAATCAGGAGTATAGATCATGTCGACGAAATCTGTATATTTAGAGCGGCCATGGCTTAAATCTTATCCTCAGGGAGTTCCTCCCGAAATTGACATCCCAGTAAAGTCTCTGTGCCAGGCTTTTGATGAAGCAACGGATAAATGGAAGGACAAGACTGCGATAATCTTTTATGGCACTAAAATAAGCTATCGTGAAATGCGAGAGAAAGTGGATAGATTTGCCAATGCACTGTCAGATATCGGGATAAAGAAGGGCGACAGGGTAGCGCTACTGTTACTGAATTGTCCTCAGTATTTCATAGCTTTCTATGGATTGCTAAAAATCGGGGCTATCATAACACCCATTAGCCCGGCTTATGTCTCGCCGGAGATCAAATATCAATTGGAAGACAGTGGTGCAGAAAGTATTGTCTGCCTCGATTTCCTTTATGCGGGTGTGGGAAAGACGGGTGTTCCCCTGAAACGGGTTATTCTAACGAGTATAGACGAGTTTCTACCGGCTTCAAGGAGATTTTTGGGTAAGAGCATTTTGAAGGGTGTATTTCAAAAAATGGCTTTGCCTCCATCGAATATCTTTAAAAAGGGAGGGTTCCATCAGTTCAAGGAACTTCTTCAGAAGTATCCTCCCACCCCCCCTTCCATTTCCATCGATCCGAAAGAAGACATTGTATCTCTTCCCTATACGGGGGGCACAACCGGATCACCAAAAGGAGTTATGATTACGCATTATGGGCACATGGCGGTTTTGTCCGCCTACAAGGCATTCTACCCGTTCTTTGAAGATGGTAAGGAAATGCTCATAGCTTATATGCCCTTTTATCATATCGCCGGTCAATGGACGGCCGTAGTAAATCCTATACTGCTGGGGCAGACTGAAATAGTTTTAACCAGTGCTGACTTGGATGACATAATTAATAGTATTGTCAACTATCAAGCGACGTTCTTTGGCGGAGCTCCAACAATATTTGAACTTCTTAAGGACTATGACAAAACAAGCAAAGTTGAATGGAAGAAATTAAAGATGGTTAGTGTCGGAGCAGATGCACTGCATGAGTCTACTTTTAAAGGTTGGCAAACGCGCACGGGAATTAATTTGCATGATGCCTATGGCATGACTGAAACATCGGGTCTTACTCACCTGACGCCTAAAGGAGGCAGTAAAGTTGGTGCAGTGGGAATACCGGTGCCAAACACGGTCTCGGGTATTCTTGATCCTGAAAAAGACGAATTTCTGCCAATGAGTGAGACCGGGGAAATTGTTGTAAGCGGCCCTCAAGTGTGCAAAGGATATTGGGAAAAGCCGGAGGCAACCAGGGAATGTGAGGCCATTATTGATGGTGTACGATGGTGGCGTACCGGCGATCTAGGGTTTATGACGGAAGATGGATATTTCCACATATATGACAGAAAGCGCGATCTTATCAAATACAAAGGCTTGCGTGTTTATGCCAGAGAAGTGGAGGAGGTACTGAAGACACATCCGAAGATCAAGGAAATTGGTGTAGTGGGAGCGAAGGATATTAAGGTCGGTGAAAATGTAAAGGCTTATGTGGTATTGGAGTCTGACGCGCGCGGTAAATTGTCTGAAGCGGATATCATAGAGTATTGCCAGGATAAATTAGCCAGTTACAAAATACCAAGGATTATCGAGCTGGTAGGTGAAATTCCAAAGACGGATGTAGGCAAGGTATCAAGACGAGAGCTCAGAGAGATGGAGGAGGACTAAGTATGGGGGCTCCGTTTCTAGAAGTAAAGAATTTGAGTAAAAGCTTTGGTGGGATAAAAGCAGTGGATGATGTGAGTTTTCAAATCGGCAGAGATGAAGTTGTTGGGTTGATAGGGCCAAACGGCGCTGGTAAGACCACCTTAATTCGGTTGCTCACTGGAATTCTGAAACCCAGTAGCGGTAAGGTCATTTTCCAAGGGAATGATATCACCGGCAAAGCAATCTGTAAAATAACCAATGCGGGGATAGCGGTGACGTTTCAAGTGGTAAAACCGTTCCGCAATCTGCCGGTTTTAATTAATGTTATGGTCCCAACCCTTTCGCCGCGGAGTAAAAAGCATGGTGAATGGGTTAAGGCGGCTGAAGCAAGGGCCAGGGATGCCCTGGAGTTTTGTGGAATAGCAGACCTCGCTCTTGAATCAGCCTCCGTGCTTTCCCATGGGGACCTTAAGAGGCTGGAGCTAGCCAGGGCGATTGCTACTGAACCTGAACTGCTTCTCCTGGATGAGCCTTTCGGTGGATTGAGTCCCGCAGAAACTACACTGATTGCCCGATCTTTGAAGAGGCTTCATAAGGGCGGCAGATTTGGCAGGTTACATAGCGAAGGGCCGGCTATCTTGATAGTTGAGCATAAGTTAGCCGAGCTTATGAAAATTGTGGATAGGGTTATTGTTCTTAACTACGGCCAGATAATAACTATAGGCACGCCAGGGGAAGTTGTTAGCAATAAGGAAGTTATAGAAGCTTACATCGGAAAAGAGGTGAGTAGCCTTGTTTCTTGATATTAAGGATTTAACTGTCTGTTATGATACAGCAGTGATTTTGAATAGTGTCAGCATCCATGTTGATTTAAAAGAAGCGGTAAGTCTAGTTGGGCCCAATGGCGCCGGAAAGAGCACCACACTGAGAGCAATATCCGGGCTTATCAAGTGGGAATTAGATACACTTAAAGGTACCAAGCTCGGAAGAATTACCCTCCAAGGCAGCGTTAAATACGACGGACAAGAGATCACAGGGCTGCGCGCGGACCAGATTGCCAAACTTGGATTAATACTATGTCCTGAGAGAGGACTTCCTTTTCGTGAGATGACTGTAAGGGATAACTTGAAGGTTGGCGCATACCTCTACAGGGATCCAAGAATTAACAATGAGAATTTAGAACGGGTCTATACTCTTTTCCCGATTTTAAAAAATAGATCTAACCAGATATCCGGCACACTTTCTGGGGGGGAACGGTTTATGCTTGCCATAGGCAGGTCACTCATGTCCCAAGCTAAGATGCTGCTTGTAGATGAACCTTCTACGGGCATTGCTCCCAAAGTAAAACAAGATCTCTTTTCCAGGATAAAAGAGATACATGAATTAGGGGTAACTTTGCTGGTAACCGAGCAGGATATTGGCTTTGCTTTCGATCTTGCCAACAGGAATTACGTACTTTCAGCGGGCAAGATAATTGCTGAGGGCGCTTCGGCAAAGCTGCTAGAGGACGAAGTTATAAGAAAAACCTATTTAGGCCTCTAATTTATGCTGGGTAATAAAATTGTAGTGAAAATCAAAGCAGGTAGTAAGCAATATATTTTTTAGGCCGCAAAAATATTGTAGGAATCAAACGAATCTTAAAAAATAAGGAGGAGGTTATCATGATCAGGACAGTTGAACAGTATCTTCAAAGTCTGGACGATGGCAGGCAGGTATGGTGCCTGGGTGAAAAGGTGAAGGATGTGCGGTCCCACCCGACAATCCAGAGCATTATACGTGCCTCGGCCATGGACTACGTACTGCCCAATGACCCCAGGCTGCGGCATCTCTTCGTAACTAAAGATGAGGATGGCGAGGACGTAAATTTCCTGCTGGTTGCACCGAAGAGTTCTGGGGACCTATTGAGGCGCAGGGACTGCTTCATCACCGGTATGCGCTCAGGCGGCGGCATAGTCCTGCATTGTATGGGCATCGATGCCCTGACCGCCTGCACGGTCGCTGCCCAGAAAATGGACAAGAACCTGGGCACCAAATATGTCCCCCGCGTAGAAGCATACAGGAAATACCTGCAAAAAAAGGATGTCGGCATTACGGGCGCGATAACGGATGTGAAAGGTGACCGTGGCCTGCGGGCTTCGAAGCAGGTGCAGCACAAGGATTTCTACGTACGGGTAGTGGACAGGCAAAAAGATGGAATCGTAGTCAGGGGAGCTAAAGTGCATATCAGTGCTTCTCCCGGCGCCAACGAAGCCATTGTGCTGCCGTGCAGGGCCCACAATGATGCGGACGAGAAAGATTACGCACTGGCGTTTGCCACACCCATGAATGCCAAAGGCCTCAAGCTGCTGGCGGTCGAGCCCAATATGAGGTTGTCCGGCGAAGAGGCTGACTGGGACTATCCCATAAGTGCAGCCTGCCAGCCGACGGAATGCCTCTTCGTCTTTGATGATGTTTTCGTGCCCTGGGAAAGGGTATTCATGTGTGGTGAATGGCAGTTCTCCAGGGATATAACCTTTGCTTTCGCAGTCTTCCACCGCCTTTTCGGGTCTTCCCGTATGGCTGCCGAACTGGAGGTACTGGTAGGCTCCGCGGCGCTGATGGCGGAATACAACGGGATCGAAAAATACGAGCACGTCCGCAATAAGCTTGCCTGGCTGGCCATGTATGCCGAATCCGTTGCCGGCCTGAGTAAGCTGGCCTGCGTAGATTGTGAAAAAGAGAAGGATACCGACCTGGTTGTGCCGAATATCATGTATGCCAATATCGCTAAGTTTACCTTCGCCGATAACCTGCACCAGGCGATGAAGCTCATCCAGGATATCAGCGGGGGCATCCCGGCGACCGTACCGGCATATAAAGACTGGAAGAACCCTGAAATACAGCCTTACATAGAGAAATACCTCAGCGGCAAAGCCGGTATACCTACGGCGGACAGGATTAAGGCCAGCAGGCTGGTAAAGGACTATGCCGGGTCCTACCACCAGGTGGCCAATATTCACGGCGAGGGCTCACTGGCTGCGCAACGCATGTTCCTCTATATCGGCGCCGACTGGAAAAAGTATAAAGCGGCGGCGAAAAGGGCGGCCCACATTGATGGCTGGCAGAATGACCCGGTTTACGGCCCGTTGCCCGAGCCTGAAAAGGTGGTCCAGCCCAAGCTGCCGAAAGTTGACAACTCGTACCAGCTGTAATAGGGTTAATCAACATTTGAAACACAGGGGAGGGACTTTTCGTTTTGGAAGCCCCTCCCTCATATAATGGGTCATTTCGGCATTCGCCATCTGCGAATGCCCTTGGGGCGGGAAAATCCCTTCTCGCCTCCCTTTCGCAAAGGGGGGTGCGGGGATTCCGTGGGCTATTTTCTTACTGGGCCATTTTCGTCCAGTTCCAGAGAGGATTCAGGTAGACCGTGCAGATGCTTTGGCAGCAAATCATCAGTGGAGTGGCTGTGGGGTGTATCTATGCCCTGGTCGCCCTGGGTTTCGTCCTCATCTACAAAGCCACCGAGGTCGTCAACTTCGCCCAGGGCGAATTCATGATGATCGGAGCTTTCGTGGCTTACACTTTCATCGCCCTGCTAAAGCTTCCCTTCCTCCCTGCGCTTGTTTTTACGCTCATCTTCATGTTTTTTTTCGGCATCTTTTTGGACCGGGTGATGTTTCGCCCACTCGTCGGAGAAGAAGCCTTCGCCCTGGTGATGGTGACCCTGGGCCTCTCCATTAGCCTGAGGAGCGTGGCCGGGATGATCTGGACCTATGATACTTTCGATTTCCCGTTTGTCTTTTCTGAAAAGCCCCTGGTCCTGGCAAGCCTGGTGATCTCAACCATTCATCTGACCATCATCGTCTCCTCCGTCATTTTGATGTTCCTTCTTTACCTCTTCTTCCGGTTCACGGATATCGGCATTGCCATGCAGGCCACCTCCCAAAACCAACTCGCAGCCTATCTGATGGGGATTGGAGTGAAAAAGGTTTTTCTCCTGACCTGGGCGATCAGCGCCGTGATTGCCGCCGTGGCTGGAATTCTGATTGCCCCGATCTCTTTTCTCCATGCCAATATGGGCTTCCTCGGCCTGAAGGCTTTCCCGGCTGCGGTTCTGGGGGGATTCGGGTCCATCCCTGGGGCTATCGTGGGGGGGTTGATCATCGGCCTCTCTGAAAACCTGGCTGGGGGATACCTCCCCACGGGCTTCAAGAATGTCTTCGCCTACATTATTCTCATTGTCGTTTTAATGATTCGCCCGGAGGGGATCTTCGGCATCCAGGAAAAGAAGAGGGTCTGATTATGAAGTTTCTGATGCGCCGGAGTTATTTCCAGGATATTCAGCTCTTCAAGTTTCGGTCGACGATCTTCTGGTATCTGGCCTTGCTGGGGGCCCTGATCGCTGCCCCCTTCTTTATCGGAACTTATTTCACCTATATCTTTACCCTTGTCGCCATTTATTCCATCGTCTCCCTGGGACTGAACATTCTATCGGGTTTCACCGGACAGATTTCCTTGGGCCAGGCGGCTTTCTTTGCCATCGGCGCTTACACCTCGGCTTATCTCACCACGAAAGTGGGTATCTCCTTCTGGCTTGCTCTTCCGGCCGCGGGCTTGGCAGCGGCCATAATCGGCCTGGTGGTCGGAATCCCCGCGCTTAGACTATCGGGCCTCTACCTGGCCATCGCCACCATGGGCCTGGCTTTCATCATTGAAGAAGTCATCCTGCAATGGAAAGATGTGACCAACGGAATCAATGGGATGGCTCTCCTCAGACCCCATCTGGGTCCCGTTGCCTTTGACACCGACCAGAAATATTACTACCTGTCCCTCGCCTTCTTGATTCTCTTCATCCTGGTGGCCAAGAACCTGATGCGAACGCCCACCGGCCGGGCTTTTATTGCCGTCCGGGACAGCGAGATTGCTGCGCAGGCCGTGGGGATCAACCTGGCCCGGTACAAGGTTTGGGCCTTTATCATTAGTGCCTTTTATACGGGGATTGCCGGCAGCCTGTTTGCCCACTTCATGACTTTTATCGGGCCGGACAATTTTACCCTTCTGGATTCCATTGGCTTCTTAGCCATGATCATCGTTGGGGGAATTGCCTCCATCCATGGGTCCATCTACGGAGCAGCGTTCATGACCTTCCTCCCCGAGGTCATCCGCCTGGCCAAGGATTATTTACCACCCATCCTTCAGGAAAAGGTAGGATTGCAGGCCGTGGCCTACGGGGTGATCCTGATGCTTTTTGTCATCTTCGAACCCATGGGCCTTTATGGCCGCTGGCTAAAAATAAAATTCTATTTTGAAACTTTCCCGGTTTACAAGAAAGAGACCTTCAGAAGAGAAAGAAAGTTCTACCGCTCCGAAAGGAGCCGTTAGGCGAAGGAATACACGCATGGCTTTCTTGGAGATCAAAGACCTATCCATTAGCTTCGGCGGGATTAAGGCCGTGGACGGGGTGAGCCTGGAGGTCAACCCCGGGGAGATTTACGCCATCATCGGCCCCAATGGAGCCGGGAAGACCACAATCTTCAACCTGATCAACCGCTTTTACGATCCCGATGAGGGATCGGTGATATTTGAAGAAAAAAACCTGACCCGACTGAAGCCGCACCAAATTTCTGAGCTGGGAATTGCTCGGACTTTTCAGAACATCGAGCTTTTCAAGAACATGACGGTAATGGACAACCTCCTGCTGGGCCTACATACCCATCGTTGGTCCCATGCCCTCATGGACTGCTTGTTCTTACCTCAGGTCAGAAAGCAGGAAATCCAGAGCCGGGAGAAAGTGGAAAAGATCATCGACTTTCTTGACCTGCAAGCTTACCGCAACCTGCGTATCTCCGGCCTTCCCTACGGCATTCAAAAATTGGTCGAGTTAGGCCGGGCCCTGGCTTTGGAGCCCAAATTGCTTCTTCTCGACGAGCCTTCATCGGGAATGAACATGGAAGAAACAGAAGATTTGATCTTCCACATTTTGGACATCAAAGAAGAGCTGGGGATCACCATCTTACTGATTGAGCACGATATGCACCTGGTCATGGAGCTTTCCGACCGGATGACGGCATTGAACTTCGGGCAGGTAATTGCTCAAGGTCTCCCCAGGGATATTCAAAAGAACCCGGAAGTCATTAAAGCGTATCTGGGCGAGGAGAATGTCACTCTTAAAAATTAGGAACATCGAGACTTCTTATGGCCCGGTTAACGCCATCCGGGGGATCTCCTTAGAGGTCCGAGAAGGGGATCGGGTGACCATTCTCGGCGCCAATGGAGCGGGGAAGACCACCATCCTGCGGACCATTTCCGGGCTTTTAGAGCCGGAAAAAGGAACTATCGAGTTTATGGGTGAACGGATCGATGGAAAGGAGCCCGATGAGATTGTGAAGATGGGAATCTCCCATGTTCCCGAGGGCCGCGAGATCTTTCCGGATCTCACGGTCCGGGGAAATCTCCGTATGGGGGCCTTTATCCGGAAAGACAAAGACAGAGTCTGGACCGATGCGGAAAGGGTTCTGGGATACTTCCCGGTTCTGAAAGACAGACAGAACCAGCGGGCCGGAACGCTGAGCGGCGGCGAGCAGCAGATGCTGGCCATCGGCCGGGCCTTCATGTCCAATCCCAAATTGATGCTTCTCGACGAGCCATCGCTGGGACTGGCTCCTTTTTTAGTCGGAGAGATTTTCCGCATCGTCAACCGGATGAACCAGGAAGGAACCACCATCCTATTCGTGGAGCAGAATGCCCGCGTAGCCCTGGAAGTGGCCCAGTATGGTTATATCTTAGAAGTTGGGCGGGTGGTTTTAGAGAACACGAGCCAGGAGCTGATGGAAAACGAGGACGTTAAGGAATTCTACCTGGGGATCAAGGATGAAGGGGTCCGCGGCACCCGGCGCTGGAAGAGGAAAAAGAAGTGGAGATAGAATAACCACAGCGCGGCAGAGCCGCAACCAAAAAAATCACCCCCTCCCTCCCCTCCCCCCTCGAGGGGGAGGGAGAGGGTGGGGGGGAAAATTCTTAACAAAATTTAGAGATTCTGAACGTTAGTAGTACAGAGAGCGCCGGGGTGAATTGAAAATGAAAAACCAAATCCCGCGGGACAAAATGCAAAAGGACAATGAAAAATTAAAAATTTTATTCATTTTGAATCTTGGTTTGTAATTTTGATTTTTGATCCTTGACTTTTGGATTATTTCTCTCTGCGTTCTCGGCGGTCTCTGTGGCGGAAAGCTTTTTGAGAAGGGGGAACCCCCATGGGCAAGAAAGGGAAGAAGGAAAACATTATTGTCGGTTTGGATATTGGGACCACGAAAATCTGCGCCATTGTGGGGGAGGTTCGCGATGGGGGCGTGGATATCGTGGGCATCGGCACCCATCCCTCGAAAGGGCTGCGCAAAGGGGTGGTCATCAACATTGACGCCACGGTGGAGTCGATTCGGAAAGCCGTGGAGGAAGCAGAATTGATGGCCGGAGTGCAAATCACGTCGGTCTACTGCGGGATCACCGGGAACCATATCCGGGGGTTCAACAGCCACGGCATCGTGGCGGTTAAAAACCGGGAAGTCTCGGGGAACGACATAAAACGGGTCATCGACGCGGCCCGGGCAGTGGCCATTCCCATGGACCGCGAAGTCATCCATGTTCTTCCCCAGGAGTTTATCGTGGATGAGCAGGACGGAATCATGGAGCCCCTGGGAATGTCCGGAGTTCGGCTGGAGGCCAAGGTGCACATCGTCACGGCGGCTATGACGTCGGCCCAGAATATCATCCGCTGTTGCAACCGGACGGGGCTGGAGGTGAATGACATCGTTTTGGAACAGCTGGCCGCCAGCGAAGCCGTGCTCATTCCCGACGAGAAAGAGCTCGGCGTGCTCCTGGTGGACATCGGCGGCGGGACCACGGACTTCGTCGTTTTTTCCCAGGGAGCCGTCCGGCAAACCGCCATATTCGGCCTGGGGGGCAACCATCTGACCAATGATATTGCCGTAGGTCTGCGGACGCCGCTGGTGGAGTCGGAGAAGATCAAGACGAAGTACGGGTGCGCGCTGGTCTCTATGGTCAAGAAGGAGGAGACCATCGAAGTGCCCAGCGTGGGAGGAAGGCGGCCGCGGGTGATTTCTAGGCAGATCTTGACCGAGATCATCGAGCCCCGGATGGAGGAGATTCTAACTCTGGTTCACCGCGAGATCCTCAAATCAGGGTACGAGAACCTTATTCCTTCAGGGGTGGTGCTCACGGGAGGGACCGCTTCCTTAGAAGGATTGCCCGAACTGGTCGAGGAGATTTTCAACCTTCCCGTTCGGCGAGGGTATCCGTCGGGGGTGGGCGGCCTGTTGGACGTGGTGAACAACCCCATGTACGCCACAGGCGTGGGTTTGGTTTTGTACGGGAAACGTCACGGCTCAGAGGGCCGTTTGAGAGACAGCGACCGCGGACTCTGGAGCAGGGTGAAGCGCTGGTTCAGCGAATTTTTTTGAGGATTTTTCCAGGGGTTATTTCGTTTCGAAATGTAGATTACAGAATGTGGACAGGGGAAGGGACATCAGAATCAGAAATTCCAAATCTGCAATTGGGAAACTGAAACCTGGCCGAATTTTTTATCAGCTCCATTTTAATTTCCGGGAGGTGGGGGAATGATTGAACTGGAAGAGAACACGAATTCTGGGGCCAATCTGAAGGTGGTGGGCATCGGCGGCGGAGGGTGTAACGCCGTCAACACCATGATCAAGGCCGGCCTGAGCGGGGTGGAATTCGTCGGGGCCAACACGGATGGCCAGGCCTTGGCAGGCTGCGGCGCACCCATAAAAATCCAGCTGGGAACGAAGCTGACCAAAGGACTGGGGGCGGGAGCCAATCCCGAAATCGGGAGAAATGCCGTCTTGGAGGATAAAGACCGGATCCGGGAGGTCCTGATGGGCGCGGACATGGTCTTCATCACGGCCGGCCTGGGAGGCGGAACGGGGACGGGCGGAGCGCCGATCCTGGCCGCCATCGCCAGGGACGTGGGGGCTCTAACCGTGGCCGTAGTCACCAAACCATTTCTTTTTGAGGGCAAGAAGAGACAGCGGCAGGCCGAGGAGGGGCTGAAGGAGCTTAGGAAATGCGTGGATACGTTGATCACCATCCCCAATCAACGGCTGCTGAATCTCGCCGGCCGGGATATGTCTCTCCTGGAGACTTTCCGCAAAGCAGACGAGGTTCTCCTGCAAGCGGTCCAGGGGATCTCCGATCTGATTACCGTCAACGGCTTGATTAATTTGGACTTCGCCGATGTCCGCACGGTGATGTCCGAGATGGGATTGGCCTTGATGGGGACCGGGGCAGCGAGTGGGGAGAATCGAGCGATCGAAGCTGCCCAGCGGGCTATCTCCAGCCCTCTGCTGGAAGACATTACCATCTCTGGAGCGCGGGGGATCTTGATCAATATTACGGGAGGGACGGACCTAACCCTCTATGAAGTGAACGAGGCATCTACTCTCATCCAGGAGGAGGCCCACGAAGAGGCCAACATCATTTTTGGGGCGGTGATCGACGAGACTCTAAAGGAGGAGATGCGCGTCACCGTGATTGCCACCGGATTCGGCAGGGCCGAGGAAATGGAAGAGCGCATCCCCGAATCCCGAGCTGCCTCCCCTGAGAAGGAGAAGACAGTCGTCAGCTTTACCCGCAGGGAGAGCAATCGGGACATTCCTACGTTCATTCGCCAGGAAAAAACTATTGAGGTCCAGGAAAAACAGGCCAAATCAGCCCGGGGCCGGATGTCGGTTAACTTGAAAGAGGAGGAATACGACATCCCCACTTTTTTGAGGAAGCAGGCGGATTGATCCGATAAACATGGATTTACCGCGGAGCGCGCAGAGATCGCTGAGATGTATTGAAAATCAAAACTCAAAAATCAAATGCAAAATGACAATGGAAAATTCAGAAATTTTTTCCATTTTGGATTTCGGTTTGGGAGTTTGATTTTTGATATTTGACTTTTGGACTATTGCCCTCTGCGTTCTCCGCGTTCTCTGTGGTTAATCATTCCTTCGAATAAAACCGTGTCTAACAAGCTAACCGAAAAAGCCAAGAGCCTCCTTTCCGAAGAACGGAGGATCTTTCCAGCTGGCAAGCCGTTCGCGGCAAAGGGCCGAAAAGGAAAGTTGTCCGTTGCCTTGGCCTATCCTCATCGGTATTACACGGCCATGTCCAACCTGGGGTTCCAGGCGGTTTACCGGCTTTTTAATGAACAGCCGGACACCGAGTGCCAGCGAGTTTTCTTGCCGGAGGCAGAAGATTTCCAAGAGTACCGCCGAACCGGGACTCCGCTCTTTTCCCTGGAATCTTTGCGTCCGGTCCATACCTTCGATGTCCTGGCCTTTTCCATCTCCTACGAGAACGATTATCCCCACCTCCTCCAGATGATGGAATTGGCCAGGATTCCCATCCTGAGAAAGGATCGAAAAGAGGGCGATCCGCTGGTCATGGCCGGTGGGGCCACGATATTGATGAACCCTGAACCGCTGGCAGATTTTGTGGACCTTTTCGTGGTCGGAGAGGCCGAGGTGGTCGTGGGCCCCCTCACGGAGATCCTGCAGCGGGGGAAGGAAACGGCGAAGGCCAAAGAAGCATTAATGGCCGAACTGGCGACGTTGGAAGGGGTTTACGTTCCGCAATTTTACGCCGTCACCTACAAGCCAGAGGGAACGATTGATTCCTTTCTCCCCCAGGGGTCTTTTCCCGGCCGGGTGAAGAGAGCCTGGCTCAAAGACCTGAATGACTCCCTGACGATTTCTTCCCTGGTGACACCCAACACAGAGCTTTCCCGGATGCTTTTGGTGGAACTCAGCCGCGGTTGCCGGAGGGGGTGCCGATTCTGTGCGAGTTGTTATACCTATTTCCCCCATCGCGTGCGGGACGGCCCGCTTCTGAGAGAGGCAGCCCTTAAGGCCTCAAGCCCGGCGGACAAAATCGGGCTGGTGGGCGCGGCCATTTCAGATTACCCCGAACTGATCCCCCTCGGACAAGAGATTCTCCATATTCCCAAACCTATCTCCTTTTCTTCCTTGCGGGTAGATTCCCTCACCCCAGAATTGGCTGACCTCGTTTTCGCCAGCGGACAGAAAACAATCACTCTCGCCCCGGAGGCCGGCTCTGAGCGCATGCGTCGAGTCGTGCGTAAAGGTTTTACGGAAGAGGAGATCCTCCGGGCGGCGGAGATCCTGGCCGATCACGGAGTCAACAGCTTGCGCCTTTACTTCATGATTGGCTTGCCCGAAGAAAAAGCTGAGGATGTCAAAGCCATCGTTGACCTGACCAAAAAAATTAGGCATCACCTCTTGAAAAAAAGTCGCGGCCAAAAGGGAACGGAAAGGATCCACCTCAGCCTGAACTCTTTCGTTCCCAAACCGGCCACTCCTTTCCAATGGCATCCCTTTGAGGATGTTCGCAGTTTGAATGATAAAATCAGGGTGGTGAAAAAGGGGCTGCAAAAAGAGAGGGGAGTCAGGGTAGCGGCCGACGTGCCCAAATGGGCTTATTTGCAGAGCCTATTGTCGCGGGGCGATCGGCGGGTGGGCCGGCTGTTGTTAACCGCCCACGGCCTCGGTGGGAACTGGCCGCAGACCTTCCGCTCCGTGGATGTGAATCCGGATTTTTATGTTTACCGCAAGCGGTCTTTCGAGGAGATTCTCCCCTGGGATTTTATCGACCACGGGATCCCAAAAGAATTCCTTTGGAATGAATATCAGGAAGCTTTGAAAGAAGGGTCCGAGGGGTCTGGGGTCCAGGGGGCGAGGGAATAACAAATAAAACGCGTCCAGGGGTCAAGAATTCAGGGGTCAAATACAAACAGAGGCCACCCTTTAACCCTGGACTCCTTGGCCCCTTTTTAGAGGGGTGGGCACCTGCCGTATTTTTTGGGGAATAGGGCATGTGTCCCCCGAAAAGCCCTCGGTCCTTCTCTCACGATTATTCCCCAGCACCCGTTACTCATAGCTTTTTGTGTCTTCGTACCTCGTGCCCCGGTCCTCGATCCTGTTTTTCTGGGCCTAGGACCTTGGACCTTGGACAGACCTTGGACCGTTTTTTGACTTTCTCATCCATTGCTGCTAAATTATGCTAACCTGACAATAGGGGGCGGGAAAATGGGCAGTAGATAAAAAGCCTGTTCGAAATATGGGATGG
>Ga0315288_10004768_pt1 | contig 17256 bp, 15 predicted proteins | sample YL17G11_20_MG_FD_203454 | JGI IMG/M metagenome (GOLD analysis project Ga0315288, IMG submission 203454) | Sediment microbial communities from Yellowstone Lake, YNP, Wyoming, USA - YL17G11_20 | ecosystem: Environmental > Aquatic > Freshwater > Lake > Sediment | place: USA: Wyoming | collected... | reverse complement strand
AGCGGGCCCCAGGTTGAAGCCCAGGTCATTGTCCTCGATCACGACGGTTGCACGTGTCTGAGCTCCCAAGCTCGTTTGACCGGTGGGATTGCTCAGCCGGACCGTGAAGCTTTCGCTGTCCTCCTGAATCCCGTCGTTGAGGATCGGCACTCGGATCTCCTGGACGGTGCCACCTGCTGGAAATGTCAGCGTTCCCCAGACCCCAGTGTAATCCTCACCCGCTTTGGCTGACTCAATCGCGGTGGCGTAGTTCACAGTTGCCGACCCCACCCAGTCGTCCTGCCGTTGGATGGTGAGCACGACTTCCCCGACTGCCTCAGCAACGGTGACAGAAGCCGACGCCAGGTTGAAGCCCAGGTCATTGTCCTCGATCACAACGGTCGCCCTGGCCTGAGCTCCCAAGCTCGTTTGACCGGTGGGATTGCTCAGCCGGACCGTGAAGCTCTCGGCACTCTCTCGAAATCCGTCATTCAGGATCGGCACCCGGATCTCTTGGACGGTGCCACCTGCTGGAAATGTCAGCGTTCCTGAGACCGCAGTGTAATCCCCACCCGCTTTGGCTGACCCGTCCACCGTGGCGCAATCCACCGTTGCCAACCCCACCCAGTCGTCCTGCCGCTGGATGGTGAGCAGGACCTCCCCGATTGCCTCAGCAACGGTGACAGAAGCCGACCCCAGGTTGAAGCCCAGGTCGTTGTCCACAATGTTGATCGCGACCACGGTCGGAAAATCGGCGCTGAGCACGGAGCCTGGCGGTGAATCGGACAGCTCCACTTCGAACGACTCGGTCGACTCACGGCGTCCGTCGTTGAGCAGCGGAATCGAGAGCGTCGCATTCGTCCGGTCAACCTCAAACACCAAGGCGCCTTGCGTCGCAACGTAGTCCTGCCCGGCAAGCGCGGTGCCGTCCACAGTGCGGCAAGACAGCGTCCCCGCCGTAGCAACACCACTGGTGCGTGGCACCGTGATCGTGACCTGGCCCTGTGCCTCAGAAACCGAGACCCCAATCTGATGTCGGATTTCGAGGATCAGCAGGGCGTGCCCGTGCACCACGTAGGCGTAGGGGCCCGACACTGCCACGTCGGTATACCCGCTCGTGTTATAGCCGCCTACCGGCTGCGGATTGGCCGGATTCGAGATATCGATCACCTGTAACCCAGCAGAACCGAGCCCGTAGTAGTGCGTCACAAAGGCGTAGGGACCCGACACCGCCACGCTCCAGGCAATCCCCCTCGGAACAGAACAGCTCCCCACCGGCCGCGGATTTGCCGGGTTGCTGATGTCAATTACCTGCAGGCCTGCCTCCCCGTCGGCCACGTAGGCGTAGTTGCCTGACACCGCCACGGCCTGGGCTCTCCCGCTCATGGCATACCCGCCCACCCGCTGGGGATTGGCCGGATTGCTCACGTCGATCACCTCAAGCCCACGAAAGAAGTCTGCCACGTAGGCGTAATTGCCGGAAACCACCACCCCGTCCGCACTCTCATACCCGCCCACTCGCCGTGGATCAGCGGGGTTGGAAACGTCGATGATGTGTAATCCGTTGGTGTTACAGGCCACGTAGGCATAGTTCCCAGATACGGCCACGCGATATGCAAACCCGCGCGGGACACAGCCCCCCACCCGCTGCGGATTTGCCGGGTCCCTGATGTCAATCACCTGCAGGCCCGCCTCCCCGTCCGCCACGTAGGCATAGGGACCCGACACTGCCACGTCATGGGCAGACCCGCTCGTATCGTACCCGCCCAACCGCTGGGGATGGGCCGGATCGGAGATGTCGATTATCTGCAGACCACCATAGTAGCCCGCCACGTAGGCGTGGTCCCCCGAGACGGCAACCGCCTCCACCTCCCCAGCCGGTTCGGTCCATTGCCCCTTCAACGTGAGTTCGATGCCCACACTTTGTTGGCCTACCGCGCTCAAGCCGAGAGAGAACAGCACGACAGCCGAGCAATGAATCATTTGAGTTTTCATAAAGCACTCTTCTGGTCCCAGAACCTCACTCGGTTCAATTCTCACCGTTTGCTCATCCCAAATACCCAAGACTACCGCCCGCCACTCTGGAGGAAGGCCCCTACCACGCCGGCTCTGAATCCAGAGCGAGTTTCCGCATGCGGGTCGTTGGCTGAACGAAAGCGAGTCAGCGGCTCGTGGAGGCAGGCAGGGCCCCTTGTCGCTCCTTGGGCGAACACAAGCAAGGAGAATTCTCACGCCCTTTTTGGCCGCGCACCGAGGACGTCACCAGGGTCATTCCAGCGTACTTTGCGCCGCCAGTCGGACTCGCGGTTCGACCGTGGGGTCGCCTGTGAGGACGCGCAGCTCACGACCAGCGGAGACCCGAATCTGGGCTCCGCGCTGGCTTCTGCCGGAAGTTTGAGAAACCGTCCGTTGAGGCTTCGCGTAACCCTCTGGCCGGAGGACCCCGACGAACGGCAGGTTGCGGTAGCGCTCCGCGTAGTCCAGGCCGTAGCCGTATCCACGCAGGTGGAAGAACCACGAAATACACGAAACACACGAAAGGAGGATCCAACGGCATTGGGGGCTGTAATGGGCCAAACCAGGTTGCTCGGTCGGTTACCCTTCAGTGATTCCCAGCCTTGGCATGAGAGTGGGCTTTCCGTCTCTGCTTTTGTGTATTTCGTGTATTTCGTAATTCGACTGCATTGTTCCAGCTCAGATATGTTTGGAGTCGTGCTCGTCCTTCTGCACGTAGCCGGTCTCCTGCCGCTTGAAGTTGACCTCGTTCTTCTTCACGTAGGCGGCGAAGACGTCGTCGGCGCTCATGCCCAGCACCTGCGCCAGGCTGATCAGGAAGTGAAAGAGGTCCACGACTTCGACGCGGGCGTTCTGTTCGTCGAACTTCTGGTACTTGGCCCACCACTTCCAGGGGACGCTGTCGGTCAGTTCGGCGATTTCCTGCGACATGGCGCGGCAGTAGTTGAGCACCCACCTGGTCTGGTCGGCCTCACTCATGCCGCCGGTCTTCACGCCGATACGTTCGTTGAGGGCCTGCTGCATCCGAAAGAGCTCGCGCAATTGGTCCGGTGTGTCCATGCGCCAACGATTTCCGGAGCGGCGTCCGGAGGCAAGCGCGAACTGGCGGGCGGCGAACTTTGCACTTTGAACTTGGGCGGCCCGCGCCTATAAGGACTCCATGCTGCCGCTGTTGTTGAAGCATGGGGGACCGATGGTCTGGCTGCTGCTCCTGATGAGCGCAGTGGTGATCGTCGTGTTCATCGAGCGCCTCCTGCATTACCACCGGGCCCAAATCAACTCGATCGAGTTCCTCAACGGCATCCGCAACGTGCTCAAGCGCGACAACGTCGTGGAGGCGCTGTCCATCTGCGACGCCACGCCCGGGCCGGTGGCGCGCCTGGTCAAGACGGCGATCCTGAGCCGTGAGGCGGGCCGCGACGGCGTGCGCGACGCGCTGGAGGAGGCGGGCCTGCTTGAGGTGCCGCGTCTGGAGGAGAAACTGGGCCTGATGGCCACCATCGCCCAGATCGCGCCGCTGGTCGGCCTGCTCGGCACAGTATTGGGCTTCCTGGCTGTGTTCCAGACTCTGCAGGAGCAGGGGCCCTACGCCACGTCGAACCTCCTCGCCGGCGGCATCTGGCAATCGCTCCTTTCGATGGCCGCGGGGTTGGCGGTGGCCATCCCCACCTACGCCGGCTACAACTACCTGGTCAACCGGGTGAACAGCATCGTGCTCGATATGGAGAAAGCCTCGGCCGAGATCGTCAACCTGGTGGCCGAGCCGTCCAAGGCCAACGGCAAATGAAGTTCCCGCGCAACGCCCAGATCTTCCGCGGCCAGCTCGATGCCTCGCCGTTCGTGGGCGTGCTGTTTCTGTTGACGATGTTCCTGCTGCTCCACTCCACGCTCGTCTCGACACCAGGCGTGTCCATCGGTCTGCCGACCGGCCCGGGGGAGCTGCCCGGCTCCACCAACCCGGAGGTGAGGATCGCCGTGGACCAGAGTGGCCGGTTGTTTTTCCAGAACCAACTCACCGAGGAGTCCCGCCTCAAGGAACAACTCGTGAAGCTTCGCGCGGAGCCGGTGGCGGTAGTGCTGTTCGCGGACAAAAGCCTGCCGAATGAGACCCTGATGCGGATTCTGACGCTCGTGCACGAAGCCGGAATCAGTGACGTCAGGTGGGCTATCCGTTCGTCGACCCGGCCGGCGGCAACCACCCGCCGCCCGTGAAGTCCGCCGCACGCAAACGGCGGTCCTGGACGCCGGGCCGATGGACCTGGGGCGTGGCGGCGGTCATGGCGGCGCAAGTCCTGTTGGTACTGTCGCTTTCGGACCGGTCTCCCATCAGACGCCGCGAACCGGCCAGCGAGTTCCGGTTGACACTGGTCCCCGCGCCAGGCACCGATTCCGCTTTCATGGAACTGGAAGCTCTTGCCGACCCGACGCTCTTTGCGTTGCCCTCCGGGCGCGGCTTTGCGGGCGCCGGTTGGAGAAGGGGAACGGAGTTCAACTACCAGTCGCGCGACTGGACAGAACCGCTCCACTGGCTGACCAACCGGGCCACGTTCCCCGGTCCGGGCCAGTTGAGCGACGTCCCGGCCAACCACCAGCCTGCCGGACCCACCAAACCCGTTCCGCGCGTCACCGAGGCCGCGCCCGCCCCCCTCCCGATGCCGGGCAAGTCCGCGCTGCGGCTCGAAGGCGCAATCGCCCGCCGGGCCCTCCGATCGATTCCGGAATTACCGCCTATCGTTCACTCCAACCTGCTCGTGGACACCACCGTCCGGGTCGGCGTCCAGTCGGACGGCCATGTGTTCTCGGCGGCGATCACGCGGTCGAGCGGCCTGAAGGCGGCGGACGACCGGGCGCTCGAGCTCGCGCGGGCCGCCCGTTTTGAACCGGAGCCCAAGACAGCCGGCGCGAGCGGCACACCGGCGTTGAACTGGGGCGAACTGATCTTCCGCTGGCACGTCATCAGCGCAGGGGGAGGTCCGCGCTCGTGACGGAGGGGACCGCATGAGACCGGAGACGCTGCTGCTGGTTTACGTGATCGGTCTGCTCGCGGGACTGGCGGGCGTGGCGGTGTACTGCGAACTGCGGCGCCGGCGCTTCGAGTTCATGCCGACCGAGGACCACGTCTTCCGGTGCGAGAAGTGTGGGTTCGTCTATACGGATGACCCGGACGTGGAACGTTCGCGCTGTCCCCAGTGCGGGACCCTCAACGACACGTTCGAGTTCTGAAACACCGACTCCCTTACACACACGCCATGAAAGTCACCTACTACGGTCACTCCTGCTTCGCGGTCGAGGTCGCCGGACGGCACCTCCTGTTCGATCCCTTCATCACGCCGAACGAACTGGCCCGTGCCATCGACGTGAACCAGGTCAAGGCGGACTTCCTGTTCATTTCGCACGCCCATGCCGATCATCTGGCCGATGCCGTCGCCATCGCGAAGCGCACCGGCGCGCAGGTCGTCTCAAACTACGAGATCTACGTCTGGGCGACCCACCAAGGGATCCACCAGGCGCAGCCGCTCAACCACGGCGGCAGCGCCAAGCTGGAGTTCGGCCGGGCGAAGTTTGTCAACGCCGTCCACTCGAGCAGTTTTCCCGACGGCACCTACGGCGGGAATCCCGGCGGCTGGGTCATCGAGACTGCGGAAGGGAATTTCTACTACTCCGGCGACACCGCCCTGACGACCGACATGACGCTCATCGGGGAAGCGACGCGCCTCAAGTTCGCCGCGCTGTGCATCGGCGATACCTTCACCATGGGCATCGACGACGCGGTCAAGGCCGCCCGGATGGTGGGCTGCGATGAAATCCTCGGCGTGCACTACGACACGTTCCCGCCGATCCAGATCGATCACGCGGCGGCCATCGGGAAGTTCAAGGCGGCGGGCAAGACGCTCCACCTGGTCCCGATCGGTCAGAGCGCGAATCTATGAGCGGGTTCGTCAGGTTGCCACGCCACTGTGCGGAGACGTTTGGCTAGCGCGACGCCGGCATCATGCCGGTCTGGCGGGCGTAGTTGAAGAGCCCGCCCGCGTCCACGACAGGACGGACGTCGCCCAGCGGCTCGAAGCGGTGGACTTTGCCGGTGGCTTTGACCGTGACGGTGCAGGAGTCGAGGTCCACCGTAACCACGTCGCCGGTCCTGAGCATCTCGCAAAGCCGCTCGGTGCACTCGCACGGGTAGAGTTCGCCGGTGGCGACGCAGTTCCGGAAGAAGATCCGCGCAAAGCTCTCGGCCAGCACCACCTTGCAGCCGGCGGAGCCGAGGGCGATGGGCGCGTGCTCGCGCGAACTGCCGCAGCCGAAGTTGCGCCCGCCAACCACGATCGGATACTCGGCGTCCAGTTTGCCCTCGGCGACGAAGGGCGTGGGATAGAGCGGCTCCGGCAGGCCGCAGAGGGCATGGCTGCCGAGCTTCTCGTATTCCTCCGGGATCGTGGGCACCAGGTTCAGGTACTGCGCGGGAATGATCTGATCGGTGTCAATGTTGTCGCGTACCACGAAGACCGGACCGCTGAACACAGCTTGCATGGCAGCGAATGTGGGGGCAGCCAGGGGCCTTTTCAACCCGAAAACCAGGTCCGACGACGCTCCGTCCGACGGCGGCTTTGGTGTTTCGGTTCCCGGGAGCGCGTTCCGGCGCTCAGGTCTGGCCCCAGAGCTCGAGGCTGAGGTTCAGGTAGCTCTCGATCCGGTCAATGACGCCGCTTTCGTGATAGTTGCTGGAGACCTCCGCTTGCGCCGTCTCGGCCATTTGCCGGCGTAGCGCGGGCTGCAACTGGAGTTCCTGAATTCGCGACGCGAGCTCAAGGGCATCTCCCGAGGTGTAGGTCAGGGCGTTCTCACCGTGGCGCAGGAGGTCGCGTCCCCCGCCGATCTTCGCGCCGATCACCGGGAGACCTGAAGCCATCGCCTCCAGCGGCGTGAGCGCGAACGGTTCTTCCCATTCCGGTGTGTAGAGCAGCGCGTCGTGCTGCCGATAAACGGCCGCCAAGTCCCGGTTCTGGTCCGAGACCGTGAGGAATTCCACCGGCAACTGGTGCTGCACGACGAAGGAGCGCACTTGCGAGACGTAATCCGACTCGCCGCGGCCGTAGATGCTGAGAGTGACCTTGACGCCGTGATCGCGCGCCTGCCGGAGCGCCTGGAGTGCGGTCATCACGCCGCTGCCTTCGGCCAACCGCGTGACGACCAGGAGCTTCTTCACCGGGTGGCCGATCGGTTTCACCTCGCCGAAGAAACTCTGCGTGGAGATGCCGGGATGGATCACCTCCGCGTGGCCGACCTGGAAGCCGGCCTGTTCAGTCACGGCCTTCAACGCCTCGCTGCAGAAATAGAGGCGGTCAAAGCGGCAGGCGGAAACGGAGCCGGGGGGAAGTCGATCGACCAGGCTGGCGGGGCCGAAGAGCTCAGGAACACGGTCCAAGCCCTGCATCACGCGGGTCGGCGTCGTGGCGTCGAAGCGCTTGCGTTGGCCGGAGAGCTCGAGGCTGCCGCGCAGGAGATTCGTGCCGGGGCGGTTCCACCAGCGCAGCCAGGGATCCTCCCGTAACTCGCGGGCCAGCCAGTGATCCGCCACATCGAAGACGGTGGGCAACTGGGCGTTGCGCAGCGCGGTGAGGAATGACTTGGAGAGGCCGTGAAGACTCCAAACGTGGACGAGATTGGGTTGGAATTCGGCGAGGGCTTCCCGGAGGGCGCCGTGGTTGTGTTGCTCCAGCGCGAGCATCGCGCGGAAGCCGGTCGCCGCCGGATGACCGAACACGCCGTTGAGGATCAGGCGCCGCTCGATTTCGGAGTCGCGCTGTTCGGTGTTCAGTCCGTGATGGGAGGTCAGAATCCGCGGTTCATGGCCCCGCAGCCGGAGGGCTTCTACGACCTCCGGGCAGCGCAAGTCGTACGTGCCCGCGTGGTGCGGCGGGTAAAGGTTGGTGAGAACCAGGATCTTCACGGTGTCCGGCAGAGAGCATACCGGGTAACCGGCCGCTTGCCAACCGAACTTCGCGACCGCCAGAGGCAACAAAGCCCGCAGACCACTGGGCCTGCGGGCCTGGGAAAGGGTTCCGCGGCGAACTATCCGTTGTCGCCGATGGCTTCGACCGGACAGCCTTCCTTGGCCTCTTTGCACTGTCCTTCTTCCTCGGGCGCGCTGGGCTGCTTGCTCACGAAGGAGTAGCCGCCGTCCTCATTGCGCTTGAAATTGTTCGGGGCGGTCTCGCGGCACAGATCGCAATCGATGCACTGGTTATCGACGTAGAACTTGCCGCCCACGTTTTCGGGGTATTTGTTTGCGATGTCAGCCATAGAATCAATGTCAGTTCGGGGCTCTTATGCGGTCGTTCCGGAAAAATGGCAAGTGCATTTGGCGGGATCTGGAGCGCTGACGGATCTTCTTCGGAGGGCTGCCGGGTCCCAGTGGGCGCTCGTACTTTGCTCTTTGAACCTCGAGGGCGGAACCGTAAGCTGCGCCTCATGGCCGACGAACCAGTTTCCCAACTCAAGAAGCTCCAGCAGCAGGCTGAATCCTTGATGGACGACCGGCAGGTCGCCCTGGCCCAAGCGACGCGCGCCCATCCGTTCCGTCAGCGCCTCCATTTCTGGGTGATGGTGTGGCGGAGTTTCGTCCGGAACCGGTGCCCGGTGCGGGCCTCGGCGCTGGCTTACAGCAGCCTGTTGGCGATGATCCCCATGCTGGCCCTGGTGTTGAGCGTGACCACCAGCATCCTCAAGAACCAGGGCGAGGAGCGGATCCGGAGTTTCGTGGACCAGATGGTGAAGCATATCACGCCCTACGTGGGGGCGGACGCTTCCGGGGAAGGCGACGGCGACGAGCGAGTCGCCAAAGCCCGGACGGAGGCTGCCCAGGCGCGAGACGAGGCGGCGAAGAAGATCAATGAGTTCATCCAGCGCGCCCAGAGCGGGGCGGTGGGTGTCACCGGCCTCATCGCCTTCGTATTGGTGGCGATTTCCATGCTGGCGCGGATTGAAGCGACGTTCAACGACATCTGGGGCGTGGCGCGCGGCCGCAGTTGGTACATGCGGATTGTGCTCTATTGGGCGGCGATCACCCTCGGGCCGGTGGCGTTGATCAGTGCGGTGGGGCTGACGACCACCATCCAGCTTGGGAAAGTCGCGCACGTCGCGAGATTGCAGTTCATCCTGGATAGCCCGTTCGTGAGCGGCCTGATCGGCCACGCCGTCCCCATTATCGTGCTCAGTCTGGCGTTTGCGATGATCTACCTGTTACTGCCGAACACCAAGGTCCGGTTCTCGGCCGCGTTGGCGGGCGGTTTCACGGCCGGTCTTCTGTGGCATCTCAACAACAAGCTCAGCGTCGTCTTCGTGTCGCGAATCACCTCGAACAGCGCCATCTATGGCAGCCTGGGGATCGTGCCGGTGTTCATGATCGGCATGTACTTCGGCTGGTTAATCCTCCTCTTCGGCGCGCAAGTGGCCTATGCGTACCAGAACCGAGGGGCCTACCTGCAGGAACGGTTGGCGGAAGGGATCAACCAGCGTGGCCGCGAGTTCGCAGCGCTGCGCCTGATGACACAACTGGGACAGGGATTCCACCGGGGTGACAAACCGCCCGGATTGGACCGTCTTGCCATCCTCACGGGTGTGCCCACGCGGCTGGCCAGCCAAATCCTGCAGTTGCTCATTCAGGCCAGGCTGGTGATTGAAGTGCTGGATCGCGAAACCGGCTATGCCCCCGCCCGACCGCTGGAGCGGATCTCCGCTCAGGACATCCTCACTGCGCTGCGCACGGGTGCGGGCACCGAGCTCACGACCCGTGACGATGCCACGCGCGAGTTACTGCGGTCGGAACTGGCGCGGATTCAGAGTGCCGAGCTGGCGGTGGCCACGCCCATCACGTTGCGGAAGCTCGTGGAACGCGCGGAAGGGACGGCGGCTGCGGAGACGGTCATCTGAGTTGCGTCGCGTCGAGGGTGGGGCTGCCCGCATCTCGAAGTGCAGTCCTCAGCCTCACACCTGATCCATCAGGAGGACGGGTGCCGCCTGAACCTGCAGAATGCGCCCGACGACACCGGGGAGGTCCGCGAGCACGAAGTCGTGATGGCCGTTCCCGATCCAAGGGGATCGGAGCAGTAGCGAGGTGGCGCCGATCAGGCCGGCGGCCTGGGCATCTGGCCACTTGTCGCTGACGACGAACGAACGTTCGAGGTCGAGGTGCCACTTGAAAGCGGCTTCGGTGAAGAGCCCGGGTTGGGGTTTGCGGCAGGTGCAGTCATCCGCTTGGTCATGCGGGCAGACCAGAATGTCGTCGAGCGGAAGCTGGCGGCGGAGGAGGTCGTGCATGCGGTCCAGCTCGCGGCGCATCAGATAGCCGCGGGCCAAACCGGGTTGGTTGGTGGTGGCGAGCAGCACAAAACCGGCATCCTTGAGTGCGAGCAAGGAGGCGCGCGCCGCCAGGTTGGGTTGAAAGTCGTCCAGCGATAGAGGGGTGGCCTGGTGACCCCGCTCCACCTTGGGCAGGCTGAGCACCCCGTCACGCTCGAAAAAAACGCCCGGTCTCATACTTGGTTTTCAGCATAAAACCGGCCGGCTGCGGACGAATCTGCAAAAGGGAGAATGCGCCGGGGTGCTGCTGATTCTGAATGCGGAGCCGAACGGGGCATGGAAGCGCTCACCCGACCAGCTCGCGGTTGGGCTGACGCCTGCTTCTGGCCTCGGGACCGCGGGGGCCGCTACTGGATCAAGTCTCGAGCCGACCGGACCCGCTTCTCCATGTGCGCGACCATCGGCTTGGCGCGGAGGTAGGCGTTCTGCTCGTTCTGACCGAGGACACTGCGCATCACGACGCGCACCGCAGCCACGGCGTTTCCGTTGCGATCGCGGAGCGGAAGCACAACCGAAACGCGGCCTTTGTCCTTTCCGTAATAGGGAATCTCGCGGTTGACCACGTCCTGCTCGACCCGGCTGGCGGCCCGACCGACTTCGGAGGGATCGTTGCTGGCGATGAGCTCGATTCCCTTTCCTTCGCCTGCCGGGGCAAAGACCTGGAGGCCGAGCAGCCGCGGATACTCTTTCATCAGCTCCCGGACCAGTTGGCGGGCGAGGATCTCGCGCGGCGTGTAGACAATCCGCGCATCCGTGAAATGGCTTACGGAGTCGGACTTGGTCCAGAAGCCGATGCGGCCCTCCGTGAAACTGTTATCCGTCAGGTCCGGGAAGAGCTGCTTGCCGTTCAGCAGGCAGCGAATCTGGTTGCCCTTGCACTCGACCGTCAACTCGTGCCAGACCCCGCGGGGGATCTCCACCTCCACTCCAATCGGCGGTTGCCGCACGCCATCCACCACCTTGTAAAACCGGAACGTGTTGCCCAGCGAGCTGGCGCGAACCACGTAATAGTTCGTCGCGTTCTGGATGCGGAAGGCGACCCCCGCCATCTGCTCGGCTTCGCCGGTGACCGTTTTGAAGCGGGTTGTGAAGCTGAAATCGCCGAAGGTCTCGCCGTCGTACACCAGCAGCGGGAAATGTTCGTCCGTCTTGTCTTGTGAGAGTTGGGCCAGCACGGCGCGTTGCGTGGTCACGGTTGGCCGGTTCTCTTTCGGCGCCAGTTCGGACGTCAGGTCTTCGCGGATTACCTGCCAGTCACCGGGCTGGCCTTCGCCGGTCGCCGTGCTGCGAAAGCCCGCCGGCATCTCGCCGGGCTTCGTCTGCGCGAAGTCGAAGACCCGCTCGGCTGCCGCGAGCGGCAGGTTGAACCCGACGAACAGAACCAGGAGGCACCGGCGCCACATCGGGGCGGACCCTAACACAGCAAAGCCGGCGGACAAGTGTTTGTCGCCGGCCGGAAACAAAACGGGCGGGCCTACTCGTCGTAGATCATCTCGGCCACGGTCCGGTTGGCCGGGATGAACGGGAGCACGTGCTCGGTATAGGGCGTGATGACGTCCAGCACGTAAGGCTCGTCCGAGTCCAACATGCGTTGGATGGCGGCGCGGAGATCGCGTTTGAACATGACGCGCTCTGCCGGGACATTGAAGCTCTGAGCCACCGCGACGAAGTCCGGGTAGATCTGCTTCTTGTTCTCCGGATCGCCGAGGTAGGTGTGGCCGCGCCGGCCCGCGTAAAAGCGGTCCTCCCACTGCATGACCATGCCCAGGTGCTGGTTGTTCAGGATCATCGCCTTGGCGGAAATGCCCTCGATGTGCGCCGTGGCCAATTCCTGCACGTTCATCAGGAACGAACCGTCGCCGTCGATGTCAATCACCTGGCGGTTCGGGTGGGCCACCTTGGCGCCGAGCGCCGCCGGGAAGCCGAAGCCCATCGAGCCGAGGCCCGCGCTGGTCAGCAACTGGCGCGGGTGTTTGCACGGATAGTACTGCGCGGCCCACATCTGGTGCTGGCCCACGCCGGTGGTGATGATGGCGTCGCCGTGCGTGAGCTCGTGGAGCATTTGGATCGCCATCTGGGGCAGGATCACCTCGTCGGCCCGGCCGTTCATATGATCGCGCACGTGCTGCGACTTGAGCACTTCCTCCGTGAGCCGGTAGTGGAACGGGGCTTGTTCCTTCCACCGGGCGATCTGCTGGTGCCAGGCGGGGAAACGCTTGCGGAGCGGCCGCTGCTTGAGCAGTTCGCTCATCCGACGCAACGCGTGCCGGATGTCGCTCACGATCGGGTATTGGACCGGCTTGTTCTTGTTGAGCTCCGAAGCGTCGATGTCGATGTGCACGATGGTGCCGTCTTCGCAGAACTTGGCCACGTTGCCGGTGACGCGGTCGTCAAAGCGAACCCCGAACGCGAGCAGGAGGTCGGCGCCGGGCGCCACCTTCACGACCTGTTCGGAACCGTCCGAGAGCTTCTCCTTCCGGAGTTCGCCGTTCACGGCCCAGTTGGCGAAGGCGGCGCCGTGCATGCCCAGCCAACGCAAGGACAGCGGATGCTGCTCCGGAAACGCGCCGCATCCCATGAGCGTGGTTGTGACTGGAATCTGGGTCGCTTCCACAAAGGCAAACAGTTCCGGGCTGGCGTTGCCGGTGATGATGCCGCCGCCGACGTAGAGCACCGGGCGTTCCGCCTTCGCGATCAGGGCGAGCACCTGTTCCAACGCGGCGTCGTCGGCCCGTTGGTCCGGGTGGTAGCCGCGCATGGACGGCTCCTTCGGGAACACCGGCACGGTCTTCTGCTGCTGGACGTTCTTGGGGATGTCGATCACGACCGGCCCCGGCCGGCCGGTCTGGGCGATGTGAAAGGCCTCAACGATGATGCGCGCGATGTCGTTGACGTCCGTGATGAGGTAGCTGTGCTTCACGATCGGCAAGGTGATGCCGAACATGTCGGTTTCCTGGAAGGCGTTCCGACCGATCATCGAATGGGGCACCTGCCCGGAGATGGCAACCAGGGGGACGGAATCCAGACTGGCGTCGGCGATGCCGGTGATCAGGTTGGTGGCGCCGGGACCGCTGGTGGCCATACAGACGCCGGCCTTGCCAGTCGCGCGCGCGTAGCCTTCGGCGGCAAACACACCGCCCTGTTCATGGCGGGGCAGGATGGTGCGGATTCGCTTCGAGTGCGTGAGCGCCTGGTGGATCTCCATGCTGGCGCCGCCCGGATAGGCGAAAATGGTATCCACTCCGGCGCGCTCCAGGGCGGCCACGATGATCTCATTGCCCTGCATCAAGGGTCCGGTTTCGCCGCCCGGGGCGGAGGGCTTCTTCGATTGCTTGCTCTTGCTCATGCTTGCGTTGCGTTCGGGCTGCCGGTCCGGGGCACAAAAAAGCCCACGACCGTCGCCAGCCGTGGGTTCTTGTGCCAGTTCGCTTAGGCGCGACAAGTCCCCCCGGCGGCGTCGCTCACGACGACCACCAGCAGAACAACGAGTCGCAACCTGTCCATCATTGGGCCGTGAAGCTAACGAGCGGCCGGAGTCGGGTCAAGCGTGGAATCTGAAGCGCTCAAACCCGGAACAGGCGTGCGGCGGCCAGGTTGAGGCCGAGGCCAAACAGCGCGAGCACGCCGATCTCCTCCCTGGCTTCCGCGAAGCCCCCGCCGAAGCTGATGAGTTGATGGAGGGCGTCCATGGCCCAGCCACTGGGCAGGCAATGGGCGATCACTTTCAGCGTCGGCGGCACCACCTCCAGCGGCCACCAGCACCCGCCCAAGGCGGCCATCAGCATCGACAGTAACACGCACAGCCCCACCACGCGGTCGGTGGACTTCACGAGCGATCCGATCAAGACGCCGAGCGAAGCGGCTACCCAGGCGAAGACGGCCAGCGTAAGCAGGACCATCGGCAAGTTGGCGCCCAGGTTCACCCCAAAGACGAGCCGGCCCATCAGCAGGAAGAACGCGACCTGCACCAGCCCGAGCAGGAACAGGCCGTAAATCTTGCCGAAGACGATATCCACCCGGGTCACCGGATGCATCGCCAGCCGGCGCAGAATGCCGCTGCGCCTGGCTTCGGCGAGCGCCGCGCCCCCGAAGATCAGCAGGTTCATCATCACGTACATGACCAGGTTGCCGGGGAGCGAGAAGTTGAAACCGGTGGGCTGCGGCTTGCGGCCGGCGAAACGCGCGTCCAGGATCACCGGGTTCGTTCCGCGCTGCACCTCGCGCAGCAGGGCTTCGGTGAGCACGACGTTCGTCCCCATGCGGCTGGCGGCTTCGAGAATATGGGAGTTGATCGCGATCAGGGCCCGGACCAGGCGGAGCTCGATCATCGCGGCTTCGGGTGCGCCGGAGCCCTCGAGTTGGAAGAACTCGACCTTGGTCTGCTCCCGGTTCAGCACCCGCTCGGTGAAGTCCGGAGGAATGCGGACGCCGCGTTCAGCATCCTTGCGGTGGCCGTCGTCCACGCGGCGCATGCCTTGGGCGTCGAGTTCGTCCAGGAAGACGCGGCTGAGGAAGTTAGAGTCCTGGTTGTCAATCAGGACGGCGGGTTTCGGGTTGGCGGGATCGCCCGAGCCGCGGTTGGCGAAGCCCATGAAATAGACGAAGGCGAGCGGCACGCCAAAGAGCCAGATGTAGGAGGTCTTGCTCTTGAGGAAGAGGCGCAGGTCGTTGTGTCCGATGAGCCCGGCGTTCTTCATGCCGACGTGCCTTTCTCGAAACGCCGACGCAGAAGCGCGGTGGCGATCACGATCAACACCGCGCTCACGACGGCCCAGCCAGCCGCCATGCGGCCCCAGTGATAGGAGGCGTCGCCGAATTCCAGATTCCGGATCGTTTCCACGAACCGGTAGGTCGGCAGCAGGGTGCTGACGTGTTCGCGCAGCAGTGCGGGCAAGAAATCCGCGGGAAAGGCGCAGCCGCCGGCGAGGGCGACCGCCATGGCGATGAGGGTGTTCAACGTGTCGGCCCGCTGCTGGTTGGGAATCAGCGCGGTCAACAGCGCCAGCAACCCAGCCGCGAAGAGACAAAAGCCGGCGGTCAGACCGATCAGCGCCAGCGGATGCTGCCAGTGAATGCGAAAAACCAGGCTGCCTCCGCCCAGCATGATGGCGCCGCACAGGAAGAGCATCACGACCGCCACCACGACCTTGGACAGCAGCAAAGTCGAGAGCCGGTGGTGCAGCGTTCGGAACCGCTGGAGCGTGCGGTTCTGAACCTCACGGTGGAGGTCCATCATGGCGGTGTTCGCCAGGAAGAGCAGGAACATGGCGGACAAGCCGGGCAGGATGTAGATAAAAACGTTTGCGCCGGGCTTGGCGACTCCTTTGCCTGGGTCCTCCACCTTCTTCCGGCTTTCCTTCGTGTAGCTGATCCGCGGGGGCAGCAGGTAGTCCTTCACCGCTTCTATGCGGTCGCCGCCCCGCCGGATCAACTCGGCGACCGTGCGGTGATCGCCTCGGCCCTCAAACACGGCCTGCCAGTCGGCAAATTCTGGTTGGAAGTTGCGCGCCAGGGCGTTGAGCCCCGTGACCAGAGCGCCCAGCAGTTCCTCGATGATCGCCGGATGAATGGACTGGGCCGGGTTCTTGATGAGCTCCAACATGACCGGTCCGTGGCCGGCGAGGTAGTCCCGTGTAAAGTGAGGCGGCAGGACGACGACAGCACTGATCCGGTTGTCTTGGATTTGGCGCATCGCCTCCTTGCGGTCCAGGAAGACCGGCTCCAAATACTTGCCCCCCTGAGCCTGGTTCATCCCGCCCCGGAGGAGCCGGGTCAGCGGCGAATCGTCCTCGTCCACCACGGCGAACCGGATGCGGGCCATCCCGGAATCGCCGGAGCGCGGCGCGAAGGCCAGGCCGATCAACGCCGTGATCACGAGTGGCACCGCCAGGAAGATCAGCCACGGCAGCGGATTCCGCCGGAAGCGCACGAGGTCCTTGGCCAGCAACGTCCAGAGCATGGCTATTCCCGGAGTTGGCGGCCCGTGAGCTGGAGGAACACTTCGTTCAACGTGGGCCGCTTGAGCATGACATTCTCCACCTTCACGGGAAGTTGGAGCAACTCGCGCAAGGCCTCGCCCGCGTCCCGATTCTCCCGCGCCGCCACCACGATCTGGTTGTCCGACTGCTGAATCACCCGAAAACGGTCGGTAAAACCAGCGACGCTATCCGGCTTGAACCCGGCGAACGCGCCATCCACGACGAAGAGTTGGCTGCCGCCCAGGCGCTGTTGCAGTTCCGCCAGCGTGCCCTCGGCCAGCAGCTTGCCGTGGTCGATGATCCCGATGCGCTGGCAGAGGGTCTCGGCCTCCTCGAGGTAATGGGTGGTGTAGAGAACGGCGGTTCCCTGGGCGCATTGCTGGCGGATGAAATCCAGCAGGTTCAGACGAGCCTGCGGATCGATGCCGACGGTCGGCTCGTCCAACAGCAGCAGGCGGGGCCGATGCAGCAGGGCGCAGCCGAGGTTGATGCGGCGTTTCATGCCGCCGGAGTAGGTCTTCACCGCGTCACGCGCGCGGTCGGTGAGCATCAACGCTTCGAGCAACTCGCTGGCGCGCGTCCGCGCCTCGGCCTTCGCCAGCCCGGCGATGCGTCCCCAAAACTCGAGGTTCTCACGGCCGGTGAGTTCTTCGTACACCGCGATCTCCTGGGGCACGACCCCCATGATCTTCTTGGCCTGCTGAGGGTTGGCCCAGAAGGCGTGGCCGGCCACGAGGACCTCGCCGGCATCGGGCTTGAGCAGACCGGAGATCATCGAGATCATGGTGGTCTTGCCGGCGCCGTTCGGCCCGAGCAAACCGTAAATCTCGCCTTCGCGGACTTCGAAGCTGACGTCATCGACGGCGCGGATTTCACCGAACGCCTTGGCCAGGCGTTGCGCTTTCAGTAGGGGCATGTTGGCGCG
>Ga0315288_10004767_pt1 | contig 17256 bp, 25 predicted proteins | sample YL17G11_20_MG_FD_203454 | JGI IMG/M metagenome (GOLD analysis project Ga0315288, IMG submission 203454) | Sediment microbial communities from Yellowstone Lake, YNP, Wyoming, USA - YL17G11_20 | ecosystem: Environmental > Aquatic > Freshwater > Lake > Sediment | place: USA: Wyoming | collected... | reverse complement strand
CCCTTCTCAGAAGGCTCTTCGCCGTCGTGATAGCCGTAATAGCGATTCTGATGTTCCTGAAGGGATTGGGGGTACTCACCGTTGTCTGAGGTGGTATGATGGAAAAGTGGCAACTGAACAAGTACGTACGTTTCGTGCTCATCGTTGGCATGGTGCTCAGCGTATCGGTGATGACGATCGGGCTCGTTGCTTACGCGATAGCACCGGGAAGCTATCAAGACGTCAGCCTCTCCCCTCTCGATATACCCGCTGAGATCGGCAAGGGGAATCCGATCGCGGTCATCGATCTGGGAATCCTGTTCTTGATAGCGACCCCGCTCACGAGAGTGGTGGCGGCTTTGGCGTTCTATGTCCTCGACAAGGAGACGAAGATGGTCGGAGTCTCGGTCCTGATCCTCATCGTGATCGGTATTGCTGTCGTCCTCGGTGCGTCCTAGTCACAACAGATATCAGTTCGACGAACGTGGGTGTTCCAGTAAGTCGTTCGACGAAGGGAAAGGTTATTGAATTGCTTTGGTATACCTGAGACAATTCGTAAGAGCGAGAGGTCGGGGATGGGCCGAAGAGGGATGGGATCAGATGGGAAAGGGCGACGAGAAATGGTACTACACCTTCCTTCCATACAACATATCTGGAGGGAGCACTTCACCTCTCATACCTCTGTTCGTGACGCAAGGCCTCAGGGGCACGATCGCTGAGGTCGGCATCGTCAGCGCGCTCTCGTCCGTGGCATCGGTACCAGCGAGCATAGTGTGGGGCAACCTGTCCGATACCACCGGCAAGCGGAGAATATTCGTTCTGATAGGTTTCCTGGGCATGGCACTTGCGATGATCATGATGGGGCTGTCCATGACCATGAGCCAGTACTACATGGCGAACCTCATCCTCGGAATGCTCGCGAGCGCCGCCGCGCCTGTCGGCACCGTGCTGGTCCTCGAGAGCTTCGAGAAGCATGAATGGGCGAAAAGACTCGGGGATTTCAGCAAGGTCGGTGGCATTGGATGGGTCATAGGCCTCGTTCTAGGCACGATTTGGCTGCAATTCCTCGCCCCAGATGATGGAGCGATCACGATGAGGGCATTGTTCATCCTCGCAGGGGCCTTGTCCCTCGTCTCGCTGTTCCTCGGCCTGAAGTGGATACCAGAGCCAAAGGAGCGGGTGGACAGAGAGTCATTGGACAAACATGTTCTGAGCGTCCCGGTCAACATCATCGAAAGGGCCAGATACCTCCCTCAGCGCATGGTCGGGATTCTCAGGATCAGCTCGAAGAACCTGCGCATGAGCAACTTCCCTCAGAACCTCAGAAGATACTATCTCGTCATCTTCCTGATCTTCACCGGCTTTCTGACGTTCTATGTCGGCTTGCCGATCTTCCTCAACAGCTACGTGGGATTGACGAGCTCCGAGGTCTTCATCATCTATCTGGCAAGCTCGTTGACCTCGGCCTTGATATATGGTCCTGCTGGCAGATGGGTATCGAGGATCGGCGGGAAGAGGATCCAGATGATCTCGATCGCCATAAGGATAGTGACGATCCCGACATTCTTCCTAGTGACGCTGTTCCCGATGTCCGTCATCTCCCAGATGATCGTATTCGGCGCGCTTCATTCGATAATGGGATTCTGCTGGGCGAACATTGCTGTCGCAGGAAACTCGCTCGTCTCGAATATGTCCTACAAGGATTTCCGTACCCAGGCGCTCGGTATGTACAGTGCGATCCAGGGTGTGGCCGCCATTCTCGGATGTCTCATCGGCGGTTACGTCGCGAACTACTTTGGATATCTTGAGACGTTCCTTCTCGCGATCGTCTTCATCATCACAGGCCTGGTCCTACTGGCATTCAACAATTCCGAGAAGGAGCCGGTGGAATCCGAGTCACCGCATGCCGTTCACACGTGAGCTCACGCGGACCTGAGACTGTCTGCAAGTCGTTTTCCGAACGATACCGCCTTGGTCTCCTCGCCCTCCCCCAAAGGGCCTTTCGTTTTGGCGACGACGAACCACTCGGGCTGGAGCAGGATCTTGACGCCTTCCTTCTCCATCATGGATTGGAGCTTGTCGGAAGCGCCCTTCGATGTGTTCGGAAATCTTGTGTCGAACGCCGTCCCTTTCACATCCTTGCGACCGGAACTGAACGCGATCTTCATGGCCTTCTTGGCCTCGCCGGTCGGACCGCCGATGTGGGTAGGGCTTCCGACGATCCATGCGTCGGAGTTCTTGAAATCCTCCGTGGCAGCGGCAGCGGCCTTCTTGCAAACGACATCGGCCAGACCGCCCTCCTTCAGTCCTGAACATATCGCCTTGGCGATTGCCTCTGTGTTTCCATACGAAGAATCGTAGATTACCAGGACTTTCAAATGATCACCTTTAACGAGTAACAATCTCGGGTCTTATCATGCTTGTGTCATCGGTTCGATGCGAATCGAGGGCATTCGAGCCAGACTCCCTACTGACGCACGATCCTCAACGGCCGATCGGTTGTGAATACAACCTCCTTACCGCAATTCTGGCATTGTCCTTCGATCTTGAGGAGATCGTAGGAATGGGTGATACGATTTGGTTGACCGCATTCGGGGCAAGGCAGAGTCTCGATCACTAGTTTTCTCGGCATGGCAGCGCCGACCGAACGACAATGTCAATACAGTATCTGCTAGAGTTGAATGAAAGTGAAGAACAAGAGAAGAAAAGATTTCGACGTCATCCTCACGTCGATGACAACTGGTACTTGATGCGCCCGCAACGCCTCATACCGGACCGTCGCACTGCGGACTAGGGATGGACTCGATCAGGCAGGGCAGTCGCACCCTTCTGTCATATTCGATCCATTCGTCAAACGGCCTCTGACCAGTCTGCCGATCCAACTCGCCTTGCTGTCGCTAACTGATTCTAGTTGGGAGGCTATCAGAAGCATCGATACGCCTTCGAATCTCTCGTCCATCATGCCCTTCTTTGTCGGATATGTCTGTGCTGCGGCTATCATATTCATCGAAATGACAGAACGCGCCGATCCCCATCACCTTTTTACCGGCGTACGGCGGTTTAAAAACTCGTCACAAGCATCCATTTTGAGCGAACGAGAGCACGTTTCTAATACCCTGGCTCTGATTCCGGTAACATGCCCAATTACGAGGCGACGTTGGAGATCTCACACGACTGTCCATACTGCATTGTCACCCGAGATCGTCCTGGAACAAGGATCAACTTGTGGAGCAACGAGCGCATGCACGTCGCTGTGTTCGAGGCAGAGGATGATGAAGATCTGATGTCCGCATTCAAGGATTTCACGCACCACATGCCATGCTCCTATTGCTCCCACCGAGGAGGGAAGATGGAAATCATCTATGACACCGCGGAAGTGGAATCTTGTTCGATTCCTGACATCATCGCCCAGTCCGATTGCTGGTACTCCCAACCGCAGATCGTTGAGAAAGGATCGGAGAACTACAGAGTATATTCTTGGTCAAAGGAGAACATATCCAAGCTGGTCGAGAACATCAGGACGAACGGAGGAGATGTTCGGCTCATTTCCTTGAAAGCGATGCGTACCGAGGATTTCGGTCGAGACATGACCATGCCGTCCGAGAAAGTGCTCGACGGACTCAGCGACAAGCAGGTGGAGATAATCGTCACAGCCTACCAGCTAGGATACTTCGATCAACCGGCCAGGATCAGCGCCGATGACCTGGCAAAAAGGCTGGGGATCTCCAGATCGACATTGACCGAACACTTGAGAAAGGCAGAGACGAGGTTGATCGGGAACGTATTCCCGGTGCTCAGACTGGCGTGCAAGTGCCCTTACACCCAAGGGGAAGACTGCAAGGATTGCGATTGATCTTGTAGTCTCTGGAATCCGAGATCGGATCGTCCTAGATTTCTCTCAGGACGCCATCGATGAGGACCGAGTCATTTCCCTTTTCCGATCTCCTCAATTACCCTCAATGCTTCTTGGATGTGCTTCGTCGGCTGGAGCTGAGAGGAGAACACCATTCTGATCGTCCCGCTCTTGTCGATGACGAACGTGAATCTTCCGGGAATGCCTCCCAGGGAAGAGGCTCCATAGAGCTTTCTGACCTCACCATCGACATCGCTGAGCAGCTCATATGGAAGGTTCAATTCCTTCGCGAACCTCTTGTGGGATTCGATCGAGTCGGAGCTGATGCCTATCACTTCCGCGCCCGCATCCTTGAACACCTCGTACTTGTCCCTGAAAGCATATGCTTCCTCTGTGCATCCAGGTGTGAAATCCTTCGGATAGAAGTAGATGACTATGGCCTTCCCGCCAATCAACTCTGAGAATCTGATCGTCTTGCCGTTCTGGTCCAGAAGAGCGAAATCCGGCGCCTTGTCGCCAATACTCAGGCCTTTAGTCATGTCTATTCCTCGATTTATCATTGGAGCAAGTGATTCTTAAAGGGCGCTGTGCGAAAAGTCAGCACGGACCCACATCGAAGATCGTCATTGCCGATACAGAGTCCGATCAAGATCACTTGCAACACCGACGACCGCTTAGAGCCCAGAACTCGAGACCGCTCAATCCTTCATCGCCGCTCTCTTCTTCCCCTTTTTCTGGAAATACTCTCTGAGATGATTCCAGTAGTGCTTGTGCCATCCTTCGTCGTATTCGTCGGCCTGATCTGCTGGCACCTTGGACTGGACAAGCGTCAGCTCGGTGCCTTCTGGCACCCCCTTAAGAGTGATCTCGAGCCGCGAAGGTGGGTAACCGTCCGGCCATTCGGTGGTCGACCATTACTGCACTATCTTCTGTCCATTTTTCAGGTCCAAGTTCTTGGCCGTAATGTATCCGTCCCAGGCTGAGAACTCCCCTCCCACCTTGGAACTGCCGCTCGCCTCGCCGCCGGTGAAAGCGGCATGCTTCTTCGGGTCCATGAACGCGTCGTACACATCCTCTGGCGAAGCGGATATGATGACCTTTTGCCTGATCGTCCTGGTTTTCGGAGGCATGTCCATACAGATTCGATGAACGGATATTAGACGGTTTTGATGATGAATCGAGGGAAACGATATTGAGAATATGGGAAATGGTTTGATCGCTATTCTTTGATCTCGTAGATCGTCATAGCGTCTTTCGGACGAACTTCCATGCATATATCGCATCCCCAGCAGGACGTGTCATTTGTCACAATGCTCCAACCGTTGCAGATGACGCTGTTGAACAAGAACACTGTCAAGAGAATGACAGGGCATCTCGATCGCGTCTCTGCGAACCCTTAAGTATCGACGGTTCTCCTCGGAAATCGAGAATATGCGAGTCTCTCCCCTTGTTGTGTTCCTCGTGATGTCGATCGCCATGATCGTGGTGGTATCTTATCTTGCCCTATCGGCTCAACAGACCCATCAAAATCGGATCATCATCGAGCCTGGCGGTCCCGCCAAGTTTGTCTACAAACCCAGCTCGTTGACCGTTCACGTGGGGGAGAAGGTGACCTGGGTGAACTACGCTTTCTTTCCGATGACAGTGACCTCAGATAACGCAACAAATCCGTTCGATAGCGGGGGCATCGACTATGGCTCGAGCTTCGAGCACACGTTCAACATTGTCGGGACCTTCCATTATCACGGCTCCACTCCGCACTTGATCGGAGTCATCATGGTCGTATCGTGAAGAAACACGCGATGCCGAATCGGGCAAGTATGAAGATGCAGTGAGGAATGGAGACGGCGATTTCGATGAGAAAAGCAGATCGACTGACGTTCTGAAGAAGGACATTGCAGAGGAAAGAGGTTTGCTGGGCGCAGCAATAGAATTTCCCTTTTAATTGAAATCGAATAATAGAAAACTGGATAAGTGTGGTGGTGCAGGGAGGAGGATTCGAACCCCCGAACGCCTGCGCGACGAGACCCTGAATCTCGCACCTTTGGCCAAGCTTGGTTATCCCTGCATACACTGCCTAGATTGACAGTGGGATAGGAACAATACATCAGGATACTAATAACTTGCCGCGGACAGTGGAAGATCGAAGCGCCAATGGTATTCATCGACCCCGACCATGCCTGGAAAGGAATAAATAAGACCCGCGGCCCTCATCCTCCTGGTGTCTGTCTGTCACTGGAGAAGTACAAGGCGAAAAGGGATTTCGAGCAGACCTCGGAGCCCGGAGATGAAGAGATCCATATGGGAAAGAATGAGAGCATCTTCGTCGTCCAAGAACATCACGCCTCTCATCTTCACTATGACTTCCGCCTTTCTCTGGACGGTGTTCTTAAGAGCTGGGCGGTTCCAAAGGGAGTCCCCATCGAACCGAAAATCAGGAGACTCGCGGTGGAGACCGAAGATCATCCACTGACGTACGCCGACTTCGAAGGCGACATTCCAGAGGGAGAGTACGGCGGTGGCAAGGTGATCATCTGGGACAAAGGCTCCTTCGACCTGATAGAAAGAACGGACAGCAAGATCGTCGTGACGCTCAAAGGAAAGAAGCTCGATGGCGACTACGCCTTAGTCAGGTTCGTCGGGAAAGAGAAGAGCACAAAGAACTGGTTGATCATGAAAACGAGCCGAACGATCTGAAGGCACGAAAATAATAAGGAAAATTGGAAAAAAGGTAAGGAAAGATTTTCCTGGAAGAATGATCACTTCATCTTCTTCATTATCTTCATCCAGCCGCCGCTCTCGTAAACTCCAAGGCTCCTCTTCTTCAAGGTGGCTTCGAAGTCGTCCCAAGATATGATCTCGAGGCGGGCGTTGCTTCCCTTAGTGAACTGGACACCATTTGTTCCCTTGACACGTCCGGGCTTCAGACCCTTCTTCTTCGCGATTTCCTTCGCTTTGTCCAGACTGACTTGCTCCATTACCAAAGTTACTTCCCTCCTGTGCATCTGGGCCATATGTTGGCCATACGACCCAGTATGTAATGCATTACTCCCATATATAAAATTTTTCCTATAATGTTCACTATCCAGCTTCGCCGGTCTTTAAGAACTTTTCCTTAGAAATCGCCTTCGGCCAGTTACATGGATACATGCTGGCTATGCTAGCGACTTTTTTCAATTTAGATGAAACATCGGAATTGAAAAGATTTATCTGCGCCGAGCCTTCTTCCAGAACGGTCTGGTGAAGATGTTGCTCTTCGGTTCGTCGGGAATAAGAGGGATCGTGGGAAAGGACCTCACTATCGAACTCGCGTCCGACATCGGCTCCGCCGTCGGCACGCTGTATGAGAAGGTGGTCCTCGGAAAGGACACCAGGACGAGCGGGGACATGATATCGCAGTCCTTGATCGCTGGAGTCACGTCCGCTGGGTCAAGCACCTACCACGCTGGATTGGTCCCCACTCCTACGCTCGCAAGAGCATCGCGGGCCTTCGATTGTGGCCTGATGGTAACGGCCTCGCACAATCCCCCGGAGTATAACGGCGTGAAGATGTGGAATCCAGACGGCTCGGCTTTCAACACGAAGCAGATGATCGAGGTCGAGGAACACATCTCAGAGAAGGAGTTCGGGAAAGCTGACTGGCGAAACGTCGGAAGGGCGTATGATCACGAGGGCGCGATCGAAGCTCACATCGAATCCATAGTCAGATCATTGGGGACGTTCGAATCGAAGGTCGCGGTCGACTGTGGATGCGGCGCTACGTCGGTCATATCTCCATTGCTGCTCAGGAAGTTGGGATGCGAGGTGTTCGGGATAAACACCCAGCCCGATGGGTTCTTCCCCGGAAGATCTCCAGAACCGACGGAGGACCAACTGGGTGACGTCCGGGACGCGGTCTTGAGGAAGAGGGCCGATGTCGGCATAGCTCATGATGGGGACGGAGACAGAATGGTGGCCATAGACGAGAAAGGGAGGTTCGTGGGGGGAGACAGACTTCTGGCACTGTTCGCTTCGAAGTGCGGGACCAAGGGAATGGTCGCCCCGATCGACGCCTCGATGATACTTGATGATATAACTGGGAATCCTGTGGTGCGTTGTCGCGTTGGCGACGTCTTCGTATCTGAAGCTTTGAAGAGGACCGCGCTCGAGTTCGGAGGGGAACCGTCTGGAACGTTCATATTCGCCAAGGAGACCTATTGTCCAGACGGCGTCTACGCCGGCGCACTGCTCGCCAAAATGACCGCGGACGAGCCACTGTCCAGTATGATAGATGCCCTCCCGTCCTACCCTGCCACGAGGGAATCGTTTTCATTCGATCCATCGAGAAAGAAGCTCTTGGAGAAAAAGGTCGCGGGCGAGATGGAGAAGGTGAAGTGCGACAGACTGTTGACCCTTGACGGCTTCAGAGCCGATTACGAGGACGGCTGGTTCCTCATAAGGATATCCGGCACGGAGCCGAAGTTGCGCGTGACGGCCGAGGCGAGGTCAGAGGAGGAATTGAAAAGGTTGAAGGGGATATATGGACCGATAGTGAAGAGGTGCCTGTCATGAAAGCACTGGTGCTGGCCGCGGGAGAGGGTACGAGACTGAGACCTCTCACGTCGAACGTCCCAAAGCCTCTGATCGTCGTCGCAGGAAAACCGTTCCTTAGCCACGTGTTCCACGCTCTCTCAGCCGTCGGCGTCAAGGAGATCGTCCTCTTGGTCGGCTGGAAGGCCAATAGGATCAAGGAGTACTACGGAAACGGTTCGCGAGAAGGGATCAAGATCCATTATTTGGAGCAGAAAGAGAGGATGGGGACGGCCCATGCGATAGGCGTCGCCGAGCAGACGATGACAGAGCCGTTCATCTGCGTGAACGGCGACGTGGTCATATCGGAATCGGACGTCGGCGAGATGGTCGCCATCCACGAGAGGAAGAGGTCGACGGTCGTCGGAGCCGTGACGGTAAAGGACCCTCAAAGATTCGGGGTCATAGAGATGTCAGGAGGGAAGCTTGCCAGGATCATCGAGAAGCCCCAGATCCCTCCCACCGATCTGATCAACGCTGGCATATTCATTTTCAACCCGGAGATATTCAAGGAGATCAAGAATACGGCGAAGTCATCCCGTGGCGAATACGAGATAACGGACACGTTGAACAATCTGGCAAAATCGAAAAGCGTCCTGGTGCACAGGCTGAAGGGCGATTGGATCGACGTCGGTAGACCGTGGGACCTGCTGAGGGCGAACGAGATCCTCATGTCAAGGATGAAAGGCAGGATCCAGGGCACCATCGAGGATGGAGTGCGCTTGCTCGGGGAGGTCGTCGTCGAGAAGGGTGCGAGGATAAGGAGCGGAAGCTACATTGAAGGCCCGGTCTACATCTCAGAAGGATGTGACATCGGTCCGAATTGCTACATCCGCCCATCGACCTGCATCGGTCCGAAGTGCCGCGTTGGCAGTTCCGTGGAGGTCAAGAACTCGATCATCATGGCGGGCGGCCACATTCCACACCACAACTACATCGGAGATAGCATCATTGGGGAGAGATGCAACCTCGGGGCCGGCACTAAGGTCGCGAATCTGAGGTTCGATGGAATGACCGTCAAGGTCTCGTTCGGTGGGAACACCATAGATACGGAGCGAAGGAAGCTCGGGGTCATAATGGGCGATGACGTGAAGACTGGCATCAATAGCATGCTGGACTCCGGGACGATCATATGGGAGAATGCCATCATCGGCCCTGGCGCACTGGCGCGGGGAAAGGTCGGACCGGGAAGCAGGGTGCTCTAGACGACCTCGAGCTCGATCTCCTCTCCGTTGTAGTCGTAAGCGCTCCAGCTTCCCATGTCGAACGGGACGCACGTGATTATGTGCGTGTTCCCGAACCGACCGAACAACGAAATGTCCGCCTCAGAGGGCCTATAGCTGAATGATGGATGAGAGTGGACCGTTCCAACAACGCTGAAATCGATCGGCAGCATGTGCAGTTGGAATGTGCCGGACCGCTCTCCCGATAGAGTACCGGGGAGCAGGAGGATCTCCGTGACGACACCCTTCTCGGCACGGAGAGTCGCGAGGAACTCGTTGGGATAGGTCTCCTTCGCAGACTCGTTTATCATCTCGAGGACCTCTTGATCGATGCCCCAGACCTTCCTGCGCTTCCCTTCCGTCATAAGGTACCCATGAGCTTGTCCCTGAGCCTGGCGTAGAAGTCCCTGCCGAAGCTGATGAAACGGGCCCTGTTCTCCGAGACCGTGAGCTCCACCATCTCGTCCCCGTTCATCTTGTGCATCTCCTGGCCATCTACGACGACGACGCATGGTTTGGGTCTGTCGAGCTTGAGCTTTATGATGCTCGTCGCCGGGACCACGAGCGGTTTGGCCGCGAACTTGAACGGGGCCATTGGAGCGATGACCACCGCATCGACCCTTGGATCGACTATCGGGGCGCCGACGCTCATCGCGTAGCAGGTCGATCCTGTCGGTGTGGCGACGATTATGCCATCGGCCCGGACGTCCATCACCATCTGGTCGTCCACGTAGACCTGGAACTGCCGTATCTTGGCTATGTTCGCAGTGTGGACCACGGTCTCGTTCATCGAATCGTGGAGCCTCTTCCCATCGACCATCGTCTTCAGCTTCAACCTCTCATCGATGATGTAGTCGCCTCTGAGGACCTTCTGGATTCCAATTTCGATGTCCTTCGCCGGGATCTCCGTCAGGAAACCAAGAACGCCGGCGTTTATCCCGAATATCGGAGCCTTGTTGCGCTGCAGGGACCTTAGTATCGTCCCGTCCCCGCCGACCGTGATCAGAACGTCTACTTCCATATCCTGGACGTGCTTGCCTTTCTTCCCCAGCTTCTTCGCGATTCCGGTCTCGAGCAGAACATCATATCCGTCCAGAGCGTCGATGACTTTCCTGCAAATGCTCATCGCATCCGGGACATCGACGTTGGCGGTGATCCCTAACCTCACAGTATCACCTTCTTGACCTCAGGGTCTCCAAAGGCGAGGAAGTTGCTCCTCGCCCGCAGGTCGAATGGCATATCCAACTCCTTCCCCTTCAAATTGACGAGACCTCCACCGGCCTCCCTCAAGATCAGGGCGCTGGCCGCGATGTCGACGACCCTGATGGATTTCTCATGCACTTCGCAGTTCATGTAATATGCGTCCAACCTTCCCTCGGCGACCATGCACATCTCCAAAGACGCGCAGCCGAGGGACCTCGTCCTCGTGGACGCCCTCGCCACCTTCAGACTGTCATCATGCGCATACTTCCCGAGGTACACCAGGAAAGCAGAATCGTCCTTGGAATATCCGCGCACGCGCATCTTCTTCCCATCACGCAGCGCGCCCTTGCCCTTCTCAGCGTAGAATATCTCGTTCGAGACCAAGTTCCTGACTAGTCCGGCCTCGACATTCGACATCGAGGACGTTCCCACGGCCAAGGAGACACTGTACAACGGAATGCCGAGAAGAGCGTTGTGAGTGCCGTCGATCGGATCTAGGACCAGCGTCTTCTCTCCACCGCGGTCGACGAATCCAACTTCCTCGCTCAGGACGTTCCAGGGGAGATGCATTTCGTCCAGACAGCTTAGCACGACATCCTCCGCCACTTTGTCAATACGGCATGTTGGCGTGCCGTCCGCACCCATGAACAACTCCTCGGACATGTCGTCGGATTGTGGGAGGCGACCAATCGTTTCTCTCACTCTGTCTGAAATACTCTCAAGAGTCTCGCGCATCGCTGGGAGAACGTAATCGGGCCCTTATATCTTTATCCGGGAGACTGTCTGTCAAGATGATGCTGGTAAGCTCATGAGAATCCCCATCCTACTTGGCAATGCCGTTAGGAACCTTGGACGACGATTCTTTGTAAGAAGAATCAGGACCTCTTCGTCAATCTACCTGTAATCGCTGGCATACCGAAGTCTCTCATCATCTTCCTTATGCTGACCGAAGACGAATATGTGTCTGCGAGCGATCTCGCCTCATCTTTCGGGATCCCACCAGCGATCAGAGCCCTGAAGAACTCCTTGCTGGCGGCCTTTGCCCTTCTTTTCGCCTTCAGATAAGAGATGAACAACCGGAGCAAGAGAGTGGGGGCGCTGGCAGCGAATGCCAACATGACCAACCCGGCCTCTCTTGCACTTCTTTGCTGATCACTCTTCATCGAATTCCTTTTCCATCTCTTTCCGGATCTTCTCGTTTATCTTCTTCCCGAGATCGCTGTCTTCGCCGTGGCCTCCGACCGCACCACCGGTGATGCCTTTGAGCATGCCTCCGATGCTTAGGTTAGACATATACTCCTTCGTCAGCGCGAACGCCTGCTCCTTGCTCATTCCTGCGGAGACCATCGCCTGGTAGAACCCGGCGACCGCCTTCCCGAACTCCTCTCCGCTCTTTGCCTCGTAGAGGACCTTCGTTACGTTCTCCAGTAGCTGCGGCACGCTGTCCGACAGTACCTTGAACAGTTCCCTCAGCTTCTCGACATCTGGTATATCATCGCTTGGCATTCTTCCTACCTCCTTACCTTATCATTCCCATGATGAACAGACTCGCCCTTGCGGCCTCTTTCTTCTTTGCCATGTCGTTCCTTCCTTCATCGGTCATGAGGAACAATCTCTTCACATCCTTCTTCATTCTCCCGTTCCTCCTTGCTTTTCTTTCTAGAAGGAACAGTGTCGTTCACTCTACTTCGACAATCCGAGCACTTGTGACCATTTCTTGACCACCGACTCGGATATCTTATAAGACTTCGACTTCTTACCGGTCTCAACGACCAGCACGCCCTTAGCGACCAGGGAATCGAGCCTGGCGCTCACGATCCTCCTCGACGCGCTTCCCTTCCTCCTCCTGATGTCCTCGGTTATCTGAGAGATGTTCATCCCAGGCCTATCCATCAATGCCCTCATGATCTCCTTGGAGATCGGGTCCTTGACCTCGGGAAGGATCACGTCTATCGAGATGACACCGTGCCTCTGGTAAAGGTCCAGGAGGCGGAAGTATTTCTGAACGATGTCCTGGAATTGCGAGAGCTGGCCGACGATCTCCGAGTAGGGTCTGGTCACATCCTTTACCGACTCCTCGAGGTTGCCGATCCTCTTCGAGAGCTCCTCTATCCTCTTTCCCTCGTCCTCGGCCACGGAGTGAATGGAGCACGTAGCAGAATTTAAGTTCGACGATACGCTCTCTCGGACGAATGGGTATCGGCAAGACGATCGTCGAGAAGGAGTTCAAGGGGGTGTTCACCGATTCCGAGCATCTCTTTACCAGAAACATGAACCCGACCGAACGGGTCTATGGAGAGCGTCTGTACTCACAGGGAGCTGAGGAGTTCAGGGAATGGATGCCAAGCAGAAGCAAGTTAGCGGCATACCTCAGACTCGGAGGGAGGTTCTTTCCTTTTGCGGAGGACACCAGAGTGCTGTACCTCGGTGCCGCGAGCGGCACGACAGCCAGTCATATATCCGATATCGTAACGAAGGGCACGGTCTATTGTGTCGAGATATCACCGAGATCGTTCAGGGACCTCGTGATGCTTTGTGAAAAGAGAAAGAACATGGTGCCGATCCTGGCGGACGCCGCAAGACCCGGGGACTACAAGTTCATGGTGGAGAATGTCCAGACCGTATACCAGGATGTCGCTCAGAAGAATCAGACGTCCATCTTCATCAAGAACATGGAGATGTTCGGAGCTTCGAACGGTATGATCGCGATCAAGGCTCGGTCCGAAGACGTGACCAGGGCTCCAGAAAGCATCTTCAGAGAGTCTGGGTCGGACCTGAGGACGAAGGGGTTCAAAGTGGTGGAGGTCGTCCCGCTAGAACCCCTTGAAAAGGACCATGCGATGATAGCGGTGAAGAGGAAATGAGGTTCGTCTACGCTGTCGCTTTCTCAGGCGACAGATTCGTGATGGTCTACAACAAGAAGCGAAGAGGATGGGAGATGCCAGGAGGACGGGCGATGAGCTCCGAGACGGATGATGATGCCGTGGTCAGGGAATTCATGGAGGAGGTCGGCCACTGGTTCATACCCTTGTCAAAAGAAGAGGTCCCCGGCGGCACCGTCTACACCGGACGAATCGGGGAGAGAATCGGAGAGGGGGAGATGCAGTGGAGACTTTTCGACTCACTGCCTTCAGACCTAGCGTTCCCGAGCTACGAGTACGCGGAAGTCCTCTGCTGGGCGAGGGAGAATACAACCAAAGAGAAGAGGGCCTAGAACTGTCAATCCTTATATAGTAGTAGGAGAATTGGCTCCCACTTCGCCGCCGACTTAAGAACTTTGAAATGGAGGATTACGATGGCGCGCATGCATGCCAGACGAAAGGGAAAATCCGGGTCGAGAAGACCATTGACAAGCGAGAATCCCTCATGGGTCCCGCTGAGCACGGAAGAGGTAGAGAAGCTCATCATTAAACTCGCGAAGGATGGGCTTAAGGCGGCAAAAATCGGGCTTGTTCTCAGAGACCAGCACGCAGTTCCGAACGTGCGACTGTCCACCGGAAAGAGCGTCTTGGATATCCTGAAGGAGAACGATCTGACGCCCGAGATACCGGACGATTTGCAGTCCCTCATGCGCAAAGCGTTGAATGTCGATGCTCACGTGGTGGAGAACAAGAAGGACTACGCTACGAAGAGGAGCCTGCAACTCATCGAATCGAGGATCAGACGCCTCGTGAAGTACTACAAGAGAATGGGCATTCTCCCAGATAACTGGACGTACTCCTTGTCGACCGCTGAACTGCTGATAGAGTGAGGAAGATGGAGGGAGCCACCGTACTCCCGCAAGCGCTTTTTTCCCGTATATCCAGCGCGGCAGCCGATATCGAGAAGCATTCGGTGATCAGAGTCGTGTCGCATTACGATGCCGACGGCATCGCGTCCGCAGGCGTGATCTGCAATGCCCTTCTCCATAAGAGAATACGATTCCAAGCCACCCTGGTGAAGAGCCTCGACGAGAAGGTCATCAAGGCTCTGACGAAAGACGACGCTGAATGTATAATAATGGCGGACATGGGGAGCAGCTACCTAAGGGAGCTGGGCGCCCTCGATTCAAATGTGGTGGTCCTCGATCATCATTCGCTGCAAGGAGATTCTGAGAAGGTGATCTATGTGAACCCTCATCTGTGGGGGGTCGACGGCATGACTGGTTGCTCGGCCAGCGCCCTCTGCATGCTGCTCGCATCGAAGATGTCGGAGACCAACTGGCATCTCCTCCCTATCGCGTTCGGAGGGATAGTCGGGGACAGGCAGCACATCAGAGGACTAAGCGGTGTGAACGAGTATCTGCTTCAGGAAGGGATCGAGAGGAAAGTAGTCGAGGTCCAGCATGGTTCCATTCTTCCTAGCGGCATCCTCAAGGACATGCTCTTCTCATCGATCGACCCCTACATAATCGGGGTGAGCGGGAACGAGAACGGGACGATGACGCTCCTGTCTGAAGCGGAAGTGCCGGATGGAGCGAAACTCGAGGACCTGACCGATAGCGCGAAGAGGAAACTCGCATCTCTTCTTGTTCTGACGTTGCTCAAACAAGGGTGCTCGTTGAGCACGCTGGAGGAGCTCGCGCGCGAAAGATACTACTTCCCGGAGTGGAAGATGTTCGCTTCGGACCTCGCATCATTGTTCAACGCCTGCGGCAGGACCGACAACGAAGGCATAGGGCTAGGCTGCGCGATGAGTGACCAGAGATCGATGGAGGAAGCGGCCGGGCTGAGAAAGGAGTACAAGCGCAGCGTCCTTTCGTCCCTTCAGAATGTAGAGGCAAAGGGGCTCTCGAAGATGGATCACATCCAGTATTTCTACAGCGACAACCCCAGCTTGTCAGGGATGATCTGCGGACTGACGATGCAGTACATCGGAGACAAGGATAAGCCGACGATCGCGCTCTCTGTCGTGGGAGATAGCGCGAGGGTCTCTTCCCGAGCGACCTTTGACATCCTCGCCAAGGGGGTCGATCTCTCGGTCGGCCTGAGGGAAGCTTCGGTCGCGGTGGGCGGTGTAGGGGGCGGACATGCGATCGCGAGCGGAGCGACGATCCCGAAAGGAAAGGAGGAAGAGTTCCTCCATAAATTGAACGAACTGATAGGCACCCAGAAGATGAAGAAACCCTTGACCTAGGTACGCCAAGTGACCTCGACGTCGTCCGTCCTGAACCTCTGTCTTATGTGAGTATCGTCGATGGTCATCCTGATCCCGGATCTGTACATGACGAGTCCAGTCCAGGCGATCATCGCCCCGTTATCGATGCACAGCTTCGCTTCGGGGACGAACATCATCGCCCCTCTGTCTTCGGCCATCTTCGAGACCATCTCGCGAAGGCGCTTGTTCTGAACGACCCCGCCGCCAAGCAATACCTCCTTCTTCTCTACGTGGGCCATCGCCCTTTCGGTAACCTCGGTCAACATGGCGAAGCAGGTCTCCTGGGTGGAGAAACAGATGTCTTCAAGGCTCTCCCCTTTCGACCGGAGGTATAGAGCAGCGGTCATGATGCCAGAGAACGCCATGTCCATTCCCTTGACCGAGTAGGGCAGCTCGAGCAGTCTCTTGCCCTCGAGAGCCAGTTTCTCGACCTTCGGTCCCGCGTAGTATCCCAGACCGATCTCCCGACCGAGCTTGTCGAACATGTTCCCGATCCCGATGTCGAGCGTCTCGCCGAAGATCCTGTACCGCCCATTGGCGAACGCGATGACCTGAGTGTTGCCGCCGGAGGCGTAGAGAAGCACTGGATCCCTTGCGGGGGTCTTCGCCACCCCGATCTCGAGGTGTGCGATGCAGTGATTCACGCCGATGATAGGCACTTCGAGAGTGAGAGAAAGTGCTCTGGCAGCGGTCGCGGCGGTCCTAAGGCAAGGTCCAAGTCCGGGCCCTTGGGAGAAGCAGACCAGGTCGATGTCGTGAGCTCCGATCCCCGCGGTCTTGAGCGCTTTCTCGATGAGCGGCGCGACCCTTTCAGCGTGGTGGTTGGCCGCTTCCCTCGGATGGATGCCACCCTTCTCGGGCTTGTACATCTCGATCTCGTTAGCAAGTATGTTCGCGGAGTCATCGACCACCCCAATCCCGACGGTGTGGGCGGTACCCTCTATGCCTAGAGCTATCATTCTGGTTCGAGAAAGGTTCTAAGAATAATCAACTTTCGCCATCGCACCGCTCAAGCATCTTGAGTTTCTCGAGGATCGGGATGGCGCCTTCGAACCTGTGCTCATCCACGATGAGGATCGGGGCGTTCTTGTGGAGTATCTCAAAGTATGCGGCCTCGGCCAGACCTTCGGCAGAAGACATGTCCACTATCTGGACGCCGAGATCCTTTGGCATCTTCTCCTTGACATAATCGCATTTCTGACAGCCGGGTTTCGTGAACAGAAGTATCTCTGGCATCTGCATCCCAATCGGCTGAATATCCGACGAGGATTAATACGTTGCGGGATGGAAGTT
>Ga0315288_10004766_pt1 | contig 17263 bp, 17 predicted proteins | sample YL17G11_20_MG_FD_203454 | JGI IMG/M metagenome (GOLD analysis project Ga0315288, IMG submission 203454) | Sediment microbial communities from Yellowstone Lake, YNP, Wyoming, USA - YL17G11_20 | ecosystem: Environmental > Aquatic > Freshwater > Lake > Sediment | place: USA: Wyoming | collected... | reverse complement strand
CATCCATCAGGAGCCAATAATCAATAATCAATCATCAATAGTAAATATCGAGAGCCCCCCCGAACCGCCCCAAAACCATCCAACATCAACCATCCAGCATCCACCATCGAGTATCGAGAATCCAACATCGAGTATCGAGCATCCAGAGTCGAGTATCGAGTATCCAGAATCCAGCATCATTGCGCAAAACAAACCCAATTTCAAAATGGGCAATATGACCATAAGTACAGCAACACTAAAGTCTTATGCCAATGAACAACGAACAATCAACAACGAACATTATTCAAAACAAACCCAATCAAACCCAATCCCCCCGCCGCCTCCACGGCAATTTGCCCCCCAGACCGGACAAGATGCCTATATCTTCCGCGAGAACACCTGTATCCTCTGCCCATCACCTTCCGCAACGTAGATATTGCCCTTTCTATCGACAGTGATCGAATGCGCCATCTTGAACTCGCCGGGCCCGCCGCCGGTCTTGCCGAACTTCGAAAGCACCTTGCCCTTTTCACTCACAACATAGACATTATTCGATTCACCGTCGGTGATATACACGTTCATCTTATCATCAATGTAAAGCCCGAACGGTTTGCCAACGTGCTTCCACTGCTCAAGAAACCTGCCATCCGCGTCGAATATCTGCACCCGCTCATTCTCACGGTCGGCGATATACACTCTGCCCTTCTTATCGATCACTATGTTGTGCACAAGGTCAAACTCGCCCGGCCCGTCTCCCTTCTCACCCCAGGTCTGTTTGAACTTGCCGTCCGTGCCGAACCGCATCGCCCGGCTGTTGCCATATCCATCCGAGACATAGATATCCCCATTAGGCGCGATTGCGACATCCGATGGCTTATTAAACTCATTCTCACCCAGCCCGCTCTTACCGTCCGTTCCCAGCGTTCTCAAGGGTTTGCCATCCAGAGTAAACTGCATAACGATGTGCCGCTCCCTGTCCGTCACCCACACCTTGTCATCAATCACCCTAAGCCCGTGCTTGCTCACAAAGCCCTTGCCCCACGAATGAACAACCTTTCCGTCCGCATCAAAGACCAGCACGCCCTTCTCACCCTTGCCCGCCGTCGCATACACCCTTCCCTTGCTGTCGATCCCGATACCCAGAATCTTATCAAGCTCCACCCCCACACTCGCCGTATCCCAAATCGCAACCGGCTCATACATAAGCGCCTCCTTCGCCGCACAGGCGGAAATCCAAACCTCAAAAGACACTGTTGTTCTGTGTCAAGGCATAAACCTGCCGATTTCAATCGCGCAGCCGCGAAACTTCTCCGCAGGCAGAGTCACCGTCCGCCACTTGGGGCTGCGCCGCTTCATATAAAGACGATAATCATCCAGCTTCACGCAGAAAAACAGGTACTTGTACCCCCCGAATTCGAATACATCCCTGCCGTCAAAATCCACGTCAACACTCTCCACCTTGTACGCAAAGACAAAGACGGCCGTATGATCCGCCCCGAAAACCTCCTGCCACTTGGCCAGCCCGTCCACATCCTCCGCCGTCACCCAGCACTCAAACCCAGTCATTTTCTCAAGGCTCGCACCCCGGAACTTCCTGCCCTTAACCTCCGCGATTATCGTCCGCCCGTCATGCGGATACAGCAGAAAATCCGGACTCTTGACCTTATGCCGCGAAACCGTCGCCCTTCTGTGCTCATCGGCGGCAACGTACTGAATCCGATGGTCTTTCAGCCAGTTCTCAAACGCCTGCTCATAATGATTCGGGAAAGAATCCTTCATCTGCGCTTCTCTCGGCGCCCCGCGCCAAACGCGGACTATACTCAATCTTCGTTTGCCCCACTGCCCCACGACGATATTTCTATCAAGTTGCCCTCCGGATCGGCAATCGCAGCGGAGCGCTGGCCCCAGGGAACATCCTTAGGCTCGGCAATCGGCTTAGCCCCTGCTTCGACGATGCGCTCGAATTCGCGGTCAACGTCTTCGAACTCAGGCACATCTATTGCAAGCTCAAATGTCCCGTTAAGCCCGCTCGGATACGTCGGCTCCTCGTCCAGAAACTCAGGCAATATCGCCCGCGCGAACATCCCCAGGTCGATGCCCTCATGCTGGAACAATGCGTAATGCTCACCGGCTGTCTTGACTTCGACCCCCAAAACGTCTCGATAGAACTCAACCATCCTGTCGAGGTCGTTCACAAATATCCCAATCATGCTGAATCGAATACCCATTGCCTCTCGCCCCTTTCTCAATTCCCCCTATCCGCCGGGTTTCTCGCCCCCGAACAGCAGCGGAACGAATTCATTCAGATAACGCCGCCACACACGCCACTCATGGCCCCCATCGCTGATATGAGCAACGTGCTTGATGTTCTCGGTCTTCAATCGCTCGATGAATTTCTGGTTCGCATCGAAGAGGAAATCGCTTCTCCCGCAGCCAATCCACAATAGATTGAGCTGTTTGTTTATCAATTTCGGCTCGGCGAGCAGCCCATCGAGGTTCTCCGGTCGAGGTATAGCCGAGCTGAACGCTCCCACCCAGCCAAACAAATCAAGATTGCCCAGACTCACCGTCAGTGACTGCCCGCCGCCCATCGAAAGACCGGCTATCGCCCGGTCTTTACGGTCTGCACCGACGCGATACGACTTCTGAATGTATGGAATCGCATCCTCAATCAAATCCTTCTCAAACGCCTCGTACCTTCCTATGCTTTGCATATCCGGCGGCGCCGAAGGCGTATGGCCATACGGCATAACAATAACCATCGGCCTCGCCGTGCCCTGCGCTATCAGATTATCCGCAATCACATTGGCTCGCCCAACGACAGTCCATGTATCCTCGGTGTCGCCCATCCCGTGCAGCAGGTAGAGAGCCGGGTATTTCGCATTCTTGCTCGTCTCATAGCCCGGCGGAGTATATATGTAAAGCCCCCGCGTCACGCCGAGCGATTTCGAGCGGTACTTGTGTATGTGCACCGTTCCGTGCGGCACATCCTGCTGCTCAAAGAACATCGGCTTCTCGCCGGGCACTTCGACCAGGTTCTTCGCCGCTCCGCCCCAGAACTTCAGCCACGAATTCGCCGGGTCGCTAACCTGCAAACCGTCCACAACGAAGCTGTACTCATAAATATCCGGTTCAGCCGGCCCCAATGTCACGCTCCACACCCCGTCCTGACCTTTGGTCATCGCCTGGAGACCGCCTGCGAATTGGACCTCTACGCCCGCGTTCGCAGCCTTCGGCGCCTTTAGCCGAAACGTCACCCGACGGTCCGAATGAACTTCCGCCGCCGCAAAAACACCTCCTGCCGACAAACACATCACCAACAAGACCAAAATCGCACAGCCTGACTTGCCTTTTCTCATAAAACAACCTCCATAAAGCTCCCACCGCTTAACGCCGCTCTTACTTCGACTCCAGTCCGGCCAGAAACTCCTCGTAATCTACAACCTTCTGCTCACCGCTGCCCATATCCTTAATGACAAGCTTCCTTTCCTTGAATTCATCCCCGATTATCACGCAATTCTCGGCATTCTGCGCCGATGCCTCCTTCAACTGCTTGCCCAATTTCCCGGCCTTGTAGCTGAAATTCGCCGGACACCCCGCAGAGCGCAGCTCCATCGTCACCCTCACTGCCGCCTCTTTGCAAGTCTCATCCACATAAGCTACGAAGTAATCGAGCTTTGGGACCGGCAACTGCCTGTCCAGCAGACCTTTTTCTCTGAGCAGTATCTCCAGCACGCAGTCGCCCATCCCCATCCCGGTTGCGGGAATACTCGGCCCGCCGAAATCCTGGAGCAGATTATCATATCGACCGCCCCCGCAAATCGCGCGAAGCTCGCCCACAATGTCGTGCACCTCGAACACAACACCGGTATAGTATGCTAACCCCCGCACTATGCTCGGGTCGTACCGGCAGAAATCCCCTACACCCATCATATCGAGGTGGCCGAGAACACTTTTCACTTCGCCCCAGGCTCGAAATTCCTCCGAATCGGCCTTTATCTGCTTTTCGACGTCCGGCATCGAATCGACGCTCATAAAATCCAGTATCTTGCCAGCCATCTTCTTATCCGGCACTTGCTCTTTGAGGATCTCCTCAAATGTATCCGCCGGCAATTTCGCCTTCTTATCGAGCACCACATAGACTGCGTCGAGCTTCTCTTCGCCAATCCCTATCCCTCTGAGAAAAACGCCCAGCAACTTCCTGCTTGAGATTTTGACCTTGATGTCTTTGGCCGTCAGCCCGACCTCACGCAGATAATCAACTGTCGTGAATATCACCTCCGCGTCGGCTAACACATCATCGATCCCGATTATATCTATATTCCACTGGAAGAACTCTCGCAGCCGGCCTTTTTGAGGGCGCTCGGCGCGGCACAATCTCGGCACGGAGAACCACTTGATCGGCCGCGGCAAAGAATTTATCCGCTGATTGACCATTCGCGCCAGCGTGGGAGTTATCTCCGGCCTTATCGCAAGCTTCCTGCCGCCCCGGTCCTCAAAGGAGAAAAGCTGCTCGGCTATCTCCTCCCCGCTTTTTATCTGATACATATCCAGATACTCGAAGATCGGCCCGTCGTACTCCTCGAACCCGTTGCGGACAGAGACCCGCTTCCACCCGTCAATAATCCAGTTACGGACCGCCATCTGCGGCGGATAAAAATCCCTCGTCCCCTTTACCGGCTGTATCTTCATCTCTTTTTTGTCCCTTTGTGCCTTCGCATCTGATTCTTCTTTTTCTTCTTCTTTCTGGCTTTGGGCTTCTCGGTCTTATTATTGTCGAACTTTATCTTTATATACTCCTCCATCTGCTTATCGTCCGTAAAGTGCAGCTCGTAATCATACTCGCCCTCGACGAAATCACAGTCCGCGTGCCGATACTTCCTGCAAATCCTCGGCCTGTTATGATAAATCCCGCACCGATGGTTATTCCTCGAAAGGTGCCTGCACTTGTTGTTTATGTTAAGGTACCAGTCGCCGTCCTCAACAAAAACCGTTATGTCCTCGTGGCACAGAAACCACCTTATATCATCGTAATCGCCCCTATCCTTCGGCGTGTCTATCGGCAGGGCAAAATACCGGCAGCACAGCCCCGTACAGTCCTCACACTGAACCTTCTTCGCCATTACCACAAACTCCAAACACACCAGACATTACAAACCACCTTCTCAAGCCTTCTACTATAGGCCATCACCCGCGCCCCGTCAAGAAAACCAACGCAAACGCCTCATCTTTATTGACAGACCTCCTCGCCCTATCCAGCCATCCATCACCAATTCCACAAAACCCTGCGACAAGTCTCAATTTGTCATTTCGAGCGCAGCCGAGAAATCTATTAAAATAAGTCCACGCAGTGGCCCTTCGCTTTTGAATCAAGTTCTGTCAGAGGTTCCAAGTAGTGGCGACTTCACGGCAAGTATGCTATCCTGACCCCGTTGACAGCATGATTATCAAAGAAGTCGAGGTTCCACAATGGAGCAAACGAGTAGTCTTCCGTTAAAGTCGAGCGTTTGGCTTTTTGTCTTGCTTGCCGCCTGCCGGCTCTTCGCCGAACAGAAATCACCTCAGATCTGGGACAGGACCGAAAAGCTCGGAGAAATACCGAGGCACGCAACCGATGCCTATCCCCTCTCCGACCAGGCCAACGAGGCCGGCTGGGCGAAGTACGAGCCGATGAGCGACGAATTCGATGCCGGCGAACTCGACCCCAACAAGTGGTGGCCCAAAAATCCAACGTGGCTCGGAAGACAGCCCGCGTGGTTCGATCCCGCCAACGTCACGGTCGCCAACGGCAAACTCCACCTGACTATGAGAAAGAGCGAGCCGCCCCAGATGCCGAAAGAGAAAGGCTATCACACCTATACCTCCGCCGCAGTCCAGAGCAAAGGCATAGTCAAATACGGCTATTTCGAGGTCAAGTGCAGGGCGATGGCCTCCGCCGGCTCCAGCTCCTTCTGGTTCTATCACCAGACCCCGGACCTCTGGACAGAAATCGACGTATTCGAAATCGGCGGGCGCGCACCAGGATTCGAGAAGAAATACAATATGACCTTGCACGTCTTTAAGACCCCCACCGAGAAAAAGCACTGGTCGAAGGGCCGAGTGTGGATGGCCCCCACCAACCTCGCCGACGACTACCACACATACGCCCTCGAATGGGACGCCGAGAAGATCAAATGGTATTTCGACGGCGTCCTCGTTCGCTGGGTCGAAAACACCCACTGGCATCAGCCCCTCACCCTAAATTTCGACAGCGAGACAATGCCCGACTGGTTCGGCCTGCCCAAAGACGCCGACCTGCCCTCGACATACAGCATCGAATACGTCCGCGCCTGGAAACAACCGGATGAGGATTGCAGGCCGCTCTTCGCCGACACCCAATTCCAACAGGGATTCCTGCTCAGCTATCCCGATACATCCAAAGGAAGAAGTATCGAGGCAACCCTGAATTTGGGCAACGACAAGAACAAGCCGGCCTGGAGACTCTGCCAGTGGGCCACGAAGTACTCGCTGGCAGATACGCAGCCTGTTCGCAACGAACAGGGCGACGTAACATACCAGAACCAGGGCAAAAAGGTCGTGATTGGCGGCGGGCGCTCCCCCAACCGAGATTTGATTCTGGAAGTCAGGGGCAAACCCGAATACGGGCAGACAACAAGAAAATTCGGCCAGAGCTGGCCGCACCTCCTCGTCGAGCAGGATGCCGTTGAAACTTATACGCTGGACGCCCTGGACCAACTTCGGCTCAAAATAAGCTTCAGGCTTCTCAACTGTCAGAGCAATATGGCGCAGGACCAATACGACCCCAGCCTCCACGCCGCCCAGTTCCAGTTGTTTCTCATTGTAAAGAATGTTGAGGCCGGCTCGAAGGATGCCGGCGACTACTTCTGGTTCGGCGTCCCCTTCTTCGACAGCAGGCACGACATTCCGCCCTCCCACATGGCAAAGGATGCGGGCAAGAAAGACGCGACCGGAAAATTCATATATGCAATCGACGGCCGACAGGTCAATACGACGCCGCCGGCAAACGGAGACTGGATAAAGATGGAGAAGGATTTGCTGGCGTACATCAAAGACGGCTTGAATGAGGCCGTCAAGAACGGCTATTTCTCCGATTCTGCGCCGGAGCATTACGCTGTCGTCAATATGAACCTCGGCTGGGAGATCCCCGGCAGCTTCGACGCCGCGGTGCAAATCCGCGACTTCAGCCTCTGCGCTGTTCCTAAAGATGATTAGTGGCCTGTCACACATAATGGGAGGGATTGTCACGGTGAGCTTGTCGAAGGAATGCCAAATTACATATATTATGGCCAACATAATACTGAAACCCAGTCACGTTGCGTAGAAAGAAACTCTTGGAACTCGGCGTCTGACATATAGCCGAGGACGATGCAAAATTGAGCGTGAAGAGAGTTAGCGGGATTTGCCCCAGACGAGCGCATCAGGCCGATGTTGCGCGAAGTGAGAAAAACCTGGAAACACACGAAAAAGTTCTTGCCTCCCCTTGGTCGAAATGGTAAAATTGAGCATATTGTGGGAGTGTTTTCGAAATTGAGGTGAGCTATTAGACGGGCAAGCATAATAACGGCCGCGGCCACGGTTTTCGCAATAGGCGGACAGTGCACGGCGAACCTATTGCCGGTGAACTCCAATACCGTAGTTCAGGACGGGATCGAATACTGCATCGAAACCAACAAGGTCGTGTACGATCTCGGCGAGGACGTCGAGATTCTATACACGCTCACTAACCAGAGGAGTGAAGCTCTCGATATTCGGGGCTTGGCTCCTATGGGAGAGATTGCCGTGGAGGCAAGAGAAGCAGAGGGCTTCAGGGAAGTCTGGGTATGGTATGGGTCGGTAGCTATTCCGGGAGGTCCTGTCGTTCTTGAATTGGAGTCAGGAGAGAGCGACGCGATGAGCGGCACCTGGCCCCAAATCGACTTTAAGGGGAATTGGCACATTGAGGATGATACCGACGTGCTGCCGGGACAATACAGAGTTGTGGGTAGGTTTGGGCCGACCAGCAGCATCGTTGGCGTAGATATTGCGATCATTCCTGAACCAGGGTCACTGGCATTATTTGCGGTCGGCCTGCTCTTCGTGAGACAGCATAATAGAAGACAAAGCGGTTAGACGGACGTACCGAATCGAAGGGAAGGAGTCTTATCAAGCCAACTATAATAGCCGTTATCGCAATTCTTGCCGGGTTGACCACGGTAAGTCACGGTGAGAATTGGCCGAGATTTCGAGGCCCGACGGGGCTGGGATACACCGATCAAAACAATCTGCCGCCGGCCTGGGGCGGCCCGGACAACAAAAACGTCCTCTGGAAGGCCCCGCTAAAAGGCCAGGGCCACGCCAGCCCAATCGTCTGGGACGGCTCCGTCTTCGTCTGCACCGTCAACTGGTCCCCGGAGGTCGCCGACCGCAAAACGGTTATCCCCGAGCATCACCTGACCTGCTACAGCGCCGCCGACGGAAAAATCCTCTGGGACAAGCTCATCCCGCCCGGCCCCTGGCTCCGCACCGACTTTCGCAGCGGGCCCGGCGGAGGTTACGCCGCCGCCACCCCGACCACCGACGGGAAACTCGTATTCTGCGCCTTTGCCTCGTCCGTCCTCGCCGCCGTCGATTTTCACGGCAATATCGTCTGGCGCAAGGAAATCATCCCCTACACATTCGACGTTACTCTTGCGAGCAGTCCAATCCTCTACGAAGATTCCCTCATCCTCTTCTGCGCGATGAGCAAGAAGGAAGACTCGCGCGTGGCCGCCTTCGAGAAGACAAGCGGCAGCATCAAATGGGAAACGAAGCTGCCCGATACCGGCTTCGGCCACAGCACCCCTCTAATCATCCAGGTCAACGAAAAGCCCCAAATGCTCCTGCTCGCCTCGGCGATGGTCGATTCACCGAACGCGCTGCAGAGTCTCGACCCGGCCAACGGGAAGCTCCTTTGGTGGTGCCGCGGCCAGGGCGACGTCGCCTCGCCCGCATACACCCCAGGCCTGGTCTATTTCGACAGCGGACGAGGAGGCCCCGGAATCGCCGTTGACCCAAGAGGCGCCGGCGACGTCTCGAATACCCACATCCGCTGGACCGCCGATTACATACCCGATGCTCTCAGCTCACCCACCATCGTCGGCGACTACCTCTACCGCCTGTACAGGCCCGACAAAATCGAGTGCCGCGAGCTGAAAACGCGCAACCTCATCTACTCCGAAACCCTCAAAGGAATCTCAACCATCTGGGCAAGCCCCATCGCCGACCCACAAGGCCGACTGTTCTTCGCCAACGCCGGAAAGAGCTACGTCATCCAGACCGGCCCCAAGTTCCGCATCCTCGCCGTCAACGACCTGGGCGACGGCAGCCACCCCTCCCCCGCCGTCGCAGACGAAAAAATCTTCCTCGTAGGAATGAACAATATCTGCTGCATCGCCAACAGAGACTGATGCTCTATGGCGGATGTTCAGCGCCTCCGTCATCGCGAAGGAGCGAATCAAAACGGGTAAGTAGAAGCGATTCCCCGTTCACTCATGCGCTGCCTCATTGCAGGGATGTGCTTGCGGATTCTGGCGCGGATATGGGGGTCTATGTACTGGAGTATCAGGTTGAAACGCTCCGGCGAGAACATCGTTCCGGGATTGGTTTGACGGTACTGCTCCATACGGTCAATGATGGCGTCAAGACGGGCGGTCTGCCCCTGCGGAGAGAGACTCTCAAATTCATCGATACGCTGACTGATTCCGGGGCCGATGACCGGCAAAATGTTCTCCATAAGTTTTTGACGCTGCGCCTCGGAAAGGCTTGAATTCAGGAACAGCGTGAGCATGGGCGTCTCGCTGTACGACCGGCTGATTTGATCGAGATACTGCTCTTTATCGTCCCGGTCCATTTTGACGAATTTCTCCGAAGCGAGGTACTCGGCAGTCTGCTCGGGCGTGGAGGCCTTGAGATCCGGCGGCGCCGAGCCAAAGTCCAGGGACAAGACAACAAGAAGAGCAAACAGGACGCAGACGGTGACAGAGAAAACAGTAATAATCTTCCGGCTCCTCTTCATACCTATTTCTCCACGAGGTCGCCGACATGGCCGTCGCCGAAAAGGAAGTTTATGGCGCCCGGCTCGCCCGCCCGATTATGGAAGGGTCCGAAATCAAACAGGACCGGAGTGTTGGTTTCGCCCCAGCGCTTGCCCAGAAAGGTCTGGTCAACTCGCTTGCCGCTCAGATAGTGCGGATATTCATAGCTCGTGCCCTCTTTCTCGAAGTAATTGTCCTGGCGGTCGGAGGGACAGTGCATAATCTCCCTGGTCTTTAGATAAGGCAGCAGAACATCGGTAATGCACGGCAGGTTGGGCTCCTCGGAAGGAAGCTGCGCGGCGACGGGCATCATGTCGTTGTTTTCGTTGACGTACATTCGCAAACCCGTTCCTATACCGCGTAGCTGCGCACGGCAGGCGGCGCGACTGGCGGTGGTCCGGGCCTTGCCCAGAACGGGCAGCAGAATCCCCAGAAGCAAAGAAAGAATCGCGATCACAACGAGCAGCTCCACGAGCGTGTAGGCCCGGCAGTGATGCACCCCCCGCAAGAGAGATTGTCGAATGCGTCCCTCAAAATATGTCATCACACATTCCTGCTTTTACAAGACACTCATAACCTTGACAAAGAATAGCAGTAAACTAAAACCCGCCGGATAAACACTTCAAGAAGCAAGCCTTCTTGGAGATAATCACGTCCTCGATAATCTGAAAATCGAACATCCCCGCGCACGCAAAGTCCGCCACACTCAATAATCCTTGAACTTCCTCATCCACTCCGGCCAGTCATCCCCCTTCACGCCTCCCGTCAAAGTCCAGCGCCCGTCGGTATCGAAATTATGGTGCCATTTCAGCTTCCACAATTCTTTCAGTCCGACCGGCCGCACCGACCAGTCCATAAAAAGGCAGTTCGTCGTCGCGTTACCGTGCCGGTTGATACAAAAGTTCTTCATCTCTTCGCCCGGCATCACTGCGCTGGCGAACTCACCCTCATACGCCGGAGGCATGGAGGTATGGTCGGGCCAACCTACAGTTCCAACGCAGTCCAGAAAAACCGGTGCGTTGCCGCCAATACGCGCGTCGGGACTCTTCCAGTATTTCTCGCCCCCGAACAATGTCTTCTCGTCCGCATCGCACACCCACGCGCTCAGCCCGTAGCTGCCATAGTCCCCCTCTTCGTCGCTCCACGCCGCAAAAACGCCGTGACCTCCCTGCTCCTTGGTCTTCGTCGCAAACGGACAGCACGCTATTCCACCTCGCCCGCCGTAGTACGGCTCCAGAATCTCCACCCAGTCATCCCACAAACTCTCGACAGGCCCTTTGAAAAACCGGTTCTCATTCCCGTCGCAATACAAATCGAGAACCAGACCCCACTGCTTGAGATTGCCCCGGCAGTTAACCACCTTGGCGTACTTCCGCGCCTTGCCCAAGGCAGGGATCAACACCGAAACGAGCAGCGAGATAATAGCTATCACCACCAAAAGCTCCACGAGCGTAAATCCCGTCCTGGTATATGATAATTCAGCCATTCTTACAGTTTTGCGCGCCATTGTTTGGCTCCTTTCATATTCGTCCGAGCAACTCCAATAATATAACGGCGCCCCGGCATCTTGTCTCTCAAAATACGCGCCCTTCCCAACCGGAAGCTTGCCAAAAAATTACCTTCTGGTAATGTTCGCGTTTGCCGAATTTAGAAATTTGTATTTCACACCCTGCATAATATAATTTCATAACGGTTTTGTGCTTTTGTGTCTCGTGTGATAAATAGATTCATTCGGCTCTTGCTGAATAGATAGGATTTCTCAGATTACTTAAACAAAATGGGATAATGGTCATAGAACAATGAAAGTGCTTTTTGGAGTTTTCGATTGGGGGATTGGGCACGCCACAAGAGATATACCTTTAATTGAGGAGGTCTTGAAAGAAAATGAAGTGCATATAATATCTACAGGGCGTGCCCTGAAAGTCTTGAAAAATCATCTTGCCGATAGATGTGAATACTACGATGTTCCAAGTGTTTATTCTCCCTATACAAGGACCCGTTTTTTCCAACTCAAATTCTCCCTGTCCATTTCCAAACTGTTTAAGAGCTTAAAACACGCGAGGGAAAGCTCGGAAAAAATAATCAGCAGGGGCTTTGACAAGGTAATCTCGGATTGCAGGTATGACGTATATGACAATCCTGAAAACTCTTACCTGATAAATCATCAATTAAGATTTATGACCCCGTTTGGCGTCCAGAGAGTCTTTGAAATGTGGCTTGCCTCGAGAATGAAGAAGTACAAATACGTGATCGTTCCTGATTTTGACCGGAACAACCTTTCGGGGCGACTTTCTCACAACTTAAGATACATAAGGCCGGACAAAATAAAATATATTGGAATACTCTCCCACTTAAGAAAAGTGGATATAAAGGAAGATATCGACTATTTTGTCTCCCTTTCGGGACCTGAGCCACAAAGGTCCATACTCGAGGAAAAAATCCTCCTGAAGATAGATCAATTAGAAGGGAGAATTGTAATTGCAGGAGGAAATCCGGATGCCCAAACAAGCAGCTCCTCCGGTAATATCGAATCCCACAGTTTTCTCAACGCACAACAACAAGAAAACGTTATGAATCGCGCGAAATTCATAATTGCCCGTTCAGGATATACCACGATAATGGAGCTCGCGGAGCTGAATAAGAAAAAAGCGTTGTTCCTGCCGACCCCCGGCCAGACGGAGCAGGAGTATTTAGCCAACTACTGCGAGAAGCACAACTACTTTCATCACGTCAGTCAGTATCATTTCCACTCAAAAACACATATTCAAAAAGCAGGGCAATGCAGAGGATTTGAACCGGCCTGGAAAACTCAGGAGTCCGTGAGAAGATTCATGGATGTGATTAATGCTTGATAAGTTTAGTCGATTTCCTGATTAAAAGCCATCCGACCTTGTAAGAACAGTATGTTATGAAAAATGCGGAAAATACATCTATGCTGTAATGCTCATGCATCGCTAAAACCGCAATTCCCAGAAATACTGAGCCTGCGAGAAAAAAATATCTTATTTTGCTCTTCTTGAACAACAGAAACCCCAAAAAAGGAATAGCCGTATGCCCCGAGAAAAACATGTCATTCTCAAAGCTTAGTCCCTTGAGAATCCAGGGAAAGCTTATAACTATTGCATCCGCGGGACGCTGCAGGTGCGTAAACACTATAAAAATGGACCTGATTATAACCAGCACACTGAACTGACTGATTACAATATGCAGCTTTCTTATGTGAAACAATATCGGATACAGAAAGAAACAGAAAGCAACCGCAAGGTAACCATAAACAAAAAGAAAATGCATATCAATCGGGCCGATATGATCCAGTATCAGGTCGGGGACAGTAGCAGTGGCTGTTGAGGAAACATAGACTCCCGAAAAATAATCCAGAAAGGTGGCGATGGCGACAACTATTAGAGACAACAGGATAAGGTACTTGTACTCAAGAAATTCTCTTATCCAGTCCTGCATCCCTTTCTTGAAATAGTCTTTGCTGATTATTACTTTCTCAGACATTTTGTTCAGAACCACCCGGTTTTGGCCTTAGCTCGCAACGGCCTGTTTGGTTTCAATCCCCAAATCCCATTGCCGCACCGACCCAAAGCCCCCTTCTTGACTAACGCAAAGCTAAATTCACTCAGCCGAATCCGGCCCCAGAGCACACGATCTTCTCATCCCATCCAGGCCCGCTCGCGCTTGATCTTTTTCCGGAATATCTCTTTGGCAATGACAACATCTTCAATAATCTGGAAATCGAACATCCCCACGCAGATGAAGTCCGCCCCCCCCTCGAAGGCGTAAGTAAAGCCAATACTCGGAGGAATCGCCCCCGCCGCCAGCACCTTGAATGCAATCCAGGGCTTCTCCACCGTTTTCATATACTCGATGGTCTCTATCGGCGTTCGGCTCCATATATTATCGTTTTCCGGCTTGCGGTCCGCCGACCAGTAATTGTGCAGATGCAGCGTCTTGACCCAGAAATCAGGATCGACCCCCGCTTTGACGCACGCCTTGACGGTATCGAGCAGATGCGCCCCCATCCCCGCCGGCACGCCCTGCTGCTTGGCGAATTCAACCGCCTCGCCCAACAAATCCGCCTGCCCCTTGGCGACCGCACTGTCCGCAAGACCGCCCTGTATATACACCGCATGCGCGCCGCTATCCACCGACCGCTTGATGCCGGTCTTGATATCCGGCCCGGAAGCACAATCCGAAATCCACTGAATCTTGCCGCCCCGCTCGTTCCAATACTTGTTGATCACCCGGTCCGAAACAGGATTCGTCAAAATCGTATTGATGCCGCGCTCCTCAGCCAATTCGAGCGTTTCAAGAATCTTCTCGTCCGTATGATACGCCTTGACCAGCGTCGAAACATACATCAAATCCCTGCTGTGGGCCCAGCCGCCAATCAGATTCCCTCCGCAGAACAGCCGGCTTATCGTAAGATTCTTAATCTTGCCGAACGGCAGCTTGCCCTCGCCGGAATCAGCCTCCGCCGGCTTTGGCTCGTCCTTCTTTGATCCTTCAGCCAGCTTGGCAAGCAGGTTCTGCTCCTCGAAGCTGCCAAGTCCCAGTGTAATCCCTGCTGAAGCCGCCACGGAACTCTTGAGAAAGCCTCTACGATTGATACCTTTATCCGACATATTAACTATCCCTTCAGTTCTTCGTGCAAATTCGTGACAATTAGTGGTTAATTCACGCCATCCACGCCCGCTGCCGATCCAGCTTCTCCGAAAGTATCTTCTTCGCGATAATGACATCCTCTAAAATCTGAAAATCGAACATCCCCACGCACGCAAAATCGGCGCCGTTGCGGAACACGTATTCGAAGCCGTCCGTGGGATGAATCGCGCCCGCAGCCAGCACCTTGTAGGCTATCCACGGCCTCTTCACGGTCTTCATGAACTCCGCCGTCTTCTCCGGGTACAGGTCCCAGTAATTGTCACCGTGCTTCGCGTCCATTGGATCGGTGTGCTCGTCCGGCAGCCGGCCCGACCAGTAGTCCGGGCGATGGAGAGTCTTCATATAGAAGTCCGGCTCTACGCGGGCCTCTTCACACATCACAGGAACCCTCAGATTATGCGCCCCCACACCCACCGGTATTCCTCTTTTCTTGGCGAACTCCACAAACTTGAAAACCAGATCAATCCGCTTCTCTGTCGTCAAATCATCCGCGTCATTGCCGCGTAGAAACACCCCCACTGCTCCGTTGTCAATGGCCGTCTTCGCCTCACCCGTCATGTCTTTCACGCCCCCGGAGGATTGCGCGATCCATTGAATCCGCCCTCCTCTTTCATTCCAGTACTTGTTGAGAAGCTCGCCCGACAGCGCGTGGGTAATAAGCGTATTTATCCCGTTCTCCTCGCATATCTCCAGCGTCTCGAATATCTTTTCATTTGTGAAGTATCGCTTCACCAGGTCTGAGACATAGACCAAATCTCTGCTGTGCGCGTGCCCGCTTATCAGATTCCCCCCGCAGATCAGCCTGCTGATCTTGAGGTTCTTGATCTTCCCGAAAGGCAGTTCATTCCCTCCGGAGCCCGATTCGGCCCGGGCTGTCTTAGGCGTCTCCTTTTCGCCCCCACCCACAGGGTCTTGGGCCTCCGCCGCCCTGGCCAGAAGATTCTGCTCCTCGAAGCTCCCAAGCCCCAGCGCAGCTCCCGCAGAAGCCCCCACCGACCTCTTCAGAAATCCCCTGCGATTTACGCCTTTCTGCGACATACCGACTATTCCCTTCAACTCTTCGTGCAAATTCGTGACAATTAGCGGTTAATTCACGCCATCCACGCCCTCTCCCTTTCCATTTTGCCGGTCAGTATATTCTTTGCAATGACTGCATCCTCCCGGACCTGAAAATCAAACATCCCCACGCACGCAAAATCGGCGCCGTTGGTGAATGCAAACTTGAAGCCCTCGCTTGGATGAATCGCCCCCGCCGCCAGCACCTTATATGCAATCCACGGCCTCTTCACCGTCTTCATAAACTCGATCGTCTTGCCCGGCTCTTTGTCCCAGTAGCTGTCGAAAGCGTAATTATCGATAACGTCCTTGGTTTGGTCGGGCTTTCGGCCCGACCAGTAGTTCGGGCTGTGCAGGGTCTTCATATAGAAATCAGGCTCCAACCCCGCCTTCTCACAGGCCATTGGCGTCCCAAGATTATGACCCCCGACACCCGCGATTATGCCGTTTTTCTTTATAAAATCGACAACCTTACCAATCAGTTCGATTCCCCCCGACCGCGCCCACTCATCGCCCACGTTGCCTATCACAAACGCCCCGACCGCGCCTGCGTCGATCGCCTTGCCCGCGTCCCCCGTCGGATCGTCCGTGCTCGGCACGCACTGCGCAATCCACTGAATCTCCCCGCCTCGCTCGTTCCAGTACTTCTTCAGAAGCCCCGCCGAGCCTGAGCCTGTAATAATTGTATTTATTCCGTTCTCCTCGCATATCTCCAGTGTCTCGATTATCTTCTGGTCGGTGAAGTAGTGCTTCAGCAGCGGCGAAACATAGATCAAGTCTCTGCTGTGAGCGAACCCGCCTATCAGATTTCCCCCGCAGATTATCCTGCTGATTTTGACATTTCCGATCTTACCCGCCGGCAGACCATTGACCGAATCCCCCGCGGCTTCCCGCGGATTTTTCGCCTCCGCCAACAGGACACTTTCCTCGAGACTCAAAGCCGACGCAACTGTTGCTGAAGTAACAAATGACCTCCTGAAAAACTCCCGACGATTGAGTTCCCTTGACATTAACGCCCCTTTTATTCTACTCTTTAGCGCCCGGCAAGACCTTTACACATCCTTGCCGACACCATAACAGATTACCAGAATTCGGCTTCCTTGTCAACAAAACAGCGCCAAAGGCCGCTGCCTGCCCACTACCACGAAAGAAAACGGCGGCAGCACAGGGCCAACCGCCGTTTTATAGAGCCGCATTCAAGCGGCATCATTTATCCTTCGCCTCATTCTTCCATCTGCCCGCTTTCGCAAATCTGCGGGTCTCAGCCGAGCCCGACGCCCGGCGCATCTTCTATTATTATTACGACCGGAACACCCTCGCCGTTCACGCCTTTCTCTGCACTCCCAGTAATTCTACTCCAGCGTGGGCCGCACAACCTCGCCTCTTGCCTGCGCCTCGGTATTCTCATACGACCCGAAGAAGTCCGAATTGCAGTCCAGCCAAAGCGTAACGCGATGAAATTCATCTTCCGAGAGCTTTACATC
>Ga0315288_10004765_pt1 | contig 17266 bp, 15 predicted proteins | sample YL17G11_20_MG_FD_203454 | JGI IMG/M metagenome (GOLD analysis project Ga0315288, IMG submission 203454) | Sediment microbial communities from Yellowstone Lake, YNP, Wyoming, USA - YL17G11_20 | ecosystem: Environmental > Aquatic > Freshwater > Lake > Sediment | place: USA: Wyoming | collected... | reverse complement strand
TCGCCTGGCTCGGCCGAATCTGCGTGCTAAGCAGCGATCCGATAATATTGCCGAAGGCCGACAGCGTCTGGAGGGATCCCAGGGCGATCGCGCGAAGCCGTCCGGGGACGCTCTCCGCCACCAGCGTGGTGGCCGCTCCAAACATCCCCCCGACGCCCAGGCCCACCAGGAAGCGGTAGATCAGGAATTCGTAGCCGCTGTGTGCTATGCCCGACAGGCCTGTGAATCCGGAATAGATCAACAGCGTCACGACCATTGTCTTGACCCGGCCCCAGCGGTCGCTCATCATGCCGAAGATGATGCCGCCAGTGGCCCAGGCGATCATCATCACTGCGGTTGCCGCGCCGCCCCACGATTTCACAGTGGCATCGGTCACACCGGTGCCCAGCACCTCGCGCAGGGCCGGCTCGCGGGTCAGGACGAAGATACGCTGGTCCATGCAATCGAACAGCCAGCCACACGAGGCAATGATCACGACCAGCAAGTGGTACCCGTTTACCTCCTTCCACCAGGGCCCTGTGCCCGAACCTATCGTTGTTCCTGCTGCTGTCTCAACCATTTTTAATTCTCCCTATCAGAAGGTTTTAATGGGGACTTCGGTCCCCTTTTTCTCTGCCGAGACATACGCACTGTAGATCGTCGAGATACAATCGGCCGCAAGGTTGCTGGTTGTCTCCAGCGCATCGCCGTACGCGATGGTTCGATAGAACGCTTCAATCTCCTGCGGATAGCCCGTAAACCAGTCCTCGTCCGGCGAAGGATTCGACCAGCCCTGTTTTGTGCCGGTCTTCTCCACGACGTAAATATCTTTGAAATAAGCATCGACCGGGTTGTATGTCTGCATCGCCGTGTTGGGACTGATGTTGCAGATAGTCCGGTGATTATTGGCCGAGACCTGGAGCCAGTTGTGGATGCCGCCGACGATAATATCGGAGGCGAAGATGTCGGCAATCGTGCCGTCTTCGAATACTACGTGCATGAGGGAAAAGTCATCGATGTCGTGGTAGTCGCAGCGGATATGGCCCTTGTCCTCGAAGCCGGGCAGCCGGGTGATAGCGTGCGTGCGAGCCGAGACGGACTTCGGCAGAATCGGCTTGCCGTTTCTGACGTTGCCTTCCACGCGTTTTAGATAAAGCGCCGCCGTAAGCGGATGGCAGCCCTTGCCGATCATCACGCCGCCGCCTGAAAATTTCCAGTAGGCGTACGTGGCCGCGTGCGAGCCCGAGTGCGCCTCTTCACCGTAGATCCAGAGAATCTGGGCGCCGGTTTTTTCGATGATCTCACGCTCCTTCTGAATTGAAGGGGCGTAGATCCAGTTTTCGGCGTACAGAATCCTGCCCTTGCTCTTCGACTCAGCTTCGAGCATTCGTTCGATGCTCGCCAGGGAATGATCCAGCGCATCGGTCCTGGGGAAGGTATCGCCGTTGAAATCTTCCGAGCCGTCGCCGAAGTAGCCCGTGAGCGGTTTTTCCACGATGGCGAACTTGTCCCGCTCGAGAGCCGCGATTGCAATCGGCTCATGGGCCACCGGCGGCGTGCAGACGTGAATAACATCCACCTTATCGAGCAGCTTTTCCAGGCTCTTGTAAGCACGAATTCCGCGCTTTTCGGCGTAGTTTGAAGCCTGTTCGGTGTCGATGGCATACACGCCCTCGACATCAACGTCGGTTCCGTGGACTATCTTGAGACATTCAAAGTGAAACGTCGCCGCAAAACCAGCGCCGATTATCCCGGTCCGAATCGTTTTTTTCTTCATTTAATCTTAACCTGCCAAATCGAAGGGCGAAATATAATCGCCGTGTATGTCTCTGGCTTTATTAAGCCGATCGCGAGTTACTTTCAGCGTATCGTAAACCGCCTGCGGACTACCGGGAATGTTTTCCCTGTGGTATTTTTCAACCCGTTCAATTTTGGCCAGATTCTCGGGCACCCGGATTGTGAACTGCCTGATGTAATCCTCTTTTGTGTAGTCCTTTTTGAGGACCTTTTTGAACAACGGCACGAGATCTTCATAAAGGGGAATCCGACCGGTCGGGCAGGTGATCGCATCGACGTCGTCATGAACGCGCAATTCCATCCATTTGACCCAGACGTGCTTGTCACGTACTCCGTTAACAAACTTGTCTTGCTTGTCCTTGAGAAAGTAATTCACGCCGAACACCAGGGGCGGTTTCCTGAGCCCCTGAGCGAAGTCGATATTGTTCTGAATATACTTGCCGAGAGGAATCGCCAAAAAGTCCTGAATGCTCATCAGGTTGATTTCCATCACGCCTTCGGCGCCGATGATTGCGAAGGTGGTCTCGGTTTCGAGCGAGGCGCCGTAAAGGACGATTCCGTGAGCCCAGTCAAAGCCCTGCTGGACGGGTACTGAGGCCTTTGGGTCCCGGCCTCCATACATGATCCCGCCCAGAACAACGCCCTTGGGGTTATTCAGCTCGGGATCGCAATTGGAAAGCGCTTTCAAAGCGACGGTATATCGCGCATTCTTATGGGCCAGCGGGATATCATTGCCCTTGGCATCTTTCTTGCCTTTGAACCATTCGCCGGAGAAGCTGGCACCTTTGTCCGGCGTCTCGGTCCCCATGCCCAGCCAGTAAGGCTTCTTGTCGGCGACGAGAATATTCCCGAAAATCACCTCGCCGGGCTTGTGCAGCACGTCCCAGATGTTAGGGTCGTCCTTTGCGGTTACGTTCTGAATGATGCCGAAGATTCCCGATTCGGCGTTGGCCGCCCGAAACTCGCCTTTAATCTTTCTGAAATACGCAATGTCGTCGCCCATAATGGTCTCGCCGGGCAGCATCGCCGTCGAGGTTTTGCCGCAGGCGCTGGGAAAGGCGCCGGCCAGGTAGGTCTTGCGCCCACCGGGGCCGTTCACGCCGGATATGAACATGTGCTCGGCCAGCCAGCCTTCCCGGTCAGCCTTGCGAATGGTAAGCCGCAGGGCCAGCTTCTTGAGCCCCATCGTATTACCGCCGTACTGAGTATTGACGCTGTAAATCATGTCCTTTGTATAATCCATATAGACACGCTTATTTGCCACGTTAACGCTGACCATGTTTTCATTCAATTCGCCGGCGGAGTGCAGAAAACAGAAAACGTTCTCGTCCCTGCCTATTTTGCAGAACTGCTTATACGCACTTCGATAGAGCAGATCCTCGCTGTGTGCGACGTACCACGAATCGGTTATTTGCAGGCATGGAACACTGAACATCGAACCGGCGGGCCCCAGCGACAGAAACCGCAAAATCATGGTCCTGCCCTTCATGGAGTCTTTAAGCAGGCGGCGTATCTCCGCAAGCCCTTCTTCTCTCTCGATCTGGTTCAGCGCCTTGCTCAGCGTCTCCGTTTTCGGCACCAGGTACCTGGTTATTTCCCTGTCCCGGCCCTGGTCGTCCGGCCCGTCGAAATGATACGTATGCCCCGGTGTTTCGAGCGGCTTTTCTTCGCCGCTCTCGGCCGCCATCCGGCGGACGTACTTGACGTCTTCTTTGGAATCCGTGCAGACAAAAACCGATTCCGGGCTTGTCAATTCAACCGCGTCGGCGACAAACTTGTGTATCTTCAAATTATCGACGGCCATGAGCCTGTTATAATTATCCGTTGTCAGCTTTTCTTTCAATAATTCGTTTACATTATTCATAATTTAACAACTACCTCCATACGAGTTAATAAAAAACCGTGTGATTGTACTTTTGCGCCCGTTAGGCGTCAAGTTCTTTCTCCCTGGTCAATAATGTTGCAATCATTCCGACAGCAAGCTTCGGTCATGACATTCTCACTCTTTCTTCGTCAGTCTCGGTTGTACCTTTTTCCTCTGTCCCTGCGGGATAATCAATCGGACGTCTGTACTGAATCGCTCCATGTGTATCTCCTTTTATATCTCAACGTGGCAATATGATATAATCTTTTCGGCAGCTTGTTTAATTCCTGTGACTACCTCTGTGTCGTCCGAAATTTGGGTCCAATGTTTACGGCCATGCCCACTTAGGACATAAATACCGTGTGCGCCGGCGTTCTGCGCCAGTTGAATGTCGTGCGGATGGTCACCTACAGTAAAAGACGCACTAAGATCAATGTCATAATGCTTTGCGGCCTTTCTCAGAAAAAAAGGCTTCGGTTTGATGCAAGGGCAGTTGTCCGCTCGACTGTGCGGGCAAGTATAAACATCCGTGACGACAATTTCTTTTTCGGCAAGGGTGGTAACGACGCAACGGTTAATCCGATCGACATCCCCATGTGTGATTATGCCTTCAGCGACACCAACCTGATTAGTCACAATGAAGAGCAGAAAATAATCGCGGAGCTTTTGTAATGCCTCAAAGGTTTCCGGAAAGAAGACCACATCAGAGGGATCCCGAAGATGACCGTGGTCCTCGATTATTGTGCCGTCTCTATCCAAGAACACAGCTCTCTTGCCACTACTGCTCGTAGTCGACTTTCTCAGCACGTCGTTCATATTCAATCTCATCGGTTTACAAACGTAACCATACCCTTGCATGCGAAGTCCCTTATAATTCGACTCGTTGCATTTACCCTGCGCCTGACACCAGAAGTACTAACGTCAAATAAAAAAGCCAGCTCACCCGCAAAGCGGGATTTTACTGGCTCGTAATTTGTCCTGCCATCCGCAATCGGACCGCGAACAACGTACTTTAACAGTTTTTCAGGCAAAAAGAAAACCGGCAACAGTTTTCGAGACACCTACTATTTGCCAGCCTATTTTCCAGCCGATAGCAACGGCTATCCTCTGTCAATCTGCCTTTTTAGGAATATTATCTGGGAACGTTTCTTTTTTGCAAGAAAAATCTATGCGCTCTACAAATTTTTATCACTGTCGAACAGGACCGGGCTGTCGAGAGTAAAGATAATAACGCGTTCTCCAGTTACCGTGCTGATGTCTGTGTGAAGACTTTTCACTCTCTTTCCAGTCAGGCCCATTACTATTTGCTCCAGGAGCGGTCGAGCCTTTTCGAGCAGCTCGATCCTGACTCGCTTGATTAACGTCCGCCCTGTCGTATCGTCAGTCGCCCCAGCAAGTTGCTGTTCTGCAGGAGTTAGAACACGCTGGAGCCGAACCACTACCATGTCGCCGATGATATGGGTCTTGGTCTGCTCGGGTCCTCGACCCATATATTCTTTCTCAAACTTGATCAGGGCTTCGCTAATGTCAGCTTCGATCTGTCCTTTGCTCATTGTCATATCAAACTCTTCTTAATCTATATCAAAAAACCGGGCCATCCTAATGGCATTGCCGCCCCGCGTCAATTTCTTTTTGCTCAATGTGATTTTTATCCATTTTTTCCTTAATATTGACCATTTTTCCGTCTGCGTAAGCACACAGGCCATCTGTTAGTCTTCATAAATCAGGAATCGTTAGGAAGTACTACGTAAATTCAAGCGAGCGGTTCGGCTGTTGGCTTTACCGGTCTGTTCGGCAGGATGTCGCGGAGTTTTAGCCCATCCAGAATCCTTTGCGATGAGAAACACCCAGCACCTTGTGGCAATGGGGGCAGAAGTAAATATACCGCTTACCCAGAACGCTCTTAAGCTCGCGCATCCATACGCAGCGTAATTCAGTCGAACAATGCGGGCATATCGGCTCGACGTTTTCTTTGTTTTCCAGAGCTATCATTGAGGATAATTATTACATGAAAGAGGGTGGAGGTAAACAGGCAATTTTCCCTGCATCGGGACTATTCGGGCAGCGGGATATGCTCGATTTCGAACGGAATCCTGTTATATTTCGGACTGGTTGCTATCAGGTAGTCAATTTTCTCTACCTGCCGGCCTGTGTCACTACCTCCGGATCCTCCTATTGGGCCCGGCAGAGAACGTCCGAATTTAACCGGCGGTTTCGGCCGGCTTTCTTTACCGATGAATTGCCGTTCCACCACGATTGCGTCCGGCAGACTATCACCGACGTACAGGTAACTCGCAGCGGCTCCGGTCCGCCCGCGCTGCCTGATATCGAAGCGGGCCATTGTGCCTGTGTGCCAGGCTTTGCGTACTTGAATCTCTACGTCGGAAGTCAGCCGGACCCATTTGTTGTCAGGTTTGAACGGCACCTCAACATGCTTCGAAGACTCGGCGGTGAGAGGATGGAAATACCCTTTGATACTCTCGATTTCTCCTGTATCCCGTCGAAGCAATCCGGGATCGAGTTGTATGCCCATGCGAACGGGTTGTAATACCGAGGCGTGCTTCGGCAGATGACGTGCCCGAAGCGGCAGTCCGAGAGCCAGCCGTGCCCTGCCCTCCCAATAGAACAGACTTGATGGTAAAGTTGGAGTAAGACTCGGTTTATATTCCAGGGTACTATAATACATGCGATTTGAGCGAGGTTGTGCCCTGCTGATATCCGTTTCCCTGCCCTTGCCGTCAATTATCTGTTCAATAACGGGTATGTCACAAGTGCCAATAATCAGCTTGGGATCGAGTATCCTCGCCTCGCAGCGAACCGACAACTTTTCCGATACCACTTGATCCTGACTTTTCCCTGAAACCGCAGGATTGTAAATAGTTTTGCTATAGGTTATGGAATTCCAGTTGACCTCTAAGCAATCAGCAACCTCCTTATTGAATTGTGGTTTTACCTGCTCCGGCAACCTTTGAGCTGAGCTTCTGGCGCTTCTGCGTGTTATATTTTGCATCTGCCGCGCGATAGGCGCGGATTTCGGCTGATTCGAACCACGTACCTGGGAAGGAGCCGGCTTATTAAGGACCGACAGGTCGATTTGTTCAAGTTCGAACGGGATTATCTGATGAGTCGGATTAACCGCTATAGTATAGCGAATTTTCTCGGCCCTGCCGGTTCCAGAGCCTTTTCCTCCGATGCTGCCTTCCCCGCCCCCGCCGCCGGAACCTACCGCACTTGTTTGTACGATGATTTGCCGGTCCACTACAAGCCGGCTCGGCAAGTAATCCCCGATGCGCATAAAAACCAGTTCAGGCACGTTCTCCGGGCGCTGCTCTATGTCGAATTGGTACATCGATGCTTCATTCCGCGCCTGGCGCACCCTGATTTCCACATCAGGGGTCAGAAGCATCCACTTGTCGTTTACCTCGAACGGCAACTCCACATACTCAAGCGACTCGGCGGTAAGTGCATAGAAATGGCCTTTGAGCCCGATTTCTCCGTTAATCCGTTCGAGCAGCCCGGCATCAAGTCCCACCCGCAAAGTGCTGAGTTCCGGCCTGCCGGATCGTTCTGCCGGCATGAAACCACCGTTAAAACGCGGAATATGGACGTACATGAAACTTGATCGCGAAGACAAAGGCCCGGATTCGATATTACTGCCCCGGCTATCTGTAATCTGGTCAATTACGGCATCGGGGCACGTACTCAGGATTACTCCGGAATTGAGTGTCCCGACATCAAACGAAATCGAAAGATTTTCCGCCTTTGGCCTGCCTTGCTTACTCGAAGTTTGTGCCGGATTGTACAACTTCTTTTCATATTCAATCGAACGCCAGTTTATGTTGAGATTCTCAACAACCGTATTGTTGAATTGTGAAATTTCAGCAGCCTGAGTCAGTGCCTGGACAGAAAAGACCGCTATCGATAAGCATAAAACCTGTACAAAGATTATTCTTCGCTTTACCATAATAAGCTCCCTTTATCAGGCAATCCGTACGTAGATATCATAACATTTCTTCCGATATTGTTCTACTGATCAGTAATGCATTATTTGCGGGATTGTCATTCTGAGGCGAAGCCGAAGAATCTCAGACGTAACGATTTGATAAAAGTAATCGTCGAGATTCTTCACGGAGCCTGTCCTCGAGCGCAGCGAAGGATTCAGAATGACAAATCAGCGTTTATCATGTTACAGTGTATTACATTTCAGTCACGCCCAGCGAACGGATTTACATCCGACTTATTCATACAATTTTAATACAGCTTGAAAATGTTCTTTGTCCGTCTGATACAGAAGAAGTATTTAAATTTTATCGAGCAGCATTGCCGGATTAGTCGATGAAGCCCAAAAGAAGAAATACCGCTTCCTGGCGAGGTGTTGTTAAGGTTGCAGCCAGCTCTTGTTTGGCTTTGGGCCATTCTTTCCTTGCTTTTTCTCTTACCTGCTGCAGTGCGTCTATTTTCTTTCTCAATTCTTCGTCACTTGTATCTTCCCGACGCATTAGATCTATTAGTTCGTCTATAGCTTTCTCTGCCTCTGACAACTCTGCGAATGTTTTTGGCTTCCCGCTCTTAGACTCGGTGAACTTTATCCATGTATCCTTTACAGTTGTGACTCTGTGGTTTGCGCGCGCGTACGAGCGCCACATGAACGATATCTGCCTCTCATACTTCGGCTCGATTATTCTCCATTGTGCTTCGCTAATTCTAAGCTCATTTCTCATTGCCTGACGTGTCCTCTCCGCCAAATATTCATAACTTGCTATTCGTTCCTTAAGCGGTTGATCGTCAAACCATTTTTTCATTGTTTCTTTTTTTTCATCATCAGTGAGTCTACGCAAACCTGGAGGTTTTCTTTGTACGTGCTGTGGAGGCCTTAATGTGCCTCCAATCGCGCCTAATGTTAAACATGAGGTTAGAACAATGATAAGTTTATGCTTTGTCATCTTAAATACCTCTTATTTTATAGAGAAACGTCACTTACCTTACTTTGTTTAACATCCATTTCACAGTACATTTTGATACCAGTCAGAGCCATCCCAACAATACCAATACGGCTTCCTGGCGAGTCGTCAATCCCTCGCGCAGCTCCCGGCGCGCCTCGACCAACTGCTTTTGGATTTCCGCTTCGTTGCTCCTTGCCTTCCGCAGAGCGGCCACCTTGCGTCTGAACACTTCCTGGGATGTATCCTTTTTTTCCAGAAGTATGCGAATCTCTTCGGCGAGTCTCTGAGCCTCAGTCATTTCGAAGAGGGGCGTGTACTTCCAGGGTCTTTCCCACTGAAGTTTTGGTAAGTTTGCCTGTGTCTGATCGTTGCTTGAGCCGCCTGATACGCCTGCTCCTACTGTGGAGTTTGACTGATCCCACAGGTTGATAACTTTTTCCAGTTTTGGTCCAATGAGCTTCCATTGCTCCTCTGTAACACGAAGTGCATATTTCACGTCTAATAATCTAATACCTCCAGCCTTTTCCATCTCATTCTTGAATTCTTTTCGTTCCTGGTCCAACTGGAGCCATTGCTGCTCTCGTTTCTGGGCCATTTCTGGATGGAGTCTGGCGATTTTTTTTCGGAGTAATTCTTGCTTTCGCTGGATTTTTAGTTCATCCTGTTGCTTGAGTTCCTGTAACTTCCTTTTGACTTCTTTTTTCTGTTCTTCGCTCATATCTTCCGAGTGCTTGGAATCACTTGCGAGGATGCATGACTGAAAAGGCGTCATGCGTGTTAATCCCCCTGCGAAGAAACAGAGCAGCAATATGAGCACCATAGGATTGATTCTACGTTTTGGCATAATAATCTCCCTTCAAAAATAATCGGTACGTCGTTTTAAGACGGAATGAACATCTGCTTTCTATATATGAGACGTTTGCCGCGGGGAAATGTTCTTTAAAATCGGATCAACTGCAAAAAAGTTGGTGGGCTGATAAGAAATAAACCCTGCAACTCTTTTGGATTTAACGCTTTAAGGCAACAGCATGAATGGGTATAATACCACCGCTATCGGGGATGATAGGACAACGATGGGAAGCGACCCGAGCGCCCTGATGGTTACATAAAGCATAGGGCGATATCTTCAACGGTACCGCCCACTTATGTTATTATGCTGGTGCCTATAAAGCGATAAATCCTTTTATAATCATGTGTTAATCAACCAACATTTTTGGAGTTGAACCTTAAAATCTGAAAAAAATCCGACAAATTAACTAAACTCAAACTGACCGGGTTGCTGTCTGTGAAGGTCAGTCAAGCAATCCCATCAGCACCAGCCTTGCCTGCTGGCGGAAATCCAGGACCTCTCGAAGCTGCTGCTGTGCTGCGACCCATTGCCTTCTGGCCTTTTCTCTTGCTATACGGAGCGCATCGAGTTTCTGGCTGACCTGCTCCGGCGTCGTTTGCGGGTCCATCAGCAGCGTTTGAATCTCTTCACATATTATTTCGCCGTCAGATACCGGGCCGTCGAAACTCTGCACGCCGGTGGAGTTGGGGACCATGGTTCCGCCCTGCATGCTGCCGCCGGCCTGGAACTGGAAACCGCCGCCGAAGCCGCCGCTGAAGCCCTGGGCGCCTCCCGGGCCCGTGTTGAAGCTGGAGAAGTTGCTCTGGAAAGGCGACCCGGTGCCTATGAACGCCTGCTCTCTATAGTGCTTGACTTTCTTCAATTTCGGCTCGATGACTTTCCACTGCTCGTCGTTGGCGCCGAGGGATTGCTGCATCGCGATGGCTTCTTGTTCTTCGGCCGCCTTGCGCTGCTCTTCGGCGAGCTGCTGGAAATACTGCATCTTTTCTTCCGGGCTCATCTTCTGCATCCGCTCGAAATCGGGCTGGCCCGGCATTCTCTGCGGTCTGGTGCCGCGTGACTGCATAGAGCCTGAGCCGCCTGAGAATCCGCTCGATCTTGTGCCTTGTGAAAATAGCTGCTGAGCAATTACTCCGAGTGAAAGACACACAGCTAATCCGAGAATCATTTTTCGCGCTGACATGGTAAGCTCCTTAATTCTGAGTTCCAATTTATAGAGATTTAATCCCTCTGCACGCAACACATGGTTCTTGTCTGTCATATTCAGCCAGGGCAGGTAAGGGCGTGTTCATGTTCAACAGTTAGATCTTCGTTGTGGTCCATAGTTGTGTGACATCAATGACATTGCCGGATTCATCTGCGATCTTGCCGTCCTGCCATGTGGCCTTCACTCTGACTGAATTGGGAAGGGTAATGCGCACGCGCGTTCCATTCTTGAGTTCAGGGTCATTGGCGGGATGCTCCAACGGATTGTCAAACGATCCCAGCTTGTCATGATCCGGGTTCAATACAATGTTCGCGCGCTTGTAGTGACTGCGGTCTCTGCGAAAAAGCTGTCCACTGGTGTAAACCATTTCCTGTTCTGCCTCTGCAGGGAGCCACACGCCCCCCACCTGCTCAAATCGAGTAATGACCACGAATCCGCTTGCGTGGTCCCCCTGGGGCATAAGGGATTCGATTTCCTTGTATCCTCCTGTAGCCGTCCGGCTTATCTTGGCCGCATTGTATCCATGGGCTGGATCCAGCCACACCGTATAACGACCGTACTGGGTGTCGGCATCGATAACATGGCAGGCAATTTCGTTGACCATCTCGGCTGTCGAACGCATGGAAATCTGCTTTGCCTCACGAAGTACGACATCCAACCGCTTATCACACCCGAGATATCCGTAGCAGCCTGAATATGTCTGCATATTCAGAAGCGCAGGGTCTTCATTTGCAGGTTGAAAATATGCAGTGCCTTTTACATCAGGATTGTTGATGGCTCTTGCATGAACGTAACGCTTGTTGTAGGCCTCCACTATGCGAAGATTATAGCGAGGCGTACTTTCAGGGAGATCCATGTTTTGTTGATTTAAATCCCCCCAGATATATTGTTGGCAATATATCCGTGCTCTTCCATCCGCACGATTTCGACCCCGCTTATACTGCTTGCCTTTCATAGCCCCGCCGGTCCTGTAGCTAAAGTCAACAACTTCCTCGTAAGTATCGGTGAAGCTCTGTGTCGCATCCAATACATGCGTATATCTCTGCAGAAGTTCTGACACGGAAGCGGTTTGTGAAGCGGATTGACCGGCAGCGACAGACCCAATCCAGGTGGAGACCAATATCCAACCCATACACATTACTGACATCATCAGGGACATTCGTTTCTGGTTTAACATAGTGAGTTCCTTTCCTGATACAATCAGTATGTGAAAATCTGCACTTTCTGGCGGAATTGTTCGAAATCCTGTTCGCCTTTGGCGAAGGCGTCTATATCAGACTTTTTCGAACGGATCGTCAGGACGGTAGCCGGAGATGCACTCATTTCACTGACAACGCCCATCCCACCCATGGCTCCCATGCCGCCGCCCATGCCACCCATCATTCCGCCGCCCATGCCACCCGTCATACCACTACGCATGCCGCCACCTGCGGAACCGCTGGAACCGCTGGAACCGCTGGAAACACCGTAGCGGCCTCCGAAACCGCTCATACCGCTTGACGAGGCCCCTCCGTACATTCCTCCCATGCCGCCCATCATGAAACCGCCACCGTAAACGCCGCCGGATTGTCGGCCTCCTCCGATAACCGTGAGAATGACCAATTCATCCGGCTGCACGCCTCTAACGTTCGCGGCGTGTTTGAGCGTCGTAATCAGGTCCCGTTTCAGCTCTTCTACCATCTGGCTGTTATATTCTTCCGCCGAATCGGATCCCCCTGAACTGCCGGGATCTCCGGGTGAAAACACCTGCTGTCTTGCCCGCTGCCAGGTTGAATCGACATTCTCGGCGGGTTGCTTAGTTTCCTGCCCTTGTGGTTTCGGCGGAGGCGAGAACGCGAAATTCACCTCCATCGAGAATAACACGCCGTAGCCCTGGAGATAGATAGCTTCGGTCTGGCGATTGTCCCTTCCGAAGAAATCGCCGAAATCGGTAAAAACTCCCTGAACCCTCCGTGTCTCCTTGAACCGCTCGTCAAGAATAAGTGACATAACCTGCATATCTTCGGTTATTTCCGCGATGTCTTGCGCTTTAACCTCGTTGGCCGGAACCACGAGTACCCCACGACTGCTGATAGGCCCGATGGCTGAATTGTAGACTGCAGATCGCCTTCCTCGCTGACGACTGGAACTGTTTCTCCCGTACATGTCTTCATATTGGGCGTTTGCTCCTTCGCCCGCAAAGCTGGGAGTATATGCCGGCCAGGCGATCTTAGTGGTCAACCCAGCCCCTTCGCCCGCAACGCTGAGAGCATAGTTCTCGTCCGTCAGACTTACCCCGACGTTCCCATACTTCCTTACTGGGGGAATGAATGCATAACCTTCTCTTGTTGGTTCAACCGTACCTGTCCAGCGATACGGAACGTTGGCCCTGTAGATGCCTTCGTTATCGGTAATTGGATCGCCCGGCAGGCCCCTCATCACTACGCCGGCCAGGCCGGTCTGACCGGAAATGGTGAAAGTAAACACGTTCGATGTGTAGTTGTCATTAAAACGATCGCCGTCAAGATTCTCATAAATCATCGAAGGAGGCTCGAAAACGTAACCTTCCTTCTCCGGCGTAACGGAGCCGTGCCAGTCTCTTTCAACCTTAACGCTATAACGGCCCTTCTGGTCGGTGACCGGATTATCCGGCAGGCCCCTCATCACTACGCCGGGCAGGCCCACTGAGCCGGAGATAGTATAAGTAGCTGTTATCTCTCCGCTGGAGTTTTGGGCGAAGGCGATGCCTCCCATCGCCATACTGAAAACGACAAGCACAATAATTGTTCGATTTAAATATCTCATTTTCTAATCCTTTCATTTAAAGGTTCAATTCTCAGAAATATCCGGCGCCGAGCCGACTCGCTCAGCGTCCAACAGTTCGTCCGTCCTCGCGGCAAGTGTCACCAGGCCGTTTCCAAAACGGGATTCGATATAGTCAAAGGCCGACGCCATTCTTTGGCGGTCCTGCACTCGGGCGGCTTCGATAAGCTGAATGAGCTCCATCAGACGCTGTTCGGTGCGTGTGCCCGAGGCAGCCAGGGTCTGGGCGGCGAACTCCGTCAGGTCGCGGCGAACCTGCCGGGCAAGCTCATCTTTAACCTGGGCGTGGCTCGCTGCGAGCGTCGACTGCCAGCGGCCGTCTATCTGGCTGATTAACTCTTGCCTGATGGCAGGCACGAGCGACGATTTCAGCGAGTTTTCCAGAGCGGCCTGAAGCTCCTGCACGTTTACAGGTTCCGGTGCCGAAAGACGCCCGCCGATAAATCCGGCGCCGATCATGAGCACCGCCGCGGCGGCCAGCTTCATTAGCCTGCCGATCAACGATGGTGGGGCAAGCCCCACCCTACAACCTTTGTTGGCTATCAGGGTATCCCGAACCCGCTGCACGGCGTGGTCGGTTGTTTCCTGTCCCGGCTCGACCTGCGAGAGACGTTTGAGGCGGTCGAGAATTTGGTTTTCATCTATTTGCGACATTATGTATCTCCTTGGAAGATTGATGATCGTTGGATCCGAGGACATCCCGAAGGCTGCGTATGGCCCTGGAGCACAAGGCCCGGACCTGGTGGGATGTCTTGCCTAATTGTTCGGCGATATCATCATACGATTCCTGCTGGAGGTATCGCATGACAAGCACTTCGCGGGATGACTTCTTTAGCCGGCCGACCGCATCCAGAGTCTCCTGCATCTCTTCCGAGTGGATGAGTTTGCGCAGAGGCGAATCGTCATTCGAGACCGGCTCATCGAACTGTCTCGTCGCCAAAACGGCCCGCTTCCGGCTGCGCCGCCAGTCGAAGGCCAGATTGATCGCCGATTTGCGTGCGTAAGCGTCCAGGTTGGCAACATTGCCGGCGCCTCTCGAATTATTAAGTTTTATGAATAATTCCTGCATAAGCTCCTCGGCGACATCTTCGCGCAGTGTCAGCTTTGTCAAAAGCGCGTATAAATCCGCTCCCGATTTATCCAGTAACTCCAAAAGCTCTTTCTGCCGGTTACTCAAATATTCTCCTGTTTCTCGAATTCTCACACTTCACCATTATAGACGAAAAAGACCCCTCCTGCGCAACTTCTTATTCGGGAGAAATTTTCATATCCGGTGCCGGCACCGCGCAAAAAAAGCCGGCCCCCGCCTTTTATCGTCAGGGACCGGTTTTTATCTGGTCATAAAGTAATCAGGCTACTTGGCTACTTTGAATTCGCATTGAAGGGTTTCGTGTTTGTCCAGGCCCTTGTGCCGGGAGCGAAGCACGAAGCCGTCTTTTGTCTTTTCGTATTCGAAATCTTTGCCGCTGAACAAGTCCTTCGGCGAACCGGCGGGCAGGCTGTCCGGCAAGCGGCCGGTCTTGGCCTTGATGATGTAAATGTCGATGGCCGCCTTAAGGGCGTTGAAAAAGGTCATCCTCTTTGTTCCAAGGGTGCAAACTCTGGCGGTGGCCGGCATCAGCATGTCGGTCAGGATTGCCGCGGGATTTTCTTTTGCGTCCTTCTGTATCCGATCGTTCAGTTCCTTGAGCCGTTTGTGAGCCTCCGGATACGGCAAATCGAGCGCGGCTATTGCATCGGTCGTGACGTTCGCATAATAGTCCCTGTTGTCCTTGAAGAACTTGTCGTCTCCCTTTCGGGCCTTTTCCACGGCGTCGGCGGTGGCCTCGTCTTTCAGGATGTTGTCGCCCATGCTCTTCAGGAGCGCGTCGATCTTCTCCTTTCGTATTTCATGCAGGGCAATTTCCTTCTCTCTGTTCATCGCTCTCTTCATCGAGGTGACATTGGCCGATGCACCCATAATCTGGCTTCTTAGCCACATCAGCGTTTCCAGGTCGGCCGGCATTGCCGAAAGGAAGTCTTCGATACGTTCGTTTGCCAGGTTGTTGAGCGCTATACCCACCAGGTAGGATATGAGCAAATCGTCGCCTACGTGTCGGGCCATCTTGTGAAAGGTCAGGCATTTGTTCAAGGCCGCTTTGTGCTGGCCGTTCTGCGAGAGCATTTGTGCGTCGTCGTTAAGAAGGAAGGCCATCCGCCTTATCTTGCCGAGCTCCGGCAGCAGCAAACCGAAACCCTCTGACTCGTCGTGGCCCCAATCGCAGTTCGGTATCTCTGCCGCTGTTTCGAGCAACTCTATAGCCCGCCGATTCTCTTCGATGTACTGTTTTATCTGGTCGTTGGATTTGATTTTGCCCCCCCTCAAATCAGACATCATCTCCTTGACTTCCTCGCTCGGCTCCTTCATTACAAGAAAGGCCCTGTAGTATAGAACGGCCGCATTGTCGGGCGGATATGCAATGGCCGGTGAAATTGATGTGAGCAACATTACCGAAATACACGTTAAGATTAAGCTCTTCTGGTTTACTGTTTTCATAGTTTCTTCCTTTCCGGTTATACACCGTTAGATTCTGCAAGTAGTTCGTGAATCGACACTGTGGCCGACTGAGAGCCCAGCATCTCGAAGGCCTTGCTGGTTTGCTCGTCCACCGCCTCGATTCCACCGCGACGATAGGCGATGTTGAGCGATATCATAGTTAACATTTCAGCCGGGGATTTTGCTGTACCGACTGTTCGCGGCGGCGGCTGTACGGGCGGATTCCGGTAATCCATCAGCAGGCCGGCCGCCACGAGAATCACCGCCGCTGCGGCGAGTTTTGCCATTTTGCTCCGGAGGATTATCCCCGCCGCATTCGGTTTGCCGGCCCGGAGGGTCTCGTCCATCGCTGCAAACGAGTCAGTCAAAGTCCGCTCGTCCATTTCACCGCCGGTTGTGACATGCGGCTTTTCGAGTCTTACAAATTCTTCAATATTTTTCGCAGGTTTCATTTGGTCACCATACTGTTCATGATGGTACGGAGTTTTTCCAGGCCGTAACGATACCGGCTCTGGACCGTGTTGATTGAAATACCAAGGGCTTCGGCAATCTCCTTAAACCGCATCTCGTGATGCAAATGCAGCACAATCACCTCGCGCTGCTCGTATGCAACACGTCCGAGCAATTCCGTCAATCGCCCCGATTGCTCACTGTCAATCACGTGCTGGACCGGATTGCCCGAATCGGAATGTATCGCTTCGGCGGCCTCCAGCCCGACATCCCGGCGAGACCTCGAACGGTTTCTGTCGCGGGCGGCGTTCGCCACGCACGTCGACAGGTAACCTTTCAACGTCCCGCTGAGATGAAAGCTCCCCGTCGTCCCGGCGAATGAGACAAAGACGTCGTGCACAACGTCCTCGGCGAGGCTTCTGTCTCTCAGCAGTGTAATCGCCAGCCCGAGCAGGTCATCTTTATACTTTTCATAGAGCATTCGGAAAGCATCTTTGCTGCCGCGATTAAATCTCCAAACAAGTATCTTCTCGTCGATCATCAAATCTGCTCGTCCAATCAAAGAAACGGCCATTTCTTACTGGTACAACGAATCACACCCCCATTTTAGTCTAATTTTCCTCCAGTTCACAAAAAAAGCATATAAAATCAGTCCCGCCACATCCCGAATTTTCCTTGAAACCTTTCGTGTATAGGAATAAACTGGTTTAGTTTGTGATTAATTGCTGAAAGGAGAAGTGAGTTATGCAGATGTCGAGAATTTTTTTGACTTATGGCGTGAGTGTGCCGGTATTTTTTTGTGTTGATATGATTTGGCTTGGCGTGATTGCCAAAGGTT
>Ga0315288_10004764_pt1 | contig 17268 bp, 14 predicted proteins | sample YL17G11_20_MG_FD_203454 | JGI IMG/M metagenome (GOLD analysis project Ga0315288, IMG submission 203454) | Sediment microbial communities from Yellowstone Lake, YNP, Wyoming, USA - YL17G11_20 | ecosystem: Environmental > Aquatic > Freshwater > Lake > Sediment | place: USA: Wyoming | collected... | reverse complement strand
AGATAAGGATATCCAGGCTGCAGGGTGGCGCTCCGCTTGCCGATCTGCCCCGGCGCGAAGCGCCAGTCCACATCGGTATGCACCACCCGCGAGATCGCCGCCCAGTCCGCGATCCCCTCCGCGCCGTCGGCGTCCTGCGCCTGCGCCCAGTCCTGGTTCCACCGGTTCCACGGATCGTCGTAAGTAAGCGGTTCCGGGACCACGGTGCGCGCCAGGAAGAAGGTGTTGGCAGGGGCGAGGCGGCCGCTCGGGTTGTAGTTGGCGGTCGGATCGAACAGCGCCGGCCAATAGCGAATCGCCTGGCTCCAGTCCGGCCGCGGTGGCGTCACGATCTCGCTGTTGGGGTCCTCCGGGTCCACGCGCAGCGGCGGAACGAAGGCGATTAGCGAGTTATCGTACATATCGAGCTGGACATACATCGCCTCCGTCAGCTCGCGCGCCACGGAGTCGAGTGCAATCCGCGCGGCATTCTGCGCGTCCGCCCGCGCCGTCGCCGATCGGAAATACCCCAGGCTGTTAAACACCGGCACCAGCAGCAGGGCCAGCACGATGCCCAGCAGCCCCATCGTGACCACCACCTCGATCAGGGTGAACCCCCCTTCCCGTGCCCAGTGATTGCTTGCTTTCCCTGTCATCGGCCGTTCCGGCTCTCCGCCTCCTCGACTCTTCGCTCAGATCGGCGCTCTCGTCAGATAGGTGTCAACGGTGACCTGGTGCCAGGTCTCGTTCAGGCTCGGCACCGCCCGGCCCGGCGGCGACTGCGTCAGCGCCCACACCAGATCTTGCACGGTAACGGCCCGCCCGGGGCTGACCCAGACCGCCCGCGCCCGCACGCTAATGCCTCTCACCCCAACCGGCCCCCATTCGTACGGCTCGTGCGCCAGTTGCTCGGACAGCGGGCATACCCACTGCCCCAGCTCGGTCACATTCGCTCGCCCGACGGTATGCACCTCGCCTTCCACGAGGATCAGGTCTCCCGTGGTCTGGTCCCGGTAGTAGTAGTCAACGGCCACCGCCTGCCCCGCCTCGCTCAGCGGGAAGTAGAGCTGCCGTCTCCTCGCGACATCGGACCGCCACGCATAGGTCAGCAGCACCGCCGAGCCGCCGCCCTCGGCTCCCACCGGCTGTCCGCCCGGCAGGCCGGTCGCCGAGCGCCCGAACCGCCGCGCCGTCACCATCAACTGCACCGCCCAGTCGCTCTCCGCGCGGCAGAAGATGCGATATGTCCGGCCCGATCGGTTCGCCACATCCACGTTCGGGTCATAGCCGTAGATGTTCTGATCCCGCGGATCGAAGTTGAACCTCAGGAACGCGTCCTGGTAGTTGACCAGAAACCTGGTGCGCCGCTCGTACTTGTTCGGCGGCCATCCCGTCCCCTCGTAATCGGTCAGGATCTGCCCGCTCTGCCTGTCAACCGCGACCACATAGGCCCAGGTCGTCGGGTCGCTGGAGGCTCGGCCGTCATCGTCCCCTTGCCAGTCGAAGTACCGCTTGATGCCGCGGGCAACCTCCTGCGGGCGCGGCTGCCGCGGCGGGTTCATGTAGGCCGGACCCTTGATCCGCCCGACAGGCAGTCGCACGATTCCGTCGGCCGGCACCTCCACCTCGAACGCCAGAATCCCCCAGTCGTAGACGCGATAGTCCACCTTGACCACCGCAATATCACCCGGCCGCGGGTCAACCTGCAGCACGAGTGGGAACTCGATCCGTCCGCTGATCGTCGTCTCCGGGTTCACGTAGAAGATATTGCGCCGCGCCGTCTCGTCCGTGACCTGCAGCAGGAGCGGATTGCTCACCTGCTGCAGCCGTTCGTGCACCTGAACCGTGTCCGGGTCAACTCCCGCCGGCAGCGAAGGCGAGCCTTGGACTGCCCCCGCCCCCACCGTCACCGTCACGCCCAGCACTTTCTGGAAGGTCGTCGGGTCTGTGTAGTCAACCTTGAACTGCCTCACCTCCATCGGCGGCGAGGCCGTCGGCCCGAAAGACATCGTCCCGCTGGCCTGGTCCACGGTGAACTGCCTGCTGCCCAGGGCGCCCGCCGGCAGATACTCCCACGCCTCCGCGTCGTAAACGTCAACATAGACCCGGAGCGAGCGGTCCTCCCCCGGCACGTTCGGGTCGTCCTCCAGCCGCAGCGGGTCCAGCGGCGCGTGCGACAGCAGGTAGAACGGCACGCCGAGCGTCGTCCTGCCCAGCCGCCGGATGTCAATCCTCTCCCCGATCACCGTCCGCGGCAGATAGAGGCTGTTGGGCTCCCAGTTTGGGTGCAGCGTGTTGGGCCTCGCCGGCTCCGACGGAAGCATCGCCGCCTGCGCCGCGTCGAACTGGCTCGGCGTCAGGTCGAGCGGATCGTAGATGAGCGTCCTCGCGAAGTAGTCCAGGTTCGCAACCTGAACCTCCCCCATCGGGAGCGTCACCGACTGGTAGCTCGTCACCCCGGGCATCAGCCCGGCCATCTCGCCGTAGACGAACAGGCTCTTCAGCGTCTCCGCGTTGCCCGCGATGGTGGCCCCGATCAGGTTGCCGTCGTAGTCGGTGGCGACGATGGCATCCGGCAGCGACTCCGGATGCAGCTTCCAGCGAGCGATCTCAGCCTCGGCAAGCTGGGCCGCGGTCGTCCGCTGCTGGCCCACCTCGATCGCCGAGTAGCCGCGCGGGAAAATGCGCAGCATCCCGTAAATGCCGATGAGCAGAACGACCAGCGTCACGAGCAGCTCCACCAGCGTGAAGCCGCTCCGCCTCGCTCCGCCCCTTGCTCGATTGTCGCCTCTCGATCGCTTCATGCGCGGGCGCCGCCAACTCACATGATCGGACCTTCGGGCCAGCCCGCTCCCGGGCTGGGCTCCTGGTACATCCGGTTAAGCTGCTGCGAGGCCATCCGCCTCACCGTGCCGTCTGCGAACAGCACCAGGTCCTGGTCACCCGGGCGGGGCGTGCTCTCGATCCCCGGCGTCGGCGGCGGCTCCGAACCGCGGTGGTAAGGACACCATGTCACTACCGTGTCGGCCGGCGGGTAAACCTTGAAGAGATTGCGGTTGTCGGTTACGCCCGCCACCGGCCGCCCGATGTGCCAGAAGTTGCGCCGGTAGTACATATCGTAGTTGTTCCAGCCGCGCAGCGCGGGCAGTTGGCTGCGCCATCCCAGGTCGCCCTCGTTCAGCACCGCGTAGTTGCTGGGGCAGTGGTACATCCGCATCTCCGTGATGTACCCGCTGCCGCGGAACCACGGCAGTCCGTTCAGCCCCTTGCCCGAGCGCTCCAGTCCTGTCCGCAGCGTCTTCAAGAACGGGTCCGTTGACTCCTCGTAATCGCGAAGCCGCGGGTCCGAGGATGTCGGCGGCAGTTGCGCCGCGTAGGCTCCAACATAATAGAGCGTGAACAGCCCCAGTCCCTGCACGCCGGTTACGAACGGCTGCCCATCCGGGTGGTAGGCCGCTCCCACCAGCGTCCCGATGCTCGCGTCACCCGGCGGGTCCACCCCGTAGAGCGACCGGTACTGCTCCACCGCCTCCGGGGTCCACAGGTACTCCGTCATGTCCGGGGGGAAGCACTGGTAGTCCTCGCGGAAGATGGAGAGGGCCTGGCCCAGGGACTTGAGATTGGCGGCGCACGAGGCGCGGCGGTTCTGCGCCGACATGGCGCGATAGCTTGGCACCACGATCGCCATCAGCGCGACGAGGATCGCGATAACCACCATCATCTCTATCAGGGTGAAGCCGGCGGCTCTCCCGCCCGCGCCCTCAGAGAACCCAGCCGGCCCCGTACCGCGCGCTTTGCTTGGTCGAATTCCCATTTCCTGTGATTAGCCCTGGGAGCGCAGGCGTCTCGCCTGCACCAGTCCGCCGCGCGCTACTGTGTCGCCCGCGGCTGCGTCGCCCAGTCGTACTTGAGCCCGACGAGCATCACGGCGCTCCCGTCAAGACGGAGCGCGATGTCCTTGCCCGACTCCGTCTCACCGTACCTCACAATCGTATACAGACGATGATGGCTGCAGCGCGTGATGATCGTCGTGTCGGGCGCGTTCCGGTTGATCAGCCCGGGGAATACCGGGCTCGGCATACCATAGGGCATGTAATCATGGGAAGTGGGATCGGGATTGCCGGGGTCCCACTGCGGCCGGCGCAGCCCATCCTGGAGTCGCTCGCCCACCGCCAGGTCCCACGGATTGTAATCATACCAATAGGTCTGCTGTGCGAGATGATACTGGAGCTGCGAGTTTACCAGATCATACGCCTCTGGGCTGCTCCACACGCCCAACGCGTTCTCCGGGTCCCACCGGTACCACATGTACCAGAAGGCCAGATTATCGCCCTTGAGAAGTGTCTGAGATCCCAGGTCGCAGAGGAAGTACTTCGTGTCCTCCTGCACGTAGCCGATCCAGTTGTAGAAGTAGTTGTAGCTGGAGTAGTGCTCGACGAAGAAGGCCGGGTCTAGCGGCGCCTCCGGATTCGTGAAGTTCTCCCCTCTCCACAGCTTGATGAAGTACTCCCCGTCGGGGTCTTCGTCCATATACAGTGCGCTCGCCGCCACGAGCAAGGCCCTGAACAAGGGAACGTCTGCTTTCGTCACCTCGCGGTAGGTCCCCGGCGTGTCGTAGATCCGAACGGTTTGGTCCACATACTTCTGACTCGTGTCCACCAAGTCGTCGGGACAGATGAGGGCGTTGCGGTTATCCAGGTAGGCGGGGTAAAGTGCGTTGAGGCCGCCTTCGCCGGTGACGGGGTCATAGGGCCCCGGGAACTGCCCCATGTCCATGCGGTACATGCGGACCGCCATGGCGATCTGATGCAGGTTCGCCATGCAGGCGGATTGGCGGCTTCTCTCACGGGCTCGTGAGTAGACGGGCAGGGCGATGGAGATGAGCACCGTGATAATGGCGATCACCACCAGCAGTTCCACCAGCGTGAATCCTGCCCGCCGGGCCCGAAGACGTTTCATCTCTCACCTCGCACCGCGAATGGGCCGCCGCCACAGCCGCACCGGGGCCGCTTCCCCGGCTAATATCCTATTACCCTCGCCCACCTCAGGGCCAAACTGGATCAGTACCCAAAAAAGCTCAGCCAACGGTCGTACAGAGCCCTGGCCGAGCCCTTCATATACCCCGGCGCCAGCACCGCCACCAGTGAAGCGGCCGCCAGGAACGGACCGAACGGCAGGTACTCCATCCGCCGCCTCACCCGCAGCGCCAGCAACACCACCCCCAGCACCGCCCCCACCGCGATCGCCAGTCCGAAGCTCAGCAGCGCCAGCTCCGGGCCCACCATCGCGCCAATCGCCCCCGCCAGCTTCACATCGCCCAGACCCATCCCCTCTCGCCGAAAGACCAACTGGCTGAACGCCCTTATCAACGCGAACACACCCAGCCCCACCAACCCGCCGGCGACGAACCGCGGCAGCGCCAGCCCCACGCCAGGCACCGCCACCGACAGCAGCGGCGCCTCCCCCGACCACACCGCCAACCCCTCCCGCAGCGCCGCCGCCGCCAGGCCGGCCACCACCAGGCTGTCTGGTATGATCATGTGGTCCAGGTCAGTGAACACGACCGCGACCACGACCGCGGCAAAGATCCAGCAGGGCAGCACCAGCAGGTTCTCCCCACAGGCAAGCCAGGCGGCCAGAAAAACCACGCCCGTGATGAGCTCGACCGCGAAGTAACGCCAGCTTATCGCCCCGCCGCAGAAGCGGCACTTCCGCCCCAACGCCAGGAAGCTCACCAGCGGAATCAGGTCAATCGCATGCAACCGCGCGCCGCACTGAGGGCAGTGCGACGGCGGCGCCACCACGGAGCGGCCGCGCGGCAGGCGATAGATGCAGACGTTGAGGAAGCTGCCTACGGCACAGCCCAGCAGGAACGCCCATAGTTCCAGCATGACCCTCGGAAGCGCCACCCGAGGGCCTCCCTATTCGCCCGTCTCGCCGCCCGACTGCAACTGGCTGATGGCGTGCATCAGTGGGAGGAACATCGAGATCACGATGAAGCCCACGACAAACCCCAGGGAAACTATCAGGATCGGCTCCAAGGCCGCCGTCAGGCCGGCCAGCGTGGAGTCAACCTCCGACTCGTAGAAGTCCGCGATCTTCGAAAGCATCGCGTCGAGCGAGCCCGTCTCCTCGCCGATCGCCACCATCTGCACCACCATCGGCGGGAACATGCCGCTTCGCTGCAGCGGATCGCCGATCTGCTCGCCCTCCCGGATGGCGGCGCGGGAGGCCATGATCGCGTCCGACATGATCTCGTTGTCCACCGTGCCGGCCACCGTCTCCAGCGCCTGCAGGATCGCAACCCCGCTCACCAGCAGCGTGCTGAGAGTCCGCGAGAACCGCGCGATGCAGATCTTGTGGTTGAGCTTCCCGAACACCGGCGCCTTCAGCTTCACCCAATCCCAGTGCCGCCGCCCGATCCGCGTGTGCGTGTACTGGGAGAACGTCACGAAGAACAGCAGCACCCCGCCCAGCATCATGTACCACTTCGCCGTCATGAAGTTGCTGATCTGCACCAGCAACCGGGTGGGCGCGGGCAGGTTGTCATCAATGCCCAGGTCCTTGAACACCGCGATGAACTGCGGCAGGATGAACGTGACCATCCCCACCACCACGATGCTGGCGAACATCAGCACCAACACCGGGTAGGTCATGGCCGACTTCACCTTCCGGCGCAGCCGCTCGTTCTCCTCCATGAACGTCGCCAGCCGGTTCAGGGTCTCGTCCAGCACACCACCCACCTCGCCAGCCCGGACCAGACCCACGAACAGGTTGTTGAATATCTTCGGCCAGCGCGTCAGCGAGCGGGACAGCGTCTCGCCCGACTCGACCGCGCTCTGAACCTCACGGATGATCGCCCGCAAACGGGCGCTGCCGCTCTGCTCCTCCAGCACCGCCAGGCAGCGCACCAGCGACACGCCCGCGTCGATCATCGTGGCGAACTGGCGGCAGAAGATCGCCAGGTCTCGCCCGCTGACCCGGCCAAAGGCGGCCATCATGCCGCTGCCTCCGCGCCGCGCGTGCGGCTGTGTGCGCGCGGCGACGCGGGCCGGGTTGACCTTCTGCACCCAGTAGCCCTTCTCCCGAAGCCGGCGAACGAGAATCTGCTCGTTCTCCGCCTCGGAAGTCCCTGTGATCACCTTCCCCAGGGCATCTTTGGCTACGTACTGGTATGTCGCCATGCCGCCTCCTCAGGAAGCCGGTGCTAGGCTTCCTCGCCGCGCGTGAACAGCATCTTCTTCAGCTCTTCCTGGTTCATCGCGCGTGCCATCGCTTCCTCGTATGTTATCAGGCCGCGCTGGTACATGTCGCGCAGGCACTGGTCCATCGTCTGCATCCCGTGGTGGGCGCTGGTCTGGATGATGGAGGTGATCTGGTGGGCCTTCGCCTCTCGGATCAGATTCCGGATGGCCGGCGATGCGATCATGATCTCCATCGCCGCGATCCGCCCCGGGGTCCCCGCCCGCGGCAGGAGCTGCTGCGAGAGCACCGCTTCGAGGTTGTTCGAGAGCTGAATCCTGATCTGCTCCTGCTGTCCCGGCGGGAACACGTCCACGATCCGGTCAACCGTCTGCGCGGCGTTGTTCGTGTGGACCGTCGAGAACACCAAGTGCCCCGTCTCGGCCGCCGTGATCGCCAACGACATCGTCTCGAGGTCTCGCATCTCACCCACCAGGATCACATCCGGGTCCTCTCGCAGCGCGTGGCGCAGCGCCTGCGCGAAGTTGCGCGTGTCCGATCCAAGCTCCCGCTGGTTGATCAGGCTCCGCTTATGGCTGTGCAGATACTCGATCGGGTCCTCGATGGTGATCACGTGCACCGATCGCTCGTTGTTGATCTGTCCGATCATCGCCGCCAGCGTCGTGGACTTGCCCGATCCCGTCGGCCCTGTCACCAGGACGAGCCCGCGCGGCCGCCGGCTCAGGTCCTCCAGCACCAGCGGCAGCCCCAGTTCGCGGATCGTCGGAATCTTGGACGGGATCACTCGGAACGCCGCCGCCACCGCCCCGCGATCGCGGTAGACGTTCACCCGGAATCGCGAAATGCCCTTGAGGTGATAGGAGCAGTCCAGCTCGTACTCGGTCTCGAAAATCCGGATCTGCTCGTCCGTGAGGATCGCGTACACCATCCTCTGCGCTGAGAACTCGGACAGCGACTCGTAGTTGGTCGCGTAGAGCTGACCGTCAATCCGCATCACCGGCGGCACTCCATACGCCATGTGCAGATCCGACCCGCGCTTCTCCACCACCAAGCGCAGCAGTTCGTCAATGTGGACTTCCTCGATCGGGCGCGTCTTCGTGACCTGCGCCGTCGGAAGCTTCTGCGAAGCAGCCGCGAACGACTCCTCGCCCTTTACCGCGTCCGTTGTTTCCGCCATGCCAAACGCTTCCTTTCCCTCTGGTAGAAGGCCGCCGGAGAATCAGGCCAGGAGACACAAGGAGCGAGAACCTGGGCTAGGAGCCCCCAGCCGTGAAGACGACGCGCATGACCTCTTCCACCGTGGTTATGCCTTCCAGCACCTTCTGGAAACCGTCCATCTTCAGCGTCTTCATCCCGTTCGCCAACGCCGCCGCCCGAATCTCCGACAGCGGGGCCCGCTTGACCGTCAGGTCCGCGATCTCCTCGTTGATGATCATCATCTCGAAGATCCCCTGCCGGCCTCTATAGCCGGTGTGCCGGCACTGCTCACACCCTCGCCCACGATAGAAGACCACATTTTCCATGTCCTCTACATTGAACCCGACCCTGTGCAGGGCCTCCGCGGGCGGCTTGTAGGGCTCCTTGCAGTTCTGGCAGATGCGGCGCCCAAGCCGCTGCGCCAGAATGCCGATGACGGAAGACGCGATCAGGAAGGGCTCGACACCCATGTCCATCAGACGGGTGATCGCCGAGGGAGCGTCATTGGTGTGCAGCGTAGACAGCACGAGGTGACCCGTAAGAGACGCCTGAACGGCCGTCTCGGCCGTTTCCAGGTCTCGGATCTCACCTACCATGATGATGTCAGGGTCCTGGCGCAAGAAGGAGCGCATCGCGCTGGCGAAGGTCAGACCCGCCTTCCGGTTGACGTGCACCTGGCTCAACCCCGGCAGCTGGTACTCCACGGGGTCCTCGATGGTGAGGATGTTCCTCTCCACCGAGTTGATCTTGTTCAGAATGGAGTACTGCGTCGTCGTCTTGCCGGAACCCGTGGGGCCGGTGGACAGGATCATGCCGTTCGGCTGGACCATGATGGATTCCAGCTGCGCCTGCGTCTCGGCGAACATGCCCAGCTTGTTCAGACCGATCAAAACGCTGGTCTGGTCCAGGATACGCATAACGACCTTCTCGCCGAACACCGTCGGAAGGCTCGATACCCGCAGGTCGAAGTCCCTGCCTTCGTGGCGGACGTGGATGCGCCCGTCCTGCGGCAAGCGGCGCTCGGCGATGTTCATGTCTGACATGATTTTGATACGGGACACCAGCGGCGCGTGCACGTACTTGGGCACTCGCATCACCTCGTGCAGCACGCCGTCAATGCGGTACCGGATCCGCACGCCTCGCCGGTCGGGCTCCACGTGGATGTCGCTCGCGCGGTCCTTGATCGCCTGCTGGATGATCACGTTGACCACGCGGATGATCGGCGCCTCGTCCTCCATCTGCGCCCGCCCGACATCCTCCTCCGTGCCGGCCGAAGCCAGGTCCATATCCTCCTCTGTCAGCGCCGTGCCTACGCTGCCATCCAGGGCCTGCAGGGCCGTTTGGATCTCCTCCTGGCCGGCGCCGTTGTCCGAGGTGCTGAGCAGCGCGCTGATATCGTCCGGCGTGGCCAGCATGGGGTCAATCTCGTAGCCCGTGATGAGGCGGATGTCGTCGAGGGCAAAGACGTTCTGGGGGTCCGTCATCGCAACCGTCAGCCGGTTCCCGCTCCGGCGAATGGGAACCGCGCTATACCGTTGCACGACGCTCTGCGGTATCGCCCTGGCAACGTCCTCGTCAACGCTTACCTGCCCAAGCTCGAGGAACGGAATGCCAAGTTGCTCGGCATGAGCTCGCAGCACATCCCGTTCGGCTAGATACCCGAGGTCCACCAGGATGCGCCCGAGCTGTTCGGTGGTGTTCTTCTGGACTTTCAGGGCCTCATCGAGCTGCGCCTGCGTAATGAGGCCCTTCTCCACGAGCATCTGCCCGATGAGTTTCTTAGGTCCCTGTGGCGTCGCCATGCACTTCCCTCTCGCATCACTGCCTGGTGCGAGCTGGAACAAATGTACAGATGAGTGCGCCGGGGCACTCCACTGGACCTGTCATCAGGTATCGTACCACAGATGGTGTACCCTTGCAATCACCGTTTCAACCGTCGCCCTGCCGGCCGAGCGGCCACCACGCCCTCCCTGGGGCGGCCCAAGAAACGAACGCAGTCCGCCTGCGGCGGACTCGAGGACGCGTTCCACGCGGCTGCGAACCATCGTTACTGGCGCTATCCAACCAGCTTCAAGCACCTATTATAACACTGCCCGCGCCGCCTAGTGTCCTCCCCGCCTGGGAAGCCGGCACCAACATTATACCCCAAGAGCGCCGTTTCCGGCAGAGCATATCTGGCACATGACAGCAATCTCGGTCCGCCCCCGAGGTCCAGAGGGCACAGCCTCCTGCCAGCGGCTCTTCCCTAGCCCGTTCTCACCCTCCCTTGCACCGCCTGCAACCGTTCCCAGCGCGCCCGCAGGGGCCGCTCCAGCAGCCTGATGAGGCGTGTATGGGGCGATTCCCGCCGGCCCAGCGGGGTCACGAGCACCGTCTTCAGCCCCAGCCAGTTCGCCCCCAGCATGTCCGTGAAGACCTGATCCCCGATGGCGCAGGTGGACCCGGCCTCCGTCGCCAACACCCGCATCGCCCGCCGGAAAGCCACCGGAAACGGCTTACAGGCGCGCGTCACCACCGACATCCCCAGCTCCCCCGCCACCTCCCGCACCCGCGTCCCCCGCACCGAGTTGCTCGCCAGGCAAAGCTTCAGGCCCCGCGCGTGCGCCGACGCCACCCACCGGCGCACCTCCGGCCGCAGATGCGTCTCGTTCCAGTCAACCAGCGTGTTGTCGAGATCGAGAATCAGCCCGCGGACGCCCTCAGACCAGAGCGCCTCCAGGTTGATCTCCCACACCGCCCCCGCCAACTGCGAGGGCACTAGCAGAGAGCGCACGTTCCGACCGCCTTGTCCGCCGGGAACGGAAGCTAAGCCCGTAGGGGAGCCCCTCCGCGGGCTCCCGGCCGTTCCTCGTAGTGGACAGATATACCACGAATCAGTATGAAACCGCGCCAGAGGCGGCCACCTAGCCGCCAAGCCAGCGGCCGTCCCCCAGCCTTCGCCCCAGCGCCACCAGCCGCATCGCCCGCTCCGCCGCCGCCTGCAGCAGTTCGCTGGCATGGGCGATGGCCTCGGCCTCGCCCATCGGCCCCGGCGTGATCGGCACCACCGCCTGGATCCCCCACTCTACCAGCTTTTCCTGCTCTTCCTCCAGGCAGCCCGTGAAGGCGATGACAGGCACGTCGTGCTTCTCCGCCAGCAGCGCCACCCCGCTCAGCGCCTTCCCAAACTCCATCTGCCGGTCCAGCTTCCCCTCTCCGGTCAACACCAGGTCGGCGGACTCCAGAAACTCCTGGAAGTTCAGCAATTGCAGCACCAGGCTCGGCCCCGACCGGATCTGCGCGCCCGCGAAGGCCACCAACCCCGCTCCCAAACCGCCGGCCGCGCCGGCCCCGGCCATTTCCCTCACCTCAATCCCAAGCTGCTCCTCAATGACCTGCCCCAGATGCCCCAGCGCCCGGTCAATCACGTCCACCATCTCCGGCGTCGCGCCCTTCTGCGGGCCGTACACCGCCGCCGCCCCCTCGGGGCCGCAGAGCGGGTTGGTGACGTCCGAGGCCGCGTAGATCGTCGTCTGCGCAATCCGGGGGTCGCGCCGCGAGAGGTCTATCCGCTCCAGCTCCAGCAGCGGCGCCGCGCCCCGCTTCAACTCCACCCCGCCCGGCCCCAGCAGATGCACCCCCAGTGCCTGCGCCATGCCGGCCCCGCCGTCCGAGGTCGCGCTGCCGCCCAACCCCACGATAAGCTGCTTGCAGCCCGCCCCCAGCGCCGCCAGCATCAACTCGCCCACCCCGTGGGTCGTTGCCACCAGCGGGTTGCGCTTCTCCGGCGGCGCCAGCGAGAGGCCCGCCGCCTGCGCCATCTCCACCACACCGGTCACGTCATCGCCCAGCAGCCCCCAGATCGCCTTTACCGGCTCCCCCATCGGCCCCGTCACTTCGGTTTGCCGCATCTTGCCCTCGGTGGCGCGCACCAGCGCCTCCACCGTGCCCTCGCCGCCGTCCGCCAGCGGGACCGAGACGATCTCCGCCTCGGGCATCACCGCTCGCACCCCCTGGATGATGGCGTCGGCGGCCTCCAGCGCGGTCAAGCTGCCCTTGAAGCTGTCGGGAGCAACGATTATGTTCATCTGCCAAAGGGCCTTTCCATCAGCGCCAAAACGCCGCTATCGCCCACAGCAACAGCGTCAGCAGCACGCTGAGCACGATGCTGGTCACAACCGGAAAGACAAACGTGAACCCTGGGCGCGAGATTACGATGTCGCCCGGCAGCAGCCGCCCGCCCTTCGCTCCGAGCGCGCCTGCCAGCAGACCCAGCCCGACCAGCAGCAGCCCCATGATCACCAGGCCAATGCCAAGCCACACCAGCATCCTATCCATAGGACCTCGCCAGAACAAGGGCTAGGCGAATGGCGCCAGGACCTTGCCCAGCGCTCGTTTCGCCCGTCGCTCGGCCCTCTCCAGCGCGCTGAACACACACCCGCAGTAATTCTGCTGATACAGCTCCAGTTCCCTGGCGCGCTCGCGGCTATCGGTGTACCGTCCCCGCAGGTCGGCGAACCGGAACTCCACTCCCGCCCGCGCCCCGGCCGCCCGGCCGATCTCCGCGATTGCCTCCAGATCCTGGTAGGGGCTTATCAGGAGAGTGCTCGAAAAGGCGTCGAACCCCAGTCGCGCCGCCTCCGCCGCCGTCGCTTCCAGGCGAATCTGGTAGCAGGCCGGGCAGCGCCGGCCGGCCTTCGTCAAGGCTTCCGCCTTCGGCAAGCCTACGGCGGACAAGTCGGCGGGCAAGCCCCCACACCGCGCCAGCGCCAGCAGCCACTCGTCAAAAGGCATCTCGGGCCCGCCCGGCAAGAGCGGAATGCCCGCGGCCGTCGCCGCCTTGGCCAGCGTTGCCTCGCGCCGCCGACGCTCCTCTTCCGGATGGATGTTGGGGTTGAAAAACCAGCCCGCTGGCTCCTCTCCCAGCTGGCGGAAGTGCTCGGCCACCAGCAGACTGCAGGGCCCGCAGCAGCAATGCAGCAGCAGTCTCACTCCGTCGGCCCGCCGGCCAGCGAGGTTTGCCCGCCGGAGCCTTCGAGCAGGCGGGCAGGCTCTGCCCCCAGGAGCCCCGTGGCCAAAGAACCCGCCTGGGCGACCGACTTGCGGAAAGCGTCCCGCAGCAACTCCGCCCGCCGCTGCCGCTCCGCATCGCTCGTGGAGACGAACATCAGCGCCTCGAAGTTGGACTCATTCAGCAGATTGTACGCCAGCACCCGATACCGATGCGCGGGGTCCAGCCGCGGTGACACCTGCATCTTCTCCGCCAGGGTAGCCAGCGCATCGGAGCGGCTGTGGAGAGCATCCATCTCCTTGTGCGCCCGCTCTGTGGTGAACTGACCGATCGCCTGCGCCGCGAACACCCCCTGGGCCGCCCTCGCGATTGCCTCCGCTTCCGTGTCCAGCGCCGCCGCCACGGCCATGTAGTCATCGTCCTGGTAGGGCGGCCGCCCCCCTGTTTCGTAGTAGGCGAGCAAGGACTGAACCCCCTCCGGTATCTTGCCCTCGGCCAGGTAGAGCCGCCCCAGCTCGCGCGAGATCTCGTCGGGCGACAGGTCCGAGAAGGTGACGCTTGTCTTGGCGTTTGCCAGCAGGCCCGACAGCCAGGGTGGCGTGCCCATCAGCCCCGGCAGGAGCGTAACCAGCACGTCGTAGTACTCCTGCGCTCTCGCCGGCTGGTTCTGCGCCCGCATTGACAGCGCCAGCCCCTCCACCACCCGCGGATCGCTGCCCAACTGCTCCGCCGCCTCCTTGAATGCCGCCTCCGCCTCCGTAGCCTCCCCGGCCCGCAACGCCGCGTAGCCTAGCTGAAGCGCGATCTCTGCGTCGCTCGGTATCACCGCCGCGAGGCTGCGCATCCTCACCGCCGCCCCCGAGTAATCGCCCAGGGCCGCCCGCGCGTCGGCCGACCCGCGCAGGAAGTCAGGGTTTCTCGGCTCTCCCAGCAAGGCCCCCTCGAAATCCAGCACCGCCTCCCGGTAGAGCCCGCTCGCCAGCTCGGTCCGCCCCGCCGCATAGCGGGCCAGCGCCCCCGCTTCCTTGCCATCGCCCTCGGCCCCCAACTCCGCCCACAGTTCCGGCGTCAGCGCCTCCAGCAGACGGGCGGCTATTTCCCCCGCCACCGCCTCCCGATCCACCAGGCGCGGTGCCATGACCTCCAGTTTGGTCTCGCTCCGCGAGATCGTGCCTGCCACACGCGCTCGCAACACGACGTCGCGGTCGCCCTCGATCACCTCCCCCAGCAGCGCCGCCTCCGCTGCCACCGCGATCGCCAGGGGCTGCCACGCCTCCTCCAGGTTTCCCGCGGCCGCCAACTCCCCCGGCACCCACTCCTCCTGCACGGCGAGCTGGACCACCGGGGAGTCCATGCGCGCCTCCGTGACCGCATAGCCAGCCGAGGACAGCTGGCTGGCTACCGCCGCAGTGACAGCCTGGGCCAACGGCTCAGACAGCCAATGGCTCTTAAAGGGGAACAGTAACACCGAATGCTTGGGGGCGCTTGCCCCCCAGGCGGCGGGGGCGACCAGCAAGGCTGCCGCCAGCGCAATCGCCCGGCCGGCGACCGTCGCCCGGCAGGCGACCTTCGCCCTACCTGCTCTCCAGGGCCCTGATCGCAGACTCACAAGTGCGCGCTCCGTGCCTGGCCGCCTCCACGTTGTGCTCGCGGGCCAGGTCAGCCTGGTATTGCTCCAGCGCAATCTGATACTGCTGCTTCGCCGTCTGGTGATTACCGGCCTCCGCGTACACCCACGCCAGCTCCTCCCGAGGCTGGGGTCCGGACTGGGGGTTCTGCGCGAGATAGCCCCGGTAAGCATCAATCGCCCGCTGGTAGTCCCCCTGGAGATAGTAGTTCCGCGCCAATCTCGGCTGCGCCAAGTTCCCATTGGCTACCCCCGGGTAGCGCCAGCCCGGCGTCCCCACCGTCGGTACGCCCGACCCGCGCACCGGCACCGCCCCGACCATCGGCGGCGTCCCATACCTCCGCTGCGCATACTGCTGCGCGCCCAGCCCTGCATAGGGCTCACTGCCCCCAGATGGCAGCAGATAGGTCCCCGGCCCCAACCATTGCGCGTACCCCCTTTGCACCGGCTGCTGCCTGCGGGCCTGCTGCGCCGCTGCCCTTGGCTGGTACAGCCTCTGCGCCCGCGGCCGGCCCGATCCCAGCAGCCGCGGCGGCGCCACCTCCCAGCTCTCTGTCGTCGCCCGCGCGACTTGCCCCATCGGTCTCGCCGGACCTCTCGCTCCCTGCTGTCCCGCCGGCCGCGAGGGCGGCTGGCTGGTGAAGATGATGGCCCCCACCAGCACCAGCGCCACCACCACGAACCCTCCCGTCACCGCCATCCGCGCCGTCCGCGGGGTCACCAGCACCCGCTCCGGCGCCGCCGCCACACCCATCAGTTCGTTCAGCCGCCGCCGCTCGACCGTGCTTCCCGGGCTCAGCGTCAGGACCTGCTCGTATTCCCTGATCGCCTCATCCCGGTCGCCTACGCGCTCGAACAGGGTGCCAAGCAGCGAATGGGCGGAGGTCGAAGTGGGATTGAGGGCAATCGCCTGCCGGCACGAGTGGATCGCGCTCTGCAGCTTGCCCTCTTCGCTCAGTCGAAAAGCATCCTCCAGCAGGCGCCGCGAGCGCTCCTCAGGAGTCAGGATCCTCGGCGCGTAAGCCCCTCCCCCGTCGGCCGCCAGGCGCTCCCCGCAGGACCGGCAAAACCGCGCCTCCGCGGGATTCTCCTTGCCACACTTCGGACACCGCACCTTGCTCGCACCTCCCCGGCCGAGCCGAACGCCAGGCCTCAGCTCTCCCGGTCGTCAGCCCCTGCCAGCCGACCGTTCGTGCCCCGCGTCGCCACTCCACTCCACCCTATATCTACCCAGATTCCGCCGTCTACGGGATCACCTTGTTCAGCGGATACTCGACGATTCCCTCCGCCCCGGCCCGCCGCAGCTCCGGTATCAGATCCCGCGCCTCCCGCTCGTCCAGGATCGTCTCCACCGCCACCCAGTCCTCATTCGTCAGCGCCGAGATGGTCGGCTGACGCAGCGCCGGGATGAGGCCGATGATCTTGTCCAGGTTCGCCCGCGCCACATTCATCTTCAACCCCACCTTCTGCATCCCCAGTAGCGCGCCTTGCAGCAGCATCGCCAGCGTCTCGATCTTCCCGCGCTTCCACCCATCCTGCCACGACCCCGGGTTCGCGATCAACTGCGTGTTCGTCTCCAGCACCGTGTCCAGAATCCGCAGGTTGTTCGCCGCCAGCGAGGAGCCCGTTTCCGTCAGCTCCACGATCGCATCCACCATCTCCGGGACCTTGACTTCGGTGGCCCCCCACGAGAACTCCACCTCCGCTGCCACGCCCCTCTCCGCCAAGTACTTCCGCGTGACGTTGACCACCTCGGTGGCGATGCGCTTGCCCTTCAGGTCCTTCGGCGACTCTATCCCGCTGTCCAGCGCGACGGCCACGACCCACCGCGCCGTCCGCCGGCTCGTCTTCGAGTAGACCAGATCGCAGACCTGAACCACCTTCGCGTCCGTCTCGATGATCCAGTCGAGGCCGCTCAGCCCGGCATCGAGCGCGCCCGCCGAAACATAGCGCGGGATCTCCTGGGCGCGCATCAGCACCGGCTCGATCTCCGGATCGTCCATCGTCGGATAGTACGACCGGCTGCTCACCGAGCACTGGTAACCAGCCCGCCCGAGCAGCTCAAACGTGCTCTCTTGCAGGCTCCCTTTTGGCAGACCAAGGCGCAAACCCAAGGCCGACCCTCCCGTCTGTAGGGGAGCCCGCCGGAGGCGGGCTCCCGCCGTGCGGGCAGGAGACTCTCTCCTGCCCCACGTCCTCATCACGTCGAGTATATCTTCCGCCCCGAGCAAGTGTCAAGGATTCGCCTTGCCAGGGTAGGGTCATTGCGTTA
>Ga0315288_10004761_pt1 | contig 17275 bp, 17 predicted proteins | sample YL17G11_20_MG_FD_203454 | JGI IMG/M metagenome (GOLD analysis project Ga0315288, IMG submission 203454) | Sediment microbial communities from Yellowstone Lake, YNP, Wyoming, USA - YL17G11_20 | ecosystem: Environmental > Aquatic > Freshwater > Lake > Sediment | place: USA: Wyoming | collected... | reverse complement strand
GCAAGAATTTGGTCGGGAGCCAACAGCGCAGGAAATTGGTAAGGAAATGGATTTAGAACAGACCCGGGTTAGAGAAATAATGAAGATTGCCCAAAAAACCACTTCTTTAGAAACACCAATTGGTGATGATGAAGATTCTTATTTAGGCGATTTTATTGCCGATGAAACTAGTGCCAGTCCTTATGATTTAACGAGCAAAAAATTATTGCAGGAAAACTTAGAAGAAGTTTTGGGAGCCTTGTCAGAAAGAGAAGCTAGGGTTTTAAAGATGCGTTTTGGTTTGGGAGGGAAAAGACCGATGACTTTAGAAGAAGTAGGTAAAGAATTTGGTGTAACCAGAGAAAGAATTAGACAGATAGAAGCTAAAGCTTTGCGTAAACTTAAACATCCTTCGAAAAGAAAAAAACTGCAGGATTTTTTAGAATGAAAGTTGGTATAAAAGTTGGTTTTCAAGACGGGATTCATATTCTTAAACAAAGTCAAGCTGAATATTGTGAAGTTTGGTTTAGATTGGATTGGGAAGAAAAATATTATCCTTTGTTTGAATATTTAAATAAAAATAAAATTGCTTTTGGTCTTCATTTTTGGGCAATGGTTAATGGTAAATATTTTCCCAGCCTTCTTAATCGCAATAAAAATATTGCCCAAGAAACTTTTGTTTTAATTAAACAAACAATTGATATTGCTTATAAGTGGCAAGCTAAGTATGTTAATTTTCATCCAGAAAGTTATCGCTTAATGCTTTTAAATTTGGATAAATCAACTATGAAAGTGGTTGATGAAAATGAACCAATTGATAGAGATAAAAGCTTTCAGCAGTTAACTTATTTTTTAGGAAAAATAAAAAATTATAGCGAAAAAAAAGGCATCGTTTCATTTATAGAAACTGTTCCTAAATATTCTCCCAGTGATTATAAGGATCTTGAATTAGGTAGAGGAAAACCTCAGTTATCAGAAGGACTGGAAACAGAAAAATATTATCAATTAGCCAAACTAGGACATCCTATTTGTTTAGATATTGCCCATACAGCTGATCAATTAATTATCCAGGATAGAGAAAAATTGTTTAATTATTTATATAAATCAGCAGAAAAAATGATAGCGGCGATTGGTTTGCTTCACATCAATACCATAATGCCTCCTTTTAATGGTGTTGATTCTCATGATGGGGTATTAGAGGAAGATTTTAAAAAAGGAGTTTTCCCCAATAAAATTCAATTAATTAAATTAATGTCTTTATTCAAGAATACCAATGTTTGGCTTATTCCCGAACCACCCCTTGGGAAAATGGTTGCCAACTATTATGCGTTGAAAGAAATAATTATGAGTATTTCTAAGTAGTCATTCTGAACCTAGCGAAGAATCTTCTATTTCTTGTCAGAGATAAATTAAAAAGAAAATTTATTACGTTCTGCAGTATCTCTCCGCCTCCGCCGGCTGGCGGATTTGGCAAAAGTAGAGCAGGTTCCTGTCATTTCAAATCCTTGGGCTTTATATGCAGCTGAAGGTACTAAAACAGACAAGGCTTGTAATTTTTCTAACAGCGATCCCTTGTTAATAAAGTTTATGGCGAATTGGTTTCGGGAATTTTGTCATGTTTCAGAAGAAAAACTTAGAGGTGCAATCTGGATTCATGACAATCTAGATTGGAAAAAATCGACTGTTTACTGGTCTAATTTGGTGAATATTCCAGCTAAACAATTTCATAAGCCATATATAGCGAAGAATAAAATTGGTAGCGCAAAGATTAGGAAAAATATTCATCAATATGGCGTATTTTCTATTAGATTTTCTAATGCTAAGATTCATAGAAAAATAATGGGATGGATAGCTGGCATGGTAGCCTTATTATTGATATAATACGATTGTTCTTTTATATTCCGCGGTAGCTCAATGGTAGAGCAAGAACCTGTGAAATGTACGCAGCCTTTAATAAAAATATTAAAGTGAATAATCGGGTGAATTCAGGGAAGCCTGTAATAAAAATTGCTTTTATGATGGTAATCCTGAGCCAAGTCCTAAACAATATTGTTTAGGAAAGGTGCAGAGACTAGGTGATTACACCATTTAGCGCCCGACACCTTAATTCTTTTTTGAAGAAAATGGTGAAGAGATAGTCCATTCCTTAAGGAAACTTAGGGGGAAATGTAAGTTCGAGGTTAGAGGTTCGACTCCTCTCCGCGGAGCACAACTTGTCGTAATCGGACCATGTTGGCGCTAAGAAGCGCCTCAAATATTGGTGTTGGTTTAGCTTCAACAATTACTTTGTTATCTACTGTGATTCCTTCATAGAAAAAGCGTAAGTAATGTCGTTTAAGCGGGTCTGGTGCGTCTTTATATGTTCGATAAATGTCTTTTGTCAGGAATAACGTATCTTCTATGAGTGGCATATCCAATTTGTCTTCTTCTTCCACCTCATCAATCTGTGCTTGCAGGTTGTCAATCTTTTCTGAAATCTCTGCATGTTTTCTTGTATAAGTATCCCTATCTACCAAGCCGTCAATTAATAAGTCTTCGAGCTTATTGCGTTTTGTTACCAATCCTGTTTTTTGATTAGTATATGCCTGTATTGTGCTACCATTATTTTTTCTACCCATACTAAGGAATTCTTTAGCCTGAGATTTGACTTGAGCAGTAAACTCTTCAGTAAATTCCAGCCTCTTAATATATTCTTCAACTTGTTGCTCTAAGTCTTTGGCTTGAACGTATTTTTGCTTACAATCAGGACTATATCTTTTTTGGCAATGATAATAGCCTAGTTTTTTATGGTTACTTCTGATTAATGAATAATCACCAACCAATCTCATACCACAGGTGCAGTTAACAAAGCCACGAAGCAGGAAATCATATTTACGTTCTCTTACTAGGAAGTGGCGGTGCTTTTCAAGAATATACTGACAAGTATCAAACAATTGCTTATTTATTAGCGGTGTGTGCTTGCCCATCTTTTCCTGACCATGCCAACGGATTAAGCCGTAATAAAACGGATTATTGAGTATGTTATTTATTCGGCTAAAGCTGATAATAGTGCCATTCTTGGATATGATATTTTTGTCTTTTAACCATTCTTGAAGTGTTACCATCGAGTATTGGCCTGTCGAGTAAAGCTCAAACATTTTCTTGATAATCGGACCCGAATAAGGATTTATTTCACAGGTTTTTTGTTCATGCTCTCCACCTACTGATTGGTAGCCACAAGGCGGAGGTGTGGGCTGATAACCACCTCTAAACTTTTCTTGCAAGGCATCTTTAGTACGTTGAGAATTTGCATTTGACTCCCATTCTGCAAGTACTGCCATGATGCCACCCTGAATACCACTGCTGTCGCCTTCAGAAATGGATATTAGATTAACTTCTAGATTCGTCAGTTCCTTACGAATTCTCCCAAAATCCGCCAGATTTCTCGCGAACCTATCAAACTTATAAACTACGACATTATCAGCTTTTCTTTCATTAACAAGCCTAAGCATTTCTTGAAGTTCTGGACGATTGGTTGTCCTTCCGCTACGTCCATCCTCTCTGAAAATACGTAGGAGTTTAAGACCCTGTATTTTGCAGTAATTTTTAATCGCTAGCTCTTGATTGTCTAGAGAGTAGCCTGTTTCTGCTTGATTAACTGTAGAAACTCGTAGATACCCAAAAGCTGTTTTCATATATTTTTTAAATTTTCTCTGTTAATTAATTCTCACCCAGTTACACGCAAATGGCACTCGGCACAGGTTCAAGAATGCCGTCAAACTGAGTATTACGTCTTTTGATATCAATTAATAAAATCTGAAATAACTGCTTGGCGGCAAATTCAATACTTACCTCAATACGGCGGGTATGATTGTTCGTTTGAACTAACTGACTATCTAGTCCAGATTGTTTTATAGAATTGTTAGTTTTTGGTGATATCTCTCTTTTTGATATAAGGGCAGATGTCGAGCAATTAGCGTTTCTATTAACTTTTAAATTAGAGTCTTGAACTTCAAGGCTAGCCGAGTCTTCAAAAGTCTTATTTTTAGTTTTTGTAATTGTGTTAAACATGGTCAAAAATGAATACTTTTCTTTTAATTGACTAACTAATTAGTAAACTTATTAGCCGCTTCTAATTGTTTTCTGTATTCGTTTAGCTGGGGTTTGATTACGACAGTGGTGTGTTTTTTAAGTCCAAGCTCTACCATTCTTTGTCTTAACGATTCGAGACTTTTTACACTATTTTTATCTTTTCCTTTTAGATAAGTACTTTTAGGTGGAACTACAGTTTCGTTATGGATAGGAACCTTGTTTCCTGACTGAGGGGAACTAGAATCCTGTAATGATACGGAAGTGGACTTCCTATTGGTATCGGAACTGTGAATCCTATCAGTATCAAGAAGTTTTACAACATGATATGTATTGCTTCTATTCCATCCACGTCTTTCCTTTGAAACCAACTTTGTCCCAATAAGCTCATCTAACAATGTCCTTATATGCTTCGGGGTGTATCCGAGAATTTTCCCTAGGGTAATTTGGCCAGGAAAACACCATTCGTCTTTACCACAAAATTTAAGCAGGACACAGTATAAATATCGGGCTGGGACAGACAATTGCGATTGTTCAAATATCTGGTTGGGTATAATCGTAAAATTTCTCATGCTTTTAAAGAAAATGTTTATTACAATTACATTCTCTTAAAAAGTAGAGCTAGAAGATAACCTTTTTAAAGGCTTCTAGATGGAATATGCACTTTACAGGCCGATAAACAGCAGGTTATGAAGTGAGAAGTCTTTCGTATGTTTTTACACCCTTTAGCACCTCGACGTATGTTGTATTATCTTCTTGGTCTTCATGTTTCTTGGCCCATTCATTAGCGATTAACTTAAGCGTTTTGCCCTTTATTCTTTCCCAATACCATTCTCGATATTTTCTGATATTAGGTGCTATATCTATTCGTGGTTGATAGTAAGACAATCGTTTATCAGTTTTCATCAATTCTTTTGCTTTCCTAAATTCTTCTTTTATGTCTTCATAGGTTGAGGTTGGTGAAACAAAAATAGCTACTGGAGGCAATGTAACACCAAACCACAATCCACTTGGTTCGATTATAGTTGCCTTGGTCGGACTGAAATTACTTTCAGTTACAGCATTACAGAAAATTGATTGTCTTATTACGTCAACAAAATGAGGAGGTCTATTAAACTCATAACAAAGGAGATAACATTCATTTTCTAAAACAACAGGATATTCTGTTTCGTCTTTTAAGATGTCATAAAAATCAGGTACAACTTCTTTTAGTTTTTTTAATCTTGGGTATTTCGAGAGATTGATTTTTGTCTGTTCAAAACCATGCTCTCCACATATAGTATTATCTAGACAGTCTTGATATTCGTCGGCAGGAACTAGATTAACTACTTGATACTCTTTTCGTAAAATAGGGAGCATATTAAGAAATTCGGGTTTGTCAAAAAGTAAGGCAAGCTCTTGATAATTAATGTCTTTACTAGCATGAATATCAATCTTTAAATCCTGAAGATAGGCTTTGTCGTTTTTTCTAATTTTCATAATTCTCTATTTATATTTTTAGTTTATTTGAGTTTTGATTTCTTCCGTTTCCCAAATAAATATACAATTGCCCCCGCGATTACAATAAGTAAAGGGAAATACACAACACCCATTATTACCAATGTTAGAAACCCAAAAAAGAGAAAAAAGACTAGGTAAAACTTAAAAAGAATGGGAAATATTAGAAGTGTTCTACTTAAATAAAATCGTAAAAATTTATCCTTGGTATAAGGCGGGCTATAGCGTTTAGTGAATTCAATTAATTCCTCGCTGCTCATTGTTGATTTACCCTCGTATCGTCCCATAAATTCTCCTTAGTAAGTTTATTCTACTAGAAAACATCAACTGATGTATAATTAGATGTAATTAACTCATTAACGAGTAGAGTATGGAAAAAGACGATATATCAGAACTATTAACACTAAAAGAAGCAGGCAAAATATTAAAGGTGCACCCCGGCACATTGAGGCGTTGGGATAAGGAAGGGCTTTTGAAAGCCGTTAGGATTGGTTCAAGGCGTGGAATTGGCGATAGGAGATATAAAAAAGAAGACATTGAAAATTACATTAAACAAAAGGGCAAAAAGAAATAAAGATAACTAAGAAAATAGGAAAATTATGAAAAACATATTAAACGAAATTCGTGCCTTATGGCGGAAAGACAAGGAGTATTATCGTACTACTGAGGTTGGGTCGGGTGTACAGAGTTTTGTCAAAAAACTTCTCGAATCTGAACTTTTTGACTTAAAGGAAGGTAAATTATCAACAAAACTCGAAAATCGGAAAAATGAGTTCATCCATGAAAAGAAAGCCAAAGAGAGTAGGAAAGCTGATTTCTATGTCTATATAAATTCCGAAATAGCCATCCCGATTGAGGTTGAATGCTATGGAAATATTAAAGCTGGAGAAGCCCAACTACTTAACTACCAAAAAGATTTTGATAAACACTATGGTATTTTAACGGATGGTTATATATGGCGTTTTTACAATAACAACGTTTTTAAAGCTTTTGCACTAGAGGATTTACTAGATAACACCCAACTCTTTCTTACTTTTTGGAAAGAATATATCAAGCCGGAATTTTACTATCTTTCCTTTTTTGAAAAAACAGGCCAATTAGCTTTAGTGGAAGAAACCAAACTACATGTCGAAAAAAATCGGCAATTATTTTTTGAAGATATTACCAAACTAATTCAATCTTTCAAAAATAAATTACAAATTGAGGGATACCTAGAAGGTTCTGATAAAAAAGAAAGAAGCAAACGAGCCGTTGAACTTACCTATGCCTATATTATTCAATTCATCCTTTACAAAACACTGGTTGATAATGATTTTGATGATTTTGCCAATGAATTTGAAGCTGTTGTTAAAAAAATCCATGAATCTTTAAAAGAAAATCGATTTAAAGATATTCTTGGCATTATTGAAGGGATTTCAACCACAATTTCGAGGAATATTTATCACCCCTTTACTAAAGAGCAGGAATTTATCAAAAATAGAATTCAGGAGTTATACCATAGCCTTGAAAATAACCTTTCCGATGTTTCTCCTTGGCTTGACATTTTTGTTTTTATTAAAAAGTATAATTTTGCCAATGTTAGAAATGAAATCTTTGGTTATATCTACGAAAATTACTTAAAGGAACTCTATGAGGAAAGTAAAAAAGGCCAGTATTTCACTGACCCAGCAGTGGTCAACTTTATGTTGGAGCAGGTTAACTACACTCCTGAAATGGTTTCTAAAAGATATGCGTCTGATAACGATAGTATCTCAATTATTGACCCTTCTTGTGGTAGCGGGACATTCCTTTATTCTGCTACAGATTCCATAGTTAAAGGATTTAAGAATGGCAGCGAAGAAACTTCAAAGAAAATTGAGGAGGCGGTAACAAATTGTGTGTTCGGGTTAGATATTGAAGAATTTCCTCTTTATCTCGCCGAAATGAATATTTTAATGCGAATGCTTCCATTGATTATCAATGAGAAATATAACAACCCAATAGATAAGAAAATCAAGGTTTTTAAAACAAGAGATTCCATATCCGAATTCATGGACACAGCATTAAGGAATACTTTTAACGACATGAATGTTGCCTTTCAGAAAAGTAATGGCCAGATGACTCTATTTACTGAAAAATTGAACCTGGGTTACTCAAGTTATGTTCGGGATGAAGATGATTTGAAAGAAATGAAAAAAAGCTTGGAGAATCAAGAACAGTGTCCCAGAAGGCGTTTTGACTATGTAATTGGCAATCCGCCCTATATCTCATATAACAATTCTGCCAAACAGAAAGTCCTTATATTTGAATTAATGAAGCAAGGTAAAACAAAACTCAATGATATTTACGGAGTAAACCTTCACAGTATACCTAATAATTCCAAAAAATACCGGCCAAACCCCAATTTATATGCATTTTTTATTGCATTAGGGTTATCTCTGCTTAAGGATGGTGGAAAGCTTTGCTATATTATCCCCCAAACTGTACTTATTAATGCGGATTTAGATGTTATAAGATTTCATTTAGCAAAATACACAACCATAGAAAAGATTATTACCTTTAGTGGCAAGATGTTTCTAGGTAGGGGACTGAAACAAAATAAGCCCGTTGCTACGTCAAGCCTAATTTTTGTTGTTTCAAGGGTAGTACCTTCTGAACTACACGAAGTTGAAATAGTTAATTATTCAGGTACGGGTAAAGAGGAGGATATTGACGATATTTTCAAAAATATTAAACAAAACAAGAAAACACAAAAAAAGAAAATACTTCAAGGGCGTTTAATTCAAAACCTTAACAATTGGAATTTTATTAAACTTGACAGTTCTTTTCTTGAATTTCATAAAGAATATTTAAGAAATAGTGAAGATTTTGCAGATTATTATAATCATATATTAGCTACCCAAAAATATCATAGTAATTTTATCTTTGATGGTGGATATAGTATTGATGAGCGAAAATTGCTTTCTCAGCCAAAATCAGGAGAACAACATTATGAATGTCCAAGGTTGGATAACAAATACTGGTCGATTAAAAGCAACAATGGATATTGGCCAGATGTTCGAGAAAAAGGCAAAGAAATGTTTATCGAACTCAGACAAGGAAGCCAAGGGTACAGATTTTTAGACGTTCCACACAAAATTATATGGTCATACAATAACACAGAAAGATTTTTTTATACAAATAAGTCAATCATTTGGGCTAGGAATAAAATTTTAGGCATTGCTTCTGACAATAAAGAAGAAATCTATTATCTTTTTGCGCTCCTTAATTCGAAAATAACTCGATTTTTGCTTACAAATTTCGTAAAAGTTGCAAACGAGGATACAAGAACTATTTTGGTTAGTCTACAAATAGTTAAAGACCAAGTAAAAACTCCCACAATTTCTGACAGAAATGACTATTTGAAGGAAATCATTATCAGGCTTGTAGAGCAATTATTAGGTTTTGAAGATTTGTCTTTAGCCGATTTGGTAGATTTTACGGGTATTCTCAAACAGAAATTCGATAAGGTTTATGTAGAAAGAGAAAAGCTTGGAATAGAAAAAGAAGGAGAAGTAGTGAAATTACCAATTAAAAAAGATGCCTCATTAATTAGTAAAGTCATTGAGGCTAATTACCAAAAAGAGGGACTGGGATTAGAAAAACAAACAATTACTTTATCAGAACTGATGTCATTACCCGTCATTGATTTTGATAAACAACAAAAAATAAAAAATCATATTGATGACTTGGTTTTTTGTCTTTATTTCAATGTTTACATTCCTAGGGATAAAGTTACAGATACAGGTTTTGTCAAATCTGCTTGTCTAAAAAATAAGTTTTATGAGCAAACATTGGAATAGGTTAAATAAGTCAATGGGGTCGAACTAAACTATGGATAATATCATTACAACCAAATCAACCTCCTTAACTTCAGCTGTAGGCCAAGATATTGAATTGAGAGTTACGAAAAGCTCAAAACTTATATTTAGACCTGAAGTTGTAGAGAATCCTCATGACCAAGATGCTTGTGTGAGAGGTAACTTCATTTTTCAGAAGAAAAAACTATCAGGTAGGTGGGAGGATTATAAAACACTCGACCTATCAAGATTAAAAGATAGTGAATGGATAAAATTAGAGCTTAAATCAGGAGAGCTAAAAAAACTAATTACAGAACTTGATAAATATTACGAAGTTTTTAAGAAATATGGGATTAGGTTGGGAGAAACGAGCTTTGTTGTAACTCCTGAAAATGCTCGGGAAATAATTGAGCAATTTTTAAAGAATCCAGAAAACTTTGAAAAGTTGCAAGAGCTCAAGATAGACGATTTAAAAAAGCTCAATCTCATTTTAAGTATTAATAGTTTGAAGAATGTCCTAAAAGTTTGGAATGAGAATAAAAAGAATGGGAATGAATCCTTTTGGCAGGTTTTCTTTAAGCAAAACTCTTGGATTATAGCTCAAATATTTTCCTTTCCCGTTATTCTAATTCAAGACCAAGCCTATGTGGGAGGAAAAGGGATTGATAATAAAGGAGGCAACATAGTTGATTTTCTTTATAAGAATGGTCTTTCAGATAATGTATTACTTGTTGAAATAAAAACCCCAGTTGCTTCAATAGTTGGTAGTGCTTACAGAGATAAATCCTACTGTGCGAGTAGCGATTTAAGCGGGTCAATTACTCAAATATTGAACTATAAGTATGAGTTACAAAAGAATTATCGTGATTTAGTTAAGCAAGATAATGGAGTATTTCAAATATTTAACCCTCAGTGTATGGTAGTTGTTGGAACCTTGGTAGATGGGAATTTAAACTCTGAACAAAGAAAGTCTTTTGAATTATTCCGTAGTAACTCAAAACATGTTGAAATTGTTACTTTTGATGAACTTTTCCAAAAAGTACAAATGCTCACTGATTTATTAGAGGGTAAAAATGAATAACAATCTATTCAAATTATCACCATCAGATTTTAAGTATTTATACGAAGATTGTAAGCATTGCTATTACCAGAAAGCGAAAGGATTTATTAAGGAGCTTCCCTCTATTGGTATGCCAGGTGTTTTTTCTCGGATGAACTCTCTTTTGCAAAATGCCATTATAGGCATGGATTTAAAAGATATTAATTCTCAGCTTCCAGCAGGAAAAATTGAGGTTAAAGAGGGTTTTCTTAAATCCAAACCAATACCGCCATCTAATGATTGTTATATAAGTGGAAGGTTTGATGTTGCTTCAAAACTGGATGACGGCACCTATTCAGTGATTGATTTTAAGATTACTGACCCAAAAGAGGATAAAATTCAAAAGTTTTTTGCTCAACTCCATGCTTATAAGTTCGCTCTAGAAAATCCGGCTTTTGGAGAACCTAAAAAGGTTAGTAAAATGGGAGTTATTGCAATTAATCCAGAGGAAATCTCATTCCCAGGGGACAATGTGCTTTTTAAAGCCAAACCACAGTGGTTTGAAATAGCTGAAGATATGGATAGATTTTACGCTTTCATTTCTGAAGTATCGAAACTATTAAATGGTCCCTGTCCGCTAGAAAACCCAGATAACTGTAAATGGTGTTACTATCGGATTTGCACCACAAAACCCAAAGAAATCCAAGATGAAATTCCGTTTTAGGAAGACAAAAATGATAACAAAAGATGAAATTGACCAAAAAGCAAAAGAATACGGAATCAACCCGTCAGATGTTGAAAAAGACTATATTTTTGGGTGGTTACTAAGTGCCTTGTATGCTCATTCCTCTTTAAACAATCTTCTTATTCTGAAAGGTGGTAATGGATTAAGAAAAGTTTATCTACCCAACACTCGCTTTTCCAAAGATTTGGATTTTTCAGTTGAACAGCAAATTGATATGTCCTTTCTTCACGACGAGCTAAATAAAATATGCTCTGTTATTAACGAGCAAACAAGTGTCAGGTTCGAATTAGATAGAACACTCGTTAGACAAAAAGATATTCCAATTCCAAACAGCGATATCTTAGAAGCAAGGCTATATTTTAAAGGATTTTATGGTGAGGAAACAATATCACTTAAAACACAACTTGATATTACGCAATTCGACAAAATATATTTACCTGTTCAATCTAGGGAATTAATTCATCCATATTCAGATAGGGGAAAATGTGCCACGAGCGTTAAATGCCAAAAAGCTGAAGAAATTTTAGCTTCTAAGCTCAATTGTCTACTACATCGGCAAAGAGTTTCCGACTTATTTGACCTTTTATATTCAATATTGCTTACAAAAGATTTCTCTGTAGATAAACTTGAAGTAGTAACCACTTTTTTGAAAAAATACATTTACGAATCTACTCCCAATTCAGCAAGGCAACTTTTATTAGAAGTTCAACTCGAAGTTTTTAAACCTCTTTGGAATACATTAGTTGCTCCTATCGCAAGTATTTTCCAGTTTGATGTTGTAATTGCCAACTTCAATCAATTAATAGAAAGTTTGTTTAACCTTATTCCTATCCATCAGCCATCAAGGCCCGCTTTTGTTCCTTCGTATAGTTCTCCTCGAAACTATAGTGGTGGTTATAGTAGTTCTTATTCTTCACCAAATTATTTTGCCTCTGACGTTAGAAGCACGATTATTAGTGCTGGTAGGTCGCAGAAAATGATTGAGCTGACATATGATGGTTATGAAAGGATGGTTGAACCATATTCCATGAAATATTACGTTAGGAAAGATGGGGTTGGTATGGAATATTTTTGGGGATACGATACAACGGGCGGTAAATCAAGAAAGCAGTCAATAAAGCAATTCATCTGCGATAAGATACAATCCGTTCGGGATACAAACTACAGTTTTACACCACGTTACGCAATAGAATTTTAGACACTACTTCTTTGAGAAAAAAGAAAGCCGGAGGGTAAATTCCGGCCTTCTTTCGAAAAGAATCTCTCTATGATTTTTTGCTCTCAGGAAGCTTCTTTATTTTAACCAATTCTTCCTTCTTTTCCACTGGGCTTGTTTCTTCTTTTACTTTAGTTTCTGCCAGTTTCGCCTTTCTTCTCGCCATATAGGCGGCTCTACTAGCCTTGCCTTTTTCGCTTTGTTGATAGCGACGACGAGCCTCTCGCCCTCCAGGCGATAAACTATATCGTTTTTGTGCCTCGCTCCATTTTTTAACTTTTTCCATTTGTTATCTCACCTCCTTACTTTTTAACTTTTAATGTTATTTATTTAATTATCACGACCTAAACAGGCGAATTCACGACGGGCTAAAGGTGGCAGACTGGGATGTAACTATGGCAGTTTCAGCTATAATAAATTAGTGAACACACAAGTTTTAGTGGATGATTTTATCAATTATGTTCGTTCCCTCAATCTTGACTTTAGCCAGAAGCCGGGAGAATTTGATTACGATAACCCTATTTTGATTTTGGTTGACGCTGTTCTTTCAATGAATAGGAAGTATGACTCGTTTGTTGTTCCTAGAGTTAAACTTATAAGAAAAAGCGGCATCAAAACATTAGAAGAAGTGTTGAAAGCAATTGAAGATAAAGGAATAAATGGCTTTTGCATAGTTTGGAATTACAATCACCCGGAGAGAGTGGAAATACTAAAAAGATTAGCTAATAAGTTCCTGCAGATTAAGAAAGAGCTAAAAGTTTCCAACGATTTATTAGTTTTAAAAGAATGGGCGAAGCAGTCAACAGCGATTGACTATCCAAAGTTTGGTGTTAAAGGCATAGGTTTTGTCACTTACCAGTATTTAAGATTGATGTGCGGGGCGGATACCACCAAACCTGACGTGCATTTAAAAAGAGCAGTTAAAGAAGGAGTCGGGAAGAAACTACCAGAGGCGGAAGTTGTTCAACTTGTAGAGCAATCAGCCAAAAGAATGAATGTTAAAGCGAGACAGTTGGATTATGCCTTATGGCGCTATTACAGCAAGCGCGCTGATTAACCTTTAATTATTCCCTTGTTTCCATTATAATGAGAGAGTACTTCATATGTAGGTTCTCCGAGAATTTTGATATTGATAAAGGAAAATAAGGATAATTGAAATAGATATATCCTAGTTATTTTTGTTAAAGGAGAGCCTATGAAATCTAAAAATATCGCCATCTTATATCCCAAGTCTCAATTCTCAGATGTTCAGCTTCAGAGGCTGTTAGGTTTAGGAAAAGTTGATTTTATTCAAAGTGTTAGCGGCAGTTCTTTGGTCAAATGTCCGAAAGACACGGAGCTGTTAGTAGTAAACCCTGATATATTTGGCGGAGCTGTCAAAGCCAAAAGCAGATTGCTGCAACTTTTAGACACACTGCCCAATATCAAATATTTGGTTTTAAGCAGTTCAGATTCCAGTTTTTTAGATTTAGATTACTGCAGGCAAAGAGGGATTATTGTTTCTTCTGTTCCATTTTGTGATGCCGAATCCAGAGCCGAACACATAATTGCCTTGCTGTTGGCCTGCTCAAGAAGAATTATTATAAACGATAGAAGGACTTATCGAAGAAAATATCAGCCAGAACCAGGTTTTGAAATCAGGGGCAAAAGATTAGGAGTTGTCGGCTCAGGTCCCACAATAGAAAGAGTAATACTGCTCGCCAGAGCCGTAGGAATGACAGTTTATGCCCCAGAACGCTTTGATGGAGCAATCAGGCGGCCGCTAGAACATCTGCTTCCTGATTCAGACCTGCTTACCATATATTTACCCAATAATGAACAGAGCCAAAAGTTTCTTGATAAAGAGAGAATCGGAAAATTGAGAAGGGGCATGATTGTTGTCAATATCGGCAATCGGGAAGTGGTTGATGAACGAGCCATAAATGAAGCCCTGATAAGCAGAAAGATTGATACCTATTGTTTTGAAGCCGAGAGCATGGGGAATTCCCCGCTTAAAGGCAACGAGTTTGCCATAATGCTTAAACCTTTCAGCACTTATACAAAAGAAACAATAGAGAGAAATCAGGAAGCGATGGTAGACAATATTGACGGCATAGTTAGAGGCAAACCTTATAGCCAAATGGAGCTATAAGTTTAAAATCAATTCTGGAGAGTTGTTATAAGGGGTGAATCAATCGAACGTCTCAAACAGGTATCTTCCACCATTTCTGAATTTATCGCTTGTTTTACGAGAGTATAGAAAGTTGAATCGCACGTTTTTGAAGCTAAAAAAGCACTTTACTAACTAATTAGGAATCTCTATTGTTTAAAGCGATTCTAAGAAGCCAAAACCAAAAAGACCAATACTCTTTTACGTATTCTCAATATTTTGGAGATTTATCCAAAAATTATTTATGAGTTATAATGTTTTTGTATGGATGAATCTGCCGAGTTAGCCGTATCTTCAGAAATAGTAGAAAGAAATATTTTTGGTTCGTTGCCTGACTCTAGATTGGTACAAAGAGATTTCGCCTTGAGATTTCCTTTAGACACAGGAAAGGTAGGCAAGCTGAAAAATAGAAGCGAAGGAAGAAGCCATCCCTCAACAACACCCGAATCATTATTCCCGTATTACTTAAATAATTATGAAGTGACTAAACGACACCTTGAAGAACTCACTAGGGAATTGGGTAGGCCAATAAGAGTTCTAGAGATAGGTTGTGGAACGGGTTGGGGTTCAAGATTTTTGTCAGATAACTTACCTGGTTCTGAAGTTGTAGCAACAAATAGGGTGTTAAATGAAAAAGATAGAGAGATTTTGGATACAGCAAGAAGTACTTTTAGTAAAGATGGTTTAACCTTTGAAGAAGCCGATGCTACAAAACTAGGTGAACAATATAGCCAAGGTGATTTTGATGCAGTTGTGATGCTGGAAGTAATAGAGCATATACCACAAGAGGAACACAGCAGAGTGTTTCAACAGGTTGCTGAAGTTTTAAAGCCAGGTGGTGCCATTTTGATATCTACACCTTCTGGTGAAGGTTATGGCCAAACAAAAAGTGGCCCTCAAAGCAAAGACCATGTCTGGATATATGGCAGTAGACGGGATGTTGAAACAGAATTATCACCTAGCTTTGTTGGGTTAGAAGTGAACCGCATAGTTAATAGAACTCATACTCAAACATTTGGGAGAAATGCTATCAGACAACATTTTTATTCGTTAGGTTTTATTAAAGCACCAGAAAGTATGTTTGGACAATATAAATATGAGAAGGGTAACAATTTAATAGATGATAAACATGTCCGTGAACAGGATACTTCTACGTGGATAGCAGTGGCAAGAAAACCAAAAGAGGTTTCATAAATTACACAGTAATAGCTCATTTTCAGTAAAATAAGGGAAAAATGAAAACCTTAACTAAAATATCAAGAAACTTGTTACCCTTTGTCTTTATTTTTGTCGTAATTCATTCTTTGAAAGATATTACTCAAGATATTCTAAAGATTCCAACTATTTTGGATTTATTAGGAAATGCCAATGAGGATATATCAAGTTTTCCAAAGGCAATGCAGAACATTTTTGTTGAGATAGGGTATGTTTCGTTTCTTGCCGAAATATTTTTAATAATAAGTATTCCTTTGGTCTTAAAGAAAAAGCAGTATATAAAACTAGAAAAGATTGTTTGGATAACAATAGTGTTACTTGTCGTTTATTTTATTACAGCTATCTTGCTTGACCCTAGATATAGTTTTTAACGTTAGACGAAGTGTAAAAATTAAACAGTCGCAACTTTTGTTAATAAATTAATTTGTTTTAATCTTTCTCTCGCTTGCTCCGCCCAGACTGGATTTTGAAAAGCCTTTATAATACAATCAAAAGCGCTAGTCAGATTAATACTAGGAATACGGAGCTGAAGTTCGCTTAATCGAACCGAGTTAGCGTGCAAAAGCGCCTTAAAAATCGGTGTAAGGACAACTTCGACTACTTGTTTGTCTTTAATGACAAATCTTTCAAATAAATAGCGTAGATAATGACGTTTTAAAGCCATCGGTGCTTTCTTGTAGGTTTCATAGATATTTCTCACAAGTGATAGTGTTTCCTCAATAAGAGGCATGTCTAGCTTTGCTTCTACTTCAGTTTCATCTAACTGAACTTGAATATTTTTCAGTGACTCAGATATTTCAGTGTGTTTTCTCTTGTAGGTATCTTTATCAATATTGCCATCAATAAGTAAATCCTCAAGTTTGTTCCTTTTTGTCTCAAGGGCCGACTTCATATTGATAATTGCTTGCCTTGCACCTTGATTGTCTTTTCTACCACTATTAACGAATGATTTAGCTTGTTCTTGTATTTGTTCAATAAAGTCAGGGGTAAACCCGATATTTTTCAAAAGTTCTTCAACATATTTATCAAGATAAACCATATGGATATACTTTTCTTTACAGTCGGGAGAGTATCGTTTTTGGCAGTGGTAATAATAAACCATCTTTTTGTTTGATCTGACTAAATGTTGATCTCCAACTAAACGCATCCCACAAGAGCAATAAGCAAAGCCACGAAATAAATAGTCATACTTTCGTTCTCGTACTAAAAAGTGGCGTTTTTTCTCAAGTACGTATTGAACAGTATTAAACAATGACTTAGAAATTAGCGGAATATGCTTACCCATCTTTTCAACCCCATGCCAACGGATCAAGCCATAATAAAACGGATTATTTAATATATTATTGATTTTGCTAAAACTGATGATTGTGCCATTTTTGGAGATGATGTTTTTATCCTTTAACCATTCTTGAAGTGTAAGCATGGAATATTGCCCTGTAGAATACATTTCAAACATCTTTTTGATTATTGGTCCTTCATAAGGATCAGGCTCACAATATTTTCTTTCTCTCTCGCCACCCATTGATTTGTAGCCTGGTGGTGGTGGGGT
>Ga0315288_10004760_pt1 | contig 17279 bp, 13 predicted proteins | sample YL17G11_20_MG_FD_203454 | JGI IMG/M metagenome (GOLD analysis project Ga0315288, IMG submission 203454) | Sediment microbial communities from Yellowstone Lake, YNP, Wyoming, USA - YL17G11_20 | ecosystem: Environmental > Aquatic > Freshwater > Lake > Sediment | place: USA: Wyoming | collected... | reverse complement strand
CGAGGACGAATTCGGCCGTCCGACCGTCCTGCACCTTATCCCCGGCGAGGCGCGCAGGTTGTACCCCGTCGGCAGGCTCGACGAGGACACCGAAGGTCTCATCCTCCTGACCAACGACGGCGAACTTGCCAACATCCTGACGCACCCGCGCTACGGCGTCCCCAAGACGTATTCCGCGAAACTCCGCGGCGTTATAACCACCAGCGCCGTCGCGAGAATCCTCAGCGGCATCCGCCTTGAAGACGGCGTCGCAAAGGCGGAAAATGTCAAGGTAACGTACCGGGGCGATACGGAATCATACGTCCGCCTCATCGTGCGCGAGGGCCGCAACCACATCGTCCGGCGAATGCTCGCGAAGGCGGGCTTCCCCGCGAAGCGCCTCCGCCGCGACCGCATCGCCTTCCTCACGATGCACGACCTCAAGAAAGGCGACTCCCGCCCGCTCACCCGGCTTGAGGTGGCGAAACTGTACGAGTACGCGAAACCCGCCGCAAGAGAGGCATCCGAGGAACCCGCACCGCCGAAGCATCCGAGGACAAGGACAAGGTTTTTCGCTCCACGGCCCGCTGAAAGACCGCCCCGCAGGGATTTCCCCGTCTTTCCGCCGAGGGAAGGGCGGAGAGACAAGTCGGGACGGACAGAAAGGACCGAACGGGAGGACACGAAACGCTTTCCCCGCAGAGCCGGAAGACCGGCCCGCAAGGCATTCCCCGCATACACGCCGAAAGCGGACTGGAAAAAACATGCGGAACGGAAAGACACGCGGCGCTTTCCCCGCAAAAAGGACCACCGATGACGCAGATTGACTCAGCACGGAAAGGCAAAATCACCGACGAGATGCGCGCGGTCGCAAAGGCCGAGGGCGTGCCCGCCGAAGAGATAAAGGACCGCGTCGCCCGCGGGACCGTCGTGATCCCCTGCAGCAGGAAGCGCGGAAAGCGCAAAGTCCTCGGCGTCGGCGAGGGGCTTACGGTGAAAGTAAACGCAAACGTCGGCACTTCGCCCGATTACGCGGACGTGGAGCGGGAAGTGGCGAAACTCCGCGCCGCGATTGAGGCCGGCTCCGACGCCTTCATGGACCTGAGCACCGGCGGCGACCTCCGCGCGATACGCAAGCGGCTCCTTGCCGAGAGCGACATCTGCTCCGGCAGCGTTCCGATTTACGAAGCCGCCGTCCGCGCCGTCCGCGAGCACCGCTCCATCATGGACATGACCGCCGACTCCATGCTGGAGGCCGTGAGGACCCACGCAGAGGACGGCGTCGATTTCGCCACCATCCACTGCGGCGTCACGGCGGCGCTCGTCAAGCAATACAGGAAGATGAAGCGCGTCTGCGGCATAGTCAGCCGCGGCGGGACGTTCCTCGCGGAATGGATCCACCATCACGGCAAGGAAAACCCTTTTTACGAGCGGTTCGACGACATCATCGAAATCGCGCGGGAATACGATTTGACGCTTAGCCTCGGCGACGGCATGCGGCCGGGGGCGCTGGCGGATTCGTTTGACGATTTGCAGACCGGCGAACTGGTGGTGCTCGCATCGCTCGCGAAACGCGCGCTGACCGCCGGTGTTCAAGTAATCATCGAAGGCCCGGGGCACGTGCCCCTCAACCAGATCAAGGAGCAAGTCCGCCTGCAGAAGCGGCTTTGCAACGGCGCGCCGTTTTACGTGCTCGGCCCGTTAGTCACCGACATTGCGCCGGGCTACGACCACATCACCAGCGCCATCGGCGGGGCGATAGCGGGGGCGGCGGGGGCGGATTTCCTCTGCTACGTAACGCCCTCGGAGCACCTTGCCCTGCCGGGGCCGGAGGAGGTGCGCGAGGGGGTCATCGCGGGGCGGATCGCCGCGCACGCCGCCGATATCGCCAGGGGCAACCCGCAGGCGATTGAAAGAGACAGGCGTTTCTCGGAGATGCGAAGCAGGCGCGACTGGAAGGGCATGTACGAGCACTGCCTTGACCCCGTGAAGGCGCGCAAGGTGCGCGAGTCCGGCAAGCCCAGCGACGAAGGCGTCTGCTCCATGTGCGGGGAATTCTGCACGTACCTGCTCGCGGAAAAAGAAGGCAAGGCAAAATAAATGAATAATCCAATACTGACACGCACGACGCAAGGGGGCATGACGGACAACATCTATCGCGGCTGTTTCGCCGTGGTGGAAAACGGCAAGGTGATAAAGAGCGCCGGCGACATCGACACCCCGGCGTTCCTGCGTTCCAGCAGCAAGCCTATGCAGGCCGTAACCGTCGTGGCGGGCGGCGCGGCGGAGGCCTTCGGCCTGACGGACAAGGAAGTCGCCCTCATCGCCGGAAGCCACAACGCCGAGCCGGAGCACATCGAGACCGTCCGGAGCATTTTGAAAAAGGCCGGCATTGACGAATCGCTCCTCCAGTGCGGCACGCACCCGCCGATTCACAAGGAAAGCATGTACGCGCTTGTCCGGGCGGGCATCACCTTTTCGGCGATTCACAACAATTGCTCCGGCAAGCACGCAGGAATGCTCGCGCTGGCGAAGCGCCTGGGCGCGCCGCTTGACGTGAGTTATATCAAACCGGAGCATCCCGTCCAGCGTAAGAACCTGGAAATGACGGGCCTGCTGGCGGACTGGCCGGCAAGCCGCATCGCGCTTGGCGTGGACGGCTGCGGCGTGCCGGCATTCGCCGTGCCGGTTCGGAACATGGCGCTGGCATTCGCCAGAATGGCAGACCCCGACGATTTGCCGTCGAATGTCGCCGCGGCTTGCAGGCGCGTTACGCGCGCGGCTCAGACCTATCCGCTGATGATCGCCGGGCACGGAAGATATTGCACAGAGGTGCTTGAGGCCACGGGAAAGAAACTTCTGGTCAAGGCCGGCGCGAACGGCGTATACGTCCTGGGCGTTGTGGGGCGCAGAATGGGCATCGCGGTCAAGATCGACGACGGGGAGAGGATCGGCTATCAGGCGCTGCTCATACATCTTCTGCGGTCGCTGGACGCGCTGACGGACGCGGAGGTGAAGGCGCTGGACAAGTGGGCGCACCCCAAGGTGCTGAACGAGCGAAATGAGGAAGTCGGGCGGGTGGAAGTCGTCATCAAAATTTGACAACCAGAAACCGTCAAGCAAAGGGGCCGGACCCCGCCTGAGGCGGGTAAACCCTTTAGTTGACGGTTGTACGAATTGCGAATACTGATATGTTCAAGAACCTCCGGACACTAAAGCCATATTACAAGCGCTATCTCGCGAAGGCCATCGGCGGAATTTTCTTCCTGATGATCTGCGACGCTTTTGAATGCTCTCTGCCTACCTTGTCGGGCATTGCCGTTGACGCGCTCTCGCAGTTGAAGGATCGCAGGGTGCTTGGGATTTTGGCCGGACTCGACTTGAGTCATTATACTCCCATGCTCGGTATAGCGATGGTGGCCGGCGCACTCGTGATGGCACAAGTCATACGCGGCATATTCTCGCTCCTTCAGCGAACTTTCATTTTCCGCACATCGCGCTACATAGAGAACGACCTGCGCACTGATTTCTTCGCGCACCTGCAGAAACTGTCGCCATCGTACTACGACAGAATGAAGACCGGCAACCTGATGGCGCTGAGCATCAATGACTTGAGCGCCGTGAGAATGGCCATGGGCCCGGGCTTCATGATGCTCTTTGACCCTATTTATATACTTACATTTTCGCTGATAGTGATGCTATTTACGAACCCCCTGCTCACGGCGTACTCGCTTGTGCCGCTGGTGTTTTTGCCGCCTCTCGTGAGATTCTTTGGCGGGCCGATTCACCGGCGTTTCGAGAAAATCCAGGCGCAGTTTGGCACCATCAGCACAGCATGCCAGGAAAGCTTCTCCGGCATCAGGGTAATCAAGGCGTTCGTGCGGGAGGACCACGAGAAGCAGAAGTTCCGTTCCATGAATGACGACTACGCGCGGAAGAACGTCTCGCTGGCGAAAATCCGCGCGGTATATCAGCCCATACTCGCCCTGCTCGGGGCGACCTCTATCGGCATAGTGTTCTGGTTCGGTGGAAATGACGTCATTGCCGGACACATGTCGATCGGCGATTTGTACAAGTTCTACCTGCAGGACAACCTGCTCATCTGGCCCATGATAGCCATCGGGTGGACGCTGGTCATGTTCCAGCAGGCCGACACCAGCATGGGGCGAATCAACGAGGTCTTCAAGGTGCAGCCGACCATCGCCGACCCGCCGAATGCCGAGCCGCTTGAAGAAGTCAGCGGGGAGATAGAGTTCCGCAACCTCGCGTTCACATACCCCGGGGCGGAACGCCCGGCCCTGGAAAACATAAACCTGAAGATCCCCCCCGGCTCCACGCTTGCCGTCGTCGGCCCCGCCGGCTCCGGCAAGAGCACGCTGGTCCGGCTGATCGCCCACCTGTACGAGGTCGGGCCGAACCAGTTGTTCATCGACGGCCGCGATGTCACGACAATCCCTCTGCCACAACTGCGCGAGGCCATTGGATACGTGCCGCAGGAGACATTCCTCTTCTCCGAGAGCCTTCGCGATAACGTTGCGTACGGCACGCCCGACGCCGATGACGAGGCGATTACAGAAGCGGCGACCATCGCCCAGATACACGACGACGTGGCGCAGTTGAAGGAAGGCTATAATCAGATGCTTGGCGAGCGCGGCATCAACCTTTCCGGCGGCCAGAAACAGCGCATGGCCATAGCCCGCGCCGTCATAAAGAACCCGCGAATCCTGATCCTCGACGACGCGCTTTCCAGCGTTGACACCGGCACGGAAGAGCAGATCCTCCACGGCCTGCGAGGGGTGATGAAGCAGAGGACCAGCATCATGATCGCGCACAGGCTTTCCAGCGTCAGAGACGCCGACGACATCATCGTGCTCATGGACGGCCGCATTGCGGAACACGGAACGCACGATGACCTGATGCGGAAAGGGGGCTTCTACGCCCGCACTTACATGCGCCAGCAGTTGGAAGAGTCGCTGAGAGAAATGCCATGAGCGCACACGATTACTTTGAAGATGAGGCGCTGGGCAAAGCCTTCGACTGGAGGCTTGTCAAGCGCTTGCTGCGGTACCTCAGGCCATACAAGTGGCGTGTCGCGCTGAACGTTCTTCTGTTGCTTGTCATCTCGAACTCCATGCTCGCGTGGCCTTATGTCCTCAAAAGCATTGTCAACACATTGAAACGGCCGGGAGTTTCCGCGGACCAGGTTCAGGCATCGCTTTTCCTGCTGGTGGAGTTCTTCTTCGGCCTAATCCTGCTAAGGGGCTTTTGCGAGTTCCTCTCCAACATCCTGATAAACATTCTCGGCCAGCGAGTGATGTATGACATACGCACGCAGTTGTTCGAGCACGTCCAGAAGATGCCGCTCGGTTTCTTCGACCGCAACCCCGTCGGCAGGCTTATGACGCGCGTGACCAACGACGTCGAAACAATCAACGAATTCCTGAGCAGTGGCGTTGTGACCACGTTTCAGGACATCTTCATGCTGGCGGGCATAGTGGTGTGGATGTCCGCATTTGATTTGAAACTTACGCTGATTCTGTGCGTCTCGATTGTCCCGGTAATGGTATTGGCAACGCTGTGGTTCAGGAAGAACGCACGCACCGCCTACCGCGCCGTGCGCATGAGGTTGGCCAAGATCAACGCATTCACGAACGAGAACGTGACCGGCATGAAAGTGGTGCAGTTGTACAACAGGCAGGATTGCAACCTTCGCAAATTCAGTGAACTCAGCAAGGACTACCGGAACGAGTGGTTCCACACCATCTTCTATCACGCCGTCTATTTCCCGTGCATTGAAGTCCTGGGTACAACGGCCGTTGCCATCATCGTTGTCTATGGCGCTTACCAGTACATATTCGGTGCCGTCTCGCCGGAGTATCTTGGAACCATTATCGGTTTAATGGCATGGACAAGCATGTTCTTCGGCCCTATCCGCGACCTCGCGGACAAGTACAACACCATGCAATCCGCCATGGCATCGTCCGAGCGCGTCTTCAGGATCCTCGACAGGCCGGATGAGATAGAGAACCCCGACAATCCTCTGCCGTTGGACAATTTCGCGGGCAAGATAGAATTCCGCAACGTCTGGTTCGCCTACATCGACGAGAACTGGGTGCTGAAAGACGTTTCGTTCGTTGTTGAGCCCGGCCAGAAGGTCGCCTTCGTCGGCGCTACCGGCGCGGGAAAGACCAGCATCATCAGCCTCATCCTGCGCTTCTACGACATCCAGCGCGGCCAGATCCTCGTTGACGGCAAGGACATCCGCGACATCGACAAGTACGAACTCCGCCGCAAAATCGGCCTCGTTCTTCAGGATGTCTTCCTCTTCTCAGGCGATATCGAGGGCAACATTCGCCTCGGCGAGGAAGCGATCAGCGACGAAAAAGTTGAACAGGTCGCCGAATATGTCAATGCCGCGCGCTTCATCAAGCGCCTGCCGCAGGGCTACAAGAGCGAAGTGCAGGAACGCGGCGCGACGCTGTCCGTCGGCGAGAAGCAATTGCTCTCGTTCGCCCGCGCGCTGGCGTTCGATCCCAAAGTCCTCATCCTCGACGAGGCGACCTCGAACATCGACACCGCAACCGAATTGCTCATCCAGGACGCGGTTGAGAAACTGATGCGCGGCCGCACTTCAATCGTCATCGCCCACCGCTTGTCAACCATCCGCAAAGTCGATAAGATAATCGTCCTTCACAGGGGCGAACTGCAGGAGGAAGGCACCCACAAGGAACTCCTGCGGAAGGGCGGCATCTACTACCGCCTCTACCAGTTGCAGTACAAGGACCTTGAAATCAACGGCGGCAAGCGGCCCCCTCTCGAACCCGAAACGGCCGCGTACAAGCGAATTCCGCCGGATAACGACACCGGAGAACGCAAATGGCAGTGAAAATGAAAGGCAGACACCTCGCAAGCCTGCACGACCTTACGCTGGAAGAAATGCGGGAAATCTTCCGGGTCTCTACCGAACTCAAGAAAAAACTCAAGGCCGGCGAGCCGACGCCCGTCCTCAGGGGCAAAACGCTCGCCATGATTTTCCAGAAGCCCTCGACCCGCACGCGCGTCTCCTTCGAAGTCGGCATCTTCCAACTGGGCGGCGTGGGGCTGTACCTCGGGCCGAACGACCTGCAACTCAAGCGCGGCGAAACCATCGCCGACACCGCGCAGGTCCTCTCGCGCTACGTGGACGGCATCATGGCGCGCGTCTTCGGACACCAGGACATTCTTGACCTCTGCAAGCACTCCCGCGTGCCGGTCATCAACGGCCTGAGCGACCTCACCCACCCCTGCCAGGTCCTCGCCGACCTCCTCACGCTCATCGAACACCGCGGCCAAAACCTCAAGGGGATGAAACTCGCCTACGTCGGCGACGGCAACAACGTGGCTCACTCGCTCATGCTAGGCTGCGCGAAAATGGGCATGGACGTCAGCGTCGCCGCGCCGAAAGGATACGAGCCGAAGGAGATAATCGTGGAGTGGGCGCTCGAGGACGCAAAGCCCGCCGGCGCGAGGGTCGCGGTGACCAACGACCCCGTCGAAGCCGTCAAGAACGCCGACGTGATTTACACCGACGTCTGGGCCAGCATGGGACGGGAAAGCGAACACGCCGAGCGCGTGAAAATCTTCAAGCCCTACCAGGTCAACGAGGCGCTCGTCGCGCACGCGAAGAAGGACTTTCTCTTCATGCACTGCCTGCCCGCGCACAGGGGCGAGGAAGTCTCCGCGGGCGTCATCGACGGGCCGCATTCGATAATTTTCGACGAGGCCGAAAACCGCCTCCACGCGCAGAAGGGCGTCATGGCGCTCCTCATGTAATCCGCCGAAAGACCCGCAAAATAAAACATCGCCGTCGAAAAGGCGGCGATATTTTTTTAGACGAAGGGTTACTTGCGGCGGGCAATCACGTAGTCGGCGAGTTTCTCCAGCGCCGCGCGTATCTCCTGCGCCTTGACCGCGGCAATGCTCGCCTTCGCATCGCCGATGTGCTCCCGCGCGGCGGAAAACGCGTACTCCATCGAGCCGGAGCGGATGAGCGCGTTACGAAGTTCCCCAAGGTGCGACCCGTCCCCTGCGGCGCGCGCCACAAGGCCCGCCGCCTTCGCGTCCGCGCGCAGGAAATGTATGATTGGCAGCGTGTACTTGCCCTTCTGCAAGTCCGTGCCCAGCGACTTCCCCGTCTCCCGTTCGTCCCCTATCAAATCGAGGCAGTCGTCAACTATCTGAAACGCCATCCCCACGCCGCGCCCGTATCCCGCCAGCGCCTTCTCCATCTCCGGCGCCGCCCCCGCCAGCGCCGCGCCCAGCCTGCACGCGCTCTCGCAGAGCACCGCGGTCTTTTTCGCCACGATCTCGCGGTACCGCTCTTCCGGCAGTTGCAAATTCCCGCGCTCCGCTATCTGGAGCAACTCGCCCTCGCAAACCTCCACCGCCGCCTCCGCGATGATCTCCAGCGCGCGCCTCTCGCCCGCGGAGGACGCTATCCGGAAGGCGTGAGTGAAAAGATAATCACCGAAAAGCACGCTCGCCTCGTTGCCCCAGAGAACGTTCATGGTCGGGCGGCTCCGCCGCAAAGACGCCTCATCGAGAACGTCGTCGTGGACAAGCGTCGCGGCGTGAATCGCCTCCACGGCGAGCGCGAACCTGACATGCGCCTCCATGATTTCCCCGACCGCACGACCGGAAAGGAACAGCAGCGCGGGCCGCAGCCTTTTCCCCGCGGCGCTCGTGGCATGAGCGACCAATTCGCCAACAAACGCGCCCGCCGGCCTCAGGCACTCCGAAAACCCCTGTTCAAACCTCCGCATCTCCGCCGCAATCGGCCGGTAGATGGCATCAAGGTCGAGGTTGTCTTTCCCCGTCGTCATGTTACCTCATTATGAACCGCAAAGGCAGGCTGTTAGGCTATTAGACTGTTAGACTATCAGTCTTTTCGCTTTCTTTATCCTTTATCCTTTCGCCTTCATCCTTCATTATATCAGGATTTCCCGCCGCCGTCGAAGAAACACCGGAATTTATCGCCACGGCCGGCGCGAAAACAAGGCGCGCGCCTCTTTTCATTTGCAAGGACGCCCGGCTTTTGCTAACTTCACCGCATTAACAATACTAACGAGGTACTTATGGACAAAGACAAAATCCAACGCGGCGTAAGGCTCATACTCGAAGGCGTCGGCGAAAACCCCGACAGGCCCGGCCTGCTGGAGACGCCCCGCCGCGTGGCGGACGCCTACGAGGAGATATTCAGCGGCATCGGCGTGGACCCCGCCAGCGTGATGCAGACCGCGCACGCCGAACGGTACGACGAGATTGTGCTGGTGAAGGACATCCCGTTCTCATCCATCTGCGAGCACCACCTCCTGCCCTTCATCGGCAAGGCGCACGTCGCCTACCTGCCCCACGGCGACCGGATAACGGGCCTGAGCAAACTCGCCCGCGTGGTGGAGGTGCTCAGCAAGCGCCCGCAGGTGCAGGAACGCCTGACGAACGAAATCGCCGACACCATCATGGCCGCCCTCAAGCCGCTTGGCGTGATGGTCGTAATCTCGGCGGAGCACCTGTGCATGACCATGCGCGGGATAAAGAAGCCCGGCTCGATAGCGGTAACGTCCGTCGTGCGCGGCGCATTCCGCGACAAGCCCGCCACCCGCGCGGAAGCGATGGCCCTCATCGAAGGCACCCGTTAACCCCAAAGCGCGGCAAAAGGGGCCTGACCCCTTTTGCTGCCTTTTTCATTGTGGGACATGGGAAAGGCAATCCTCACGCTGAATTTTCTTGTCGGCCCGACGGCCTCGGGCAAGAGCGAGGTCGCGCTGGCCGTCGCGCGCTCGCTCGACGCCGAGATAATATCGCTGGACTCGATGGCGATCTATCGAGGACTGGACGTGGGCACAGCCAAGCCCACAGCACAAGAGCGCGCAGAAATCCCCCATCACCTCATCGACATCGCCGACCCCTGGGAACCTTACACCGTTGCGCGCTACCTGCGTGACGCGGAGGCGGCGATACGCGACATCGCCTCGCGCGGGCGGGGCGTGCTGTTCGTCGGAGGGACGGGGCTTTACCTCAAGCGCTTCCGCGAGGGCCTCTTTCACGGCCCGGCGGAGACGCACATCAGGCAGGAACTCCAGCGCCGCGCCGCCTCGGAAGGCGCGCCCGCCCTTTACGCGGAACTTGAGCGTCTCGACCCGGCGACCGCCGCGCACCTGCACCTTAACGACGCCCGCCGCATCATCCGCGCGCTGGAGGTGTGCATCGCCGCCAAGCGCCCGATGTCGGAACTGCAGGCGGAGCACAGGGGAATCTTCGAGCGGGAGCGCCGCGAGCGGCTAGACGCTGACGCCGTGGAGTACAAAATGGCGGCGCTCCGGCGCGAGCGCGCGGACCTCGACGCGAGGATAGGGAAGCGGACGGAAGCCATGTTCAAGGCCGGCCTGGTCGAGGAAACGCGGCGCGTGGCGGAGCAGTGCGCCTCCCACATACCGCGCCCGGCGGATTTGCCGGAGACGTGGCGATATTACCTCGGCAGGCAGACCTCGCGCGCGCTGGGATATTACGACGTCCTGCGGCACCTCAACGGCGAAATCACGCTCGCGGAGGCGAAGCAACTTGGCTATACTCACACGCGGCAGTTCGCGGGAAAGCAGATGACGTGGTTTCGTTCCTTCGCGGACATGCGCTGGCTGGACCTCGGCGAAGGCACACCCGCCACGGAGGCCGCCAGCCGCGCGGTGGAGATGCTCAAAAAGGCTTGAGGCTTGAGGTCGGACCGGGCCGACAGGTCCGACGGGTCAGACAAGTCGGACCTCAATCCTATTTTTGATTTGACTCTGCGGCAAATCGGTGTATAATGATTAACGTAACAGAGGGGGGCGAGCCAAATCTGTTTACGTGGCGCACATCTCGCTAATACGACTCGATGCAAATCGTTGATCGTCATTGTAGGTTCGGGGGAAACGCCGTAACCTCTTTTTTTGTGTCGAGGGTTCGAGATGCCCCGCAATATCCACGGACGCAATCCTCTGGATACGGTGTCCTCGGTACACCGCGCCCTCCTTGACAACGCCAAGGAAGGGCAATACGTCCTTGACCGGGACACGCACAGGTTTCTCGAGGTCAACAAGGCCTTCGAGGAACTGACCGGTTACTCCCGCGAAGAACTCCTCAACGGAAACATCCACGCCGAAGACCTTGTCTCTCCAAGAGATCAGAAACTCTACGAAGACCGGCTTTCTCCCTCGGCACACGACGGCCACCACGGCGAAACGTATTCCTTCAAACTTCTCCGCAAAGACCAGGAAGGCCGCACTGTGGAGGTGACGGTCGCCCCGGCGAGATACCACGGCCGCGACGTCGTGGTCGGCTCGGTAAGAGACCTCACCTACTGGCGGGAGATGGAGAAGCGCCTGCGCAGCGAAATTGCGCTCCAGCGCCGCAAGACCATCGAGGCCGCACGGGCCAGCGTGAGGCTGTTCGAATTGACGGAGCAGGTCAGCACCACCTACGAACTGACCACGTCGCTCGTGAAGGCGAAAAACATCGACGAACTGTTCAGGGAATCCGCGAAAATACTGACGGACAAGAACGGGCTGAACTGCAAGGACGTAACCTTTTACCTGCTCAAGAACGAGATACTGGAAGTGGCTTTCAGCGCAAAGAGGAACGCGAAGAACGTGAGCCTGTCGAAGAACCCGCGGATGCGGCGGCTCGTGGAGGGACACATGCCCGAGCCGTCCGCCGGCAAGCGTTACGTCATGGCCCCGTTCCGTTCGCGGGACCGCGTCTTCGGGATACTGCGCGTGGAGTTCAATCACGCCGCGGGAAAGATCGACACAAGTTCCGGCGAGCCGCTTGCGCGCGGGCGGTGGGACATCTTCAACACGCTGGTCAACGTCATCTCCGTCATGATAGACAACCTGCGCCTGTACGAGAAGATCGTCCAGCAGACCATCATCGACCCGCTCACGCAGGTCTATAACCGCCGCTACTTCGACAGGCAGGCCCACGCGGAAGTCGTGCGCGCAAAACGCTTCAACAAAAACATCTCCTTCATTCTCATCGACATCGACAACCTGAAGGAGATCAACGACGAGTTCGGCCACCAGGCGGGCGACGACATCCTGCGCCAGACCGCGAACATCATCAAGAAGCACTGCCGGGAGATGGACATCATCAGCAGGTACGGCGGGGACGAGTTCGTGGTGATCCTGCTGGAGACCGGCCCCAAGGAAGGGCTGCACAAGGCGGAGGAACTGCGCAGGCTCATCGCCGCGCATAAATTCATCGCCGCAAACGGCGCGCCGAAGGAAATCCCCGTTACCACCAGCATAGGCGTGGCGTCGCTCGGCGACGGGATCAAGGACGAGGCGCAACTCTTCGACGCCGCCGACCGCGCGCTCTACCTCGCCAAGGGAGAAGGCAAAAACTGCACGCGCGCATTCGCCCCGCCCGACCGCGAGCGCGGGCCACAGGCGACCGCCTGAAAGGTCCGTCCGACCTGTCCGACCTCAAGCCTCTTTCATCTTGTCCAGCAATGCGGACGCGTTCGCAAGCCCCACCTCTATCGCATCCTCCGGCGGCAAGGCGCTCACGCGCACGTAGCCCGGCGCAAGATAAAAATCCCCCGGCACAATCAGCGTCTTGTATTCCTCTATCAGCCGCTCGCAGAACCGCATGGAATCCACTCCCGCGGGCAATCCCACGAAGCAAATCCCCGATCCGGCCGGCGGAATGAACTTAAGATCCCCGCGCGATTCGCACCACCGCCGCACCATCTCCATCCTCCCGCCCATCAGCCTCAGCGTCCGCTCGCGAAGGTACGCCTCCTTCTCAAGCACGACGTTGAGAATATTGACCGACGTCGTCGCGTACTGGCCAATCGCGCCGCGGATTACGTCGTAGGCGCGTTTGAGGACTTCCGCGTTTCCCAGCACCCAGCCCAGCCGCGGCCCGGCAATTCCGTACACTTTCGAGAAGCCGCTCGTCGCCATGATGTTCTCGTGCAGAGCCGCGCCGCTGGGGATTTTTGTGGGCATGTCCGCCCTTTCCGCGCAGCGCAAAAACTCAAGGTAAATTTCGTCCACGATGACGTAAGCCCCGCGCCGCGCCGCAATCTCGCCCATCGCCTTCATTTGCCCGGGGCTTATCCTGCGGCCCGTCGGATTGTGCATATTGGTAATAAAGACCAGTTTCGTCTTCCGCGTAATGGTCTTCTCAAGGTCCTCCGGGAAAAGGTCAAAGTCGTTCTCCGGCCGCCTGTCAACGAACCGCACATTCGCGCCGCAGGCCTCTACCACCCGCAGCAGCGGCTCATACACGGGCCGCTCCAGAAGCGCCTCGTCGCCGGGATTAAGCAGGGCGGAGGCCGCGAAGAAATTGGCCCCGCTGCAGCCGACCGCGAGAAGAATCTTCTCCGGCGGCAGGCCGTAACGCTTGCCGAGCAGTTCCCGCGCGCGGTCCGGCGCATCGGTCCGCTCCGCGCTGTAGAAGGACAGTTGCTCCGCCTTGAAGCCCAGTTCCTCGATCTTCGGCGGGGCCATTCCGCTGTCGGCCAGTTGCGCCGCGAGCGGCCGCGCCCACATCTTTACCATCCATTCCAGATATTCATTTTTCTTGAACTGCATTTCCCGCTCCTCCTGAATTCATTTGAGGGGACAAGTATCCACCCTGAAACCCCGCGTGTCAACGAAATAGCCGCAGCCGCACGGCCGGGCGTCGGTCGATTTCGCTTGACTTCCGGCATAAGCCCGAATAGCATATTCACATCACCCGCGCACGCCTTTTCTTTATTCCCGTGACTGCCTTCGCGGGGATAGAATGCGCCGTGATTCCCATAGGCAATACTTCCGAGATTCGAGGCTTTCAATGCCAGTAACATGCGTCATAGGAATGCACTGGGGGGACGAGGGCAAGGGCGGAATCGTTGACACCCTTGCGGACAACGCGGACCTCGTAGTGCGCTGCCAGGGCGGCGCAAACGCAGGCCACACCGTTCACGTCGGCTCCGCCACCTACAAGTTCCACCTCCTGCCGTGCGGCGTCCTGCGCGAGAACGTGCAAAATCTCATCGGCCACGGCGTCGTCGTGGACCTTGAAAAGATTCTCGAAGAGATCGAGACCCTCCGCTCGCACGGCATCGACCCGGACGGCCGCCTGTTCATCAGCAACCGCTGCCAGGCGCTCATGCCCTATCACAAGAAACTGGACGGCCTGTCGGAGAAACTGCTCGACAAGGGCGCGCTCGGCACCAGCAGGCGCGGCATTGGACCCTGCTACGCGGACAAGGTCGCCTACCGCGGCATTCGCCTCGCGGACGCCTGCGACAAAGACTTCCTGCGCAAGACGCTCAAGAAAAATCTCCTCGTCACCAACGCCCTGCTCCAGCACGCCTACGGCGAAAAGCCGTTCGACCTCGACGAACTGGTCGAGTCCACCAGCGCGCTCGTCGCAAAAATAAAGCCCTTCATCACCGACGGCCTGGCCATGATTCACAAGGCACTCAAGGCCGACAAACGCATCCTCGTCGAAGGCGCGCAGGGGACGCTCCTGGACGTTGACTACGGGACCTACCCCTTCGTCTCCGCCTCCAACGCCTCCGTCCACGGCGTCTCCTCCGGCTGCGGCATACCGGAACGCAAAATAACGACCATCATCGGCGTGACGAAGGCGTACTCCACGCGCGTCGGCGCGGAGGCCGGGCCTTTCCCGACGGAAGACAAAGGCCCCGACGCGGAACTCATCCGCAAGCGCGGCAAGGAATACGGCACAACCACCGGCAGGCCGCGCCAGTGCGGCTGGCTTGACCTCGTGGCGACGCGATACTCCGCGCAGGTCAACGACGTGGATTATCTGGCGGTCTCGCTGCTCGACGTGCTGGACGTGTTCGACACGATCAAGGTCTGCGAGGCGTACGAACTCGACGGCAAGCGGACAGAGGCCTTCCCCGCCAGTTGCGCGGAACTGATGCGCGTGAAGCCCATCTACCGCGTGATGCCCGGCTGGAAGGCCGACATCACCGGATACAGGAAATGGGACGACCTGCCCGTCAAGGCGCTGAATTACCTCGAATACATCGGCAAGTTCACGGGCGCGCCGGTAAAAATCGTAAGGCTCGGACCGGAACGCGAACAGACGGTGAGGAGGCGCGAGACTTAAGGTATGAGGTCCGACCAGTCTGACGGGTCAGACATGTCGGACGAGACCTTTGACCTGATACTGACCAAATGGAACCGACTAATCTCCCGCAACACATCGCGATAATCATGGACGGCAACGGCCGGTGGGCCAGAGAGCGCGGGCTGCCGCGCAACCGCGGCCACCGCGAAGGCGTGAACTCCGTCCGCGAAATCACGCGCGAATGCGCGAAACTCGGCATAAAGCAGTTGACCCTCTACGCATTTTCCGCGGAAAACTGGAAACGCCCGAAAAACGAAGTGGACTTTCTCATGCGCATGCTCCGCCGGTTCCTCATCGCGGAGCGGAAGGAAATAATGGAGAACAACATCCGTCTGACCGCCATCGGCCGCATCCACGAATTGCCGAAGGAAGTCCAGAAGGAACTCCGCAAGACCTGCGAGATGAGCAAAAACAACAAGGGCATGACGCTCTGCCTTGCGCTCAACTACGGCGGCAGGTCTGAAATCGCCGACGCGGTGGCGAAAATCGCGAAGGACGCGAGCGAAGGCGCGCTCAAGCCGGGGGACGTCAACGAGGATTTGATAAGCAATCACCTTTACACGGCCGGCATGCCCGACCCCGACCTTCTGATAAGGACATCGGGCGAGATGCGCGTGAGCAATTTCCTGCTCTGGCAGATTTCCTACGCGGAACTTTACGTGACGCCGCTGTGCTGGCCGGATTTCCGCAAGCCGCAACTGATGGAGGCCATCGCGGAGTACGCGAAGCGCGAGCGGCGCTTCGGCGGCATCGAACCCGTCAAAAAATAATAAAATAAATGGAGTTGAGGAAGGATGCCGGACGGCGCTGTTAAAACGCGGATTCTTTTCGGCACGATAATGATGACGACCACCGTCGCCATTTTCGTGCTGGACTTTGCCCTGGGGACGATATACTTCTACTACCTGTTCGTCGCGTTTCTGGTGGGATGGGGCGCGTACGAGTTTTATTCCATAGCCGAGGCGCGCGGCTGCAAGCCGCACAAGTATCTTGGCGTCTTCAGTGCAATAATGCTTGCGCTGTCTTCCGAAGAACTGGTGTGCAATTTCTTCCCGCACATTAAGCCGGAGAGCACAACGGCCAGGGGCATAGCGCAACTGGGCGTCATGCTGGCGATATCCGTTCTCATCGTCGGCGTCTTCGCCCAGCAGATCCTCAAGCGCGGATCGGGCGATTCCTTCGCCGACATTTCGGCGACGTTTTTCGGCGTGATATATCTGGGGTTTCTGGGCAGTTTCTTCGTCAAGATACGGCACCTCTACCACCACGACAACCCTTTTTTGCCGAGGGACAAATACGAACTGGCGAACCTGCTGTTCGTGTTGCTCGTTCTTTTCGGGACGAAGGGCAGCGACATCGCGGCGTTCTTCATCGGGCGCAAATGGGGGCGGCACAAACTCATCCCGGAGATAAGCCCTAAGAAGTCGTGGGAGGGCGCAATCGCGGGCGTTGTCTTCGGCACGGCCTTCGGCCTGATATGGGGGATCGCATTTTCGGACGTGTTGAGATTCAAGTGGTACTTTGGTATAATTTTCGGACTGACATTGGCGTTTACCGGCCTCGCCGGGGACCTTGCGGAATCCCTCGTAAAGCGCAAGGCCTCGGTGAAGGATTCCGGTAGTTGGATTCCGACGTTCGGGGGCCTGCTGGACGTGATAGACGCGCCGCTTTTCGGAGCGCCTGCGGCCTATTACCTGTGGCTGCTGATGAATCAACTTGCCGGCGGCTACATGAGGCCTCTCGGACAGTGACCGTTTTGGATGCTTTTAGTTGGAGCGCATAATACAACTGGCTGACCCCGAGGAAGCGCGGACGCTTTTCGGCCCCAAGGACGTGTACCTGAAAATACTGCGGGACGCCTGCGGAGTCGGCGTGACCGCGCGCAACGGCCTCCTGAAGATCGACGGCGAGGACAGCGCCGTCCGCAGGGCATGCGAGGTTCTTGACCAGTTGATAAGCATAGTCCGCCGCACGGGCAAGTTATACAAGTCCGAAGTAATCGACATCATTTACGCGCACAGCCTCGCCGCGACCGGCGGCCCGCCCGGAACAAAGCCCGCCCCGCAGCCTTTCACCCCGCGCACCGAAGGCCAGGCGCAGTACGTCGAGGCGATAAAGAACAACGACATAGTTTT
>Ga0315288_10004759_pt1 | contig 17280 bp, 32 predicted proteins | sample YL17G11_20_MG_FD_203454 | JGI IMG/M metagenome (GOLD analysis project Ga0315288, IMG submission 203454) | Sediment microbial communities from Yellowstone Lake, YNP, Wyoming, USA - YL17G11_20 | ecosystem: Environmental > Aquatic > Freshwater > Lake > Sediment | place: USA: Wyoming | collected... | reverse complement strand
AAAATCAAATCATCTTTGAGAGAAAGTTTAGAATCTTTGGAATAGTGATATTTAGTCTTTTGATAATATTTCCTGCAATTGAAATAATCTTTTATAAAAAGTGGGACAACCTTGGTCTCTTAATTGTAGGAGCAGGGTTTTTGCTTATGGATATTCTAGGACGGCATAAAGAAAAAAAGAAGAATTATTTGCTCTTTTTACATTCAAATTTATAGTTTAGAAGCTTATCAAACTCTTTCTCAGTAATTGGCATAGAGAACATGGACATACTCTTTCCTTTAATTCTTTCCTGCAACTCCATTCTATACTTGAATTTTCTTGCTAACTTTTTTGGAGGATGTCTTTTTTCATAGTCCTTAAAGCACTTATCAGAGCAGAAAAAATCACAGATTTCTCCATATTCATTTGTGCATTTATCAGCCCCAATCGTTTTGGAGCAATTAGCACATTTTGTTGATTTATATTTCATTTTAATATCCTTTATTTAGGCAAGGAAGTATAAAAATATTATGTGGTGCAGAATTCTGTGTAAAAAGTAAGATTAAATTAGGAATTTATATACAAATCTCTCCAGTGGAATACTAAGAAAGATTATATAACTAGTTGTTTTTTAATAAAAAGTCTTTTGTTTTTTGCTCTTTAGGGACTGGTTTTTCTCTAGGTAAATAAATTTCTATAGGTATATCCATCTGCTTCAAGTATTTAATCATCATAGGACCTACATTTTCCCATAGGAGCCAACCATTACCGCATCCTAATGCTGGAAAAGCTAATGATTCAATCTCCCAAGATTTATAGTTTTTGACCAAATATTTAAGTCCTTCTTCTATGCCTTTAAAATCTGAGGTAAATCTCCACTTATCCTTAGTTGCAAAAATCAGGAAACATGTAGGTCTTTCGCCATTTACATAGTCTTCCTCTCCTAAAGTCTCATTGATATTTTTACCACGTTTGTAATAATATGGTTTTCCCATATCAAGTTCTTTTGTCCTTAAAACTTCTTGATACCTAACATACACATCTGGCATAATATATTTTACAGCAGATGCCAATCCCTTACCCATTACACCTTCTAAGTTTACGCTTACTGTAAGAGTCTGCATATTTGAGAAAAACATATCTCCCTCAATTAAGTTAATATTAGAAGTTACTTCTGTTTTGTCAGTTGGAAAATTGAAAAAATCAACTTGAGAGATAAGGTTAATGTTTTCTCTTCTTAAGATTCCACTAACTTCCTTTTCTATACCCGCTTTCAAATCATGATTTAGTACTATAATTTTAGAGATATATTGCAGAGGTATTTCATCAGGAACAAGACACTCTGCCATAGTCTGACTCTTAGACTCATCGTTAGGGTTCCACCATTCCATTCGCATACTCTTACTTATTTCATTTAGAACATTCTTCAATTCTTTTGGCTTGAAGAAACTAGTATTGCCAACTGCAGCATTCCCATTACTAATCATAGCACCAGGAAGTTTCAGGATGTCTTTCTTTAAACACAAGATAACTACCTTATCTGCACCTATTGATTTCATAACTCTGTAATGCATAGCATTTTTTACTCTGAAATAGACATTGGCATAATCCCATAAACTTTTTCCTTCAACCGTTACTGTTTTCCTATTTGCTACAATTTCTGGATTTGAAATCATCGCAGGTTTTAATCCTTTTTCTAAGATTTTGTTATGAGATAATATTCCCAACTCTAACACACTTTTTAAATTATCCACATGACACATATAGAAAAATTGGTTACTCCAAACAGTTGTGTATTTCTTGTCAGCCATAATATTAATTTACTTATTGTATATTTATATGTTTACACTTTGCTGTTTTCTGTGGATTAAAGGTTGGTGAAAATCAAAAAATATTCAAATCTACCAATTTTACCAACGGAAGTATCCTATTTTAAAACAAATATTTAAATAGTGTGTGTGCGTGTGTGTGTTAAGGGTGAGCAAAAAAGGAATTTATAATCACAAATCCTGTTGTGTTTTGTGTGTTTGATGTTGGTTAGTCGTTCCAGAAAGGCGACTATATCTGCTCACCCTTATCTTTTTTTAATAGTTAAATATATATATTAGTTATTCGGTATAATAATGCCTTTCTGGGCTTAAAAAACATCAAAAAGAAGAGTGATATTATAGTCTAACTATGTTTTCATAATTCTTTAGAGGTTTTGGATAATTAAATAACAGGAGGTTAAAAAATGATAAGGAAGCATTTACCAAATAGCTATGAAATAGACTGCAGAAATAATTGTAAGAGAGAAGTGTTGAATGTTGCTATAAATGTGCAAGAAGCTGTTCATGTTAGAGCATTCACAAGAGACCAAATCTCTTCACTTGTAAGCAATATTTCCCAAGAAAAGGATGGGTATGTTCTGTTTTGTCAGAATAATCCTAGTTTTACTGGGATATTTTATCCCCAATTTCTTAAGGGAACAATGTTAACACAAACTCAACTTTCTGCACTCGATTTTATACAAGATATCAGAAATAGCAATATTAGGTTGCTCATTCAAAGAGGGATTCATGTTGGTTTAGATGAATTCTCAGAAAGAGTAAATACATTCAAGGATAAGTTCAAAGGAAAGCGAATTATCCCTGTAATTGATATTGACTTGCCAGCAATTGACATAGATAATCTATCTTTGCTGTCTAATAAACTTGATGTTTTGATTGATAATTTTGATGAGATTATAGTTATTTACAGAGGAAGGATTTCTTATAAGAAGGTTTGGAATCTTATGACAGAAAAGTTATCTGGCAAAAATTGGGGAGCTTTTGAAGTCCCTACGAAATCTGATAATGGATTTTGTTTAGAAGGATTTTGTTTCACAAAAGGAGCAAGATTTACATGTCACTATAGAAGTTTGATTGGAAGACAATGCGAACCAAAGTTTGTCAATACAAACTTTAAATTAACAAACTCGAGAAATGCTGATTCTGGAGCAGAAATGTATGGGTTGACTAGCAGAAATGAATTAATTGCTAACTCAATTCCATCTTCGAGCATAGGTAACTTTGCCAAATGGGATAGGATAGTTCAGTTAAACAAACTATGTCAGATGTACCTAGATGTTGAAAATATAAATCAAATCAGAATTTTTCAGGAAGCTCATAGATATTTCTCTCAATAAGGGATTATCTTTGATGAATGGGTTGAGCTCTTCATGAGTTCTTTCCCACATCGAAAAGAGGAGATTTTCAATTTTTTTCTTTTTATTCTTCTCCACTTTTCCTTCTTTATATTTTTTCTCCAAAATTTTTAAAAGGAATAGATATCTTTCTCCATTTTTTCTCCAAGCAATTAAATCTTCTTCATTCATTTTTGCCCCATCTTATTTTATTACCTTTTTTTACAAAGTATACTTTGGCTCTCCCGTTATCTTTACTTTCTATCTCTCCTAAATCTGATAAACATCTTAAATAACCCGTAAGTATTGCTCTATCAGGATTGCCTAATCTAACTCTTATCTCATCTTGAAAGCAGGGTTCACCATCTTTTAACATTTCTTTTATTTTTTTAGTCCAAGTATTGTCTACCATATTGCTTACTATATAGCCGATAATAGATTATATAAAATTATTGTTTTTTAGAAAGCTGTATAAGTTCAAGCCATCTATTCGGAGTCTTAAATTGTAAAGAAGGTATAGCTAATTCAGATGGAGTTTTGCCATTCGGGCTTCATGCTTTCTAATAAAATTATAGAAAATTTCAATGCTTTTCATTACTGTGCAACTTGTCTAATCTTGGTGCACAACTTTTTTATACAAAAGAATTTAAATTCCTTTACCTATAATCATTGATGAATCAAATAATATTTTGGGGTGTAAGTATAATAATCATATTATTTACTCTCTGGTTTTTATTATTACTTGTTCCATTGTTATTATATCGGCTTTCTAAGGTATACAGTTCGTATTATTTTAAGACTTTTGGCAGAAAAGATTTTTGGTTAATGTTCCTCTTTCCCCTACTATTTTTTAGATATAAATACGTTCAAAGAAATAAAGAATTTAAAGGAAATAATCCTCATATTGCCTTAATCTTAGCCAATAACTGGTTTCCTGAAAAGTATCTTGCCTACGGATTGCGAATAGACCTATTGATTAAATATCTTAAAGATAATAAAAAACCATATAAAGTTTATGATAGGTTAAATGCGATGCAGATAAAAAGTATAATAAAAAACAAAAAAGTAAAAGCAGTTTTGATATTTGGACATGGAAGCAAACATAGCGTTCAAACAAGTGAGAATGAAACACTTTATTATTGTGAATTTGCAAAGTGCCATAAAAAGGACTTTATTGCCCAATTCCATTGTAATCCTGGCGGGGGAAAGTCTCTAGCAGAGTATATTTCCAAAGAAGATACCCTTTGTTTTATAACTGATGAAAAACAAAGAGACAGTGATATAAATAAACAAATAAATAAAATCATAAAAGATAAACTATTATAAGTTTCCGTGACACCATTTTCTATTTTCTCCCTTAAAACTGACTTTCCGTGACAAAATTTGCTTCAAATTACTCATAAATTGACTTAACGTGCAAAGCCGACAAAGTATTGTATCTAATCAAAGATATATTTTCTGTAATACTTGTTGTAAAATGGATAAAGCATTATAATTAATTGAATATATGTTGAGTAATATCTGTTAGAATAGGGACAAATACAAACAAAATGTCGGATTTCAACCAGACAACTCTCACAATTCCAGCAATTCTTGATTAAGACTTACAGAGTTTCCAGATTTGTTGATAAGACCAAGAGTTTTTAATCTTGACAAGGAATTATTGAATCCACCAGAGTTGCATGAATATTTTGTCTGTGTTAATTCTGCAAGAGATTCTTTAGAAAACTCTTCAGAAGGATTATTAAGAAGAACTTCATAAATTTCTTTCTCGCATTTATTCAAAACATTTGAGATATTTTTAATTGAGAAATCAAAAGCTGTTGCTATCTCTGAATCCATTCCTTTGACCTGGATGCTATTTCCGTTTTTGTTTATTAAATCAAGAGAACCCAGTCTTGAAAGAGCATTGTTAAAACCCCCAGAATTGCAGGAATATCCAGTAACAGCTCCAATCTGTGATTTTGTAAAAGCCCTGTCTGGATAAGCATAAAGAAAAGAATAAAGCTTCTTTTCGCATTTTCCTAATTTTCCAGAATCAAGCTCACTTGTTAACACTTGATTTACATGTGTAACTTGTGGAACACTTCTAACTGGAATGTGCAACTTTGGTTTCTCTATAACAACTTCTTTCTTAATTTCTTGAGGGTATTTAGTCAAAGCAGAGGAGATTGATTGCCCTATGCCTTCCAATAGCCTTTGTAATTGATTATACAAATGTTTTATTCTATTTATTTCTTGGAGATATTGAGATTCAGCGTTTCTGTAAGCTTTTTCTGACACTTGCTGTAATGTTTTGCTGTCAGGTTCGGAATGAATTGGTTTGTTTTGCTTTGAAATAGTCAATTCGTTCTTCAGTCTTAATATCTCTCTTTTATAATCGGCTATTTCCTTTAATTCTATCTTAGAATTGTTCATCATCTCGGTCATAAATTTCTGCAATTTTTCTATGTCTACTTTTGACAACTTTGCAACTTGTTCCGTCTTTTTTCCTAACTCTGGAGTTGCACTTGTATCCATAGTTGATTTTTTTGCAAATTGAACTTTCTTAAATATTTTTAACCATGATGGCGACCAAACATATCCTTCTCCTCTTTGAAGACTTGGCAACTCCCCAACTATTTTCCTGTCTTCTCCAGCTTCTTGAACCCATTCTTCGAGAGCCTTCCTTTCGTGTAAACCATTAATCTGAAGAACACACAAACATTCAACTTGAGATAATACTTCTTTATTTACCGACTGAGGTCGCTGTGAGATTAAACTACATCCGATTCCATAGTTTCTTCCAAGTCTAACTATATCTTCCCAAGCACCAAGCATACGAGCATCGTCTTTTTGAACCATTTGTGGAACAAATTTCTGTGATTCTTCTAAAAATATATGAACTGCCGAAGGCTTTGATTTCTTTAAATGATAGAATTCTTCAGCAAAATCTGTGACAAACTTCTTCCTTTCGTTTTTTCTAAACTCAGATATATCTAATACCGCAGAAATGCTTTTTTCAGTAAGTATCTTGGCTATTTCTTTTCCTGCTTCTGAAGAGATTGGAATATCTCCATGTCTGCCACCTATAACAAAAATATCTTTTCCTTTTGATTTTCCATCAGAATCTACACGAAGTCCCCACCAATTACCTATTGGGTCTATAACAATGACTTGTGCTTTTGCATCAAGCATCTGTTCTGCAATCATAGAAGCAAGATAAGTTTTACCAGCACCTTTTCTGCCTATTTGGGCAAAAGTCTGAGTAACTGCTTCCATTGGCAAACTTAAATCTTTAGATATTTTTATCATTTCTTAATCACCTCTGGAATATAATAATATCCATCTTTATCTTTTTTATAAAATCTCTTTTTTCTTGGAATATAAGTTGAACTTAACAATTCAAATCCTCCACTTTCCATCAAACTTTTAATAACAATCGTCATTGGATAACGAAAATGTCCGCAACAGCTTGAAATGGTTCTGTATCCCTCTAAATTAAGAAATTTAATTAAAGGTTTCATGCATTTGTCTATATTTTGAATGTTATGATATTTACACATTTTTCTTCCTCCAGTTAATCGCCAAGTCAATAAAAAACCATACAAAAAACACAGCAACTGGAATTAAGGATATCATTCCAAAAGGATTTTTTCCAGTTCTACACAACAAGTAACAAAGAGTTTCATAAGGATAAATTGCCAAAGCTCCAAAACTTAAAAACATTCCAATCAAGACTCCAATTCCTATGCGATTATCCATATTTCCTCCTTTCAAGCCTTTCAACTGCTTTTGCGATACTTTCTCTGCTGTTTCTTGCCCTTCCACAAAGTTTTATACCAAGAACCCACAAAAGTGAATTTATGTAAGTATTATTAATCCGTATAAGCGAATAAGTTTGAAAATACTCTTTATTTATTCGTCTTTTAATTTCCCTAATCACCACTTTTTCAGACCTCATATAATATTGACTGATTTTATAGTTATAAACTTAATCCTATTCGTGTTATCATTTCATAATCACAAAAGTTTATAAATATTGATTAATTTAAGTTGTTATGAAGATGTGCCAGGACTGTGGAAAACAACAGGCTGTCAGGAATTATTATAACTTCTTGAAAAGAACAAAAGTTTTTGTTTGCAGGGAATGTTATAAAAAGCATACTTCAAGCAGAATCACTCCTTTGTATCTGTCTCGCTGTTATCCAATCAATTAAATCGCCAATTTCTGTTGAGAAATGTAAGGTTTCAATCTGGCTTCTGCTATTTTACAATACTCCTCAGATTTTTCAATACCTATCCACTTTCTGTTTAAGATTTGACAAGCTACTGCTGTCGTGCCTGAGCCAAGAAAAGGGTCTAAAACCAAATCTCCTTTATTAGAATGAATTTCAATCAAATGTTTAATTAAAGATAGTGGCTTTTCTGTTGGATGTTTTGTTTCCTTATACGAACTGCCATTAGCAGTCTCAAAATAATTATGCATTTCGGTTTGTTTTTTGAAATTAAATGTCCATTTTTTATTACCTTTACTACCTATCCACAAGAATTCACAAGCTGAAAGATAATTCACTTTTCTAAAAGAAGGTGTTGGATTAGTTTTATGCCAAGACAAGATTGTTCTTGTTCTAATTCCCAACTCTTTAGATTCCCATCCAAGAAAACTTATGTCCTCTTTATTGAAGAAACTAATTATTGTTCCTCCATCTTTTAAAATTCTACAGCATTCCTTTAACCATCTTTTAGTAAACTCTAAAAAATCTTCTCTTGATTTATTATCCCATTCTCCAAAGTCAAAATTTAACTTGCTTTCTCTCCGCATTACTGGATTCCATGCCTTACTTCTGTCACGATTATTATTCTCTTTTGAAATATTATAAGGAGGGTCAGTAACAATAGCATCAACAGAATTATCTGGCAACTTCTTCATTTCTTCTATACAATCTCCAGTTATTATTTTATTTATTGGAAGCTCCATTATTCACCTCTAATTTTGTCTGACTTAATCTTTCTCCTATTGCTTTTATTACATTGACTGTTACTGCATTTCCCATCATCTTGTATCTTTGTGTGTCACTAAATCCTTCTGTCCAGTTATCTGGAAATCCTTGTAGTCTCTCGCATTCAATGGGTGTTAATCTCCTTATCTTCATTCCTTCTTTATTTTGATGCTTTGAACGATTCTTATTTCTGAAAGTAATTGAATTAACATCGTATAATCCTGTTTTAGCACCCTGTCCTCCACCATTTGTTTGAATGGTTTGTGATACTCCATTAATATCCATTACGATTCCACTTGCTCCTTTGTTTATTTCTGCTACTTTTGTTATTACTATTTTAGGTTCTTTATAATCTCTACTTCGTAAAGCACCACATTCTTCCTTCCATCCAAATTCCATTGGAGAAGCAGAAGTTATCATTGCTTTCTCTCCGATAATTTTATTAATTTTTCCATTGCTTTCTCTGAAAGGTAGTATTTCTGGTCTGGGTGTTCCTCTAAGACTTCCGATAATGAACACCCTTTCTCTGTTCTGGGGAACTCCGAAAAACTTGCTGTTAAGCACAAACCATTGGACATCATACCCCAAGTCTGCCATCCTTTGAAGGATGTGGGCAAAGCAATAGCCCTTAGTCCATTCAACTGCTTTTGATTGTCCATCGACCAATGGTGCTGATAGTAGTCCTTTAACATTTTCAAGGAATAAGAGTTTAGGTTTTTTAACTTCAGCAATTCGCATAATCTCGTTGAATAAAGTTCCTCTATCATCTGCAATCCCTTTTCTTTTTCCAGCAATAGAAAAACTCTGGCAAGGGAAACCTCCACAGAGCATGTCGAAATCTGGCAATTCGCTTGGAATAATTTTTCTTGCGTCTCCATAGTTTCTAATGTCTGGGAACTTGGTTGCGAGGAGTTGGTTTGCGTATTTGTCAACTTCGGAGAAACCAACACATTGATATTGTTCTTCTTTACTGGAGGACTTTTCCATATTGGAAAGTAAACTCTCTTTGCTTCCCCTACTTTGCTGTCGTGAACTCCCAACCCTTGATAATCCAAGTTCAAATCCTCCGACTCCTGTGAACATGCTAAAGTATTTGATTTCTTTTTCATTCTTCATCTCCCTTGTAAAATCTTATTAGTTTCCATTCTTCCTCAACTTCAAAAACTCTTTGTTTATTTTATAAATATTTATCTCGTTCCGTCTTATCTTTGTGACAATCCCATTACAGACCAGCCAATTCAGAGCATCGCTTACATAAGTGTTAGTTCCAACACCATAATGTTCTGACAAATTAGTTTTATATGTTCCTTCTGGAAGCTCTGAAAGTATGGTTATTATCCTCGTTAAATGCCTTGTATCGCCTCTTCTATTAGAATCTGAGACATACTTGTGTCCATTTCTTCTATGTTTTTTCATTGTCATAGGCACTCAAACTCCTTTTTCCATTTTTTTATCTTGGATTCAGTTAATGAAGGTCTCTTTTCTCCACTATCCCCTCCCATACTTTTGTGATATTGATGATGACATCTATCGCATAGAATTATCGAATTTGACCAGTAATATCGACAAGAAGCATACCTCCAAAAATCCATGTAGTGCTTCGCTTCCCTCATAATCAGATGATGTATCTGCAATTCTTTTTCAGAATGACATTTCTGGCATTTAAAGTCTGCAACAGCCAAAATAATTCCTTCATTAAATTTCTCTATTGTTCCGATATAATCTTTATTTTTCTCCCTGACTAACTTTGCTATTGACTTCTTCATTATTACTATTTCTTCCTCTAATTTTTCTTTGTTCATTCCTGTTCCTTATCGCAAGAGCTTGATTTGAACAAGACCCGAAGCTCATGGGGCTTCTGTGCTACCAGGTTACACCACTCTGCGATTATCATTCTTTATGCCTCTCTCCTTTAAACCATGAGAACATATCTCTACGAAGTTTTGCCATTCTTCCATCAGGATGAGTAAACACTATTCCTTCTACAAACATCTTCCTGCTCTCACTTTTCCAAGTTGCAGAATCTATTTTTCCGTCTTCACCATGAACCATACTTTGATATAAAGAGAATAAATCTGTTTCAAACCACTTGGATATTGTCTCAAAATCTTTAGGATATTTTCCCCAAGACTTATATTTCAAATGTTTTTGTGCAAATGTTGAAAAAGGAATCCATAAATGTCCCTTAATCTTGTAAGGATTTCCATTAACTTTCTCTCCAATTAATTCTCCATAGTGCTGTCCATCTAACAAATCTTCCATATATCCTCTTTCATAACTATTAAGTAAACCCTCAACAAGATACTTCTTTCCTTTATTGAAAAAAGGGATTCTCTCTGTTCGATTATAAATCGCAATAATAACGCCCTCTCTAACAATGATGCTTACATTAGTTCCATGCAGTTTTTCAATAGCCATAACAGATTCGTCATTAAACACCCATTCATATCCTTCTACTATCTCTGGAGTTAAGATATAATTTCCATCTATTTCTTTTCTTACAAATGGCGATTCTATTTTCGGCATATCCTCTATTTTGTTTATTGTCATTTTAAGCATGAAGGTGGCATAAAATTAAGCCACCGAATAATTAAGCATCAGTTTTTGCAGAAGCGACATCATTCTGCATCGTTTGGACTGGAGTTTTTGGTTCTGGCATTTCTGATTGTGTTGGAGCTTGACTTGGATTATCTGCCTTTTTGCTCATGCACCACTTACATTGACAATCTTTTTTGTGTCTTCCTCTTCCTCGCTTAACTGATTCAATTGTTTTTTGTTCTTCTGTCATTTTATCTTTTTTCTATGATTTATAGTGTTATCCAGCAAACCCAGATGAGACCAGCCAACATCATCTGCGAGTAAAAGAGATATAATATGCGAACATATTACATCGGTTACCACTGTTTGGTTTGTTGCTGTTCCGTGAAATTTTCACAGTCAGTTTGCTGAATAACTATCATTTTTCCTCCATTTGAAAATCTGGCTTGAATTCCATTGAAAGAAGCTTTAATTTAATCTGTTCAAGTCTATACAAAACTATAGCAACCTCACTTAGAGTGCAATGTTGGTTATTTAATCTATCAAGAACCTTCTCCCCATTTGTTTTTATTATTACTTCTATCATATTATTTTTTCTCCTTTATTTAAACCTTTTTATTAATTTTTTTAAATTCTTAACATAACTGTTACTTGCTTTTCTTACTTTAACTATTTCAACTTCTTGACAACATTCTCTGCAAAAAGCATTATCACCAACTTTAGGTTTTGTATAAATTTTGCTCATAAACGCAATATTCGTTGCTCTTTGATGTCCGCAAGACAGAAATCTAATCCAAAGTATTTGTTTTGTTTTCATTTTTTCTTCTCATCACAAAAAGGTTCTTGCTCTCCTTGATTATTACTTCCTCCTCTATCTTTGTCTTCTTTATACTTTAAATCAATAGAATCTATTTCAAGTCCGATGCTTCTAAAATCCTGAATTGACTTCTTAATCTTTTCAATAACCATTTCATCAGTAATCTTTCCCCATACCCAGATTATTTCGTTGGATTCTCTCATACTCATTTTAATTTTTCTCCTCAAAGGTTTCTAAATCTTTTATTTCATTAAAACTTTCTAAATTTGAATAATACATTCCTTCTTCTTTTGTTCGTGAGAATAATTCAGGATTCCTTTTCCATTGCTTTAGCTTGTTTAGCATAACTAATCTATGAACATTTCTTTTTGCTCTTAACTGGATTAAGGTATTATTGTTGCTATCTTCTCCTTGTTTTTTCAATTCAAATAATCTTTGTTCTATTTGTGATGCCCAGATAGTTACTAAATATAAAGGATATTTCTCCAATCTTAATTTCAAATTCTCCTTTTTCTTTTTTGTATATGCTGTTACCATTATTTATTCTCCTTTCTCAAGCTCTTTCAAGAGTTTTTTTAATTCATAAAGCATTCCTTCTAATTCAGTTATCCATTTGTCTAACTTTTCACTTGTTTTCATTTTCCTCATCTCTTAAAATCTCATCAAATTCCTCTCGGTGTCTTTCTTTTAATAATGCGATTGCTCTGCTATGCATTCTATTCCGTCTTTTCCTGCCTTTCTTGCCTTTCTCGGAATTATAAAACTTGGTCTGGAGATTATAAATATTCTCCTTTGAACACTTTCTTGAGCATGTTTTCCTATTGCGTCTTATGTCTTTTATTTCATTACCACAAATCACACACTTTTTCATATAAAATTAGGCAGGATACCCAAGTCTTTAGGCTTGGGAGGAATGCCGTTGCCTCCAGTTAGTTCTTTATCTGAATAAGGTAAATTTTCTTTATCAAAATCCTTTTCTGAATTAATTAATTTGATATAGACAGAGTATCCTTCTCCATCAGTTACAAATGTTTCAAATTGATGTCCTTCTTTCTTTTCTAAAACCTTTTTTATAGTTACAATTAATTGTTTTAGAGCTTCTTCTGTTCCGAATATCTTAGCATCATCGTGCCATGCTTCTTGTCCATATATGTGTAGTATGTTTTCCATGTTCGTTAAGATACCCTGCCCTTTAGGGTGCGGGAATATGTTACTTTAAGTTTTCAAACCATTTATAATATTCTTGTTGCTCCTTGCCTTTATGGATAATCAGCAATGGCAAACCAATCTCTAATCTTTGGATATTCATTAAAATTCTTCCAACTCTTCCATTTCCATCTTCAAAAGGGTGTATTCTCTCAAAGTTAATATGCCACTCTTTAATCCATTTTTCTCCAAGATAAACAGGATTCAATCCAGGATTACATAACATTCTCAATTCCTCTTTTATCTCTTCTGGATTTAAGCATTTTCTATTTCTAACAAAAACATCACACTCTCTTGTTTTTCCAGCAATTCTTGGACTAATTCGTTTCATTAACAGTCTATGAATCTCTAAAATATAATCAATATTTATTTTGTCTTTATAGTCATAAGCATACCTAAAAGAATCTTCTGCATCTTCTAATGCTTCTTTAGAATACTCTCCCTCTATTGCATTGCTCTCTTTAAGGAATTCTCTGTCTTCTTCTGTCAAGAGAACTACTTTTATTTCTTTCCTTCCTTTTGTCTCTTTTAACTCATGACCACAATTTGAGCATTTCATGATATCACATAAAAAATATTTATTAAAATTAACATTATTTCTAAAATAAGTATGATTGAAAGCATTGAAATCTGCTTGTTATCCTCACTTTCATCCATCTCTTTCTCTTTTTGAATGAGCAGTCTGTCTATCTCGGCTTGTCGTTTGGGATTTATTTTGCTAAACATCATTCTACACCCATCATCTTTAATGTTTTGATAATTGAACGCAAGTTGTAAACTAAGTTGAGTATAACCTGAGGTTCAAATATGTCATCTCTCTCGCAAAGAGAATACATCATCTCATACTTCTTTTTTATCAGCTCGTTCTTGATTTCTTCTACTTCCATTTTCCTTTCTAAAAAGTTTCTTTATAGTGTATTTTTTTTGAGCATCCTGAACAAATTACTTTCAAATTTCTGAAATTATCTGCTCCGTTGCAACATTTTCTGTTTATATGATGAATCCAGAGAGTTCCGACCTCTTTTTCATGTTTTCCGCACTCCTCACATCGAAAATCCACAAGTTCTCTCAACAATGCTTTTTTATGGGGTGTGAGGGTCATACTCTTTTTGCGAATCTTCCTTTAGACTCTCGGTATACTTCTCTCCTTTTGCCTTTAATTAAAAAATAACCCTTTTTTGCAAATACACTTATAATTCTGCCAGTTTTTTTTACCCTTATTTTTGAAACAAACAACCTTCTTTCTTTATTATTGACTTGTATTACTTTGTCTGGAATACTCTTATCTGCAGGAATTTTATCTTCAATTATTTTTTGTATAACATTTCTATTAAAAAATTCCTTAAGTTCTCCATCTCCCATTCCTACAAGATAGCTGGAAAGACTTCCATCTTCACTCCATACTATTCCAAGAATCCTCTTGAAACTTGTAAAATCAGTGATTTGTGATAGAATTGAAGCTAATGGAATACCCTGATGTTCAGCAAATCGTTTTGCATAAGCCAGAAATTGGTCATCAAAATATCTTTTTCTTTGCTCTGTGTCTTCAGCATAGTATTTGTGTGTCATTTTCTTTTCTCCTGAAACGATTTTAAAAACTTCTCAATTTCTGTGTCTTCAAAGTTAGGATTATATTTTTCAATTATTCCTTTTTCCGAACCCCAACCATACAGTCTTATCAAAAGTTTCTTTGCTAATTCTAATTTTAATGAAGCTTCTGCCCTGCCTTCCTGAATGCCTTTGAGTTCTGCTTTACATTCGCTACACAAACATAACTTATTTGTTCTAATTAAATGAGTTCCACATCTAACATCATGGTCGAATAAATCCTCTTTGTCTTCAAATTCATCTTCAAATAAGAATTTATTACACCCTTTCTTCAATTCTTCTTCAGTTGTCATTTTCCCCTCAAATATCAATACTTTTAATAAACTTTTTTACTTTAATTATCTTTTGTTCGTTAGACAAATCATCAAATCTTTCTAAAATACCCCTCTTATTTATAGGATTAACTTGATTCATAACATTTTTTAATTTCATGTTTTCTATCTTAAAAGTATCTATTTGTTTTTTAGACAAAGGCAAGACTACATTCATCTCCTCTTCAATCTGGTTTTCTTCAGTAGGGCATAAAGAATAAGGCACTTTGCAAAGTCTATTTCCAATTCCATTATTGCTTAAATCTAAATATTTGAAATCAAGCGATTCTTTTAATTTTTCTGCGATTCTTTTGTGTGATTGAATTTGTCCATTAATTATTTCAAGTTTTGGCATATATTTTCCATCTATAAAAACATGGAATCCTTTATTTCCAGAGAATTGGACATAATAAGGCAATTCGAACTCATCAAAAATTTCTAATAATTTTTTAACTTCATTTAAAACATCGTAAATAGTAGACACCTTGTCTCCCTTATTTTTATCAAAATCTAAAAAGAGGTCATATTCATATATTAGACTATCAAATTTGTCTCTAAACCACCCACCAGTTTCCTTGCTTCTTTCTTTAAGATTGAAAGTAAAGAAAGGAATTTCTTTAAGTTTAGCCACAGAACGATATAATTTCACAGGATTTTTGTCCCAGTGAACTAATTCAAGAGCTTGTGTGAGAGACCTTAACGAATTTACTCTTAATGCCCTCACTTTTGGAATCATGGCAAATTCACGATTCATGCATTGATTTATAATGTTAAACTGATTATAAATTTTAGAATAGTATTTCATGTCAATCATTATAAACTTCTCCAGGAAGAGAATCATCTTCATCCTCTTCTATTTTACTTGCATTTTTATCAGACCCATAAGGATTTATTCCATTCCACCACCCATTTTTTATGAAACTATCATACTTTTTAAGAAACCAGAACTTATTCATAAAGATAAAATACTCTTTTATTAGACAACTCAAATTGTGTTTTATTATACTTTCATAATCATTTTCACAATATCTGTTTATCACTAATTTAGAATCTCCATTAAATGGGTCTTTTGGAATACTTTTGTTTGGAACAATCTTATTTTTTACTAAATCATTAAAAAAATTGTCTTTAGAACACCCAGACCCAGCAATAGGCTGAATTTCCTCAAAGAACCTATTAATTCCAAGAAATCCTTTGATTGAATACTTTTCCATCTTGGTATTCAAAGCAAACATAACAGGCTTATTTTCAAGCTCTTTCCTCAAGGATTCTTTCCAATCTTCTAATTTGTCTCTCTTTTCCCTCTGAAGAATTATTGCATGATTTCCATGCAGTATTCCTAAAGTTATTATTTCTGCTCTTTCGTAATCCCAGAATCCATCATCTTGTTTTATGTTATTTCCAATTTCAATATCGCAGACTGCAACAGGAGAACTAAACTCAACATCAAACTCTTTTCTCAACATTTTTTACCTCTCAACTATTAATTTTTAGTATAACTATCTATTTAAATCTTTTGATTATTACTGCCTTTTTAGAGAAGGCTAACTCCATTACCTTACACAACAAAACCTCACCCGACATTATATCACCTTACAATACTTTACTCTACTGCATCCACAATTATTCCATTGAGGAAAATAATTTTATCAGTCTTAATAAGTTTTCTAATGTAACTTCCATTTCTTTAAGTATTTGTTTCTTATAATTTGGTGTTTTTATTGCTTCTGCTAATGAAACATAGATATTTTCAGCATTCTCATTATTCTTAACAACCACATTAAAGAAAGCTCTTTCTTCTGTCTTAGTTCCTTTTATAACAATTACTTCCATTACATGGTTTGTAATATTTCTTGCTTGTTGTAATCTCCATTTCTCTGATGCTTCAGTGTCGTTCCATTCAAAATATTGGTGTAAAATAGACTCTTGATTTTTTGCTCTTTTTACTATATTGCTTGGATTTAGAACCTCTTTTTCTTTTATTTGCTCAAGTTCTTCTCCAATCTTTTGGGCATCTTTTACTGAAAAGGGTGCTCCTACTCTTGCTTTAAATTTTTTCTTCATTTTCTTTTTACTTCATACATTCCGTATTTTCCTCCACATTTTGCTCGTGGAGACCACATACCAATGCCATAATAAAACCCTGCATAGTTAAGCAAATTTACTAAATCTTGAGGCGAAATATTATTTTGGTCATATTGTATAACCAGTTCGCATTCCCAATCTTCTAACATTGGAGAAATTTTTGTGTTTCCTCCTTTTGGATAATGTGTTAATTTTGAAATCTTTTTATATTTTACTGGAATTAAGTCATTTCCTTCACTGTTCATAATTTGAATTCCTTTTAATAATTTCTTTGAAAAATCCTTAGACCCAACAAAAGAAGTCGATTCTATCATTGCTGATTTAAATCCTTGTGCTGGAAATCCTATCTTCCTATTTGGTAGTCTATGAATTGCATTTTCATATTCTATATCTATATTTCTTATTTGTTTTTTACCTTGAGTCTTTCCTGTTTGCTTGTCTAATATCTGTTTTCTTGTATTTTCTGGAAATCTGTCAATTAACAAAGGAGTATTTCCTTTTATTTGAACCTTTAATGCTCCTAAATTCAATTTTGGGACTTCAATTTCAAGTTTTTCTTCTGTCATTTCCCTTCCCTCACTTTTCCCTCAA
>Ga0315288_10004758_pt1 | contig 17281 bp, 14 predicted proteins | sample YL17G11_20_MG_FD_203454 | JGI IMG/M metagenome (GOLD analysis project Ga0315288, IMG submission 203454) | Sediment microbial communities from Yellowstone Lake, YNP, Wyoming, USA - YL17G11_20 | ecosystem: Environmental > Aquatic > Freshwater > Lake > Sediment | place: USA: Wyoming | collected... | reverse complement strand
TAAGGTCCATTTGGTACAAACACACCCTTTGCATAAGATGTTTTGACAGTTTCAATCAAGACCGGCTTACTTTTATCTTTCACATTAACAATCACAACGCCCGCATTTTCACATGCAATGTAAGCGAGGGTATCTTTAACAAAGATACGACAAGCATAACCGGACAGGGACAAATGACTAATTACTTTTGCAACTCGTGGGTTGGTTACATCAATTATAACTATACCATTTCTACCATCAGCGATATAGCATGTGTTATCTAAGACAAAAAGACCACGTGCGTTGCTTGGTGTATCACAACTTCCCATAATTGATATAGATAACTGCGGAGAAGTTTTTACTTTAACAATATAAAGACCAAGTTGTTCACAAGCAAGATATGCTAACGAATCAACAGTAAATACTCCCCGAGCACAATTAGGAAACGTTATATCTCTATAAACTGGAAAACTTGGATCAGATAAATCAAATAAATAAAACCGCTCTCTTGCTGCAACACAAACATAATTTGTATCAATCGTAGAAATATCGTACGCATAACCAGAATATCCTAAAAAATTAAATGATGAAACGAGTCTTAAACTATCTAAATTGCTAATGTCAAGTTTCTCAAAAAATTTTTTACCACTTGTAATATATGCATAATTCGATAATGTCGTTACCGCCCACGATGAGTAAGTCGTATCAAACCATTGTGCGACTATTTGTGGTTGTTCTGGATTTTCGATATTATAAATAACCATGCCCGCTTGACCAGACGCTATAAATGCATATGGTTTATTATTAATTTTACTAATCCATACCGATTGGGCATAACCGGGATTGGGACACTTACTAATAATTTTAAACTGAGACTCAGATTCAATTGGCTTGCCACAATTTAATATTAAATATGAGAATGCGATGATAAAAACTGAAATAGTTATTTTTTTCATAAACTTTTAATCTCCTTCAAATACAATATTAGGATAAAATTTGAAACCTAAAGTAAATCTTTTATTACTATAATCTTTAATTTCCTCGATATCAATTTGATAAGGAGTCGTAACTTTTCTAATTTCTTGTTCGTATTGAGTTTTAATTTGTAGATTTTTTGAGATTCTAAAAGTTAATCCGGCGTAGATAACAAACTTATTGTCTTTACGGTCTTTATGATAAGGATCGATATTAAAAGAATTACTAGTTGTATAAATGCGGTGAGCATAATCTGCACCAATATTAAAACTTAATTTCGAAAAACCAGGAATTTTGGTTATAATATCAATAAAAGTAGAATTTTCGTTATCAGAGATATCAGGTACTGGACCCTGCGCATTGTTTTGTTTTCTTTCAAGTCCAACGTTAACATTGATAAATTTATAGGGTGTCAGAGTCGCATTCACTCCAAACCGTAATGCTTTACTATTATAGAAAACAAAATTTTCCTTATAGTTATCTATCTCGTAACGAACAAAAGGTTTTATCTTTATATTATAAATATTGTAAATTAATCTCGCAGTCAATAAACGTTCACTAAATGAACAACCGATGTAATCCGTAGAAGCACCTAACGGGTTACGGTAATATCGAATTAAATATCGTGGTAATAAAAGATAATTAATTTCTAGAATAATTGGATTTATTATAGGATGATTTATTGTTGCTGAAACTATTTGATAAGATTTTTCAGCATTAACTGAATAGATATATTGCTTATAATTTAAGTACAAATTAGGTTTAAGCTGTCCAATCCGTAAAGGAAGTTGTATAGATGGATTCAGCAGAACAATAAAATCATCATAAGTATTAAAAGGGAACCGATATGGTCTTATCTGATTTTTAAAATCAGAGATATATGCTTCAGAATATAAAAAGATATTATTATCGTATAAGGTTTTAATTTCAAATTGAAATCTTGGTTTTCTTGAGAATTTAACAGTCTTTGCGGCGATTTGGTTAAATAATAAAGTTAAAGTAAGAAGACCCCAAATTAAATAGATGCCATAACTTTTTCTATTCATAAGACTGCAATGGTTTAGTATAAAAATTAATTCCGACTGTTTTAGCTAAAGTCCCCCTTGAGATTAAAATCAATAATGAAATTGCCAGGTGGTACATTGAGATACAAATTACCTGGGATAGAGGGGATAAGCTCTGGAGCATTTTTATAGATGCCAGTTTGTGATTTTGTAACACTAAATATTTTTTCCTGCCATTTTTTTCCTTGTACAGTCGCAGAAATAGTAAAATTCTGTTTTCCTTCAAGGGTATAATCATAATTTAATCGGCCAGTTGCTTTTACTGTTACCGGACCCTCAACTTTTATTTTTACCGGTTGGTCTGGTTTTAATTCGTAATAAGTGGTAACTTTTTCCTTTTCGACAAATTGTAATTCTCGATAGGATTGGTAAGGAGAATGCTTTTTATATTCCTTTGGTTTTTCAAAATTAAACCTTACTGCAACTGTTTCAGATTTAGCCTGTAATAAAGTCAGTGTATAATTATTGACACCAGTCGGAATGTCAAGATAAAATGAACGCCACTTACCATAAGTTTCCTTGTTTGCGCTAAAAGCACTCTTTGATTCTTCGGTTTCGAATGATAGCACTTTGTCTTGTTCGTTTTGTTTTACAATTATCTTATATGGTTGTGGACTAACCATATCTTGATGCCAGAGGAGACGAGAGTATATTCTTAATACAGTTGGTCCGGATACGGTTAATTCTACAGGTGTATTTTTTGTTAAAAGGTAATATTCCTGTTCAACCCGTTTCACAACACTGATCGAAGTTCGGGGTGAAACTTTTTTAATTTCGAGAGTTTGATTTTGAGCAATAAGGATAGAAAAAATAACCGATAGTAAAAAAATAGATATTTTTGAATTTTTCATTGTTGCTCCTTCTTCTTCGATAGATAATATTCTAAATCATATCGAATAACAAAAAATAAACAAATTACGATTACGATCGTAAATACTAATGCAAAAATTGGTGAAAATCGCTTTTCAATAAATAATTTGCCCTTACCTAATACTGGTAAAGGAACTGGTGCGATTGGTAGTCCATAACGAGTTGCTAATTTATTTACATCCGTGACATTTATAATTGCGATATTCTTGGCTAACATATGTGCAATAACTGAATTTTCTTCAGCTTTTCTTGGTAAGCGTCTTATAATTCCCGTAGTAAAAGAAGTGCGATTTTCGCCAATGTTGGCAAATGATTTACCAATATTGATAAATGCTTTAATATTTCTATTTGTAAAATATAAATCGAGGTGTTTCTTAATATTATTTTCAAAATTGTCGGAAGAGATTAGTTCAATTTCATTTCGTGCAATTGCATTGGATAGTTGCTGGCGGGCTAACGGACTTAACCCGCGTCCTAAATCGTCTTCACCACCGAGTGAAGCGGCGATTGATTTAAATGAGAATAGATTATCTTGATACAATACATGTTCCATATCGAGCCAGGTTAAATTAGGGTCATTGGCTCCCCACATTGCCGAACTATTAGTTGTTATGATAATCGGTTTAATACCCAGAGCCCTCATTGCGGAATAGAGGGCAAGATTGACCGCAGGAAATGACCCATCTAAGCCAACTGCGATTTCATCACCGGCTTTGAGCTTTAACTTCTTTAATTGTTCAATAAATACAGCAACAAAGTTTGGATTAGTGGAAGTTAAACTTGCCGATAAATCGCTCCTTTGAAATGTAACCGGTGTATATTGTGAGCCAATAATACCAGTTTGATTTGGGTCATTGACGATATCAATCGGAAAGCCCAATCGTTCCCGCTCTTGCTTTATTCTATTCATCGCTTCTTGAAAAATTTGTCCCGCTTTAATCTTATCTTCGAAATTCCGTGCTCTGACATCTCTTTTTGTTCCGAGCTCGAGAATAAAAAGTAATATTGATAGCATAGTAAAAATTATTAGGACGCTTCGACCGACTTTACCAATTCTTTTTTTCATTAGTATTCCTTAAAATATCGCAATGCTACCATTAGATATTACGATTATCAGAAGTCGAGTTAATATTGCGGCAATGGTCATTGTCGTAATTGTTTCGATTATACCTTGTCGATTCATCCAATAAGCTAATAGACCAGGTATAACATAACCTATAACATTTATATCAAATTTAAAATCGGGAAATGTAATCGGTGGAAATAAACGGATTAGAAAACCAATTAGATAACCTAACAGAACACCAATCACGAGTAATCTACGTCCAAAGAGTAGCATGTATCTTCCTAAGAATTTAATTAGTAGATAGACTATGATTCCGACTAAGACTGTACCAACGACCCTTAACGGCTGTTGCAAATACAGCGCAATGTATCCAGGTACCACGATACCGCCAGCGGCTAAACCAATCGTCTCGGTTAAGAATAAACTTGCTAACATACCTAATCCAATCGTCTCAATGACCATTTATTTTACCTCTATAGCCACGGATTTACACAGATGATTATCTTCGGTTTTTATTTTATCTTCTGTTTTTTTATCTGTGGTCATCTGTGGCTTTCCTGTGGTTTTAATACTCAATTTCACCGCCTTTTTTAGCAAAGTATTCAATAATTGTATCGCCAAATCCAACCGTGTTACCAGTGGCAAATACAAACGCATTCTTTTTTACTATTTCTAATACCTTATTATATATTTGTTCCGGTGTTTTTTCTCCAAGGTCAATAATTTTGTTTCTTGGAATTCCCATGCTCGTTGCTTTTCTAATATACGCGATCGTTTGAAATCCCGTTGCAACAAACCAATCTGCTTCGAATTTCTGAGCGGTTAGTTCTCCTAACTGAACCGAACGGTCACCTCGGTCATCTCGACAGTTGACTAATACTATACGTTCATCGGAGAGAATTTTAGTTCTTTCCCACAGCATCAAAATTGAATCAGGGTCATTAGCCGCAAGTGTATTGACCAGTTTAAATTCTTTCCCCTGTTCTTTAATCGTGTAGATACGCATTACACCGGGGTCAGGATTCGCCCGATACATTCCTTGTAAAGCGGTTGGTTTATCGATTTTTAACTCTTTGCAAACCATCAGTGCTAAAGCAACGTTTTCTTTATGCTCAAAATAAGTAAAACCTTTCATATCGTCATCGGACACCAAATTAGGTTCGGAAACAAAGGTTTGAGTGTGTAATTTTTCTGCACGCTTCCTGAAAATATCTAAATATATATGTTCCGCCGTAAAAAATTTCGACTTTTTGGGAATCGTATTAGATAGAGCTTTTGCTACATCAATAACGGTTGGTCCCATCACATCCAGATGGTCGGCACGAGCGTTAGTAATAACTCCGTGGGTTGATTTAACTAATCGGTTGGCTTCGGTCCATTGGTATTCTGGAACTAAAGCCATACATTCCATAACGATTGCCTGTGGATTATATTTAACCGCTTGACGAAAAATTTTCTTTTCTTCACCAATATTTGGTTTACCTAATCTTTTAATTTGAACTTCTTCTTTGTCACTGATAATAAATCTGGGTTTTGTACCAGTTGTTTTGGCGATGACTTTAATACCACCTGCTCTCAAACCACCAGCAATTAGTCTTGTTACAGATGATTTACCCCTGGTTCCATTAACTTGAATGCGAATCGGAATTTTCCGGATATTTGCAAGATGCTGCTGATACTCTATTAATCCGTATATAATAAAAACTACAACAATAATTAATAAAAAAACCATTATTTCTAATTATACATCACTATTTTATAATGTCAATAATTACCAGTTGAGAACACAGATTTTCACCACAGAGACGCAGAATCGCAGAGAACACAGAGATAAAGATTACCACGAAAGCACGAATAAAGAAGAAGAATACAACCACGAGATTCCACAGATTCTCACGAGATTTTTTCTTGTGTCAATCTTGTGTAATCGTGTGGTTAAAAAATCTTTCGTGTCCTCGTGGTTTCATAGGCAAGAGATTTTCTTGCTTGCTTCTTGCTTCTTTGTTCCTCTGTGTCTTTGTGCCTCTGTGGTATTCTTCGTTTTAGTATTCGCCTTTGGCGAATCCTTAATGAACTGCTCACCTTTAATCAACGAACATTGAACTTTCTACATATTTTCAAATTTATTCACCTCAATTAGTATCTTTCATTGTTACCTATAATGTATACTTAAAAGTTGCCCAAAAATCAAGCATAATTTTCATCTAACTCTATGTTCTATTTACTATTATACCGAATTCTCTTAAAGGGTAGGGTAGTATTCCCTCCATAGCGTTGAGGGTAGATTTGGGATCGTATCTGAAGTAAAATCTGATGTTCGTTTTTGCCTAAGATTAGACTTAAAATATCGGATTCTATAGCGGAATCTATATGGAATTCAGATACGGATTCTATTTCGGAATCACTATCGAAACAATTCTCATATTCATTCAGATATATGTTCTCTGAATTGTTCTCTAAATCGTTCACAGAATCAATATCGAAATCACTACCATAATTACTCCATTGTGAAGAAAAAGCGATTGCTATTTGTTTCATAATATTGAGAGTTCTGACAAAGTCTTGATTACGGCGATTTTTAAGAGATTCCAACGATAAAACCATTGATTTTCAATCGCTGTAATCGTTCTTTTAATCGTTGTAATCAAGAGAGCGAGTTTTTTCGAGCTCTCATATTATTCGATTAAAAGTAGTTTTTTGGTTTCAGTGTGCTGAATCAAGTTCAGCATCTGTGTTTGGAATTTATAAAAGTAAATACCAGCCGCAACAGTTTGATTACGGTCGTTTTTTGAGTTCCAATTAACTATGTAGATACCGGGTACTTCTTCTTCATTAATTAGAGTTTTTACTAATCTACCCGAAACATCGTATACAAGAAGTTGAACTTTGCATTGGGCAGGTAAAGAATATTGGACTGCGGTTTGTGAGCGGAATGGATTTGTTTTTGCACTATAGAGTTTTGCTACGAGATTATTCAAATTATCAACCTGTTCACCATTTTTTTCCATAATACCCGTCTCAAGTTCTCTTTGCCAAAAGCCGATAAACGATAAGAAGTTTGTTGTAGCGAGAGAGCCAATTGCAGTTTGGATTGCAGTTGCTTGGCATTGGAAGTTAGTAGATGTTAAATTTCCACTGCCACCACTAATTACATTCCAGTCGCATCGGTATTGAGCAAAAAAGAAAGAAACTAGAAACAAAATGATAAAACCACTGAAGGCACTGAAAACACAGAAAAAGCCATTCTTTTTTCTTCAGTGAATTCTGTGTCATCTGTGGTTATCATCGAGAAAAGTTCGTCTTTTCTATAGTTTTTCATAATTGCTCCTATTAATTTAAACCACAAGATTACACAAGATTTTCACAGAAAAAATATATTATCCGCCTTAGGCGGACACAAAGACATCAAAAAAATACCACAGAGTCACAGAGACACCGAGAACACAGAGAATACTTTTAGTTTTCCTCTGTGCACCTCTGTGCCATTGTGTCTCTATGGTGAGTGAAAAATTCTGGTGTTAATCTCGTGAAATCTCGTGGTTTCATCTTTTCAATCTCGTTTTTCCATTAATGCTCGTTTAGAGTTTTCGTATTTCTGTTGTCCGAAAGAAGTGCGGAACTGGAATAAGTGTCCTTTGCCCATTCGTTCTAATTGGTCTTTGGTTGCACATAAGAAGTCATCATCAAAGGAACGACCTCTAAGTTCGCCATCTTTGGGTTGTTCAACCGGCATAATAATGCGAGTTATTTCTGCCGACGGGTCTTTACGGTCACCTGTTACCATCCAAAAGACCTTTGTGTTAGGTTTTCCACCAATCACAAAACTATTGCCTTTGACTTCATCTGCCACGAAAACATCAGAAGTTCCGACTCCAGTCAACTGCACCATCGGATTTTGATTAAGGGCATCAAAGTAGTCAGGTAGATGGACTATTGCTTTGCCATCAGCACCGATGACTGCAGAACCACGATAGATTAGCACCATTTCTGGAGATTCAACGAAATAGTGGTTAAGGATTTTATTCATTGGGTCTTGCGGATGGTCAATTGTAAATGTGCCAGAGGTTTTAGAAAGTGCACCGACTCTGGTTTGTCCAGATGCGGTTGCGGTCTGACCATTCAAAGCAGCGGAATTATCATGGCCAAACAGAACTTTTGAACTGTAATTGGTTGTGAAACTGTAATCAGCAGCTGAGGTATCCGCATAACCGCCGGCTACGGTCGCACGAGAACCGCTGGCAGTGTTGTAACCTCCTCCACCTACGGTCGCATAATATGCGCCGTTGGCAGTGTTTCCCTCTCCTCCACCTACGGTCGCACAATATGCGCCGCTGGCAGTGTTGAGATATCCTCCACCTACGGTCGCATAGCCGCCGTTGGCAGTGTTTCCGATTCCTCCACCTACGGTCGCACAATATGCGCCGCTGGCAGTGTTTCTGCATCCACCGCCAACTGTGGCATAAGGATAGTTTTGACCCGATGTTCCAGTTGTGCAAGCAACACCTAAATTGGTATGGGTTTGGCGATTAGTACCCCAGAGCATATTGCCTGAGCCACCACGAGCAATGCCGAGTTGCCGAATCGTAAAAAGCACACTGTCTGGCGTTGCCCTTACCCAAGCATTGTCTGCAATACCAATGCTATCTGTTCGTGGTGCCCAAGCGGTGCCTGTCCATTTTATCACTTGACCGGTTGAAGCACTGGCTTGATTAATCTTTAACATTAAAACTGAACCATCTTGGAGCATATTAGAAGTGATAGCATTTATTTGCCCTTCATCAACAAACTTTGTACTTAATGCGGTTGTATCCATTCCTTGTAATTTATAAGCGTTATAAGCATTAACTGCAACTCTCGTACTGTCAACATACGGCAGATTAATATTTCTGACATAATCTGCTGTATCGGCATAAGGCGCTTTAAAGTTTCTTTTAACATCAGCTCGGGTGATCGTACTATCAAGAATTGTTGATGATGTTACCGCATCGCGGTCTAATAGATCATTAGTTATCGCGCCATCCTCAATATCATCAGTGCTGATTGAACCATTAAGAATCTTATCCGTTGAAACTGAGTTTGGAGCAAGTTTTATATTTGTAACTACATAATTTTTAATATCCATTGAATCAATCGTGTTATCTTGAATCATTGCTGAAGTAACAGAATTACTCTGTCCTTCATTCACATATCTTGTATCTAAAGCACTTGTATCTTTACCTTGCAATTTATAAGCATTATATGCAATTGCTGAAACTCGCGCACTATCAACGGCTGGCGCGACTCTTGCATAATCAGCTGTATCTGAATATGGTGCTTTAAAACTAATCGACACATCTTGTCTTGTAATTGTATTGTCTTTAATCTTGACTGATGTTACTGAACTATCCTGAAGCATATTTGTAGAAATCGCGTTTGTTTGGTTTTCGTTTACATACCTTGTGTCTAATGCAGATGTATCTTTTCCTTGCAGTTTGTAAGCATTATAAGCATTGACCGATATTCGCACACTATCTATAGCTGGAACAACTCTTGCATAATCAGCGGTATCGGAATATGGTGCTTTAAAGTTAGATATAACATCAGTTCGTGTTATTGTGCCGTCTTGGATTTTATCGCTCGTTACCGCATTACGACCAAGTTTGGGACTGGTCACTGCACTGTCAATAACCATACCTGTTGCGATTGAATTTGCTTGACCTTCATCAACGAATTTGGTGCTTAAAGCAAGTGTATCTTTATTCTGTAATTTATGTGTATTAGTGGCTATTCTTGCACTGTCAACATACTGGATATTAACATTTCGAACATAGTCCGAAGTGTCAGCATAGGGTGCTTTAAAGTTAGATATGACATCATTACGTGTAATAGTTCCGTCTTGTATTTTAGCTGAAGTAATTGCATCATCGCTAATTTCTGTATTTGATACTGGTGGTGTTAATGGTCGGGTTACGGGTGTAAAGGCTAAATCGGTTAACTGAATTGTTCCATCTTGAATCTTTGCTGATGTGACTGCATTATCAATAATCATTGTATTTGATATAGCATTTGTTTGACCTTCATCAACAAATTTTGTACTTAAAGCGATTGTATCTTTTCCTTGTAATTTGTGCGCATTGGCTGAAATCCTTGCACTATCGACATAAACAAGATTTGCAGATAGAGCATAACTTGCGGTATCAGCTTTCTTTGCCAAATATGCATAAGCAGAACTGACTAATCTTATTCTTGGTGTCATAGCCGTATTAGGATTAACTTGCATCTCTAAATAACAGTTACCAGCTTGTGGTATTGATTCAATTGTTGAAACCGAACCTAATAAGACATTAAATAAACCACTGTTAGTTTGCACATTTTGAGTTTCATTCCAGAATGCTGAGCCACCAATTGACGATGTAAATAACCTGAATGTAAGTGAATAGGTACTATCACTAACAGGATTGCCAGTAAGATTGGTCAATTTTCCCTGGTAGTTGAGTAGTTTAGGGATTGTTATTGCATCGGGTGACGCATAATTTTGTGTTGTTATTATATTGTTTTCTGCCCAGATTAAAGATACGAGCAGAAGCAGTGTTGCTATTACATATTTTTGTTTGTACATATATGCCTCCCGTTATTTATCTATTTTTAAGTTTTATCAGAAAATAATGATTTGTCAAGGAAAATTTCTATAATCATACATTTATACTTTGACATTTAAATCTTATTAAATTATAATAGTAACTTAAATGAAAAATGCTATGCGAAGCGCCATCGAGCAAACGCGAGATGCTTATATTTTTATCAAAGGCGCACGAGTTCATAATCTAAAGAATATAAATGTAAAAATTCCTCGAAACAAATTGGTTGTTATAACCGGCATATCAGGTTCGGGTAAATCTTCATTAGCATTTGATACTATTTATGCGGAAGGACAACGAAGATATATTGAATCATTATCGTCTTATGCCCGCCAATTTTTAGGCATGCTTGATAAACCAGATGTTGATTATATAACCGGATTATCTCCTGCAATTGCGATTGAACAAAGAAGTGCTTCAAAGAATCCGCGTTCGACCGTTGGAACCGTTACAGAAATTTACGACTATCTACGGGTATTATTTGCTCGAATTGGTGTACCATACTGTCCAGAATGTCAGAAACTAATATCGTCTCAGACGGTCGACCAAATAGTTGATGCGATTCTTGCAATTTCTAATTTAACCACGGATTCAACGGATTGTACGGATAATGCAGACAAAAGAAAATCTGTGGAAATCGGTCAAATCCGTGGTTCCACCTTAAAACAAGACACGCCGATTGTAATTTTAGCACCAATTATCCGTGGCAGAAAAGGAGAATATCGAGAATTATTAGATAATGTGAAACGGAAAGGTTTTCTGCGTGCCCGAGTTGATGGTAAGATATATGAAATAGACGATGTGCCATCTCTCGCTAAATACCAGAAACATAATATCGAAATAGTAATTGACCGATTAACAATTACACCCCCTCGTCATTCTGAGGGAGTGAAGCGACCGAAGAATCTCAACCAGAATGATTCGAAAGATTCTTCGCTAACGCTCAGAATGACACCAGATTTATCTTTAAGAAAACGGGTTGCCGATTCGGTTGAATTAGCATTAAAAGAAGGACAAGGACTTTGTGTGGTAGTGAGTAGCGAAGAGGGAGAAGATAGAACTAAGAAGCAAGAAGAAAAAGTTTTTTCCAGTTCATTTGCCTGTACTAACTGCGGTTTTAGTTACGGTGAAATTTCTCCACGTTTGTTTTCATTCAATGCACCATATGGTGCATGTCCAGTTTGTCATGGATTAGGTATTAAGATGGAAGTCGATGAAGGTCGAATCATCGCTGACCCGCAATTAAGTATTATTGATGGCGCAATCGCATCCTGGGGAGAAGTTACCAGTGAATGGTTTTATTCACAGTTAGAAAATTTAGCTGATTCCTGTAACTTTAATCTCAAAACACCGTGGAAGAATTTATCTAAACCAATAAAACAGATTATTCTTAATGGGACTGAAGATGAATCATTTGAAGGGGTAAAACCACATATCATGCGATTTTATCGGGAAACCGAATCCGATGCTATGAGAGAATGGGCAGAAAAATATATGTCAATTCTTTCCTGTCCAGATTGTAATGGCACAAGACTAAAAAAAGAAGCACTTTCAGTAAAAATCAGTTGTAGCCACAGAGTCACAGAGACCACGGAGAAACTAAAAGAAAAACAACCGCTTTTCTCTACGTCTTCCGTACCTTTGTGGCAAGAGAAAAATTGTCTGAATATTGCCGATATTAGTAAAATGTCAATTGGACAAGCAACTGATTTCTTCACTAAACGAATAAAACTGACTGAAAAAGAATCTTTAATCGCAAAAGAAGTTATCAAAGAGATTACCCGACGATTGCAGTTTTTAGTTTCGGTCGGTCTTGATTACTTAACCTTAGACCGTCGAGCAGATACACTCGGTGGGGGAGAAGAACAAAGAGTTCGTTTAGCCACTCAGATTGGTTCTGGTTTAGTCGGGGTTGTTTATATTCTGGATGAACCAAGTATTGGATTACATCAAAGAGATAATGATAGACTACTTGAAACTTTGAAACGATTACGTGACTTAGGAAATACCGTGATTGTAGTTGAACACGATAAAGATACAATACTTAACGCAGATTATGTTCTTGATTTAGGTCCAGGTGCAGGTGAACAAGGTGGTTATGTGGTTGCAACCGGAACCCCTAAACAAATTATGTCGAATAGTAAATCTTTAACCGGTGCTTATCTCAGCGAAAAAAAATCGATTTCAATTCCAACAATACGACGGAAATCAGGTGCAAATTATATTGTTATCAAAGGAGCATCGGAAAATAACCTTAAGTCGATTGATGTTAAAATTCCGCTTGGTTTATTTATTTGTATCACCGGGGTGTCAGGTTCGGGTAAGAGCACTTTGATTTTTGATATATTGTATAATAAACTTGCCCAGTTTTTTTACGATTCAAAAGTGCGCGTTGGCGCTCACCAAACTATTCTAAATACTAATAAGATTGATAAAATCATCAATATTGACCAATCACCAATCGGGCGAACTCCTCGTTCTAATCCTGCTACTTATACTAATCTCTTTACACCAATTCGTGAACTGTTTTCTAAAACCAAAGAAGCGCGGATGCGCGGCTATAAGCCCGGTCGATTCTCATTCAATGTCTTTGGTGGTCGATGTGAAGCTTGTGAGGGCGACGGTATCATAAAAGTTGAGATGCACTTTTTACCCGCAGTTTATATTCCCTGTGAAGAATGCAAAAGTAAAAGATACAATCGTGAAACTTTAGAAATTAAATACAAAGGTAAAAATGTTTTTGATGTGCTTAATATGACCGTCACCGAAGCATTAGAGTTTTTCTATAACATTCCAATTATCAAAAGAAAATTAGAACTCCTAAAAGATGTCGGCTTAGGATATATCAAACTCGGACAACCGGCACCAACATTATCCGGGGGTGAAGCCCAACGGGTAAAAATCTCTAAGGAACTTTCAAAAATTGGCACGGGCAATACTTTATATCTTTTAGACGAGCCAACCACCGGACTGCATTTTGAGGATGTTAAGATGTTACTTGCAGTATTAAACCGATTAGTAGATAGGGGGAATACAGTTGTCGTTATTGAACATAATCTCGAAGTAATCAAATGCGCGGATTGGGTAATTGACTTGGGTCCTGAAGGTGGAGATAAAGGAGGCAGAATTGTCGCCGAAGGCACACCCGAACAACTGGCAAAAGCAACTAATTCCTATACTGGTCAGTTCCTGAAAAAAATACTATAAACTATTAAAAATCTAATTTCTGAAAATCTTGACTATTATTAATTTTAAAATTACACTAACTGATTGAATGAATGAATTAAAATTAGACAGCAAAAAGCCGATATTTGTTGACTGGGCAATTACCAGTAAATGTCATCTGTCTTGTACTCATTGTCGATATCGAGGAATAAAAGTAGAGAGTAGTGAGGAGCGAGGAGATAGGAGAAAAGAACTTACCACAAATGAAGCAATGAAATTGGCATCGGTAATTAATGAAATAAAACCAAACTGGATACTTGTTGAAGGGGGAGAACCGTTCTTACGAGTAGATATTTTCTCAATAATTAAAGCATTACAACCACAGATGAACACAGATACACACAGATTAAAGAAAAAGCCTATTTATATTATCAGTTCGGGCAAGGAATTTAATGAAGAATTAGCTAAGAAGTGTAAAAATAATAGCGTAAAATTGATGATTAGCCTTGATAGTGCGATAAAAAAGACTTATGAAAAGATAAGAAAGGGCGCGCATTTTAATGATGCAATCAATGCAATAAAAGTCGCTAATAAATATAATATATTAGATTCGATTAATTATACTTTGCAGGAACTGAATACATCATCAAAAGAAATCGAAGCAATCGGCAAATTGGCTCAAAGATATAATATAAAATCGATTAACTTCTTGGGATATAAACCAAACACCTGCACAGTCAGTAAAACTGCAATACCAGACTTTTCAAAAGTATTCTCAGACATCATAAATATTCAAAAGAAATACGGATTAAAAGTGATGGTTGATGAACCATTTTATAAACCATGGGTAAAAAATTCCAAATTCCAAATTCCAAATTCCAAATTCGATAATAACGGACCGATTGTTGTTGAAGATAAATCAGGATGTATCTTTGGCGAATATTTATTTATTGAACCGGATGGAATATTGAAACCGTGCAGTTTTTCTCCATTAAGTTTGGATGAAATCGGTATGCCGACGATTAAGAAAATACAAGATAAAAGAAACCGAAAAGGAAAATGCGGTAAATGCGAATTTCAATTGCAATGTGGTGGCTGCCGTGTGAGAACCTATGTTATGACTGGCGATTGGCTTGAATCCGACCCCTTCTGCCCCTTATGAACATATGGAACCACGGATTAGACCGATTAGACGGATTTGAATATGAAAAAGGTTGATTTACTATATGAGGAATTAAGTTATAAGATTATTGGTGCAGCAATAGAAGTCCATAAAATCTTGGGCTGTGGTTTTTTAGAAGCTGTTTATGAAGAAGCATTAGCACATGAATTTAACTTAAGAAATATCCCATTTGAAAGGCAAAAAATCCTTAAAGTCAAATATAAAGATATAATTGCTAAAGAATATATTGCAGATTTTTTAGTTGATGGTAAAATAATTATCGAAATAAAAGCGATGAAATGTCTTACTGATATTGAGGAAGCACAATTACAAAATTACCTAAAAGCAACCAGCATAAAAATTGGATTACTTTTTAACTTTGGTGAAAAATCACTAAAATATAAAAGAATAATCCGTTAAATCTGTGGAATCCGTGGTTAAAATGAGAAATAAGATAATTGGAATAGACCCGGGGACAAAGAGCTTTGATATATTTGGTATAGAGTTTATCAGTAATAAAGAGAGAATTTTTCTTGATAAGACAATACCTTCAGAAAAAGTTGCACAAAACCCAGAGATATTACTATCGGAAATTAGAGAATATTTACCGGTAGATGTAATTATTGGTCCTTCAGGTTATGGTTTACCACTTTCCAAACTGTCTGATTGTAATGAAACGATGTTAGAACAAATGTTGCCGATAGAAGGTGAGAATACTGGTGGAGTTTCGGTAAATGAAGGTATAAAAAGATTATTTTATAAAATGAAAGAATTAAATTTAACCGTATATTTTACACCGGGTGTAATCCATTTGACAACAGTTCCTGAATATCGGAAATTGAATCGTATGGATATGGGTACGGCAGATAAACTTTGTTGTGTTGCATTAGCAATCAAAGACCAATCTAAGCGATTAAAAATTCCAGCAAGTAGAACTTCATTTATACTATTAGAAATGGGATTTGGTTTTACTGCTGCAATTGCGGTTAAAAACGGTCAAGTTATTGATGGATTAGGCGGAACTTCTGGATTTCCGGGATTTTTAGGAACTGGACACTTAGATGGTGAATTAGCAATAAGAATTGGTAAAGAAAGACAGGGAATACTATTTACTGGAGGTGCAAGTAGTATTGCTAAAAAAGAAATTAAAAGTATTAATGATTTACCAAAACACAAGGAAGTTTTTAATCTATTAATTGAAAGCGCGCTGAAAAATATTGCGTGTCTTTTTATCAGTCATATAAATCCCAAAGAGATTATTTTATCTGGAAGATTATGTCGAGAACCAGTAATTTATAACGAATTAGTTAGACGTGTAAAAAAGAATTTCTCAAATATTGCAATTCGTCGAGTCCGCCGAACTGCGAAAATAGCTAAAGAAGCAGCTGAAGGTGCAGTTATTTTAGGAGCTGGAATTTTAGGTATCAAGTATATTGACGTCTTTAAGTCATTAAAAATTGCTCAAGCACAAGGAACGATGTACGACTATATAAAATTAGCAATACAAAAATGAACCACAGGTGCACACAGATGAACACAGATAAAGAATTTCTTTATAAAGAATTAACCGGGGAAATTATTGAATCAGCATTTGCTGTTCAAAATACATTAGGGTGTGGATTACTTGAAAAAGTTTACGAAAATGCTCTAAGTTGGGAACTTGAGTTAAGAGGTAAAAAGGTTAATACACAAAAAGAATATAAAGTCATTTACAAGGTAAAAGAAATTGGAGTTTACTATGCTGATTTAATTATCGAAGATAAAGTTATTGTTGAAGTGAAGTCAGTGGAAGAAATTAACGATACGCATCGCGCTCAATTATTAAATTATCTCAAAATTTCAACATTACGAATTGGACTGATAATTAATTTCGGAAAACCTAAATTACAATATGAAAGATTTGTCATTTAACCCGTGTGTAACTGTGTGTATCTGTGGTTTATTCGGAGTTAAAATGTATGGGTAGAATTTTAGCGATTGATTTTGGTAAAAGACATATCGGTCTGGCAATATCCGACGAAATGAAAATTATCGCTATCGGACTGGAAACAATCTTTTACAATAACGAGAAAGACTTAATCGAAAAATTGAGAGTCATTATCAAAGACAAAGATGTTGAAAAAATTGTGCTCGGTTATCCAATTTCAATGTCGGGAAAGATTACTCAAATCGGACTTGTTGTCATAGATTTTAAAAGGCTTTTGGAAAAAGAGTTCGGTTTAGCAGTCGAGTTATTAGACGAGCGATTCACAACTGAAATATCGCGTCGGGTTGTTCAGGAAATGAAAAAGAAGCCGACTCCTTCCAAAGGATTATTGGATAAGATATCAGCAGTTATTATCCTACAGGATTACTTACAGTTTAGTAAAAAATAATGATTTGT
>Ga0315288_10004757_pt1 | contig 17281 bp, 15 predicted proteins | sample YL17G11_20_MG_FD_203454 | JGI IMG/M metagenome (GOLD analysis project Ga0315288, IMG submission 203454) | Sediment microbial communities from Yellowstone Lake, YNP, Wyoming, USA - YL17G11_20 | ecosystem: Environmental > Aquatic > Freshwater > Lake > Sediment | place: USA: Wyoming | collected... | reverse complement strand
GTAGGTGGGGTGAATATCAATAAGATCGAAGTCATAAAGGCGCCTTCGAAAAGGAGGGATATGCCGGCGTTTTGGGAGATGGTGGGCGATAGAGGATTCGAACCTCCGACTCCTACCGTTTGTATGTTCCCTGAAAACCTACAAAAAGCCTCCTTAACTCATTGTCTTTGTTTTCTTTGGCTTAGGTTACGGCTGTTTTTCCTGTGGTGTCCTATTTTCACCCATTTTATCCTTTTTTTGCCGCAAATTAGCCACAATTTTAGCCACAGTCGCGGCTATCAATCTCGTTCATAAAAAAGGAGGCCAATATGCCAAAGATGAAGGTCGAAGAAACTATCGAGAAAAAAGTTGTCCAGCTTCGTGAGACAGAGAAGCAGAAGAGGGAAGAGCTTGCCCAGATTGCGAGAGACTTGAAGCGGTATGAGACTGCTCTCGAATCCCTGAAAGGCAATCTGCCCGAAACGCCAAGAAAAAGAAGGACAAAGCATTAACTTTAGAGCGAACAAATCGAATCCCGAGAGTAGTCGTCCCGGTAACAGCAGCAATCCTCAAAGACGAGGATTGCCCTGCGGAATCTGCGGGGAGTATTCCGGAGACACTAAAATTAGATTCTGTCACAGATGCGAGAAGGTTCTTTGTATCAACCATACGAGACGGAGATTATTAAAATCAGATCTGCCGCCTCAATTCAGGCGAGGCTTCACATAGATTCAATTCATTGAGTTCTGCCCGGAGTGTGATGAAGAGATCCAAAGGGAGGGGCAAGAAAAGGAGGAGGAGGAAAGAAAAAAGCAGGAAGAGTTTGAAGAGGAGGAAGCAAACAGAGTCATCACTGTATGCCAGATTTGTGGTGCAGATGACAGCCCCCCTGAGTACAAATATTTGGCAAAAGGGGAGGGGGCCTCTCGGCAAGGTCGTCGGACATAGCGGCGGCTTCGACGGAATCGACTCCCAGCTCGACATCTACGTCGACGCGGGGTATATCGTCGCCGTCATGTCCAACATCGACCGGGGCGCCTCTCCCTTGGCGGCCAAGATCGGCCGGGTGCTCGGACGAATCAAATCGAATTGAAGAGTGCGGCGGTTAAACGCCCGGGATTAAAGCGAACGCGATTCTGATGAATTTTCCCTTTTCCGCCCGGAAGGTCGTGCTTTCCCCGTAAACTCCTGCATATTCGCCCGCCGGCCCAGCGCTGCCCTGGACGTAGCGGAGTTTAAAGGAGCCGGGAGCGATGCTGATAAACAGCGGGATCGAACCTCGCTCCTCGAGCACCCTCTCGCCGGCCGGCGTTCCGTCGGCCCGGAGCGATTGAAGTTTGAGGCCGGCGAGCCCTGCGGCCCAGCGCGTCTCGACGGCCGGCCGGAAATTCCTCCAGAAAGGCAGGACCTGGAGTTGACATTGGCCGGAATCGATTTTCTCCAAGTAGGAGATCTCCCGCTCGACGTCTGGATTGGCCACCTTGATCTTGGCCAGTGTTTCGGCGGGATGGGAAGCCAGAAAAAGCAGGGCTTGAGTCGTGCACTCCGCATCCCACAAGTCGATCCGGGATTGCCAGCGCCGGAGCACATCCTCGGAAGCCAACGAAGCCTCGCCCTTGCGGGCCAGGAAAAGGGCGGCGGAGACGAGCCACGGGTCGGCGCTCGCCAGCGCCTGCCGGATGTCGAGATCGGGCCTGACGGCGGCCTGAGAACCCGGCCGAGGATTGCGCCCGGCGGTGACCATCGCATAGAAAAAGCGGGAGGGCGAGAGGTCCTTCAGAGCCGGAAATCTTTGGTTCAGGACGTCTGGCCGGGTCAACAAAATTTCGAAGATTTGCTGGAGATCTCCGAAGCCATAGGCCGCCCCCTCGATTTTGAAGGATTCCCGGCCCATCAACCGGACGAGGAGGTCCGTCCTTTTTTGGTCGAGGGTGCCGTAAAACTTGTCGACGGGGATCTCGGCGGCGTATATTTTCGGGACAAGCCGCAAGGCCGCTTCGAGCTCGCCTTTTTTCTCGAGAGCCAGCAACTCGTCGTAAAGCCGGCTGTAAGGAAGCTGACTTTCCTGCGGAGCAAGAACCGCCCCGGCCAGAATCACGATCCCGATCATAGAGGAAAAAATTTTCCCGAATTTCATGCCGATATCCTCACTTTCATTTCGATCCGTCGGAGACGGCCGCCACGGAGGCCAACAGGTTTCGGGCCGATTCCTCGGCGGCGGCCTCTCCGGGAGCGCTGAAATAGATCAGTTTCCAAGGACCGGAAGCGAAGACGAGCATCTCCACGTCGCCTTGCGAGGTGGAGAACCGGACTCCGCGCTTCGATCTTGTTATTCTTGCCTCCGGGACGGCCAGTTCCTTCAAAACGGCCGATTCGAGGAGGGACAAATCCCCACCCTTCACCTCGCCGCGAGCGGGACGACTATCGGCGAGAATCCAGGTGGGCAGACGGCCGTCGAATAAGGGGTAGAAATAATTCACCCGCGGCAGGTCAGGCCCATAATGCGTATCCCCCACGCAACCAAGGCTCAAGCAGTTATGCCACCAAGCGACGATGGGCCGTCGGAGTTCTCCTCGACCGATTTGGGCCATCGTGGCGGCAGCGATGATCCTCGCCGGATCCTGATATCCGGGAACCGGATCCAGGCCGCTCTCCGCAGCCGCTTTTTCCTCGGCGGCGAGGGGAGGGCCGAGGTGAATGTAGGGATAATTCGGGACCTCAAAATATATGGGAAAGATATCGAAGGGGGCCGTCTCGTCCTCCCCAAGCCGGACCGAAACGACGTTCGCTTCTTTCCATTGGCCGAATCGGATCCTGAGGCGACCGATGGCTTCCCGGCCGCCGGCTCCGCATTTTTTCCAGGCATCGAGGATCGGAGCGACCCAACCGCCGGTCCGGCCATCCTCCCCGACGAAAAAGGGAAAGGTCGACGGTTCCACGGCGGCACCTTCGATCCCCGCCGCCGTTGCAAGGATTTTTCCGGCCAATGAGCTTGCGAGCTCGAAACGGAGGCCGCTGTAAAGCCGGCCTAAACGCGGAAGCAAGTTGAAGTATCCTTTCGGTTCCACGTCGAGAAACTCGCGGCTGTCGTTCGCATAAGTGAACCATCCTCCTGACGAGGTCCGGGTCGATATCAAAAACGTCGTCGGGCCGGGGTAGGGAGCGTTCCAGCTTTCAAAGGGATCGCGTCGATCGCGCCGGGCGAGGGCGAGATTTCCTCGTTCCTTGACCGCCGGATCCGCGGGATCTACATAATACGCATAGGGGTTTCCCCATGGACCGGGAGCGCCGGCGGCGACGGTCTTGCCCGTCTTTCCGGCAAGGAGGAGATTGAGGATGTCGACCTTTGCCAGGCTGGTGGGATCTTCGGGCCGAGCCAAACCGGCTTCGAGAACGGACCGGATGAGCTCGGGCGGGGCTGATGCCAAACCCCAAGGTTTCGCGCCGTGTTCTCGGAAAATAGCTTCCGCCTTTGCCGGCTTTCCGGCTTTAAAATAGGACAAAGCGGCGACGATGGCTGCATCCCGTTCGTTCATCTCGATGGAGACCATGGCTTTCCGCCGCAATCCCTTGAAATCCAGAACATGGAGCAACGCCCGGCCGAAAACTCTGACGAAAGGCTTGAACGCGGTCGGCTGCTCGTTGAGCTTTTCCTCGAGCAATTGGCGGGCCTCCCGCGACGCCCCGCGTTTCATGAAGCTCTTGCTCAATACCCTGTCCGAAAGGGAAGCCGCCCGGACAAAATCCCCATCGTACCAGGCGGCGTACATGGTTTTATAGGCCGTGTTCCAAATGTTCTCCGGGGCGGGCGTCAGAGCGAACCAAAGCCCGCTCCCGACGGCCCAGAGCGCCACCAGCCAGAATACGACCTTCCCCGCATGCCGAATTTTACTCACGTTTCCCCTCCTAGATCATCCCTCCGCCGTTACTTCGCTACCTGAATCCGTAGAAGCCGCTCGTCCTCGTGTCCGGCAAAGCACCGCACGACGAGAAAGCGTCCATCGGGAGACCAGGACGGCTCGCCGTAGTTGATGGCTCCCTTGGCGAGCACGGAGACATCGCCGGGCCGATCCACGGGAAACGCAACGACCTCGGGACGGCCGCCGCGGATCCGGATCCCCGCCGCATGCGTACCGCCGGGGGAACAGCAGAGCTGGCTCAGCCCATCGCTCTCCGGCAAAGAAGCGGCCGGCACATTCGGCAACCGGAGAATCCGCCAGGCCGCCGGTACGGGCCCCGCCATCGGGTCCCCCTCGTTGACGGCCACGGTGCTCCAGTCGGCCGAGACGGCGCGGACCTTCATTGCTCCGGGAAGCGGCACAAGGAGTTCGGCCTTCTCCGGATCGAGAATCTCCCCCCGCATGACGAACAGGCCTTCCTGCCCGTCGTTCGCCTCGCCTGCAAGAAGCGCCTCCGGCTCTTTCGTGATTCGGGCAGCCAGAAGCCTCGCCCGCCTGAACTTCACCCGGAGAGCCGCCTCTCCCAGCCGGAACTCGAAGGCCGTGTGCGGTTTGCCGCCCTGGATGGGAACGATCTCGTAAAGCAACCTCGACGCCCCGGGCGAACCCAAATCAACCGGAATCCGGTAAATCACCCGGTCGCCAAGCACCACGGGGTCGGAAGCGCTTTTTCCCGGGCCGCCTCCGACGATCTGAACCCCACCGGCCGGGACGACGTCCGGCGCGGCGGTGATCACTTGGCCGGCCCGGCCGCCGGCCGCATCCACGCGCAGCAGCCCCCCGTCGGACGTCGACGCCGCGCAGATGATCCACCGACTATCCGGGCTCCAAACGGGACCTGGAAAATCGGGAATCCCGAGGTTGGTCGCGAGGGTCAGAAGGCCGGGGCTCGAAAAGTCAAACGCCCCGGCCGCGGGCGGCCCGGGAGTCCCTGTACCGCCTCCCCCCGCCGCGGCGCGCAGCGTAACCTTGACGGTCACGGAATCCCCCGCCGCCAACGTGACTTCCTGGGTCTCCGGGGCTGCGAGGACGCCCGTTCCCGCGACACTGACCCTGTACTTGCCCGGCTGGAGCTTGATGTCACCGAGGCCGCCCTGGTGGGCCACATCCCCCGAGGCTGACCGGACGGTCAGTAGGGCTTTGTCCGCCCGCGCCGAGCCCACCGTGGTGACGTCGAATCTCAGAGAGGCTTCGAGCCGCTTCTCCTGCTCCGCCGTCCTCTTCGCTATCTCAGCTCCGACCCATGTCGCCAGCTCGCGCACGCGCTTGAGAGCGATCAAGCTTTCCGGCGCCGGAATGCCAACCACACCCGACGTCCTCACGTTGATGCCCTGGTACGGCCTGAAAAGCGCAGCCGACTCGTCCTGGAGCTTCCGGCTCCGGGCAAGGTCGCCGGCCTCGAGGGCCGCCTTTGCCTGTTGAAGAAGATCGTAGCGCTTCCCGTTGTCGGAAAGCATCGCATCCCAATCCACACGGCCGGCAAGGAGGCTCTTCCCCCAGGCTTCGCGGGCCTCGGCGAACAGCCGTTCCGTTGAACGGTATGTTCCCACCAGGTTCCGCATCAGCCGCTCCGTTTCATCCACGGGCGTGCGCTTGACCAGGGCCTGCTCCACCTCCTCCACGATCCAGCCGCCTTTCCTCACGGCCTCGAGCTCGTCCGCGATCTTCTTTCTTCCAGTCTCGACCTGCGCGAGCCACCCCGTATCTCCCTCGGCTCTCCCGACAAGGGGTTTGATCGCCGGCTCGAGCGCCGGAAAGGCCTTCTCGGCCTGCCGGAGCTGCTCCCAGGCATCGACACCGAAGCCGTTGTTCCGCTCCTTTTCGTCCGCAAACTCCTTCAGAAAGTTGTTCAGGAGGACGAGGGGGCGATAGACCTCCGCCCCGAGCTTTTCGTTCAGCCGGCGAGCCTGTTCCGCCGGAGCCGGGGGATTCTTGAGGAGCCCGTCGTATTCGTTCATCAGGTTGACCTGGCTCAACGACCGCAGTTGAAGCCAGGAGAGCTTCCCGTCGCGGTCCTCCAGCAGGCGGTCGAGCTGCTCGCCGTGGCCGAGATCAAGAATGGCCTGCACAAGGTCGGCCGTGGTTTTTGCGTTCCAGTAGGCTCCGGCCGCGGTCAACTTCACCCGCGACGCAGGGGTCTTCAACGCGGGACCGGCCTGCGTGTCCGTCGCGGCCGACGCGAGCTCAACCTCGTAGCGCTCCAGGTCCGTGATCAGGCCGCGGTCCGCGGTGCGAAGACCCGGAAGCTCGCTCTTGAGGTTGCTCACACTCCTCTGCACTTCATTGCGCGCAGCGGCGATCTTCTGACGCGCTTCTTCCACTTCGGCCAATGTCCGGAACCGGGTCGGTCCCTCGTACTTGGCAATGAGAGCCGAGGCGCCGCCGAGCCTGCCGATGACGGCCTGCGCCCGCGCCGTCCGTTCCTCCAGCGCTCGCGAAGCCTCGAGGACCGTCAGGGCGAGCACTTCGAGCCGGTCCATCGCCTGCCCTCTCGTTTTCTCCATCTCCTGCACGAGTTGCCCCTGGCGCTTCTCCCAGGCCGTCGCCTGCGCGGAGAGAGACGCGCGCTCCCTTATCAGCGTTTCCTCGATCCGCGCCCGTTCCTCGCCCGTGGCATCCGGCTTGATCTTGCTGCGGCGAAACGCCGCTTCGTAGATGGTCCACAGAGTGTCGGTCGCCGCCCGGTGATCCGCCGCGGCCCTCAACGCTCCCAGGATCCGGGAAAACGCTTCCGCATAGCTCAGCTTCGCCTGGCGGAAAAGACCTTGTGCCTCCACGATCATCGCCTCCATGATGCTGAAATCGAACCGTGGACGGGCGGGCACAGGCGGCGGCCGGTTGGAAGACATCACCTTCAGGACCTTCTTCAGGCCCCTGAGATTCCGATCCTGAGAGTTGACGGGTACCGAGTCGCCGGTGGGATTGCCGGACTCGTCTAGGAGACCTACCTGGGAATTCCGGCTTGTCGGAACGTCGATCTTCGCAAGGCCCCGGTCGTCCGCCTTCACCACCTGACCGGTGGGGTCGAGCACCCCCGAACCGGGCGCAGGCCGGCCGTCCTGACCGACGACCTGAACCTCCACGAGAACGCTTTCAACAACGACCGCCAGGGGTTCGAGGAGAATGGTGGTTATGCGATTCTCAGTGTTTGCCAGGTAATAGAACCGGCCGCCGAATCCGGTCCGCCCTCTATTAAAATCAAGCTCCTTCATTTTCACGCGGAGCGATACGCCGCTGTCCCGACCCGTCCCCCGGGCGGAAAGGCTCAGTCTCCCCTGGCTGAAATACATGGCGGCAATGAAATCTTCCAGCGGCCATTCGAACGTGACGGATTTCTGCTTGACGGCGGCCGTCCCGACGGGCTGGGGCATCTCGCTCGTGTTGAGGGAGAGGACGGTCTCAGGCGGGTCGCCGGCCAACGGCTTCCCGGTTGGATCCACAAATTCGACCGGAGCATCAAGGCGAATCCGCACGTCCCCGATCTTGTCCCTCGCCCTCTGGACCGCATCCACAGCCTTCTTGCGAACCAGCTTATATTGGCCGACATAATAGTCATGGAGACGTGACGCGAGGCGTTCTCGAAAATACCGGCAGGCGAACCGGTTCTTGTACTCGGTCCCGTAATTGTTAAGGAGTTTTTCTATCCCATCCTTAGTGGTTGTGGCCTGCGCCCAGAAGTTCACGCGGAGATGCTCCAGAAGACCGGCAAGACCCTGTGACTGGAAATAGCGGACCAGTTCTTCGTCGGTACGGAACTCCACACTATAATGATCGCAGTACTCGTTCCAGAGATTAGTGTCCCCAAGCGTCAGCTCGACCAGCGTGCCCAAGGGAATGAGATCGGGGTTTCCCCAATCCCAGTTCCAGTCTTCCTGGGCGAAGTAGCGGCTACGCTGGTGCAGAAGGCGCTCGGGCGTATCGGCTCCGCCGAGCACGACCTTGACACCCGGAGACACATACCCTAACTCCCGGGAGCTGTCGTCAATCCACTGGATGATGGCGAGGTATAGCCCTCCCGCGACGCACGCGTCGTGCAGCTCGGCCATCTCCGGGGAAAGGGCCCAGGGAGACGGAAGGCACAGGAGCGTGTTGATGGTTACGGCGTGCAGCGTGTCTCTCGCGACGGCCAGAAGGCCGCTCGGCCCGCGCAGATTGAGAAGTCCTGCGAGCACGTCGTTCTCCGCCACGGCCTTCTCCAGGTCGTCCCTTCCCGAGATGAGCCATAGACGCGTGCCCGCTTCCCAGGTTCCGAGCGCTTCCCGGAGTCGGTTGAATTCCTCTCCGACGATCTCTTCCGGTGTTTTCTTCGTGATCTGCTTCTCCTGATAAACGCCGCCGAAGGAAAAGGCCAGCAACAGGACGACCGCGAAAAGAACTCGCCTTTTCCCCATGGCTTTCATCCTCCTCAGGAGAACTCCAGGTCTGCCGCCCCATCCCCGCCGACCGAGCGCAGGCCGCGGTTGTCGCCTTAACTCATTCAGAAACCGGACCATAGACGGAGCGATAATAAAATGGGAACTCAATAAACTCGATTATAAGGCAAAATGGAGAATAGGAACACTTCCCTTTTTTTCAATAGCGTTCAAACGTGATGTCGAAGGGGGCAAATAAAGGTAACTGTCCCTACTTTCCATGTCTTTCAGCACGATGCTCGATTCCAGCACCGGCGGACCTTGCCCTTGGAACGGGCAAAGGAGGCGAAAAAAAAAGCAGCAGATCCGCGATACCAAGGGGGCCCGCTTCGGCTTCGCCCTGGTCGGGACGCAGATCAAGACTCCCGAAGCGTTGGCCCGGTTCGTCCTCCTCATCGGATTGGCTGTTCTTTTCCTCACCGCGGTCGGTCACGCCGTCGCGGAGCGACATCCCTCGATCCGAATACCCTCGAAAACCAAGGGACCGCGCCTGTCCTCTCTTTTGATCGGGTTACTCGTCTGGTCCTTCCTGCAGACGAAACTCGTCATCACCTCACGATTCCTCGAGGACCATCTCCCCCCGCCGGCTTTGCGATCCTTCGCCTGGCTCAATCGTTATGGAAAAAGAAAATGAAACTATTCGACGGTCACGCCTAACTTCTTGATATTCAATTTGTTGTAAGAGAAAGAATGGGCGATAGAGGATTCGAACCTCCGACTCCTACCGTGTGAAGGTAGTACTCTGGCCGCTGAGTTAATCGCCCAGCCGCTTCCTAGTTTTAACCGAACCCGCCGCCCTTGTCAATTTCGCCGCGGTTCGAAGCGGCTCGTCAGGCTCGATGACGAATAGGATATCAAATCCTCCGCGACTTCGCCTCAATCTCGGAATATCCGTTATTTTGGCCGAGAACCCGGCTGGGATCGCCCACCCGGATCGTCATTCGGCCGACTCGTCGTTGACAGGCGGGGCTTTTCCTCATATAAATATAGGCGAGGGAAAACGCGCGTGGCCATTCGACGATGCCCGTACTGCAAAGCCATCATCGACGAGTCTCAAAAGTACTGCAACAACTGCGGCACCCAGCTTCTTTTCCCCGATGAGGAGGTCGGCGAGGAGGACCTCAAAGGCGAAAAAGTCCTGGACGACGATTTCCAGACGAGCTCCGAGGAGGATATCGAGGCTTCGCTCGAGCCCGCCGACGAGGAAGAGGCCGAAATCGAAAAAGAGGAGATCGACCTCGAGGAGGTCATCCACGGGGGCGGATCACTGCCCGGGGAAGAGGATCGGAAGGACGCCGAAGCCGTCTCCGAGGAGCTTTTGGAATCCGAGGAGAAGGCGGAGTTGCCGGAAGAAACTCCTGAAGAGCCGGAGGACCTCGATGATGAAATTCCGGCGGAGGAGCCCATCCCGCCGGAATCGCCCGCCGGCGAATCCAAAGAGAAAGAGAAAGATATCCTCCAGAGCGCCGAGGACAAACTGCGCGCCGCTCCCGAACCCGATCTCGACCTTGAAGGTGAGGAGGAGGGCGAGGAAGAGCCTGAGGAGAAGGAGCTTACGGCCAACGGTTTCGATGGGGACCCGCAGGCCGAGATCGATCGGATCCTCGCCGAGCTGGGGAAGAAGAAGGCCGGGCAGCCGTCTCCCGAAAAAGAATCCGCCGGCTCCGAAGTTCAAGCGAAAGGCGACCTGCCGCCTTGGGCGAAATTCGCCAAAGACAATAAGGATGGTGCCGGCGCCGAAGAGGAAGAGAGCGAGGATTTTGCCGCCGACGCGGCCCTGGCTCCGGACGGTTTCGCCCCCGGCGATACCATGGATTTTCAGAAGGATGTGATGAAGAGCGCCGAAGGCTTGACCGCGCCGAGCCCGACGATGGGCATCCCCGAGTCCGTCACGAGGATGCAGGAAGACCTTCCCTTCCTCGAGAAGGCCGAGATCCCGAGACGGCGGAAGCGGGGCGCTGGGCCTGACGAAAAGGACGAGCGAGACGAGATCATCCTCGAGGACAAATTGACCGAAGACGAAAACCTGGACGCAATCGGGGTGAAGGAGGATGAAAGCGGGGCGCTTCCCAAGCTCGGCTTTTTCGGCTGGATCAAGGCCGTGGCCTTCGATTTATTGTTCGTCGCCCTGTTTTGGGCCGTCGCCGTGGGCCTGGCCGCCGGCCTCATGCGCGTCGGGCTGTTCCCCTTGTTGCGGGAGGCCGCGGTGCCCGTCGGCCTTCTCTTCCTGGCCCTCTTGACGGGCTATTTTTTCCTCTTCCTGTTTTTCCTGGGCGAAACGCTGGGCCGGCGTCTCGTCGCCTCCAAGGACTAAACCCGCCGCCGCTCTTCCTCGCGCTCCTCGCCGAAGGTGAAGGCCGTTCCCAAGAATTTTTCCCGCGTCCGGGCGTCCGCGGCGACGCGGACGGGAACGTCCTCGATCAGGATCTCGCCCTCGTCGATGACGACGGCCCGGTCCGCGATCTTGAACGTCTCCCGGACGTTGTGGTCGGAGAGGAGGATCCCGATGCCCCGCTCGCGAAGACGGACGAGGATCTTCTGGAGGTCGAGGATGGTGAGCGGGTCGATGCCGGTGAACGGCTCGTCGAGGAGAAGAAATTTGGGCTGAAGGATGAGGGCCCGGCAGATCTCGAGCCGGCGGCGTTCGCCGCCCGACAAGGTATGGGCCGATTGGCCCGCCAAGGCAAAGAGGCCGAACTCATCGAGCAGTTCGGCGGCGAGCTTCTTCCGGTCGCTCCGGCGATAGCCCCGGAGCTCGAGCCCGAGGCGGAGATTGTCGGCCACGGAGGCCTTGAGGAAGATCGAGTTCTCCTGGGGCAGATAGGTGAGCCCGGCGAGGGCGCGCCGGTCGGTCGGCGTGCGGGAGATGTCCCGGCCGTCGAGCCTCACCGAACCGGCGTCGGGGCGGAGGAGGCCGACGATCATCTGGAAAATCGTCGTCTTTCCGGCCCCGTTCCGGCCGAGAAGACCGACAATCTCTCCGGAAGCGACTTTCAGGTCCACGCCTTTGACGACGGTGCGCGGGCCAAAGCGCTTGACAAGTGCGCGGGCTTCGAGAAGAGAATTTGAGGCGTCCATCGTCCGGGACTACAATACTAAGGCCCCAGCCGGGGACTGTCAAGGAATGAAGGTCATCAGCGCGTCACGGCGGACGGATTTAACGGCGTTCTATCCGGAATGGCTGGCCGCTTCCTGTCGGGCTGGCCGGGCGCGCGTCCTCGGCCCGTCGGGACGGGTTTGGGACGTGGACCTTCGGCCCGAGGCCGTCCACAGCTTCGTTCTCTGGTCCAAGAATTTTTCGAACCTTTTGGAGAATGTTCATGGATTAAGCGAGGCCCTCCGCCGCTATGAGCAAATCTACGCCCTATTCACGGTCACGGGTTTGGGAGGGACGGCGATCGAACCGGGTGCGCCTGCATCCGAGGAAGCGCTCGCCCAACTGCCCGCCCTGATCGCGTCCGTCGGCGACCCCCGCCGCGTCTCGGTCCGCTTCGATCCGGTCGTTTATTGGAACGAGTCCGGGCGCCGGCAAACGAATCTCGAACTCTTTGAGGGCGTCGCCGAGGCGGCCGCCCGGGCCGGCGTTATCGACATCCGGATGAGCTTTGCCCAATGGTCCGGAAAAGCGGTCAGGCGGGCCCGGGCTCGCGGGATCGAAATCGAGGACCCCTCCGAGGACGAGAAGATCGAGGCGGCGGCGCGCCTGGCCGAGACCGCCGCCCGGCGGGGTCTGCGCCTCTGGGCTTGCGCCCAGGAGTTTTTATCCCGCGTGCCCGGAGTCCGGCCGTCGGCGTGCCTCGACGGCGGCCTGCTCGCCGAGCTCCACCCCCGCCGCTTGCCCGCCTCGACGTCGAAGGATAGGACCCAACGGCCCGAGTGCGGATGCACGGTCTCGTCCGACATCGGGAGCTATGCCCAGGCCTGCCCCCACGCCTGCGTTTACTGCTACGCAAATCCTTCAAAATAATAGTCTGTCAGATTCCGAGAGTCAGGCGCTCGGCCAGGGCGGGGGGGAGCTTTGCGGCGAGGATTTTGCTCTGCGTCTCCCGGACGTTGTAGTCCAAGCGGTGAAATTTGACGAGATGCGTTTCGGAGTCGTAGACGGCGAAGGCGGCCCGGGGATTCCGGTCGCGGGGCTGGCCGACCGAGCCGGGGTTGATCAGATAGGTCACGCCTTTCTCGAGCTTGATCTCGCTCAGGCTCTCATCGACGTAGGTCCCGGCGACCGTGTTGTCCCGCCGGGTGTAAACGTAGGGAAAATGGGTATGCCCGAAAAAGCAGAGCGGCAGGCGGAGATAGCTGAACGCCTCGGCCGCGTCGAACTCTCCGAAAATGTAGAAGTCCTCATCGAAGGGCGCGCCGTGGCAGATGGCGAAGGCGTCGTGAACGAGAAGGGGGCCTTTCTTGAGATGAACCAAAAAATCGGCGTTCTTTTTCACGATGGCCGTCCGTGTCCAGAAGATCGCCGAGGCGGCGATGGGATTGAAGGTCTCGATCGATTCCTCGCCGCAAACAGCCTTGTCGTGGTTGCCCCGGATGATCGAGAGGGGCTTGAGGGACCGGACCTTATGGATAATCTCGTTGGGCGAAGCGCCGTAACCGACCAGGTCGCCGAGGAGGACGTAATGATCGACCCGGCGCTTCTGGACGAAACGCAGGACGACGTCCAGGGCTTCCAGGTTGCCGTGGATATCGCTGAAAATCAGGTAGCGCATCGTTCCTCCTCCGGCGGACTTGGCGGCGCGGCAAAGAGCCGCGAGGCGTGGTACGAACTCCGGACCAGAGGCCCCGCTTCGACCCCCTCGAAGCCCAAACCGAGGGCGAAATCCCGTCGGCGGTCGAATTCCTCGGGGGGAAAATATCGGGCCACGGGGGCATGGTCCCGGGTCGGCTGAAGGTATTGTCCGATCGTCAGGAGTCGGACGCCCGCATCCCGGAGATCGCGGAGGGTCCGGTCGACTTCGGCCTCGGATTCCCCGAGCCCGATCATGAGGCCCGACTTCGTCACGGCGCCCCACGTCCCGGCCCGGCGGAGGACGTCGAGGGACCTTTGATAGTGGGCCGCCGGGCGGTTGATCCGCGGATACATCGACGAGGTCGTTTCCAGGTTATGATTGAGGACGTCCGGCCCCGCGTCGACCACTCGGCGCAGGGCCGTCGTGTCGCCCTGAAAATCCGGGATCAGGACTTCGACCCGGACGCCGGGGATTTTCGCCCGCAGGGCGGCGATCGTCGCCGCGAAATGGCCCGCCCCGCCGTCCGGAAGATCGTCCCGGGTGACCGAGGTGGCGACGGCGTAGCGGAGACCGAGCGCCGCCGCGGCCTCGGCGACGCGGCCGGGCTCGTCCGCGTCCAACGGCGTTGGGGCGCCCTTGGCCACGGCGCAAAACGCGCACGACCTCGTGCAGGTGTTCCCCAGGATGAGAAATGTCGCCGTCCGTTCGGCCCAGCATTCCCCGATGTTGGGGCAGCGGGCGCTTCGACAGATGGTCTGAAGCCCCAGCCGGGAAAGGAGAGAGGAGACGGAAAAATAAGCCTCGTCGGACGGGAACCGAACCTTAAGCCATCGCGGCTTCGGGGAAATCAATATTCGAGTTCTTTATCACGCTTCATGCGCCGGCGCATCCGTTTCCGCGCTTGGGCTGACTTCATCCTTTTACGCTCGCCGGGCTTGAAGTAGACGGAGTGCTTCTTGATCTCCTTGATGATCGCTTCCTGTTGAACTCTCCGCTTGAACCGTTTCAGAGCGCTCTCGAGCGATTCACCTTCTTCTACGACCACAAAAGCCACGAAATTCACCTCCTCCCTTACGGGAAAGCAGGCATTATATACCCGACCGGCCCCCTAAAGTCAATAAAACGCCCGAGGCCCTCGAGCCCGGATTACTTCTTGAGGGCATAACCCGCTTTCTGGACGCAGACGCGGGCGGCGATCCGCATGGGCTCGATGAGCGGCACCGAAAGGTCCTCATCGCGGAGAACGAGAGGCACTTCGGTGCACCCGGCGATGACTGCCTGGGCGCCGCGCCGGACGAGTTTGCCGGCGACGGCCAGGATCGTCCGCCGCGACGAACCCGTCGAGAAGCCGGCCTTCACGCCTTCGGGGCCGAAGATCGCCTCCATGACCCGGTCCTGGTCGGCCGCGTCCGGGGTGATGAGCTCGACGCGCTGGCGCTTGAAGGCCTGGTGGAAGATCTCGGACTTGACCGTCCCCGTGCTGGCCAGAAGGGCCGCCGTTTTCAGATTGGGGATCGTCTTGAAAGCCCAACGGACGGACTCATCGACGATATCGACGAAGGGCACGCGGGCCCGGAGTTTGATTTGAGGGGCGTAGTGATGGGCGGTGACGCAGGGGATGACGATCAAGCTCGCCCCGCCGCGCTCGAGGATTTTCACCCCGGCCAGGAGTTGAGGAAGAGGGCTCGGCCCCGTGCCTAGGATCGCGTCGGTCCGGGGTGGAATCGTGGGATCGCTCCAGATCAGGGCCGGGATGTGCTCCTGGTCCTTGGCCGCGGCCGTGTTCTTGACGATGAGGTCGAAGAAATAGTTCGTCGCCTCCGGCCCCATCCCTCCCAGGATGCCGATCGTCTTTCGTTTTTTCATGGGTTCAGCCCCGCGTCATTTCGACAGGTCTTTGAGTTTTTCGAGCGGCAGGGGTTCGGCGACATGCCCGCCTCGGCCTTCGATCCGGGCCGCCCGAAACAGGGAATTGAGGATGGCCTCCTCGGCCGCTTCGGCGGCGGCTTGGAAGAGCGGCGAGACGGCGTCGTTGCGGAGAAGGGTGAGGGCTTGGGTCCGCTCGGCCGGGCGATGGGGGGTGCGCACGTCTTTCGCCGTGGAAAAGGCGATGGCGTAATCGCCGCTGCCGTTCGAGTTGAATCCGCCCGTCCGGGCGATGCCGAGGAGCGCCCGCCGAGCCAGACGCTTGAGATTGCGGGCGTCGAGAGGGGCGTCGGTGGCGACGACGATCATACATGAGCCCTGAACCGACGGATCGCCGGGGCGCTCGATATCTCCGCCGACGCCGGCCGGGGCGCCGCGGAGCTTCTCCCCGACCGGAATCCCGGCGATTTGGAGGACGCCGCCGTGGTTCGTCTGGACGAGGACGCCGACCGTGTATCCGCCGCGGTTCGAAGCGAGCTTCCGCGAAGACGTCCCGATCCCGCCCTTGAATCCGTAACACATCGTTCCGGTGCCGGCTCCGACCGCGCCCTCGGCGACCGGGCCGGGAGTCGCCTCCCGGATCGCCTGGAGGACATGCTCCTTCTTTACCTGACGGCCGCGGATGTCGCTCAGCCAGCCGTCGTTGGTTTCGCCGACGAGCGGATTGACCGATTCGACGGCCTCATTGCCGGGAAGCCCCAGGATATAGTCGAGAACCGCGTCCGCGGCCGTCGGGACGCTGAGGGTGTTCGTCAGGATGACGGGGGTTTCGATCGTCCCCAGCTCCTCGACCTGGGTGCTGCCGGTGAGCTTCCCGAAGCCGTTGGCCACGGCGACCGCCCCGGGCACTTTGTCCTGGAAGATATTGCCTTCGTGAGGCAGGATGGCGGTGACGCCCGTTCGAATGTCCGTCCCCTGAATGAGGGTCACGTGGCCGACGCGGACGCCGGCGACGTCGGTGATGGCGTTGAGCGGGCCCGGCTCGAGGACGCCGGTCTTAAGTCCGAACTCGCGAAGGCGCGGCCGGTCCTGGGAGACGGATGCGCCGGCCAGGGCGACGGCGAGAATGGCGACGGCGAGAGTTTTCATGAGCAAAGACAGATCGTTTCTTGAAACGATTTCTATTCTAGCCCGCCGCCCCGCGCGAAACAAGAGAAATTCGCGCCCTCCATAATCAACCCATTCGACTTCCCGGTCCTGGCAAGGCCGGGGCCGGGCTTCCCAGTCCCGGTCCTGGCAAGGCCGGGGCCGGGGCCGGGGTATGCTCAGGGTTAATACTGAGCGGCGCTTTTTTCCCCGATTTAAAAATCGGGGTTTAGCGCCGTCGAACGTATCAAGAGAATCAAGTATAATGTCAATTCATGCGTGCGCCGGTGATCGAGGTTCCGCGGCTGAGCGCGGTTCCGTGGCTCGTCCATGGCTTCGGGACGCGCCGGTTCGGTCTCGATGATCTGAAGGCCGAGGCGGCGAAGCGGAAAGCGACGATCGTCGTGCTCGATCAAATCCATTCCGATATCATCCGGGTGATCGAGCGGCCGCCCGCGCGGAAGATCGAGGGCGACGCCTCGGCCACGGCGACGCCCGGTCTTCTTCTCGTCGTGAAAACGGCCGATTGCCTCCCCCTTCTGCTCGTAGACGAGAAACGCCGGTCGGTCGCGGCCGTCCACGCCGGATGGCGCGGAACGGCGCAACGAATCGCGGAACGCGCCGTCGCGGCGCTTCGAGAGCATTTCGGCTCCGATCCCGCGGACATCATCGCCGCCCTGGGGCCGTCGATCGGCCCGGCCTGCTATGAAGTGAGCGAGGACGTGCGGCAGCATTTTCGCGACGCCGGCCTTCCCGGCGATTCTTTCTCGCCCCGACGCGGACGGCCGGGAAAATTTCGGCTCGACCTTGCCGCGGCCAATGCCGCCCAACTCGAAGCCGTCGGAGTGCCCTCGCGCCGGATCGTCCGCGTCGGCCGCTGCACCCACTGCGATCCCGATCTTTTTTCCTTTCGCCGCGACCGCGACACCCGCCACCGCCTTTACAATTTCATCGGCATCCTCGCCGGCTGATGGCCTTTCCGTGAGGCTGATGTCCCCCTTTCTTTGAAAGTCGCCGGGCGAGGGGGCGGAAGGACGTGCGGGCGTTAAGATCTGCGCCGGAAGCGAATCCCCTCACCCCGAGCCAGGGCAGACGCATCTAAATTCCTGAAATTCTAAGTCGCTAGCCCTCGCGGCCAGAGCTTTTATCCAGGTCAACGCTTGGAGCGTTGCTTTTTCGGGAA
>Ga0315288_10004756_pt1 | contig 17285 bp, 14 predicted proteins | sample YL17G11_20_MG_FD_203454 | JGI IMG/M metagenome (GOLD analysis project Ga0315288, IMG submission 203454) | Sediment microbial communities from Yellowstone Lake, YNP, Wyoming, USA - YL17G11_20 | ecosystem: Environmental > Aquatic > Freshwater > Lake > Sediment | place: USA: Wyoming | collected... | reverse complement strand
GAATGGATTCGACGTCACCCGCCTTCAAAAAACGGATCAGACCTGCGCCGGAGAAACGGCGAGCGATTAGCCCGTTCGCCTCCCCCGGCGTCCCAGCCGGATTTGGACTTTGCCGTCCCGGTTTGTTACCGTATTCCCTTAGGACGACGGCCGAACGACGGGGTTTGGGCCGTGAAGGAGTCATCCATGTATCACCGAAAAATCGTCGGCGCGGTCATGGTCATCCTGGCGACGGGCGCCTGCGGCGTCAGCATGTCTCCCATCCGGGACAACTGGTATGCCCAGCATTACTTCGTCATGCAGAAATTCGAGCAGGACGTCTATAAAAGCTTGACACCCAACGGGCGGTTGGAGTTCCAAAAGCTCTTCTGGGACACCCGGAGCGAGCTCGTTAAAAAACAATGGGACGAGCGGATGGAATACATCGTCCAGAATTTCAAGAACGAGAATTCCGCCCAACCCTGGAATACGGACCGGGCCCGGGTTTATCTTCTGGCCGGGCGGCCGGCCTCGATCGATCATAAGCTTAACAATTGGGTTGCTCAGATGGGCCAGGGGACCGGACAGAGCGGGGGGGTGGACGCCCGGGCCGGGGAGGACATCCAGGCCGACACGCTCGAGGTTTGGACCTACCCCTTCGACCGGTTCTTCATCACCTATTCCTTCTCTTTCCAACCCCCCAATAAATGGAAATCGTCCGGAATGGGATCGAGCGGCGGCAGCCGCGTCTTCGGCCAATTCGAGATCCAGAACAAAGTCGAATACTGGGCCCCGGCGGACGCCGAGGGTTACAAGGCCAAGCTCGAGGCCCTCAAGGCCGTCAAATAGCTCGTCCTTGGATTGACAAGGCCTCCTTGTCGCGAATATAGTTCTTTCTTATCCTTAAGGAGGTCCCATGCATTCGTCCTTCCGTTCCAAATGGATGTCCCGGTTATTCGCCTTGGCGGCGATCGTCGCCGTCGCCGGCCTGGTCGGCGTCTTCGCCCAAAAGAATCCGTCCCCGACGTCGCCCTGGGCCAAATCCTGGCCGGAGGAGTTCGACGGCTGCACCAGCATCCAGGTCGGCCGGCTCGCCTCGGCCGACGGATCGGTGATGACCGCCCACACCTGCGACGGCAATTACCGCCAGTGGGTCAACATCGTTCCCCACGGCAAATTCAAGCCCGGAGACAAGAACAAGATCTTTTCGGGCAAGATGCACACCGAGACCCCCGTCGAAATGCGGGGTGTCATCCAGACCGGCGAAATTTCCCAGGTCGAAGAGACCCACATGTTCTTCAACACGGCCTACCCGGCCATGAACGAGGCCGGCCTGGCCATCGGGGAGACGACGATCGGCGGCCGCCGCGAGCTTTACAATCCCGAAGGCATGTTCATGATCGAGGAGATCGAGCGGATCATTCTCGAGCGCTGCCAGACGGCCCGTGAAGCCGTCAAGCTCGCCGGCGAGCTCATCAAGACTTACGGCTACGGCGATTACGGCGAGTGCATCACCATCGCCGACGCCAAGGAAGTCTGGCACTTCGAGGTCTTCGGCGAAGGCCCGCTCCAGAAGGGCGGCGTCTGGGCCGCGGTCCGCGTCCCCGACGACCACGTCGGCATCTCGGCAAATATCCCGCGCATCTCCGATCTCGACCTCAAGAATCCCGACCGCTACATGGCCTCTGAGAACGTCTTCAAGGTCGCCGAGGAGATGGGCTGGTACGATCCTAAAAAGGACGAGCCCTTCAAGTTTTGGAAGGCTTACAGCGGCGGACGTCCCTATTCGATCCGCGAGTTCTATGTCCTGAGCACCCTCGCCCCTTCGCTCGGCCTCAAGATGGACCTGCCCGAGCTCCCCTTCTCGGTCAAGCCGGAGAACAAGCTCACGATCAGCGATGTCCTGCGCTATTACCGGGAGACTTATTCCGAGACCGAAAATGACCCCACGAAAAACCTCCTCGTTCCTCGGCGCCGGCAAATGGGCCGCCCCGGCGCCCAGCCGGCCCAGCCGCCCGCCCAACCGGCCCCGCCGGAAATGGTCAAGAGCCCCCTGGCCCAGCCCTGGATGTCGGGCGATCTCATCCAGCTCATCAACACCCTCAAGCCGGGCACGATCCAGCCGACCCGGGCGATCGCCATCAGCGGCTGCGCTTACGCCACGGTCCTCCAGTGCCGGCCGGGGCTTCCGCCCGCCGTCGGGACGGTCTGCTGGTTCGCCTTCGACAATCCCGGCCTGAGCGTCCGGATTCCCATCTATGCCGGCGTCACGACCGTGCCCCCGACCTTCGAAATCTGCGGCCAGTGGCGCTACCGGATGGACTCGGCCGCGTGGATATTCCGCCGGACGAACCGCCTGGCGACCATCAAGTGGGGCCAGGCCCAGAAGCTCATGGAGGATACGCTCCGCGAGTTCGAACAGAAGGCCCTGCTCGAAATGCCCTTCGTCGAGAAGACCTACCTGGAGCTTCTCAACAGCAAGACGCCGGAGAAGAATCCCTTCACCCCGGCGGAATACATCACTAAATACTCGACCGACTTCGCCCACGCGGCCATGAGCAAGTCGATCGAACTCGGTGACCGCTTCATGTTCCTCCTCCGCGGCGGATTGTAAAGATTTCCGCGTTCTTTTCCTAAGATACGCTCGAAAGGAGGACTCGATGGCCAGGTTCGAGGGGATCCATTGGGCTTCCCACCAGATGCGCTACGGCCTTCCGGACAAGAGCTACGAATTGCTCGACGGCGGCGCCCGGGTCTATGCCGTGTCCCGGTCGGTCCACTACGCCCTCTTTCTCGCCTTTGAGGGGATTCGCTTTTTCTGCCGGCGGAACGCCGCCGGCCGCCTCGAGGTCGTTTTCCTCAACTGGAACAAGAACCTCGAGCGCTTCCGGCGGGGAATGGCCTTCAACATCGGGGCCGAATCCCTGCCGCTGGTCCCGACGGTCGAGGAAATGATCGACCTCTTCGTCGGCCGCTATTTTCGCGAGCCGGGGATGAAGAGCTTCTTCGAGGAGATGGCGGACCTTGGTACCCAAGGGTATCTCCGGCCGTTCACGGTGGATGAAGAGCAGTCCATCGGGGTGACATTCCCGAACCAACCGTCGATCCGGGCCGTGGCCGCCCGCTATGACCGCTATCTCGGCGAGCCTTTTTGCGGCGTCGTCGTTCCGCATCTCGTCCGGGCCGTGGCCGCCAACGCCATGGGCTGCCTCAAGCTCGGGGTGAATTATCTCGTGAGCGTCAAGGCCGTGGAGGAAGCGCGCAAGACCTGCCCCGAAGCCGCCGCGGCCTTGTTCCTGGACGACCAAACCCATCGGCCGATCGAAGAGCGGAACATCACGGAGTGGGATTCCTCCTGCTGCCTGTTCGCTCTCCGCGACGGGACCGTGGTCAAGATCCCCGAGAGCCCTCTCATTCTTCCCTCGGTGACCATTCAAGGGATTACGGCGATTCTCAAGCATTGGGGCGTGCCGGTGGAGGAACGGCCCTTGGCTTATGGCGAGCTTGTCGGCCGGGTCAAAGCCGGAGATCTCGTGACGGTTTGCAGCGTCGGCACGGCCGGCGTCCTCAACCGCTGCCAAAAGCTCGTCCTGATGGACGGTAAGGGCGGAGAAACGGCGACGCACCATCCCGACATCGAGCACCCCCTTTATGAAAAACTGGCCGAGGCCCGGACCTATTACTGGGATATCTACCGCGGCCGGGTTCCGCCCGTCCCGGGGATGCGGCTATTTCAATACGAGATTTAGTCATCCCTAAAAAATGGGCGATCCGAGTGAGAATCTTCGGCGGGGGGGAGCGTCTTTATAATGACGAGATAGGTCGGGATACTTAGAGGCAAATCCCGCCGTTCAGGAGGCCTCTCTTGGATAGATGGAAATTCCAAAAAGCTTCGCAGATGAAGCTTGATGAAGCCCGGACTTTGCTGCAAGCCGGACACTATGCCGGGGCATACTATCTCTTGGGTTATGCGGTGGAATGTGCCTTAAAAGCGTGTCTGACGATTCAAGTTAAGCAATATGATTTCCCCGATAAAAAGCCGGCCAACGAAGCTCACACGCATGATCTCGATAAGCTGAAAAAAATCGCGGGTTTGGATTATTCTTTCAGCGAAGAACTTAACACAAACCGCGTCTTTGAAAACAATTGGGCTGTCGTCAAGGATTGGAATGAATCTTCTCGTTATGATACGGGAATCGATAAGCTTCAGGCTAAAGATTTTTTCTCCGCTTGTTTGGATGAGGAAGGTATTTTAGAATGGATAAAGAAACGGTGGTAGAGATGATCTTGACCAAAGACCGGATTGAGAGCGGCAAAACGCTCGTCGAGAAATTGGACGAAAGAGGCCTGCTCCCCGGTGTCGTTTTCTGGCTCTATTATCCGGATCTTCAACAATATAAGCTCATTTTAGCGGATGTGGATGTCGTCGATGAAGGGCCAAAAGAGATCTACCGGAGAATTCAGGAGATCCTCTGGTCTTTCAAAAAGGAAATCGGTGATTTATCTTTGACTGAAATCGTCTTCGCGAAAACCGATATGCCGATTGTCGCTCTTCTTCGGAAGACGATCCAAACAGGTCCGGGAATCGGCGGGCTGAGATTCACGAACAACGTCATCGACGGCACCGTCATCGAAGACGCGTATATCTATCGCTTGAATTAAAGGATTTCGAGCTTTTAACCCCAGCCTTATTAGTACCGCCAGCTTGAGAGGTCGGCGCCGAGGGGCGCGGTTTTCCTCATCCGTTCGACGGCCTTGGGGATGTACATCTGGTGGTAGCGCAGGCGCGAGAGCGCGTTCGGCCGGGTTTGGTCCCCGTTCCAGCAATGCTCGGCCCGATCGCCGTAGTCTATGTCGCCGGCATAATAAGGATCTTTAGTGCTTTCGAGAAAAGCCTCGACGAGATAGACGGCGTTGTTGAGATAGTAATTGTCCATGTCGCCGACATAGATGTTGATCTTGCCCTGGAGCTTGGGGCCGAGCGTCTTCCAGTCGCGTTGGAGGATGTAGCCGAGATCGAAGTTCTCTTTCCAATAGGCGGCCACGGCGGGATCGATCTCGCCGGTCATCCGGTCCCAAATGGGCTTGGGGTAGCCGTCCTCGCCCACCGGACTGAACACGGCCTGCCAGATATCCCACTGTTCGCCCGATCGTCCCTGCGAGGCGATGGCCGATTCGCGGAGGTTCGCCTGTTCGAGGGTCGTCCCTACCTCGCCGAGCCAATTGCGAATGCCCGGCCTCGGAGTCTTTTTCCAGGGACCGTCGACGTAGTAGGCGTTCTTGTGATCGTAGATATTGACCACGGTGTAAGCCCGGAAGTCGATCGGGTCGGGACAAGCCGCGACACAGCCGTTGAATTCGTCCGGGTAGAAGATCTGGGCGGCGAGGGCTTCCCAGCCGCCGGTCGAACCGCCGTACATGAACCGCGCCCACCCCCGGCCGAGCCCGCGGTATTTTTGCTCGATAGAGGGGATGAGCTCTTTGACGATCGCGTCGCCGTAGGGGCCGAGGTTCGCCGAGTTCACGGCGTAGGAGTCGTCATAATAGGGATTGGCGTGCTGGATTTCCATCAGAATGACCCGGGGGAAATTCGGCCCGGTCCAATCCTTGTAGAATTGATAGGCGTATTCTTCTTGGATTTTGTTATACCCTTCGAGCCGGAACCGCTCGCTGTAGTCGGGCTTGAGGTTCGGATCGGGCGGCTCGGTCCGGAATCCGCCGAAGGTGTACGGAAAATGGCCGTGATAGATGATGAGGGGATAGCGGGCTTGGGGATGTTCGTCGAAGCCCTCGGGAAGGAGCAGGCAGGCGCCGAGGAACATCGGCGTTCCCCAGAAGTCGGACAAGAGCTTGCTTTGAATGCGCTCGTGGCGGATGTATTTGGTGTCCTGGGGCGGCGGAATGGGCGGGATTTCCTGGTCGAGAGTGATCGAAATCGTCTCCACGGAGGCGGGATCGATCTTGATTTTAGACGGGGTGCTATATAAATTGCCCGGCTTGGCGTTCCAGCGCTGGCCTTCGCCTTTGTCGGGGGGAAGTTTGACGGTATGACCGTCCGCCCGGGTGAACGTTTCGTATCGGTTGAGGAGCGCTTGGATATAGTATTCCCCCGCCGGGATTTCGGCGATGCTCCGGAGCGGGTAGCCGAAGGCCGAGGCATCCACGACGGCGGGCCGGCCGGGCGGAAGCTGGTCCACCTCCACGCCGAAAATCAACTGGGTTTTCGCCCCGTCGCTGATCTGGTTTCGCGGCTCGGCGGACCCGTCGTTCGAAATCATGAGGAGGACGCGGCCGTCGAGAGGCTTGGCGCTTTTTTCCGCCGGGAACGAGACGGCGAACGTCAGTTTCGCCTCGGGCGTGCCGGTCTTTGGGCCGCAGGCGGGCGCGGCCAACAAGGAGACTGCCGCTGCTGCGCCGGCGGCGCAGAGTCCGAAACGCCGCCGCGAAATCGAGGATAGAAGATGGACCATGATGAACCCTCCTGTGGAAAATGGGGTGGCCTTCATTTAATCGCGCCCCTCCCCGAATGTCAACGGATCGACGTTCTGACCGCTAACACTTTGTCGCTGAACGGCCAATCGAGCCTCTGAGCGTCCTTGAACGGCCTTCGACCCCCCAAGCCGTTGACCATTTTCGGGGCTCCCCCTTTTTAGAGGGGGAGAAGAGGGGGTGAATACCAATACAGTCGGAGTTTTGGAAACGGCGCGGAAGTTGAAGGATCTCCTCGACGCTCTTTCTCGGCGCCTCGGATCTTACGCTCCTCCCCTTTTACCAGCTCGGAGGCCTCAAGTCGGCCTTGATGGTCTCTGAAACCTCGGCGTCCGAAGTCGAAAGCCTCGAAAAGCGCCTGCGGGGCGGCAAACCCTCATCACGTTCCGGCCGTCCCCGGACGCTCGGGGCTCTGCGTTCGCGAATTTGGGTGCTTTTTGGATTTATCGCTGCGATTCGGGTAGAATCTCGGCCGAGGAGAGGAGGTCGTTTCATGAGAACAGCGTTTTTCCTTGTCATCGCCGGGATCGCATTTTCCACCTTCGGGCCGGCCGAAACCGAAAATCCCCGGGTCGTGATCAAAACCGAGCTCGGAGACATCACCGTCGAGATTTACGCCGACAGGGCGCCCCTTACGGCGGCCAACTTCTTAAAGTATGTGGACGGCAAACTGTATGACGGAACGGTCTTCCACCGGACTGTGACCCTCGCCGGCCCTCGTAATCAGCCCATCCAAATCGAGGTCATCCAGGGCGGACAGGTCGGCCGCGAGAAATCCCTTACGGCCATCCCTCTCGAGCGGACGAACCTCACGGGGGTCAAGCATGCGGACGGGGCGATTTCCATGGCCCGCGGCGGGGCGGACACGGCGACTTCGAGCTTCTTCCTTTGCGTCGGCGACCAGCCCGAGCTCGATTTCGGGGGGAAGCGGAATCCCGACGGCCAGGGTTTCGCCGCTTTCGGGAAAGTCATCGCCGGGCTGGACGTCGTCCGGAAGATCCATCGCTCCCCGGTCAACGAAGGCGAATTGCTGACCCCGCCGGTTAAAATTCTCTCCATCGCCCGGATCGGAGAGTAAAGCGCCCCCGCCCCGCGATTCGGCGGGTTGACTCCAAGTTGACTTGGGGCGGCGGCTCGTGATTGAATCGACCATCATCGAGGAAAACCATGAGGCCTGAACGTCGCTTCCGAAAAGCCCTTCTCATCGCCTTCGTCACCGCCGGCGCATTTGCCGCGGCCCCGTTCATCCGGGCCCAGCGGACGGGGTATTCCGCCGAAGAATTTGTCCGACGGCGCCAAGCCCTGGCCGGGAGGCTCCAAGAAGGGATGGTCGTTTTATTCGGCGTCGACGTTCCGGCGCCGGGGGCCCATACCCGCCAGGATAACGATTTCTATTACCTGACCGGCGTCGAGGACATGGGCGCGGTTTTCACCTTGAACGCAAAGACGGGAGAGGCGAACCTCTTCCTCCCGCGGCAAACCCCCCGCGAGGAGATAATGGGCGGCCCCAATCTTCTCAAGGACGACAAAGCCGGGGAGCGCCTGGGATTCGCCAATATCCATGACCTCAGCTATTTCGACGAGTTCATCGCCCGCAACGTCCGGGCTTTCGCTTCCACCTGGGTCCGCCTCCTGCCGGGCGATACCGTCGACAACGCCCGGAGCGAGGTCCTGATCTTCGAAGGGCGGCAGAACCGAACCCATTACAACGCCCAGATCTCCCGCGACGCCTTCCGGCTCCAGCGCTTGCGGGAGCGCTTTCCGGGGTTCGTTCTCAAGGATGTCACTCCCCACTTCGACGCCCTTCGGATGATCAAGAGCGCCGAGGAGATCGCGGTCCTGCGCCGCAACGGGAAGCTTTCGGCCGAGGCCGTCCGCCAGGCCATGCTCGCCACCAGGCCCGGCGTTTTCGAGTACGAAATCGAGGCGGCGGCGATGCACGTCATCCTTCGGGGAGGCGCCCGCGGCGCGGCGTACCCGCCGATCGTCGGGTCCGGCCCCAACACCAACGTCCAGCATTACGATCAGAATAACCGGCAGGCTAGGGCCGGCGAGCTTGTCCTCATGGATTTCGGCGGCGACCTCGACCATTTGACGATGGACATCACTCGGACATGGCCTGTTTCCGGAACTTTCAGCGCGGAGCAGAGGGACGTCTATGAAATCGTATTAGCGGTCGAAAAGGCTTGTCTGGAAGCTTACCGCCCCGGAGCGACGTCGGCCGATGTGCAGAAACACGTCGCCGAAATTTTGAAGGTGAAGGGCTTCGACGGGCGCGGATTGCGGGGCGGATTCGGCCATATGGTCGGGATGTGCGTCCACGACGTGACCGTCCCCTATGCCAAGCTTGAAGAGGGGATGGTCTTCGCCATCGAGCCGGCGCTCTATTATCCCGAAAAAAACATCGGCATTCGGATCGAAGACACGGTCCTTATCACGAAAGAGGGCTGCGAAGTCCTGACCAAGGACGTTCCCAAAGAGATTGCCGAAATCGAGGCGCTCTTTCGCCGTCAATAGGGAGGAATTTCCATGAAAGAAAGATTCGTTCGTTCAGGACTTGCTTTCGCGCTGATTCTGTTCGTCTTGGCCGGCCCTCTCGCGGCTCAATCGCGAGGGCTCAAACTCATCAAGGCGGAGGATATGAGAACGTGGCTGGAGTTTCTGGGAGCCAAGGAGTTCGAGGGCCGCAATTCGCCCTCGGCGAGCTACAACATCGCCGCCCGTTATGTCGCCCTGGAAGCCAAACGGATCGGCCTCAAACCGCTCCTTCCGGGCGGCGAATGGTTCCAGCCCGTCCCGGTCGAAGTGACGACGCTGTCGCCGGCGAAGTCCCGCCTGCGCGTTTTTTCCCAGGGCGGCGAACAGACTTACTATTTTCCGCAATCTTTCGGCGCCAGTCCGCGCGGCGCGGCTGAAGGAACCGCCGCCGGCGGGCTCGTGTTCGTCGGATCGATGCCCGCGATACCCGCGGCCGAATTGGAAAAGGCGCTCAACGGACTTGGGCTCGATTTCCGGGGCAAAATTGCCGTCGCTTTAATGATCCCGCCGCCGCCTTCCGCGAAGCCCGGCGGGGCCTCGACGATGGTCCTGACCCGCTTTCTCCGGACGAAAGGCGCCGTGGGCTTGATCTCGGTCATCACCCCCGAACGCGAGAAAACCCTCGCCGAGAAAGGTCTCTGGTTCGATGTCTCCGAGCGGCTGCGATTCCCCGACGTGGTCACGGCGATTCCCGGCGCCCAGCCGGCCGCCCCAGGCGCTCCGGCAACGCCGCAGCTCCCGTTTTATCAAGTCGACGTCCGGCACGACGCCGGCGCGTCCCTCCTGGGGATCGGCCGGTCCGAGCTCGAAGCGATGTTCGCCGAAACGGGCCGGACCGCATCCGTAGCGGGAAAAGAAATCCCCGGCCGGACGGCGGAGATCGCCCTCTACTTCGAAACGCGCGCGACCACGACGCCGAACGTCCTTGGCTGGATCGAGGGCTCGGACCCGAAGCTCAAGGGCGAATACATCGTCATCAGTTCGCATATCGACCATCTGCCGAACCGCGAAGGCCGGGTTTTGCCGGGGGCGGACGATGATGGATCGGGCACCGTCGGGATGCTCTCCTTGGCCAAGGCATTTCTCGCCGAACGGCCCAAGCGTTCGGTTGTCTTTCTCTGGAACACGGCCGAGGAAGACGGCCTCATCGGGGCTTATTATTTCGTCCAGCACAGCCCGATCCCGGCGGACAAGATCAGCGCCAACCTCAACCTGGACATGATTTCCCGTAACGACCCGAACATGATCTATCTCATCGGGTCGAACAAGCTTTCGTCCGAACTCGACAAGAGCTTTCACGAGATGAACGCCCGGTCGGTCAAGCTGAAACTCGACTACACTTACGAAAATCCGACTCATCCCGAACGATTTTTCTTCCGCAGCGATCAATATCCTTTTATCCGCTACGGGATTCCCGGCGTCTGGATTTTCTGCGGGACGACGCCGGATTATCACCAAGAAACCGATTCGTTCGAGAGAACCGATCTGGCCAAGGCCGAAAAAGTGACGAAGCTGACCTACCTTGTCGCCCTGGACGTCGGGAACAAACCGGCGATACTCAAGCTCGACCTCAACCCCGAGATCACGATGCGCGGCGCCCACAACATGAAGATCAACTGGCAGCGCCCGACTCCGCCTCCGGAGAAACGCAAGTCGCTTATTTGATTTCGGCGCTGACGACCAGAATAATGGCGTCGCCGACGATTGAACCGCCGACGCCGACGACGAGATACCCTTTTTCTTTCAAGGTGACGTCGCTGGTTTCGATCAGCTTTCCGGTCGAAAAATTCGCGGTTTGGACGAGCTGGATCTGACCGACGGCGATGATCCTTTTCCCGGGCTCATCCCCGCGGATTTGCGGACGAAAGAGACCGAGCTCAAAAACTGAGTTCCTTGAGACGAGTCGGAAAGAGTTTGCTTCCGAGCCGTCTTTGACCGTCAGAAAGGAAGGGGTATCGACGAGAAAGTATTTAAAATTCCACAGGCTTCTCAACTCGTCGAGGACCTTCTTCAAATCGGCGTCGTCGATCTGATCGAAGGATTTCCGTAGGGCTTGGGACTTTTCGTTGCTCGAAGGTTCCCGATAGGCGAGAATCGGATAAATCCGGAAAAGAATGCTTTTTTTCTCCACGTCGAGCTTTTTCAGGAGATCCTCGAAGATGGGAACATTAATATTGAGAATTCGGATCGACAAGATGTTTCCCGAAGTCGAAGCTCCTTCGATATAGAATTTTGCCACATTGATGATATCGTCGGGCTTTACATATTTCAGCGCATATGTCCGGATGACCGTTACATAGGGATTCTGTTCCGGCGCGATTTCCGTCTTTTTCTGAGCCTGCATCTCCGACGCAGGCTGTTTGCCTTTCTCAGGCAGGATCGTTTGGGCTTGCTCTGCGTTTGCGGCAACAGATTGGACACCCCAAGCGGGCAGCGCGCAAAGGACTAGGACCGATGCAAAAATCGTCGCGAGCGAAAAGCCGATGATCCACATGTTGCGTTTTCTCATATCAATCCTCCTCAAAAAGTTTGAAATCGGGCCTTTGAATAAAAATAATCGTTATTTTCTTATCCGGAAGCTCGAAATAGGTGCGAATTTCGGGGATCACGGATTTTGGTTGCCTTTGAAAAGCCGGAATCAGAAGAAAGAAAGCCAGGATGAGCGCCGCGCAGGCTGAAACGAGCGCCCAAAAGTCGGGCCGGCCGAGAATCCGGCGCCGGCCGGCCGGAAGCGTGGTCAAACGTTCGACGATGCGTTGTTCGACCGATTCAGGGATCGGCGTTGAGACGCTTTGGACCAGTCGGGCGATTTTCTCGTCGATCAGAGCTTTATTCTTCATCGTTCACTCCTAGCGCCGTCTTGAGCTGCGTCCTGGCTTGATGGAGGAGCAACTTTACGTATCCGTCTTTGAGGCCCGTGATCGTGCGGATCTCGGAGACGGAAAAACCATTTTCGTAAAAGAGGAAAAAAACCTCGCGCTCCCGTGGTTTGAGCCGGGCGGCAAACTCAAAGATCTCCCGGATCAAAGCTCGCCTTTCATCGGGGCCGGAAACGGCGGGAAGGTTGAGGCGGGCGGCCGCGGCATCTTGTCGGGTCTTCTTGAGGTGCTTTTTGATCTCGTTGTGAGCGATGGCGAATATCCAGGCTTTGAAGTTTTTATCGGTCTTAAAGGTGTCGAAGTATTGAAAGGCGTGAAGGACGGTCTCCTGGTAGACATCGTCGGCCTGGACGTAGAAATTCAAGGACTTCCGGAGAAAATTATAAAGGATGTGTTTCAGCGGATCGAGGAGTTCCCAGAAGACGGTTCCCGTTTCGTGGGATCGGACGTTTTCTCCCATCTCTGGAAGGCTTCGTCGTCCTTTTAAAACCATGCCGGCCGCACGCGCCGACCTCATATTAAAGAGATCGCTCTCTGTCTTCACATAATCTAATATATTCGGGCCGGGAAAAAGGTTAGTCTTAACGCGGGGAGGAGCGGTTTTTCCAGTTCCACCACTTCAGGAGTTCGGGGTCGTGGCGCTTCCGCGAGGCATAATAGACCGCGCCGCGGAAGACGTAGAGCCGGCAAGGGTCGATCCGGGTCTTCTTGAGCTCGCAGAGACGTTCGTAAAGCTCTTCCGGATTTTTTCCTTTCAGCTCGGCGACGGACCGGAATCCCAGCCGCCACAAATCCTCGGCTTGCTTCGGCCCGACCCCGGGGATTTCCTGAAGGTCTTTGAGGACTTGCGCCCGTGTCTTCGGCATATCGACTCCTCCCGGGAAAAAGAGAGAACGTTTCTCGAAGTCCAAGAGAGAAACGTTCTCTATCGGAAGCTAATATCCGGCGCTCGCGGCCTGAATGGGGTCGAGGCGAACGACGACTTTGCCCGTATAGGTCTTGTCGCCGACCGTGAGCTTCAGGGCGTATGTTCCCGGCTCGGCCTGCGGCCCGCCTCCAAACCGGCCGCCGAATTGACCGCCTCCGCCTCCCGCGAACTGGCCGCCCATACCGCCGAACATGCCGCGGGCGATGATGGGCATCACAGTCCGTTGGATCTCTTGGACTTTGCGGTTATAGGACCCGACCGCTTCGAGTTGTTTGAGGGCGTTCTGCAAGGTCGCCTTCTGCTCAGCGGTCAGATCGGTCCGCTTCAAGGCTTCATTGATCTGGTTTTTAAGGTTATTCACTGTGCCTTGGACCGTCGAGGCCGGCGGGTCGAAACCGAAGTCCCAGGCGATCCGGCCGATGCCCGCTTCGCCGGTGTCGAGGAGATAGATCGTTTTCATCTGCCCGGTAATGTCCGAGATCTCGAGCGTCGCCGGTTTTTCGGGCTTGGATTTCAGATAGTAATGGATGAGCGCTCCCTGGGGCGGATTATCTCCCTTGAAGAAGAGGTCGCCCCGGCCGTAACCGCCGCGGCCCATCCGCAGCCAGCGCGTTCCGGGCTTTCCGGGTTCGAAAATCGCTCCGTCCTGGGCGGCCACCGTCTCCGTCGCCTGGCGCAGTCCGCTGATGTCGTCCATGATCCAGAAGCCGCGGCCGTGGGTAGCGGCGATGAGGTCGTTGTCGCGGGGGTGGATCAGGAGGTCGTGGACCGGAACGGTGGGGAGGTTGAGCGAGAGGCTTGTCCAGCTCTGCCCGGCGTTACGGCTGACGAAGACCGCGAATTCGGTGCCGAGGAAGATCAGGTTTTTATTCTTGAGGTCCTCGCGGATGACGTAAACCGGCTGGTTGTCGGGAATGCCGGCGGCAATGGCCGTCCAGGTCTTTCCGTAATCCGTCGTCTTGAAGACATAAGGATGGAAATCGTCGTTCCGATGGCCTTCGAAGGTCACATAGCATGTCCCTTCGTCGAAGCGGGAGGCTTCGACCCGGCTGCACCACGTCCCTGCAGGAACGCCCGTGATGTTGGGCCGGACGTTGGTCCAGGAGGCGCCACCGTTGCGGGTGACCTGGACGTTTCCGTCGTCCATGCCGACCCAAAGGAGCCCCGGAGTCAAAGGCGATTCGGAAATCGTAATGATCGTGCAGTAGGTCTCGGCGCCCGTCACGTCGGGGGTGATTCCGCCGGTGGGCTTTTCGGGCGCGTACTTGCTCTTATCGTTGGTTGTCAAGTCGGGGCTGATAATCATCCAATGGTCGCCCCGGTCCAAAGACTTGAAGAGGTGATTGCCGCCGAAATAGACGATCCGCGGATTGTGCGGGGAGAGATAAATCGGCGAGCTCCAGTTGAAACGGAAGGTCGTCCGCTGGGGCTGCATCCCCGGCTGTCCGCCCTGTCCGCCGCGTTGGCCTCCCGCGCCGCGCTGACCGGCCGCCTGAGCCTGGTCTTTGGCCGGCGGGGTCGGAGGCGTTTGCTCGGCTCTCTGGCCCGGTTGTCCGGCCGCCGGAGTCGCCTGTCCCTTCGCCGCCGGCTGGTCGGGGAAGTACTCTTTATAGTTGACGATATTGGAAGGGCTCGGCCGGATGCCGCGGCTTTCGCGCGTTTCGACGTTCACCCGCTGAATCGCGCCGCCCTGGCTTTCGCCATAGACCGTCCGCCAGTCCGTCGGGTCGTTCTGGGTGTGGAAACCATCGCCGCCGCCGATATTGAACCAGAAGTCGGTCAGAATCGTCCCTTCCCGGCTCAGCGACGGCCCCCCCCAGGTGCCGTTGTCCTGGAGGCCCCCGTAGACCCAATACGGATCGCGCATGTCGGCGCTCACGGCATAGAACTGGGAAAAGCAGAGGTTGTCAAAGAAGATCCAAGTCTTGCCGTGGTCGTGAGAGATCGAGGCGCCTCCGTCCTGGCCGACGTACATCCGGTTCTTGTTCTTCGGGTCGATCCAGAGGGCGTGGAAATCGGGGTGGAGGCCGCCGATCTGAGACCAGGTCTTCCCGCCGTCGTTCGAAAAGTTGAAGTTCGAGGTCAGGAAATAGACCCACTTATCTTCGAGGGGATTGAGGTAGATGTGGCTGTAATAGAACGGCCGGTTGTTCGTCCGGCTCATGTATTTCCAAGTCGCCCCGCCGTTCTCTGAACGGTAGATGCCTGTTCCGAGCTTGGTCATGTCTTCGTACTCGGGATTGGGTTTGGTCTGTCCGCCCTCGGTGATCGTCGGACGGGGCTGGAATCCATGCTCGACGACGGCCATCAGGATCTTGGGATTCGAGCGGGAGACGGCCAGGCCGATCCGGCCCACCTCGCCCGTCGGCAGGCCCTTGGTCAGCTTGGTCCAGGTCTTCCCGCCGTTGGTCGTCTTGAAGATGCCGCCGTTCGGGCCGCCCGAATCGAACCGCCAGGGCCGGCGGATCCGCTCCCAGAAGGAGACGATGAGGGTCTCGGGATTGCTCGGGTCCATGACCAGGTCGATGGCCCCGGTCTTGCCGTCGTTGGGCAGACCGCCGGCGAGTTTTATCCAGGTCTTGCCGCCGTCGGTCGTTTTAAAGAGACCGCGGTCGCCGGTGAATCCCCAGGGATGTCCGGAAGCCGCGACGTAGACAATGCTCGGGTTCGTCGGGTGGGTGAGGACCCGGCCGATCGTCTGAGTCGTTTCGAGGCCCATCCGGGCGAATGTCTTGCCGCCGTCGGTCGATTTATAGATCCCGTCGCCCCAGGAGATGCTGTTCCGGGTGCATTCCTCGCCCGTGCCGACCCAGATGATGTTCGGGTCTTTCGGAAAGACGGCCACGTCGCCGATCGACGCCGAGCCGTACTTGTCGAAAATCGGCTCCCAGGTCGTTCCCGCGTTGACGGACTTGAAGACCCCGCCGGCGGCGCCGGCGACGAGGACGAAAGTGAAGTCGTTGTCCAGAGCCTCGAAATCCGAGATGCGGCCGACCATGTTGGCCGGGCCGATGTTCCGCCACTTGAGGTGGCTGACGAAGGCCTGGTCCGGGTTCGCGGGCGCGTTCTGCCCGTTGAAGGGCCCGGCCAGGGCGATCATTAAAACGCCGAGGGCCGCGGCGCGGAGCGCCGTTTTGATGGGATGGGTCATCGCTTCCTCCTAAAAAAATACGGGGACACATCACTTATTTCGATGTCATATGGATGATCTGCCGGAAATAAGTGATATGTCCCCGTTTTTGTCATGGGCGAAGAGAGGCATTATATAGAAAGGGGAGAGGCCGATTCAACCGTCGGCCGTTGATATGATATATTATTATTTCTATCGGAAATAAAACGATCGGAAGGGAAACATGAACCGCCTCGCTTCGGCTAAAAGCTTGTACCTCCGCCAGCATGCCCGGAATCCCGTGGACTGGCATCCCTGGGGAGAGGAGGCGTTTGCGCGGGCGGCAAGCGAGGACAAGCCCGTCTTTCTTTCGATCGGGTATTCGTCCTGCCACTGGTGCCATGTCATGGAGCGCGAATCGTTCGAGGACGCGGAGGTGGCCGCCCTCCTCAACGCCTCGTACGTCGCCGTTAAGGTCGATCGGGAAGAGAGGCCTGACCTCGACCATCATTATATGGCCGTCTGTCAAATGATGACCGGCAGCGGCGGCTGGCCGCTGACCGTCGTCCTGGCGCCGGACAAGCGGCCGTTTTTCGCCGGGACTTACTTTCCGAAAACCCGGCGGTTCGGCCGGGCTGGATTGATCGACATCCTGCCTCGCCTGAGCGAAGCTTGGCGTTCTCGGAGGGACGAAGTCCTGCGGGCGGCCGGAGAGATCTCCCGGGCCGCCTCGTCTGAGCCCGGCCCGGAATCCGGCTCCCTCGCGGAACTCGACCCCGGGCTCCTCAAGGTCGCGGTGGGTCACTTCGCCCGGGCCTTCGACCCGAAGCACGGGGGATTCGGCGAGGCGCCGAAATTCCCGTCGCCCCATAACTTGTTGTTTCTGTTTCGCGCTTGGAAGCGGACGGGGGATGAACGGACGCTCCGCATGGCCGAGCAGACCCTCGTCCGGATGCGGCGGGGTGGAATCTTCGACCATCTCGGGCTCGGGTTCCATCGCTATTCCACCGACGCCCGTTGGCTCGTCCCCCATTTCGAGAAAATGCTTTACGACCAGGGAATGCTGCTTCTCGCCTACGCCGAAGCCGCTCGGGCGACGGGAAACGATTTATTCCGGAGGACGGCTCGGGAGATCGCGGCCTATGTCTTGCGGGATATGACCTCGCCCGAAGGAGCTTACTACGCGGCCGAGGACGCCGACGCGGAAGGGGAAGAAGGGGCGTTTTATCTCTGGACGGAGGACGAAGTGCGGCGGGCGCTCCCGCCCGAGGACGCCGAACTCGCCGTCCCCTATTTCGGGCTGAAGAAAGCCGGAAATTTCGACGACCACGAACGGCCCGGCTCGGGCCGGAACGTTCTTTAT
>Ga0315288_10004755_pt1 | contig 17287 bp, 14 predicted proteins | sample YL17G11_20_MG_FD_203454 | JGI IMG/M metagenome (GOLD analysis project Ga0315288, IMG submission 203454) | Sediment microbial communities from Yellowstone Lake, YNP, Wyoming, USA - YL17G11_20 | ecosystem: Environmental > Aquatic > Freshwater > Lake > Sediment | place: USA: Wyoming | collected... | reverse complement strand
ACCCATTGTAAAGTCGCCCCGCCGCCGCCATAGGTTAGCTGGCAGCAGTTGCCAGACTGCCCGCCCGCGACGCTGGTGGTGGTGGAAACCCCGTCGTTGGTCCATCCAGCCGTGTTGGAGTCGAACCCGCCGTTGGTGATGAGGTTCGGGCCATGGGTCATCCCGGCGCTGCCGGAGAGGAGGCGTCCCCGGAGGACCTTCCCATAGTTGTCGGTGACGATGAGCACCAGGTTGCGCCCCACGTAGGGCGACAGATCGGCCCCGGAGAAGTCCGCAAATTGCGCCCCCGGAACAAAGGACAGCGCCAGGTTGTTCCGCGTGGCGTAGCCCGTCAGGTTTGGCCCTCCGAGTGTACTGGTGCCGTCCAGCCGGCGGGCCTGCGCCAGGTAGGCCCCGGTGTCGCGGATCGTGAAGTCCACCTTGGGCGTGTCGCCGTCGATCGCGATCTCCTCGACGATCCCGATCTGGTTCTTCAGGGGCTGCCCTTGTTCATCGGAAAGCCGCGGCCACGAGAACCCGACGTAATCCCCGACGTCCAGGTGGACCGGCCCGTATGTCGGGGCCTGCAGGCGAATCCGCGCCCGGGGGGTGCCGAGCCGCCCGACGATCACCGCCTGGGTGGTGCGCACGCTCGCGGCGTCCCGCACCCAGGGGAATTCCAGCGGAGGCTCGGTCACGCCCGGACCGCCCGGCCCGTGGATAAGCTGGCTCTGGGTGTCCTTGGTCGCGACCCCATCGTCGGCCTCTTGGTATCGCTGGGTGAGGGTGACGTTGTAGCTGTTCTTCGCGTAGCTCACGGCCGCCTGGTTCACGACGTCGACGCGGGACCAGGTGGCCTCGGCCCCCTCGAAATATTGGGCGGGGAAATGGTCCGCGATCCCGGGGAAGCTCGGCGTGGTGCCGTCGTCAATCACCAGGACGATCTTGCCGGCCGGGCTCATGTAGTAGTACCCACCGAAGCAGCTCAGGATCTCGCTGATGGTGGTCGCGGGGCTCCGGTCCAGGTCGAGCACGCCCGCGCACTTGTAGCCTGCCCGCTCGGCCCGGGCCCGGGCGTCGGCCTGGGCGGTGGGCTCGATGTCCTCGGCGTACACGCCCACGTGGCTGGTCAGGAAGTCCACCACCACATCGATCGGGTTCGTGAGGAGGGTTGCTCCGTTTGCCTTGCCCTTCCCTCGCCAGCCCACCCGCGTGCCGGCCAGGGAGGACGCAAAGGTCACGGTCGCGCACAGCCGACCGGCGACCATCGTGGACGGCGTCCAGCTCAACGGGGTCATGAGAATCAGGTCCGCGTAGAACAGCGGGCTGTTCCCGTCCGCCTGGCTCAGGATCGGGTGGTCCGCCATCTCGTAGGTGTTGGTCGCCTCCACGATCCCTGGGCAATAGCCCACGCCGCCCTTGCCCCCCTCGAGGTTCCCGTACACCAGCGGGAGGACGTCCGTATCAAATTCCGGCCCGGGGAGGACCCACGCGCGGCGCAGCGCGAAGGTGTCCGTCAGTAGGCTCTGCAGGCTTTGGCTCATGCGCTCTCCGCTCGAAGAACCAATTGCTCACGGGTCAGCACCGCTTCCTGTATCACGCCCTTGAATCGCGTCAGGAATTGGTGACGGGGCAGCCCGCGGAAGCCCACGGCGATTTCGATCGTGGCGGACAGGATGGTGTCCTGGGCAAGCAGCCGTCCGAAATAATCATCATCGTTTCGCAGGAGCACCTCCACGCTGCCGACTTCCCGGGACCGCTGGCCGCGGATATTCACGGTCGGAAGAATGCTGCCGGTGTCCCGCATCTGGCCGAAGCTGAGCACCCGGGATTCATTGGCGATGATCGGCGACAAGAAAGATCCGAAGGTCACCGTCCCGCCCAGGGTCCAGGTCCCGTCCAGCTTGGTTCCGCCCGTGGTTGCGATCTCGGCGTCGGTCAGCCCCACCGCCGTGAACAGGCGCACGCCGGCCGTGGTCTGCACCGTGGCAATCATCAGGGGGGCTCGCTGGGTGTCCGCCTGGGCGAGGGCGAAGGCCAGCTCTCGCGGGCGCATCAGGCCCCGCTCCGCGCGGTGCGCACGCGTTGCCGAAGCCGAAGCTGCCACTCATAGAAGTTCACGAACGGGGAAGTGATCGCCAGCTCGGGGCTGTCGAATTCGTACAGGCTCACGTCGGCCGGGGTGTCCGCGTCGGGGTTCACGATCGCCGGCCGCACCGTGCCGAAGGCCGGGCTGTACATCGTGCGGAAGATCCCCACCATGGCCGTGCGGTCCGCCTCGGTCATGACTCGGTACGCGTAGTCCAAGATCTCGGCCTCGGCCCAGACACCGCGGGCGGTGCGCAGCGCGCCGGTCGGTCCGTAGATCGCGGCCACGGGGCTCCGGCTCCACTGCCGGTCAAAGTTGCGGGTGAGGGTGGTTTTGCTCCCGAGGTACAAGGTGCCGATCCTGGCGTAGCCGTCGGTGTTGTTCCAGTTGCTCCACCTAATCCGCCAGTAGCGGTAGGTCGGCGCTCCGGTGGTGAAATGGACAAAGTTTCCCCAGGCCGTCCCGCTGTTCACCTGGACGCTGTAGGGCTGGGTAGCGAAGTTGTCGGCCGACCCTTCCATGTAGAGGCTGATCGTGCTGGCGATGTTGATGTCCAGCAGGGCGAAAGCGTCCACCTGCCTCGCCGCTCCCAGGTCAATCGCCAGGGAGTCCCACCCGCTGTCACTTTTTTCGCTCCGCCACTCGGTGTCCCGGTCCAGGTCCAGCAACTTGGCCTTCCCAAAGGGCTTGTCGACGGTGATCGTCCAGTAATCCCCGACGGCCAACTCGGTCCCGCCGCCGGCGGACCAGGCGACCGTCAGCCCGCCCTCAAGGATTACGGGGGTTGACGCGGTCGCCACACCCTGGGCGGTCCAGGTGGTGGTGCTGGTCGGTCGCCACTTGAAGGTGGCCTGGCCGATCCCGTCGCCGGCGTTCACGCTATCGATCGTCACGATGTACTGCCCGGGGTTCGCCCCGGTGTAGGGCCCCGCCGCCCGCAGGCTGGCCGACCCCTGGCCGACCTTTACCGCCAGGCCGACCTGGCCGGCTCGCTCGGACGTCACGGCGATCTGGTCCGGGCTGGTGATGTAGTTCTCGGTCATGAAGACGGCCGCGCCCATTAGTAGGTCACCCTCCGGCTGGCCCGGCGATCCAGCTCGCGCTGGAATTCCCGCACCAGCGCATCAGGAAGCTGGTTGCCGATCACGCCGCTGTTGTAAACGTTCACGGTCACGCCCTGGCCGCCGGCCACCAGCTCGCGGGGGTTCTTGAGGACCGCGACCTGCTCGGTGCCGGCCTCGCCCACGGTCAGCCGCATGCGTCCGCGGGTTTTGAACAGACCGCCGGAGGCGTAGTTGCCGGAATCCGCGCCGTCGTTGCTGTCGCTCTCGCCGCCGCTCTGGCTCCCGCCCGTGGTCCCCCCGGTGGTCCCCCCGCCCATGGCGGAATCCTGGGCCTCGGCCGCGGTGCGGCTGGCAGAATCCTGGGCCTCGCTGGTGGCCCCGGTCACGCCCGCGCTGGTGCTGGCAGAGGATTCGTTGGATGCCTCGGCCGATCGGGCCCCCGCCGCGGCGTCCTCGGCGTCCGCGGCTTCCATGGCGCTCTTGAGGTCGGTGGCGTTCTGGACGGCCGCGCGGTTGGCGTTGTCGAGGTCTTGCTGCCGGGCGGCCTGCTCGGCGTACACCCCGAAGTAATCGCGGATCGATGTGAATTGCGCCTCCTCCATCTGCTTGTAACCAGCCAGGTTCTCCGGGCCCAGCATGGTGTCGATCCCCAGGGCCGACGCGATCCCCATCCCCAGCACGCTGGTGCCGAGGGTGCTCATCCCGGCCAGGCCCAGGCCCACTCCCATCGCCCGGGTGCTGTATCCGAACCCAGAGAGGGTGCTGCGCTCGGCCGAGGTCATGGCCCCGTACTGCCCGCCGGCCGTCTGCCCGCCGCCGCGCCCTCCTCCGCCTTCGCCCGTGAGGATCGCGGACAGGTCGCCGAATCCGCCCCCGCCGAATCGCTCCACGAGTTGCCGGAGCAGCTCGGCCTCCTCTGGGGGCACCACCATCTCGCCCGGGTGCAGCACCGCCCAGCCGGCGGCCTTGGTCCCGGTCGTGCCCTTGGTCCAGCGAGATCCCGTGGTGGTCGGGGCCGCGCCCGTCTTGCCGTCGGGAACCTTCCAGGCCCCGGTGTCGAAGCCGCCCAGGAAGCTGCTCACCGCGTTGTACGCCGTGGTGGCCCCGCTGACCACGGTCTTGCCAAGGTCCCACCAATTGGTCCCGCCCCCGCTGCCCCCGCCGAAGATCGAGGAGATGATACTCTTGCTCGCCTCTTGGGTGCCGATCCGCAGCAGGCTGTACCCAAAGTTCTTGACGACGTCGCCCAGGCTCTCGAATTTTCCGGTGACCGCGCTGAAGAAGAAATCGTCCAGGCTTTGGGTCGCGGTCTTCGCAAATTGATCGGTGATGCGCAGCATCCGGTCGTTTTCGCTTTCGTACGTCCGGGTGCTGATCCGCATCGAGATCGCGACTTTGTCATAGAAGTTCGTTGTGCTATTGAGCCGCTGGGCCAGGGCCGCCCTGTCCTGGTCGACCAGGTCCTGTCGGGCGTTCGCTTCGTTTTTCACTTCTCGCACTAAGCGCTCGGCGTTCCGCTGCTCGCCGGCCAACCGCCCCGCGGCGATTTCCTCTTCGGTGGCCTGGTAGGTCGCAAGCCGTCCCTCCTCGTAATTATCGTAATCGTAGGTGCCGGCCCGCACCAGGGCGAGGTGATCGGCCGCGGCCTGGTCCTCGTTGTATTTCTGCAAGCGGTAGAATTCGTCCAGGGCCTTTTGCCGTTCCGCCATGGCGGCTTGGTCGACCGGGCTCAGCCCCAGGCCAATGTTCCCTTCGCCTTCGGCCATGCCTTTATCCAGGCCGGCGATACGGATGCGCTCGGCCCGCTTCTTGTCCTCGGCCTCCATCGCGGCCTTGGCCACCTCGTTGTTTCTCAGCGCGACCGCTTCGCGCTCGAGGTTATCCAGCCGTCCACGCTCCTTCGGGTCGGCGTTCTTGCGGGCGGTTTCGAGTTCGTTTCGCGTGGCCTTCAGCTTGGCGTCGGCCTGGGCCACGGCCGCCGCTTGCTCGGCCATCGCGCGGGCCTCCGGGTTCCGCTCGGTCCCCGCCTTGGCCGCAGCGACCTGGGCCTCGAGGTTCGCGAGTTGTGTTTCGTATTTCAGCCGGCGCTCCAGCTCGGCGCTCAGCTCGCTCGTGCCTTTTTTCTTGGCCTCGGTGATCGCGATCACGTTGCGGCTGCTCGCGGCGAGCCGGCGCTCCGATTCGTCGAGGGCGTAGATGCCGTCGCCGGCAAGCCGCGCGGCCAGTTCTTCGTCCTTGAGGGCCCGCGTCAGCGGGGTGGTGCCGGTCAAGAACTCCATCGCCGCCTTGGCGGCCTCGGTCAGGATGGGGATCAGCTTCCCGCCCCAGGACACCGCCAGGCCCTCGCCGACGTCCTTCAGGTTGTTCAGGGCCTCCTTGAATTCCTCGGCCCGCTTGACGCCGGCTTCGTCCATGGTCTTGCCGAGGGCGGCGTTCTCTGCTCCCAGCTCTTTCAGGTGCTGCGATCCCTTGGCGATCACCGGAACCAGGGACGTCCACCCGCGCCCGAAGATCGATTGCGCAAGCTGGTTCCGTTCCACCTCGTTGGTCATCTTGCCGAGGGCGTCGATCGTTTCGTAAAAGAGGGTCAGCCCGTCCTTCACGTTCCCGCTCACATCGTCGCGCATCGTGACGCCGAGTTGCGCGAGGGCGGGGTCGCCCTTGGCCGCGGCCTGGCTCATGCGGTTGATGCCGGCCTCGACCGTGCCGGCGTCCACCGACAGGTCCTCGAGGGCGGTGATCAGGATCGCGGTGTCGCGGGCGCTCCCGCCGGAAAGGTAGGACAGGTCGCGGACCTGGAAGGCGAATTGCTGAAAGGCGTTTGCCGCGCCGTAGGCCGCCGCCACCAGGCCGCCTCCGATCGTGGCCGTGAGGAGGGCGGTCGGCCCCATCATGCTCGCCATCCGGGTGACGAGCGAGCCAGACTGCATGCCCATCTGGCCCAGGATCTCGGTCGCCTTGTTCGCGGCCTCGCCGAATTTCTTGGAGGCGTCGGCGGTTTCGGCGTTCTTGTTTTTCAGCTTGTCGAGGTTCTCGGTCAGGGTCTTAATGACCGGGCTGCCTTTATCGTCGACGGTGATCTCAAGTCGGACAGTGTCAGCCATGGTCGCCTATCCGCGCATCGTGCGCACGACGCCTACCAGGTCGGCGAGTTGCCCCAGGTCCTCTTGGGTCCCCGACCATCCGATGCTATCCAGCGCGAGGTCCCAACTCATGCCTTGTCGCAATCGGCGCTCAAGGAGGATCGCCTCCTCCAGCACCGCGTCCTGCTCTGTTCGCTCACACGTCCAGCACCGCGGCTGCTCGCCTCCGGCCATGAACGGGCAGTCGGCGCACAGAGGGTTCAGGCACGTGCCCTCCGGGTTCGGCCCTACGATGCCGGCGAATCGGAGGGCGGTGATCCGTTTTTTGCGTGGTACGCCTCGATCGCCTTGTGGTCAATGCTGATGGAGTCGGCCAGGCGGAAGACGGCGTTCTGGACGTCCATCGCGAGGTCGACCTTTTCTTCCCGCGTGCAGGGCGGGTCGCCCTGCACCTTTTCCCACTTCACGATCGCGTAATCCAGCAGATCGTCGTTCAGTTGCTGGGCGTACTCGGTCGCCGATTCCTGGGTCGGCCGCCCGTTCGCCCCGTAGGTCATCTCGGCTCGCCGCCGCTTCTCGAATTGCCGGCGCGCCCGGACGGGAACCCTGCGCACCCACAGCACCGAGCCGTCCGCCTCGAGGGGCTGGGCGGGTTCGTGTTCTTTGATCAGCGCGATCATGGTCACTCCTCGGCCCGGGAGGGGCCATGCGGTTAGTTGAAGGAAATGGTCAGCTCGTCGTCCAGGCCCCCGGGGCTCACGAGCAACCCGCTCGCCCGGTACATCGCGATCCCCTCTCGCTCACTTTCCTCGATCCGCTCGAATTGAAACGCGGGGATCGTGAAGACGGCCTTGTTGTATTGCGTGGTCCCGAGGGTAAAGCTGCAGTCCATCTGCGTGCCCGCCATCAGCTTGGTCCAGAACCCGTAGCCCGCCTCGGTGGTCTGCTCGGCCTCGAAGGAAATGGTGGGGGCCCGGTCGCCCAACATCTGCATGCCGGCGTACCCAGAGGCCGCCGTGCCGTCGCCGCGGGCCACGATCCGCCGCCCAAAGTCCAGCGTGATCTCGCCGTGCTTCGCGGCGAAGTTCTCCGAGCCGATCTGGAAAGCCGAGGAGAGGAGGATCGGGTACCCGATCGTGGGCTCGCCGGTGACGGCCACCAGGGCGACGTCGGTCGGTAACGCGTACAGCCCCTGAAGCTGCCCCTGCAGGGTGGCGAATCCGCCGACCGGAAGGCGGATCGATCCGCCGGCGCGCGCTCCGAGGGCCTTGTACAGCTTGCCGGCTCGGTAGATGTAATTGCTGAAGCTCTCGAAGGCGTCCGACCGGAACGTGTAGTCCCACTTTTCCGAGCCGCCCGTGTAGGTCCCGGCCGCCTGGAATCCGGACATGCGGAGCATCGCGTCGGCCTTCGGCTTCACGCTGGCGCTGTAGGCCGCGCCCGATCCGCGCAGGTTCACGCTCACCGGGATACCTTGCCATCGCCTCGGGCCGATCACGCCCGGGAGCATGCTGCCCTTGCCGCTCTTGTTCTCATTGCGCACGAATTCCGCGGGCGAGGGGATCGGCCCCACCGTCGCATAGAACCCGTCGCCCGCTGCGGGGGTCACGTCGGTGCCCTCGACGCTCTCCACCTTGCTCAGAATGCTCGCCAATTTCATCTCGTACACAGCCACGGCGTTTCCTCCTTTGCGGTTCTACCACCTGGTTGTCAGAGTGGACGGGTGCTATTTCACCGGGACCTGGCGTGGCCCTGGGGCCGGCTCGGCCACCTCGGTCGCCCAGCCCTTGGCGATCCAATCGCGCCCGACGTGGGCGGCCACCTCGACGACGTCGCCGTCCTGCAGGTCCTTGCCGGGCTCGAGGGCGGCCACCAGCAGCTTGTCCTTCGCGATCTTGACTTTCATCGGTCCTCCTTGGTTAGGGAATCGTTGTGTACTGCGCCAGGTCGCTCGCCCGCAGGACGATCTCGCCGTAGTGGGCCAGGACCGATCCGAACATCCGGTGTTCCACCGCCCGCACCTGGGGCGGGTCGGATCGTTGGGCGGCTCCGCTCAGGGTGGGCCGCACCCGCAGGGCATCGCAGGCGGCCTCGAGCAGGTCTTGGAACGTGCGCTCGGTGGCCTGGCTGTCGGCCACGCCCATGTACGCCCGTAGCACCCACAGGTGGTACCGCTCGTTTTGGGTGTTCCCCTGCAGGACTAACTCTTCGCTGGATTCTCGGGTCATCGTCCAGGCCAGGAGTTGCTCGCCCCCGGGCCCCACGAATGCCTCTCGCCAGCTCGCTTCGTCGGTGATCAGCCGGAGGTAATCGTGGACGATCCCGATCCCGGTGACGGCCCCGAGGATCGCCTTGATCGCGGTGCGCTGGCTGGCGAGGCTCACGTTACTTCCCTCCCAGGGCAGCGGCGATCCGGGCCGCCGCTGCGTCGAGATAGATCTTGGCCCACTTCGCGGCCTCCGGGGTGGTGCTCTCAAACATATGCCGCGCCTTGATCCCCTTCTTGGCGATGCTCCGGGCAATCACGAACGCGAGCCGCTCGGCCGCCTTGGTCGCCGCCGCCCGCCCCATGGCCCGGACGATCTTGGCCTTGTCTTTCTTGCTCATCCCGGCCGCGATCTTTTTCAGGCCCGCCTTGGCGCTCGCGCTGGGCCCGAGGACCTTGGCCGCCTTGCCGGTGGTGATGCTGTAGGTCAGAACGTGCGGGCGGATCTTGCGGAGCACCCAGAGGGCGATCGGCCCCAGGGGCGGCCGGCGGGCCCCGGGCTTCCGCCCGTGCTCCATGATCACGCCCTGGACGACGGGCGTCCCGGTCACGACCGATCGGCCGGTGACCACGCTATGCAGGCTGCCCCGAAGCTGCCCGGTGTTGACCGGCATCTTGGGCGCGAGCAGCTCCTCAACTTTGGCCCCCGTTTCGGTGAGGGCCCGCCTCAACTCGGTCAGGACCACCTGGGTCTTGGCCCCCTTTTGCCAGAGCGGGGCGTGCTGCACCACGGTGGTTTTCAGGAAGATCATCAGCGGCCTCGGCGGTTGTGGTACAGGTAGTCGATCCCGGCCTGGGCTTTGCTATCCCAATCCACGTAGGGGCTCCGGCTCACCTCGGGGGTGGTGGGGCCGTCGCTGTTCATCCAATCGTCGTAGCGGTCCTGGTAGCCCTTCGCCAGGTCCCGGTACTCTTGCGCCTTGCTCCGGTAATTCACGACGTCGGCGTTGATCGTGCTGTCGCCGGTCTGGGTGTAGATCGCCGCCAGCAGCTCGCAGGCGATCGCGCCCGCCAGGTCCAAGAAGGCCTCGACGTAGGGGTCGGGAATCGTCACGGCCGTGGTGTCGACCGTGTGCCGCACGGTGTACCCCAGCCGCAGGGTCTGCCCTTGGCCGGGGGTCTGGCCTTTCAGCACCAGCTTCTGGGTGGTCGCCGTCCATTGACGGACCGACCAGGCGTTGTCCTCGAGGAAGGCCGGCTCCCGTTCTCCGGCCGGGCACTCCAGGCTCACCACGGCGGAAAATCCATCCTCCCACACCTTGCCCGTGTCGTTGGGCAGGTCAAAGGCGTAGGCGGTCCCGTCGCCCGTGTAGTCCTTGTAGAGCACACGCGGGGTGCCGTCGCTGAAGATGTCCCGCGCCCGGAGGATCGCCAGGTCCCGGTCTGGGCGTCCCAGCTTGTTCGCCTGGTCTTGAATCCGCCCGGCCAGCCCGGTGATCAGGGTGGCGTATGCCGTGGTCATGGTTTCCTCCGGGTCAGACGTAGTACGTCACGGCGATGTAGCCATCGGCCCCGCCGTTGCGGATCGCCTTGAAGTTCCGCACGGCGTTCTGGCCCCACACCATCCACTCGGCTCCCACCGCCCGCTGAATCGCCTGGCCCGCGACCGGGGTGCCGCCCTCCTCGCGGTAACTGATCGCGGTGGTATCGCACACCATCCGGGCCGCCTTCGCCGGCCGGCCGCTGGCGGTCGCCATCTTGGCCGCGGTCAGGCCGCCGGCCGCCACACCGACCGTGATGCGCTCGAAATCATAGGGCTCCAAATCGAGGAAAATGTTTTCTGGGCTCAGCACCGTGCCCTCCTATTCCGGCAGCCGGTCCTTGTGCAGCGTGACGACCTGGCCGCCCTGGGTTTCGATCTGCACCGCGTCTCCGTTGTCGCGGTAGACGCGGACCTGGTCGGGGTCGAGCGGGAGGGCCGCGCAGCTCCGCAGGAACAACGGCCGAGGCTTTGCCGGAACGTCACGGGCGTCCTCGGGAACCCTGGGGCCATCCAGCACGGGACCGGGGGCCGATCCGGGCTCGGAGGCAGGGGCGTCCTCTGGCGAGGACTGGTATGGTTCCGGGGCGTCCTCATTGTGGCGTAGCTCGGCCGTCTTGTGGGGCTGTTTGGCCCTCCGTTCGCTCATAGCTCTCGCTCCTCTTTAATGCGCCCGCTTAGGACGTCAGGGCGCGGTCAAACTCGATCGTGATCAGCACGCTGGGCAGGGCCAGCCCGGACCCCACCTTCTCGATCTCGATCGCGACCGAATCGTTCACGGCCAGGACCTGCCCGCCCGCGGGGGCGTAGAGGTCGGTGGTCACGTGGGCCGCCTCATTGACGCCGCTCGCGTAGTCCTTGTTCGCCTTCTCGGTCGCGACCCCGGCCGCGGTCACGGTCTGGACGTTCAGGTTCGTGTAGTTCGTGGCCGTCCCGGTGATCACCACGCCCGAGGTCACGCGGACCTTGCGCAGTCGGCAGGGGTACGGGGCCTTCCACACCGGGATCACTTCGGTCGCCGTCGCCGCGGCGTGGGCTGGGAGGATCAGGTTGTCCTGCCGGACACCGATCAAATCCTGCTCTTGCATCGCTCGCTCCTTTCAGGTGGTCAGGGGAGGCCCGGGGGCTCCATTGTCCCCCGGGCCAGGGCCTGCAGCGCAGGGCGTGCCGCTAGGTGACGATCGCCCCGTAGAAGGACCGCCAATCGAGCACGGCCCCGCCGTAGATGTGGCGGATCTTGTAGGTGATCTTGTCCGCCGAGAACATGCTGCCCACCGTGGGCTGGTCTTGCACGAACAACTCGGGGTCCTGCATGCCGTTGTAAAAGCCCACCTCGATCGTCGGGACCTTGGATGGGTCGGCCACGCCGTACCAGTTGTTCGCGTCGGTGAACGCGTCCTTCACCAGAACCTGCAGGGCGTACCGCAGCAGGTAGTTCGGCTCGGTGCCCGAGTTGTTCGTCGCGCCTGGCAGGACACCGGAGGTCGCCAGGCGGACGGCGATATCCTCCAGCTCGTTGGGAACGACCAGGAATTTCGGCCGGTTCACGGCCCCCAGCTTTTCGCTGGCGTTCCCGTAGGCCGTCTGGTCGCGCATGACCTGAATCGCGGTGTCGAGGGTGGTCTTGGCCAGGGCCGTGCTGCCCAGGTTGCTGCCGTGCCCCCCAACGAAGAGGGCACTCCCATCGTACACGTTGGCGTTGCTGGTGATGAAGGCCCACACGAAGTCGTGCAGGGTCTGGGCGGCTGCCCGGCCCAGCTTCTGGGGAATCCGGCGGACCGCGCCGACGTCATCGTTGGCGATCGTTTCGATCGTCAGGTCCTCGAGGCCGCCCCGCTTGGTGGGGGCGTAGGTCGCCTCCTCATCGGTCGGGCTGGCCAGGGGGTTGTACGTCCCGCCCTGGCCCACGCCCGGGAGGGTGCCGTACCCGCCCATGCGCATCCGGCGCTGGGTGCGGAAGTCGGACACCGGGACGATGCTGCTCACGATCTGCCGCCAATCGGCCAGGTCGACGATCGCGTACTCGGCCACCATCCGGCGGGTGATGCTGTCGCCCAGCATCTCGGCCCACGACCCCGTGGCGATCGACTCGAAGAGCCGGGCCATCGCTCGGCCGCCCTGGCTCTCGCGCAGCGGGACGCCGTACTCGGTCTGGGGGATAAACACCACGGATTCGCGGAGCACTTGCTGGGGGTTGAATTCCAGGTAGCTCGCCCCGGTGACCGTGAGGTACGCTTCCTTGATCGACCGGAACGGCGACACGCCGTCGACGGCCTTGCCCTGGGGATCGAACATCCCGAGGAGGGCCTTGCGCATCTTGTCCCGGGCTTCGTCGCCCACCCGGGCGCGGCTCTCGCCGAGGTTCACGACCTTGCCGCCGCCGGTCACGGTGCCGAGGTACGTCAGCTCGCCGTCCAGCTCCGCCTTGACCTGGGCCTCGGTGAGGGACACGGTGTCGGCCTGGGCCAGCAGCCGCTGCTCCACCCGCGCGCGCGGGACCGCGTACTGCGCGATCGCGTGCCCGGCGATCTGGGCGCGGACCGCGGCCTTCCGGTTCTCCACCTCCAGGCGGTTCAGCCGATCCTCGGCCTCGCGGAGGACGGCGTCGGGGTCCTTGGCCGGCGGCTTCGGCGTCGGGGTCGCCTCCGGCTTCAGGGCTTCTTGCAGCAGGGCCTCCACCTCGGCTTCGGTGAGGGCCGCGATCGTCGCATCGTCCTTGCCCTCGAGCAGGGCCGCGCGGTGCTTCCGTATCAGGGCCAGCATCTTTTCCTTCACGGTCGGTTCCTCCTCAGCGGCGACGAGCCGCACGAATTCCCCGCCCGCAGCCGGGTCGGGGACCACATCGGTCGAATTCACTTTGGTGATCGCGGTCACGATGGACGCCTTGACGCCTTCAGCGATGCCTGCCTCCTCTTTGCCGGTCCCATCGATCGAGAAGCCCAGCAGGTCTTTCTTGCCCCGCTTGAATGCCTCTTTGATCTTGGTCCGCATGCCGGGGTCCACCAGGGTGAAGTCCGCGGTGGGGCCTCGGTCATAGCTGGGGCTGGAGAACCAGCCGACCACGTCCCAGGACGAGCGGTCCGCGATCGTCTTGGCGTGTTGGCTGTTCCGGTGCGCGAAGGCCCGTACACCCTCAAAGAGCGGGGTGGCCGCCCGCAGCGTGCTCTCCGGGTAGTACCGCGGCAGGCCGCTCAGGGGGCTCCGGTTCTTGGAGAAACCCGGCCCGATCAGCCGCACCCGCCACACCGAGCCTTCGTCGCTCTCGCCCTTCGCCTCGAGGAATTGCACCTCGCCCGATTCCCCGGGCGTCACGGTCCCTCCTTTCGCGTCCGCTTCTTTAAGCGGTCGGTATTCGATCGCCACCTCGATGGGGGCCTCGAAGGTGTAGCCGTCGCCCGCGGCCTTGAACGCGACCGACCACAGCTTGCCGCCCTGCTCCACGATCAGGTGGTCCTCGAAGGTTTCTCGAATCCAGGCGTCGCCAACCTGGGCCGTCCCGGGTCCGGTGGCCCCGACCGACGCGTGGTACGCCGATCGGATTGCCTCGACTTTGGCGGTCAGGCTGTTCGGCGACCGGACCGCCTCTTGGATCTGGGCCTGCCGTGCCAGGGCTCGGCCTTCGCTGGCAAACGGCCCGAGGGTGGTGCCATCCGTCCCCTCGATCACCCAGGTCCCATCGTCCCGCTTCTTTAGGCGCATGCGTTCCCTCCTCTTACAAGTCCTTCAGCCAGGGCAGCTTCTCCAGGTTCCAGCGGTACACCGGGAGACGCTTGAAGGCCGCGACCGTCATGCCGGCCTTGGCCAGGTACGCCCGCAATTCCTCGACCGTGTTCTCCTCTTTGTCCCAGGTCCGCTTCGGCCAGTCGGCGTTGGAGGATTTCGCGTCGAGGGAGTACGGGTAGTCGGTGTGGTCGCTCTGGTCGGCCCACAGTTCCGCGGCCTCCTTGAGGGTGAGGGGTCGCGCGGCCCGTTCCAGCGAGTCGACGTCCTTGATGTAGTGCGTCACCACCATCTCGCGCTTGTGCCCCAGCACCACCCATTCGTGTTCGTTCAGGCAGCCGTAGCCGGTGCGGCAGGTCCCGATAATTTGGTTGACCGGAATTCGCGCCGAGAAGCTGATGTTGTACCCCGCGCCGAAGGAGGTCGCCGACGAAAAGTCCGAGGCGAAGCTGGACATGGGTTGCAGCGTCGGCTCCATCTTGATCGCGCTGCGCTCCGGGATAATCGATTCGAGGGTGCTATCCTTCGCTCCGCGGACCAGGGTCACGTGCGTGATCCCGTTATCGGCCGCCCAGGCTTGGGTGTTCTCGTACATCGTCCGCAGGTACTTTCGCATCTCGGCCGGGGCTTTCCTGTAGATCGTCTTACCTGCTTTATCGTAGACCGTCCCGTACTCGGACGAGTTGTCTGGGTTTTGAAAGTGGGCCACGGTCTTGGGGTCCAGCTTGAATTCCTCGAGGGCTGCTCGCTGCATCGCGTGTGATAGTCCGCAATGGCCGGCGCTGCTATCGGCCCACCCGCGGACGATCACGTCGCTGACGTGGTACGCGATCGACTTCCGATCCGCCGGGCTCAGCGTGTCGCCCACCTTGCGCTTGTCTGGGTCAACCGCGTTCTCGAGCCGGATGATCTGATCGTCCGTCCAGGTCGCCGCCATCCGTTCGGCGATGTCGCCGTTCAGCTTGTGCTTCGCCGTGCTCCGGTCGTGGCCGTCTTTCATAATGATATTATCGGCCTTGTCGAGGTCGGCCTGGGTGATCTTTCCTGGGGTGCCCGGGACGACCGGGGGGGCCGTTGGCACCCCGCCCGCCGCCTTCGCCGCCGGCGCTGGGGTCGGGGCCGCCGCGGGCTCCGGCGCTGGCAGTGGGAATTGCGCCCAGCTCCACTTGCCGTCTGGGCTTTTCTGCAGCTTCCACTGTTGGCCCGGGGCGGGCTTCGCCATCGGGGTCGCCGTCCAGACGTCCTCTGGCGATCCCGGGACGATCTGTTGCACCCACATCGTGCCGACCGGGGGGGCCTGGGTCGGGGCCGTGCCCTTTGCCAGCTTCAGCTTGGCACTCTCTGGGTTCTGGGGGTCCATGCTCGCCGCGGTGGACGCCTTGGCGGCGGTGCCTTTCTTGACCGCCATCCACTCCATGCCGCCGCCGGCCTTTGGCACCTGGGCCCACTCCTTGCCTGGTCCCGCCTTGTAGTAGGGCTCGGCCTGCCAGTAGTCGTTGACCGTCCCGCTGCTCACCTTGATCCACATGGTGTTCGGGGGCGGGGCTGGCTTTGGCTCGGTGCTGTCTTTGGGGAACAGGAGGGCCTTGTAATCAGGACCGGACGTGCCCGGCTTCACTTGCCCACCTGCCGGTCCCGCGCCGATCACCGGGCTCGGGGTCGCCGGCTTTGCCGCGGCTGGCTGCGCTGCCGGGGCAGGGCTGGGCTTTGGCGGGCTGGGAGGCTGTGGGGTGGCCGCCTTCGGCTCCGGGGCGATTGTAGGGGCAGCCGCGGGGGCGGGCTTCGCCTTGACCTGCTTCCACTCGAAAACCCCACCCGTTGACTGTAGCTTCCACTCCTTCCCGGCCGCCGGCGGGATCGCCGGGGTGGTCGACCAATAAGGCGTTCCCGAGGCGAACGTCTTTTGGGTCCACTGCAATCCCGCGGGGGGCGGGGTGGTCGGCATCTCGGCCTGCTTCACGACCTGGTGGGGCAGCTTGGTCGGGGCCTTGGCCGGCTTCGGGGCCTTCGCCGCGAGGGCCTTCTCGGCCTTCAGCGCGTCCGCGCCCGTCTTGCCCTGGTCGGCAAACGTCGCCGGCCCGGTCGCCGCTGGGGCCTTCACCGCCTTCAGCTTCCAGGCGTAGTCGTATCCGCCGCCGCCCGGCTTCTTGACCGGGTTCGCGTACCATGCCTGGCCTTCGGGGGCGGGGATCGCCGGCTTGAGGTAGAAGGTCTTGATCCCTTTCTTGACCTGCTCGACCCAGGCCATGCCGGGCGGTGGCAACGAGGGCGGAACGCTTGGGTGCTCGTACTTCTCCATCTTGATCCCCTGGAGGTCCTTGGCCTCGAGGGGCTTCGGCGTCGGGGTGGGCTTTGGTGCTGGCTTCACCGGCTCCGGCGTTGGGGGGCCCGGCTCCGGGTGGGGGGCCTGCTCCGCGTGGGCCGGCGGCTTCGGGGCCTCGGCCGGCTTCGGCGGGGGCTCCGGCTTCGGCGGGGGCTCCGGCTTCTTGGTGCTCTCTTCGCTCACCACAGGGACGATCCGGCAGCGGCACTGGATGCTCTCGCCGGCCGGCAGGGCGGGGTCATGGGGGCCGAACGCCTTGGTCCCGTCCGGGCCTACCTCAAAGTCCTGGTCCCATGGGATGGTGATCCCGTTCATCTTGCGGTGGCTGTCACGGGTCCGGGCGTCCTTCGTGGAGATCCAGCGCTTCTGCAGGCCCGGGCTGACCGTGGCTAGCTGGGCCAGGCGGGCCTGGGAGGTCAGGCTGCTCATCCGGTTCGTTTCGGTCCGGGTGATCACCTCGGCCCGCCAGGCCATCCCGGTGACCGAGATCCCGGTCAGGCGTCCGGCCTCGAGGGCGTTGGCGGTCCCCAGGACCTTGGTGATCCCCAGGGCGGTGTCATACGGGCTGCGGTTCCCCAGCACGCCCAGGCGCAGCTCCCGGGTGATCGCGCTCCGGGTGTCGTGCGCGATCTTGACGACCAGGTCGGCGGTGAATCCCTGGGCGACGTCCACCAGGTGGGGGTCCAGGCTGACCTGGCTCAGGTTGATCCCGGTCCCGCCCTGGGCCTTGAAGGCCGAGTCGACGGCGGTGGTGGTCGCCGCCGCGACGTCGGTTTCCGCTTTCTTGAGGATCTTGGCGTATTGCCGGGCGAAGTCGGAGATCGTCCGGTCCAGCTCGGTCAGATACTCCTGCAGGAAGGTGGCGTTGAAGCGGTCCTTGGGCGTGGCCGCCAGGCGGGCGGCGACGTCCTTCCGCACCTCCTCAAGCGCCTTCCAGGCGTTCACGACGGCCGCGTCTTCCAGCTTACCGCTCTGGGCGACCAGCTTGTCGAGGGCGGCCTCGTATTCTGGCAGCTTCCCTTCCCGCAGGAGCATCGGTCCGGTCCCCTATGCGAAGGTCACGTCGAGGGCCCCAACGTCAAAGTACGGGGCGGGGTCGCCGTTGTTCACGTTCTTCTGGGCGGTCAGCGTCCCGTAGACGCTCATGTTCGTGTCGTGCTTGATCGCCCAATGCGTGACCGTGCCCCAGCTCGCGTTCGGGACGGGGAACGTGATCGCCGCGGCGTTGTCGGTCAGCCCGTCGGTGCCACTGGCGGCCGTCCAGTTCGCATCGTGGGGGCTCC
>Ga0315288_10004754_pt1 | contig 17288 bp, 12 predicted proteins | sample YL17G11_20_MG_FD_203454 | JGI IMG/M metagenome (GOLD analysis project Ga0315288, IMG submission 203454) | Sediment microbial communities from Yellowstone Lake, YNP, Wyoming, USA - YL17G11_20 | ecosystem: Environmental > Aquatic > Freshwater > Lake > Sediment | place: USA: Wyoming | collected... | reverse complement strand
TCACCTGCCGCAAATCCTTGTAATCATCCGTGTCGTCGTCCCCCAGCCGATACTCCATGTCGCCATGCACGTCCGGGGCTTTGGATGGCTCGATGCCCTTGAAGGAGGAGCGGCTCTTGTAGTCTTCCGTGGCATGGTGCGGCTGGGTGCTGTCCTGCAGATAGTGGGCGAGGCAGCCGGCCCACATGGTTGCATGATCGTCTCGGGGATACTGTCCGGGCGCATCGTCGAGCCGCCCGGCGCGGAGCGAACTGACCATCTGCCGATAGGCCTGTTCGACCCTGAAGGGCAGCATGCCCGCGGTCTTGTACCGCTCGTCCGTCAAGTCGTGTGGAATCTGAGTGAGCTTCGGGCGGTGCGAGAGATCGTCGGCGTACGTCTGCTGGGACGGATCGGGCATGAACAGCTCAAGATCGATGTAGTGGAGCTTGGCCTCGCTGACGCCGAAAGGTTCCACCTTACGGCCGTACTTGTCAGCCATGGCCGTCATGTCCGGCACGATTGCCCAGAACGGCAGGGCGTCTGCGCCGCGAGCGAAAGGCCCGACGCGTTTGTGGAGGAAGTATGCTTTTTCGGCGTCGGCATTCATGAGGGGTGCGGACGCGCGCATCAGCCAGTCGCGCATGGCAGGGGGTGTGGTCGGGTGGGCAACCAGTCGCTCGGCCGCGATGCGCGTGAGCTGAATGTGCTCCTTGTTGCTCCAGGCTTCCGCGGTGGAAAGCCCCATTCCCGCGATCAGCATCGCACAGAGGACCCATCGCATAGCAACCTCCTCGAGTGATGCGAGGATAGAGTCGAGTGGCGCGAAATGGAAGGCTGGCCGCGAGAGATTGCGGAACGTCAAGCTGAAGGACGTGAGGGGAGGGGCGGGTGGGCAGCGTGCGGTTGGGGCGATGGTTCAGTCCGATCGCTCGTCCGGCCGCCGCGGATTGCCGTAGGCAATGGCCTGTATTCGCGCGCCGGACCCGGCGGTGACCCCCTTGACGAGCACGAAGATGATCTCCGGCGTCGGGTTGGGGTGGTCGGAGGGCGCGGGTTGGGCGGACCAGAGGACGATGAGTGCAACGAGGTCTCCGTCTCGAGCGGGCAGGGTCTCTGTGAGCCACCGGGAGGCGGCGGCGTTGGCGCGCGCCATCTGGGCATCATCCTGGGGGGTCATGTAGCGTTTGATTTCGTCGGGCACATCGGCCTCTTGGAGGGCGGCGGCGATGTCGGCAGCGGCGTCAGGCGGCGCGTGGACATAGGCCCGAGCGGCCACCACGGTCGCCGTCCGGGTTCGCGACAACAGACGAAGGGGGTCGGAATTACTGCCGTCAAGGCTGTGGATACGGGCGTCGTCGGCAAGGGAATCGGCGAGGGCCGCGGGATCACCCTGGGTCAGCGTCTGCGCGAGTTGCTCGACGGCCCTGGCCCAGAGCGCGAGCGCCGGTTGGGTGGTCGGGGCCGAGGCCAAGCCCGTTGTCAGCAAGAGGATGACACTGCAGAGACCGATACGCGGCATAGCGGCACCTCCCATGGCCTCATCGGCCAGTATGGGTGGGCGTTGCAGGAGATAATAGAAGTGCCGCAAGAGGAAGGTCAGCGTGCCGGTATTTACCGGACGCAGCGGCGGTGGGCCGGTCCGCGGGGCAGACTCAGCGAACCTTCATCGCCTCCACGCCGCCCATGATCTCGGACAGCTCCGTGGTGATCTGGCTCTGGCGTGCGCGGTTGTATCTCATGGTCAGGGACTTGATCATCTTGTCGGCGTTGTCGGTGGCGCTCTTCATGGCGACCATGCGGGCGACGCTCTCGCTGGTGACCGCATCGAGAAAGCACTGGAAGAGGGCGGTCTTAACGGCCAGGGGGAGGAGGTAGTCCAGCAGCTCTCGCGGGCCTGGGGAGAAGTCATAGGTCACCTCGCCGGCGATGGCCGCCTCGACGCGGACGTTTTCGCCGCTATGGTCGGCGTTCATCGTGCCGGCGCGGGCCTGCGACTCCCTCTCGGCGACGTTTCTCGCCAGGTGCTCGGCGACCTCGTGTATGCCTGCGAGCGGCAGGAGGGTGAGGACAGCGGGCTTCTGCGTGCTGGTGCTGATGAAATCCATGTAGGCCACGTGAACGGCGTCGATCTGTTTGTTCACGAACTGGTCGAGGAAGCAGCTGGCGACTTTCTCCACGTCGGCATAAGACGGATCATCGGCAAAGCGGTCGTATCGTTGCGTGATGTGGCGCTTCTTGAAGTTGAAATGGCTGATGCCTTTCTTACCGGAGACGCACAGGTCGACCTGCTTGCCGGCGGCTTCCTGCTCGCGGATGAAGCGGGCGGCGGTTCGCAGGATGCTGCCGTTGTAGGCGCCGGCCAGCCCGCGGTTGCTGGTGATGACGATCAGTGCCAGGCGGTTGGTGCGGTCTTCCTCGGTGACGCGCCGCAGAAGCGGGTGCGGGATGTCGCCGACGCTGGCGGCCAGCTCCTGCACGAGCTGCCGCACCTTGAGCGTATAGGGCTTGGTCCCCACGTCGCGTTTCATGGACCGTTGGAACTTCACAGTGGCAATCATCTGCATGGTCTTGGTGATCTTGCGGATGTTGCGGACCGCCTTGCGACGCTTGAGGATTGCACGAGCTTTGGCCATAGTCACCGCACCCGGGAATCTCGGGGAAGCCGAGAATTCTGGGCGATTTTACAGCGAGGCCTCTTGTTTGCAAGGCCGGGTGTTTTGCGGCGGCGGGCGCGGGATTCGGCGGTTGCGCGAAGCCCTTGGCCAGATCCTCCTGCGGCTCCAGCCGGGAACAACCACCCAGTATCGCGCACATGACCATCATGAGGACGGTGCGTTTCACGGATTTGCCGCTGTTCATGCTCTCTTCATGTTGCTTGCTCACTATCCCGGCCCCGCGGACGGCGCATCGAGCGGCCTTCATCGTCAGTCTGCGTCATGCCGCATGGAATGGCGGCTCAAGGCCGCCGCTCTGCCACGCCGACAATCTGGACGTGGCAGTTGGCTGCCCAGGCCTACCGCACTTTCACGGTAAGTGCTCCGGCTCCCGGGTTCTCAAGCGGGCCGGGCGTTGGATTCGCCTCGCTCCGTTGTTTGCCCAGGTAATCGCTGTTCACCCGAATCGGCGTGGCATCGGGTCGTTGGTAGGGCAGATTCGGGATGGACGCCTTGCCCAGAAGCTCGGTGGTGACCAGTTGGCGCGTTCGCTGGGCAACCCAGCCGTTGTCGAACTTGATTTCAAGGTACCAGCCGTCGGCCTTTTCCACCATTTTGATCGCCGGCTCAATATCCGCTTTGACCAGGGGGTCCTTTTCATACTTCGACGGCTTGGCGCCCTTGAGGAACAGGTTGCCGTCCATCCAGGCGGGTAGTTTCGCGGTATCGTATCCGGCCAGTCCATCGGGTCCGACGATGATGTTGTTATAGAAGCGATCATCGCCTCCGACGATGTTGCGCAGCCCCGCGACCTCCGTGGAGTGCGCCGGGTGGAACGGGGTGGAGCGACTCAACTCGGGACGAAGCACGATGCGCCCCGCCACCAAGTTATGGGCGTAAGCGCCGCCCTCGGACATGTTCAGCAGACTGGTCCTCGACAGGAGAAAATTGTTGTCCAGCAGGAACGGCCCGTGGTCCACCTCGACAAACACGTCCTGCCAGGCATTGTCGTGGAGAAGGTTGGCCGACACGCGCGTCCCCTGCGCCATCCAGTCCAGCCACAGTCCCTGGCAGGTTCGATAGATGTGGTTGCGGCTGATTTCGACATCGATCGCGGCATGGAACTTGATGCCCGCCATCTCCGCCCCCCCAAATAGCTGGCGGACGTGGATGTCATGAATGGTGTTGCCGGTGACAACGCTGAAGATGGGTCCGAGGCTGCCGACGATGCCCGCCTGTTCACAGTGCGAAACGGTGTTGTTGCGGACGATGTGGTGGCCGATGGTCTCTTTGTTCCAGCCATTCTTCAGGGCGCGCTCGATAGTCTTGACGTAACCCTCGGCGGAGTTGGCGGAAGTGTTGTCATACTCGTCGCCGTGCTTGCCCAGCGCGATGCCCGAACAGACCGAGTGGCTGACCACGTTGTTCTCGATGATCCAGCCTTTGCTCCAGTGGGTGCCAATCAGGCCGATCTGCTCGGCGGTGGGCGGCGCCCAGGGAGTCGCCGCGTGGCGCATCGTGAAGCCTCGCACGGTGATGTAGTTCCTGCCCGGCTTGTCCGGATAGAAGACCGTGCGACGCACATTGATCTCCACCAGTTGCTCATTGGGGTTCACCCCCTTGAATTGCGACCAGATGGTCGTGTTCTGGTCGTCCACCTGGCCGAACCAGAGAGGTACTGTCCCCGCGGGTTTCAGAACCTCTTCCAGCTTGGCCGCTTCGACAAGCCACTCGCCATTGAGATACACGGCTCCGGTGTGATGCTCGCGGCCCTTGGGATCGAACCAGTCGCCGTGGATGCGGTCGCTGTATGGGTTGAAGCCGCCGAAAAACGAATTGGGCAGCGTCACCTTCCAGACACCGTCCTGAACCATCACCCAGTTCTTGACGACCTCCGACCCCTTGATCTCGACCTTTTTGCCCGGCGCCACCTGATAGACGATGCGCTTGGCGTCGGATTCCCCTCCGCGCGGCGGGTTGATGCGTTCGCGGTAAACGCCCTCATGCACAGTGATCACGTCGCCCGGCTGCACGAGTTCCGCACCCCGCTGAATCGTGCGCAGCGGCGCACCCTGCGTGCCGGGGCTGGAGTCGTTGCCGCTGGCGGCGACGTGAAACTCGGTGGCACACGCAGCGACGGTGAGCATCAGGATGCCTGCAACCGCCATCAGTGCTGTTTTCATACGGTCCTCCTCATTTCCCAATGGTTGGTTTCAATGCCTGTTCGGGCGGACACTCCGCAAACCCGATTAAGGCCGCCGCTCTGCCACGCCGACAATCTGGATCTAGCCGTTGGACGACCTGCCGTTCCTTCGTCCGGTGACCTCGATTATAACAGTGTGCTCGCCGTCTGGAAGAACGCTGGCCAGTACGCTTTGATGGTTCCATTCCACCGCCGGTGCGTAGGTATCCAGTTCGGCGGTCGGCGCCGGAGCACCATCGATCAGCACCCCGGCGATCCGGCAGTCCGGGCCGACCTTGTGCGTCAGGGAGATTGACAACCTCGCCCCGCCTGTGCTAGCTATTTGACATTCCCATCGACTTCCCCTATGCTATGTCTCTCCCGTGGGTTCACAGCCATTGGATTTGCCAGGTTACCGATGGCTTAACAGGACGCATTCAGCGTTCGGCACATCCCGCCCTGAGCTGATTTCGAGAAAGAGTTGTTCAGTCCATGACATTCGCAGATCTCCGGCTCGCCGAGCCACTACTTCGTGCCGTTACCACCGAAGGTTACACCGTCCCCACTCCCATCCAACTACAGGCCATCCCCCATGTCCTGGCCGCCCGCGATCTCCTCGGGTGCGCCCAAACCGGCACCGGCAAAACCGCCGCCTTCGCACTCCCCATCCTTCACCGACTCGGCCAATCCCCCCCGCCCGCCAACCGTAAAATCCGCGCCCTGATTCTCGCACCCACCCGCGAGCTCGCCGCCCAGATCGCCGACAGCTTCTACCACTACGGCCGACACACGGGCCTTCGACACACCGTCATCTTCGGCGGCGTCAGCGACCGCCCCCAGATCAAAGCCCTCCGCAACGGCGTCGATATCCTCGTCGCCACCCCCGGCCGACTCCTCGACCTCATGCAACAAGGCTTCGTCCACCTCAAGGGCGTCGAAATCCTCGTCCTCGACGAGGCCGACCGTATGCTCGACATGGGCTTCATCGTGCCCATCCGGCGCATCGTCTCCCACATCCCCGCCGAACGCCAAACCCTCATGTTCTCCGCCACGATGCCCCGCGAAATCCGCCACCTCGCCGACGCACTCCTCACCAACCCCGCCGAGATCCAGGTTGCCCCCGCCTCCGCACCCGCCGACAATGTCGATCATTTCGTCTACCACGTCGCCAAATGCGACAAGTCCGCCCTCCTCCGCCGCCTCCTCCAGACCTCCTCTATGCCCCGCACTCTCGTCTTCACACGCACCAAGCACGGCGCCGACCACGTCGTCAAAAGCCTGCGAGCCTCAGGCCTTTACGCCGAAGCCATCCATGGCGGCAAAAAGCAAAACACCCGCCAACGTGTCTTGCAAAGCTTCAAATCCGACAACCCCCCCATCCTCGTCGCCACCGACGTCGCCTCCCGCGGCCTCGACATCGACGACATCTCTCACATCGTCAACTACGACATCCCCAACGAGCCTGAAACCTACGTCCACCGCATCGGCCGAACCGCCCGCGCCGGCGCCTCCGGCATCGCTTTTTCCTTCTGCGACCCTGTCGAACGCGCCGACCTCAAGGCCATCGAACGCCTCATCCGCCAACCCATCCCCGCCCGCACCGATCCCTCCGCCCGCCCTTCCCCCCAAACCTCCGAAAAATCCGCCACCCTGCCCCGCTCCGCCGTCCAATTCCACCCCCGCGGAAACAACGGCCACGCCCCACAGCACGCGCCACAGCACGCGCCACGGCACACCCCACAGCACGCCGCGAAACACGCCCCGGCCCGCCACCCCGTTCGCCAAGCCGCCGCCTCCACCACATCCCCCACCCATCTCGGCCAACACCGCTCCCCCTGGTCAAAACAACACCACCGCGCCTCCGCCAAGGGCAAACACCGTAGATTCTGATCCAATTCCCCTCGGCTTCATCTCACTTTGCCACCCGCTCGTCCCCGACCTAGGGGCGGCTTCAGCCGCCGTTTCCCACCCCTGGTTGCACCTCATCCTTGCCCAGTTCGACCGGCAAAACCGTCCCCGTCCGGGTTTCTCGCCACGTCTCGGTTTCTTGCCCTTGCTTGCGCTCCATGACGGGGGTATACTCCGTTCGTCCAGAATCGGGCTCAGTGGGAGTCCAACCGGCTGAAAAGCCGTGAACGGTTACCAGTTTACTTATTTGTGGGAGAACAGCATGATACGGGCGTTCATCGAATCGCTGGAGACCAGGCAGTTTCTATCAGTATCCTTGCCGCACGTGAGCGCGCCGCAAGACGCTCCCGAAATGGTGATGGCTGCATCGCCTGTCGCCGCCGCAACCAAGGTCATCCAAGCCGTTGGCAACTACTCATGTACTGCCAAGTTTGACGGCGAGCCAGGCCTGATGATCCTCAAAATCACCTCCCAGAAAAGCATCGCCGTCAGCGGCTCTCTGTACTCAATGGACTGGGGTGGCTTCAACATCGCCATCACCGGAACCATCGACGCCCAAGGAACACTGACGCTCAAAGGAAGCAACAAAACGTTCAAGCTGAAGAGATTCACGGTACAGGTGGCCTCCAACGCCGCCTCCCTCACCGGCTCCTGCTCCATTGTGCAAATGGGAATCTCAGCCACTGCAAAAGTGAAGCTCGGCAAACTGAGCAAGGCCCCCCCGCGCGCCACCCCGGCCAAAGCCCCTTCCCTCCTCGGTTCCTACAACGGCACGGCGTACAGCAACACTGGTGATCACCCGAACTCCGTTTCATTGGCCTTCACCAAACAAGATGGCGGCCATATCTGGGGCAAGGACGACCAGGGTGAGGCGATAACGGGCGTCGTCCTGAAAGATGGGAGATTCCGCCTCATCACCCGAGAGAGCGATGGCTATACCATCATCACCGGGAAACTGCAGAAAAAAGGCGTCCTGACCGGCGACTGGGCTTGGTTCGGCCAGGACGGCCCGGATAGTGGCACATTCAAGCTGCGGCGCGCTTGACCTCATGCCCGGACAGCCCCGTAGGATCCGCAGGGCGGGCGCGCATACAACACGATCTCGCTGATCGCCTCCCCGCCCGCCCTGTGGACCATCCTTTGCTGCCACCCCGCGAGCCCAGTCTCGTAGGGCGCGCTTCAACGCGCGTCGGAGCTGTAACCCCGCCCCTACCTTCGCCACCACACTGAACAACCTGGGCGCCGTGCTGGAGGACCTCCCCGATCTCGACAGCGCCCTCAACGTCTCTCGACAAGCCGCCCACGAAGCCGAACACTGCGGCGCCGACTCCAGGCACCTCTGGCTCGTCGAAGGCCTCGCCTTCGCCGCCCTCACCCTTCGACTTCCGCCCGATCATTCCGAGCATTCCTCCATGCCCAAGAAAACACAACTATCCGATATTCAGAGTGCATAAGGCACGGGCACTCGCTCTCCAATTCGGGCTGAGCCAGCACAGTTTCCGGGTGGGATGGCGGGGGCGGACCTGCGGTCGCGCCGCTACGCGGGGCGTGCCCGGCTTCCGGCGGCTAATAGACCGGCAGGAACTTCACGCATACGGGCGCGTTGACGTCGACGACACAGCCTGTGGGTTTGAGCTGGCCGGTATTCTGGTCGATGCTGAAGACCACGACGTTGTTGGACGACTGATTGGCCGCCAGGAGGTACTGCCCGGTGGGATCCATCTGGAAATTCCGAGGGTTCTTACCCTGCGTCAACTGAAATCCGATGAGCGTGAGGCTTCCTGTTGTCTGGTCAACGGCGAAGATGGCGATGCTGTCGTGCCCGCGATTGGACCCATACACGAATTTGCCGGAGGGATGTACGAGGACCTGGGCGGTCGTATTGTCGCCCTTGAAGTCGGCGGGCAATGTGGGGATGGTCTGGATCTCGCTCAGGGCGCCGCGAGGCGCGTCGTAAGCGAAGGCGGTCACGGTTCCCCCCATTTCGTTGATGACGTATACGAGGCGTCCGTTCGGATGGAACGCCAGATGTCTGGGCCCGGCGCCGGGCGCGACCGATGCGAAGGCCGGCTCATTTGGCGTGAGCGTTCCCTTGACGTCGTCGAATCGATAGACCATCACTTTGTCGAGGCCGAGGTCCGCCACGAGCGCAAAGCGGCCAGCCGGATCGAGGTTGATGGAATGCGCATGGGGTCCCTCCTGGCGTTTGGGGTTAGGGCCGGAACCTTTGTGCTGGACCACGCACATCGGTTCGGCGAGGCGTCCATCGGCGTTGATGGGGAGCACGGCTGCGCTGCCGCCCCCGTAATTGGCGACGAGCACATTTTTGCCCTCGGCGTCAACGGTCAGATGACAGGGTCCGCGGCCGACCGAAGGCTGCTGGTTGAGGAGGGTGAGCTTTCCGGTGCTGGTGGAGACGGCAAACGCGCTGACGGCGCCCGCGGGCTTGCCTTGGAACTGGCCCATTTCGGCGACCGCATACAAGAAGCGTCGGTTCGGGTGAATGGCGAGGAAGGTCGGGTTGGTCACCTGAGCGACAAGCTGGCCGTCGCTCAGCGTTCCGGTGGCGAGGTCCATGCGATATCGGTAGATCCCTTTGCTGTTGGGGCCGGTGTAGGTGCCGATGTAGACCATGAGGCCGGTCATCCGGGTGGTCTGCTGCGGCGCCGCGGCGGGTTCTGCGGCCGCACATCCGAACGCCAGACCGAGAGAGAAGGCTGCGAGAGTCAACGGCAGAAGATGCTGGTATGCGTTCATGTTCTGAACCTCACGTCCCCCATACACCCGGCGCGTGATCCTAACGCGCCGTCCGCTTGTCTGCGACGTTTGGTATCCAGGTGGCCTGGGAAGCGGGGACGAAGAGAGGCGGGCGCAGATTGTGGCGGGATGCTGCCCGCGGTAAGGTGAGGGCATCATGAAAATGGCTTTCATCTGCATCATTGCTGTTGTGCTTGTGGCGCGCGCGGTCGCGGTGGCGCAGGGATACCGCTTCGACGGCACGATCTCGCGCGAGGTGCTGGAGAGTTATCTGTCGCGGGCGATCACGGTCGAGGGGTTGCTGACGGAGAAGGGCAATCTCGACGAGAACATCCGCATGCTCAAGAACATCGGCGCGAAATTCGCGGGGCGGAGCCTGTGTCTCTGGGGCGGCGAGGCCAATTTCTCTGGCAACCTGGAGAAGGCGAGGAGGAATGTGCCGAAGGTCCACAAGGCCGACCCGGACATTATCCTGCAGGCGTGCATTTTCGAGATCGTAACTCGACAGGTCGAGCAGGTTCGCGTTCCGGACTGGGCATTCACGGCGTTGGGCCAGGCAGTGGAACAGAGGAGCTTTCGCTATGAGGGCATGACGTACCCGGATGGCCGGTTTCGTGACCACTGGGGGCGCGGCGCTTCGGTGCCTGACGTGAGCCGGCCGGAGACGAAGCTGTGGTTCTACTACCTGGCGGCGTCGTACATCGATGTCGGCATTGAGGCGATCCACTTCGGCCAGGTGGAGTTGATGAACAGGAACGATCCTGATCTGCGTCACTGGAGCGAGGTGCTGGGGCTGGCGAGGGCCTACGCTGCGAGGCGAGGCCGCAGGCACTTGCTGCTGTGTGATGCGCATGTGCCAAGCGGCGGGCTGTTGAGGGAGGGCCGGTTGCTGCTGGATTTCCATTCATTTCCGCTACGGATCATGGAGGCGCCGGATCGTCCGCAGGAGGGTGTGCTGAAGGTGGGTTTTTCGGACAGCATCTATGGTCGGAGCAAAGGCGGGCTGGCGGCAAGCGGGTGGACATGCGAGCATTTGCCGTATCTGGCGGAGATCGACAACTGGGGCGTCAGCGCGCGGCCGGGGCAGGCGAGGGTGGGCGGCGTGTGGGTGTGGGGTTATGACGAGATCGGCTGGTTTGCGCACCAGAGCGAGCAGTACCGCAACGACTGGCTGCGTTACGCGTGGAACTGGGTGCGTCAGAATGACTCCAACGGTTTCCTGCAAATGCCGGGCAGCCGCACGCTTGCCGCTCGCGTGGGAGACAAGCGATGGTACTTCGCCAACACGCGAAGCGAAGCCGTTCCCGATGGCTTTGGGCAGGAGGAGACGATTCGAGCCATCTGGGCAGCCGATGAGAAGGGCAAGCCAGGCGGGGGAGCTGGGCAATAGACGGCCATCGCGGGAGCGTGGGATCATCCGCTGCTGCGTAGATCGCCCAGGAAGCGGATCAGTTCGGGCGGCTGTATGGGGCGGCCGTTCTTGTGCTTGCCGGTTTCGTAGAGGAATGGTCCACTGTACCCTGCGCGCATCAGGCTCTTGGCAAGGGCCTGCCAGCGGATGATGCCTTCGCCGGGCATCCAATGCCGTTCGTCCTTGGCGTCGTAGTCGGCAACATGAAGGGTCACGATGCGAGAGCCGACGTTGCGTACGAAGTCCTCGTGAGTCTCCTTCAGCAGGTGGGTGGTATCGAAGCACACGCCCAGTTCGTCGAGATCTCTGATCAGCCAGAGCACCTCGGCGGAGGTGTTGCCGAGACAGGTGCGAGGCAGATCCTCCACCGCGAGTTGCACATGGATAGCGGCGAACTCAGGGGCGAGCTGCGTCAACGCTTCGCGGGCGGCTCTGAGCCGGGCCGGGCGCTCGTCGTCGCGAATCGGCTCGGCGCTGGCGTGAATCACGGCCTTTCGGGGCTGGAGCAAGCGGCAGAGCTCGATGGCCTGGCGGACATTGCTCATCGCGTTTGCGCGAGCCTGCGGATCGGTGGCCGAGATGTCCCATGTCTTTCCGAAAGGGACGTGAACGGACCAGATCGTGATGTGGGCCTTCTGGGCGTTGGCGAGGATCTGGCTGCACGTGTCGGGCCGTGCGATGGGGGGCAGCTTCATCAGGTCGTCGAGCGCGACTTCGATGCAGTCAAAGCCCGCGTGACGCAGTTCTGTCAGTGAGTCGCAGGAGAGATCTCGCCACGAGATGCCTGCGTTCCAGAGGGGCCGGCTGGGTGCGCATCCGCTGAGTACTGCGAGCAGCCAGCACGCGAAGCAGACGACGAAAGCGGCGACTCTCCGTTTCATGTCAGATCCTCATTTCGGGAACGCAGGGCGTTCGCTCACTTCATCGGATGCCGGCGGAAGAAGTCCCAGATCAGGTCATTGGCGGTGAATGCGACGTCATCCGTTGCGTCAGCGGATGGGCGAGGAGGCTTGGCCCAGGCGTTGAAGGTGAGGAAGGCATCCCCGATGCCGGTTCCGTTGGGGTAGACGGCCACAAAGCCCGCGTCATCAACCTTATCGTTCATTCCGCAGAACCGGATCATGGCCCGGGCGTTCATGCCGGCGCCATGAAAGACGAGGACCACAGGCGCGGGTCGGCCGGGATCGTGCTTTGGCGGGATGTGGATGAGATATGAACGATCTCTGCCGTCGGCCTGCATGCGGCGCATGTGGTCGCCCGGCGTAAGGGCAGCGGGCAAGGTGGCACTCGCGCGGGGGCAGGTCGACGGTTCGTGGGCGGGGGCCAGCGCGGTGCCTATCAGGACGAGAAGTGCGAGCAAGTCAGAAGGCCTGGGAATCATCTTGCCATCGCCTCGGTGTGAGCATAGTGGAATCTTCGTCGTCGCGGTCTTTCATGGGCGGTCCGTTTTGAGGGGGCCGATGTATTGTGTGGCGAGCACGACGTCATCGAACCAGGCGCGGTTGGTGGGGGGCGGGTTGGCCACCTTGTTCTGGCGGGGGGCGTTTTCGGTGACGTAGTAGAGGAGCCAGAAGAAGTTGATCTTGAGGTCGGTGGTCTTGCGCCAGCGGAAGCCCTCGAAGGGTTCGTCGCCTTCGCCCACAAGGTTGAAGCCCATGCCGGTCCAGCGGGTGCGTTTTGCACCCTTGACGAAATGCGATTCGAGTTTGCCGTCGAGCCAGAGGGCGAGTTCGCCATCGGCGTTGTCGGGGGCGGAGTTGAGCTGGAGCATGACCTCCACGCATTGCCAGCGGTTGCGTGGGATGACGGCGGGGCGAGGGCCTTGCAGGCCGTTGCCCCAGTATCTGCCGTCGGCGCTGATTTTCATTTCATGCCAGTAGTTGTAGAAGGTCCAAGCTCCCGGCGCGGGGTAGCGGCCGTAGTGGCCGTGGGGTTCAATGCCAACGGTGATGCGTTCGTCGCCGCGAGGGCGGTCGCCGGCGCCGCCCTGGGCCCAGGGGGTGGAGGGGTTATAGCCGCCGAGATGAACGAAGTGGTGGATGTAGCCGGCGTCCTGGGGGAACTTCACGTAGAAACGGGCGAAGACCTTATCCACGGCGCGCGGGAGGCGAGTGTAAAGGTGGCCGCCGGTGTTCTGGGCGAGGGTAGCGGTCATCTGGATGGAGCGTTGGCCGTGGCTGCCGGGCGGCACGTCGTCGCTGAAGGCGAGGACGTTGCCGTCCTTGTTGCTGACGTCGCTCCATCGCTGCTTGAGATCGCCAAGGGCGCCAGTTTCGAAGTCTTCGGCGAGGAGCACAGCGGGATCGCGCGCGAGGCCCACATCGCGCGGGTATTTCGCCGAGAGGCCGGGGCCCTGGGGCAGTTTGACTTGGTCATCGCCGCGGCACGGAGGTGTTTGCGGCAGGCCGAGAAGGATGCAGGTCAAGAGGGCCGTCGCGGGCAGTGGGGTGATGAGGCCTGTTCTCATGGGGATCCTTTCGCCTTCGGCTCGGGCTTGTTCATGGGTCCGATGTACTTTGTGGCCACGACGGCGTCATCGAAGACTCGTGCGTCTGGAGCATAGCTCCAATCTGCCGGAGACGCATGAGAGGGAGCCGCGCATCCAGGCGGTCGGCAGGGCGGCATGCTGAGCGGCGGGCGAGGGAAAGGCGCGACGGGATTTCGCGAGGTGAGTCAGGTTTACACCACGCCGATGGCCGGGAGTTCAAAGCCGTTGCGTCTGGGGTCGCGGAGAAGCTTGTTGGCGTTGTCGGCGTTCTCGCCGATGCATCGCTCAGTCTTAGCGTCGAAGGTAAGCCAGGGGCCGACGACGTACTCTTCCTGGTCGTCGGGGATGCCAACGCCGTCGCGCATGATTTCGTGGAGCTTGAGGAAGTGTTCGGCGGCGGCCTTGTTATCGCCGAATCGCCCGGCCTTGGCGTTGAAGGGTACTTTCTGGCCAAGGCGGTAGGAGTTGTTCATGAGATGCCCCAGGACGCATGACACGTGGGCCTGGTACAGGGTGCCGTTGGCCATCTGGGGCTTGTTCGCGCGGCAGGCGGCGATGAATGCGCCCCAGTTGCCGCCGGGGGTCACCTTGCCGGCAGGCACGTTGAGGGGTTGGCCGTCGTTGCTGTCCTTGGGGTAGTACTTGCCGCCGGTGATCTTTCCGCCGTCCTCGAAGTAGTACTCGTTCATCACCTGGTTCTTGTAGCCCTGGTAATTGACGTTTCGGACGTTGAAGAAGACGTGCTGGCCGTTGGCATACTGGGCGATGCCGAACATGGTGTTGGGGGTTTCGCCCTGATCCTTCCATTTAAAGCGGCCGCCGAGGGCCATGACGCGAACAGGGTGGACGACATCTTCGTTGAGCGCCCACTGGGCGATGTCGAGCTGATGGGTGCCCTGGTTATTCATGTCGCCGTTGCCGGTGACCCAGAACCAGTGCCAGTTGTAGTGGACGAAGTTGACGTGGAACTTGTCGATGACGGCCGGGCCGCGCCAGAGGTCCCAGTTGAGATTCGGGGGCGGCTCGGTTTCGGGCTTGAAGCCGATGGTGTTTCGCGGCTTGCAGCAGTAGCCATAGGAGACAACCAGCTTGCCGAACATGCCGGCCTTGATGGCTTCGTGGAGGCCGGCGATTTTCTCGTTGCTGCGGCTCTGGGTGCCGTGCTGGACGACCACGCCGTGCTTCTTGGCGATCTCGACGGCGACGCGACCTTCATAGACGTCGTGGCTGGCGGGCTTCTCGACATAGACGTGTTTGCCGGCCTGTGCGGCCCAGATGGTCATCATCGTATGCCAGTGGTTGGGCGTGGCGACTGAGAGGGCATCGAGGTTCTTGTCCTCCAAAGCTCTGCGGACGTCGTCGGCGCCCTTGGGGGTGTACTTGCCGTCGGCTTTCTTCGCGACGCTTGCGGTGGCCTTGGCCAGCGCCTGGGAGTCAACGTCGATGAGCCAGGCGATTTCCACATTAGGCTGACCCATGAAAGAGCTGATGTGGCTACCGCCGCGTCCATTGAGTCCGGCAACAGCCAAGCGGAATCGCTCGTTGGCGCCGACAATCTGGCCGTAGGAGCGGGCGGTATTGAGCAGCAGCGTTGATCCGGCGATGGCCGAGGTGCTTCTGAGAAACGCGCGACGTGTAATCCACGACATGATTCGGTCCTCCGGGTTGTTGGTTTGCCACCTGTACTACACGCGGGCAGGAGGAACGTTTGGAATCCCGTTGCGAGGTTACAGCACCGGGAGGGTGGAGAGCAGCGGCGCATTCACTGGGCTGCAGACCTGTTGCTTTTGTGTATTGGCCGTGACGAGCACGGCATCGACATGCCCGAAGACCGCGTTGGTCGAGTCGGCCACGTGGCGCGCGGTGCCGATGCGCGGATCGCTCAGAAGTCGCTCTGCAGAACATCGATGGCGCGGGAACAGAGTTCGCGGCCGTAGTCGGTCCAGACCCCTTGGCCCCAGTAGCGATAGCAGCTCGTCTGAGCCGTCAGGAGGTGAAAGAGAGCGTTGCGATATCGGGGATCCGATGGGGGCACACCGCGCCCGAGGATCTTTTCGGCAAACAGCGCGCTGGCTGATTCCATCGACCGCAGCAGGTTCTCATAGCCGCGCACCCAGGATTTCCTGTTGGTCCAACTGCCGCCTTCCATGTGGAACCCGCTGTCTGCCGTCTCCAGTTGGCGGATGACCTGAGCCAGAGCTTCGGGGCCGGCGCCGTCGGGGAATCGATCCCAGAGGCGCTTCTGCATGATGGGCTGAATCGGCGGCAGATCGTCCTCGGCAATGCCGATCGACTGGAGGTACTCGAGGTACTCGCTGACATTGGCCGGGGGGGTATCACTGCCGCATGATAACGAGACCACCTCCTGATACTTGGGGGGGAACTCATTCATCATGACTCCGCCGTTTTCCCCGTCGGCGATCTGGGTTACCAGCGGCGGGACCGACTTTCCGGCCAGATTCGAGCGAGACAGGCGCTTCGCCTCATAGTATGGCTGCATCTGGCCGACCAGTTTGGTGTCGCTGCCCTGAGTCTTGATGATGGCGGCAATGCTCAGACTCTGGCCGTGCGAGTTCCTGGCGATGAGGCGATGGGGCAGGTGCGGATGGCCGATGGCGCCGCCGTCCGAAGCCCGCTCCACCGAGTGTTCCTGCACGAGAATCCATCGGTAGCCGCAGTCTTTGAGGGTTTTGACCATTTCGTAACAGACATCGGGATGATTGGGGAGGGCCATCTCGGCGGGGGAGAACCCTCGGACGCGACAGAGGGCGTCCAGGCCGAAGATCGCGGCGAAGTGGTGCTGCCAGGCGCGGACGTGCAGGCGGTAGTCCTGCACGGGCGTCGAGGGCGCGACCGCATGACCCCAAGTCGAGCCCAGCCACTCCACCGAGCGACGGTAGAGGGGGTCGCAGGTGATGGCCTTGAGGTTATCGAAGACATCGTCCAGTCCCATCTGTCGCAGGCCGTGGAGGAGACAGCCGGAGTAGTCGAGCATGATGCGCGGGTTCTTGCCCTCGCGGACCAACTGCGGAATGAACTGGCCCATCCGTTTGTAGCATGAGTGGAACAGGCTCGCGTTGTAGTTGTCCTCCGCGTGGTTCCGGTCCATCATGTGCTTGAGATTGCTGATGATCGCGGCCGTTCGCAGATCATCGCCGCCGGCGGGGACCAGAGGCTGGTGCATGTGCAGCGCCATGGCGAAGGCGCTGTTGATGTGGTCAAAGGCGATACCGCTCTGGTGCAGGTAGAACGGCCCCATGCGGGCCATCGCCTCAGCGATCAGCGTTTCGGATCCACAGAGGTTGGGCAATGCACCGATGTATTCGGGGAGCATGGCAGAGTTCATCGTATTGTCCTTGCCAAACGGGCCGGCGGCGAGCAGGCGTCCGTGAATTCCGTCCAGGATGCTCCCGCGTACGCGTGTTTTCCGGAATTCTCCTGCGTCCGCTCGCAGACGCTCGAGCCAGCGGCGGTCGATCCGGCATATCGCTTGTGTTCTTAGCCGGTCATCGGGCTGGTTTCAATGGTTGCGGCCAGTCAGGGCGAGGGAATGGCGGGGGCGATACGCCGCAGGAGGCACGCGCGGCCAGCTTGACAGCGTATCGCTCGCATCTACGATCCGTGTCCGTTGTCTTGGTCCTGACCACTGGAAATCGTAAGAGGCGTGCTTATGGAAGGCAGACTGGCCTTATTGGCAGTTGTGGCGATGGCGGGCATCGTAGCGTTCGTTGCAACTGAGTCGAAAGTCGCGGCCGCTGAGGATCTAGAGCGGCTGTCGCCCATTGGCGAAGCGAAAGGCATCCACTCCGGCCGCGTCGTGTGGGTGCATGACCCGGAGGCGATCAACTGGAAAGGCCCCGGGGATGGCCACTGGTGGGAAGGGGACCACACCAGGCAGGAGCGCGT
>Ga0315288_10004753_pt1 | contig 17290 bp, 14 predicted proteins | sample YL17G11_20_MG_FD_203454 | JGI IMG/M metagenome (GOLD analysis project Ga0315288, IMG submission 203454) | Sediment microbial communities from Yellowstone Lake, YNP, Wyoming, USA - YL17G11_20 | ecosystem: Environmental > Aquatic > Freshwater > Lake > Sediment | place: USA: Wyoming | collected... | reverse complement strand
TGCGGTCGAGGCTGCTCCGGCTGCTGAGGCTCCGGCTGCGGACAGCTCTGAGGCGGCTCCGGCTGCTGAGGCTGCCGAGGCTCCGGCCGCTGAGGTTGCGGCGCCGAAGCCGGCCCGCAAGGCGGCTCGCGCGGTTCGTGCCTCTGCCTAACGGCTGAAGCACCACAGCAGTAAACACGCTGCCCCTCCGCTAAGCGGAGGGGCAGCGTGCTGTCTGGACTCCCTTGCTTTCGGAGGGGTAATTCTCAGAAACGAACCCCTCGTCGGGTATGCGTCGCCCCCGGTCGGGCTGGGCTGACGGCACCGGCAGCGATCCGGCCACGCTCCCGCTCAACTGTGGGTATTGGCCGAGATCCGAGTCGGCGGCGGCACTCTGCAAAATAGGGTGACCAATTCCAGCCCATTGGGTAGGCGCTCAGCTGTTTCTCAGGTATGGTAGGGCTAACGGAAAGGCGGTGACACGCGTGCGCAGGGTAATTGGTCCTATTCTGACGACGGGCGTGTCACTGGTGACCGCCGGCGTGGTGGTCGCCAACCCGATCGTGGCGCCACGCGCCGACGTCGCGATTCCGGCGGTGCAACTGTCGGCCGGCAACGCCGAGACCATCGGAATGCTCGACCAGGCCTTCCTCGATGCGATCGCGCCCGGCCCGGGAGGATCGAGCAATCCCTTCTCGGTTCTCAAGGATCTGATCTCCGGACTGGCCGCCGACGCCACCTCGCTGGGTAAGGACGCCATCGTGGATGCCTTCGTGGCGGGCGTCGCCGCGGTGTCTCCACCCGAGTTGACCGCGGCGTCGAGTCCCTACCTCTCCTTCGCCGGGGCGCCCGTCCCCGGTTTCCCCGCGATCACCGGTCCGCACGACCTCAGCGCCCTGGTTCCGGCGATCTCCGACGTGGCCGTCACGGTGTCGGATTCCCGCGAGTTCGTCGCCAACGACGTGGTCCCGGTGGCGCGGGAGTTCGTCGCGAGCCTGGCGGCGGATGTCGAGTACGTCAGCACCGGACTGATTGAGGCTGCCTTCGCCGTCGGTGCCCTGGTGGCCCACGAGCCGATCCTCATCGCGAGGACCCTCACCGCGTTGGTCAGTGGCGACTTTGAGGGCGCGCTGGCCAACGCCGTCAAGGCGGTGGTGGCACCGCTCGGCCCGCCGGCCATGGTCTACAACACCTTGCGGACCGTCGTCGTTAAGTACCTGTCGGCGCCCCGGAACCCCGCGGCCCCGGCCTCGGCCCCGGCCCCGGAACCGGGCACGCGACCAGCGCCGCTCCCGACCGCACCCGGCCCAGGGGAATCAGGCCCAGGAGAATCAGGCCCAGGGGAATCGGGCCCAGGAGAATCAGGCCCAGGTGAATCCTCTCCGAGCACCGCTGACGCGTCATCGCGGACCGCCCGCGACAATCGTCGCCAACGCAACCCGGTGCCTGACTCGACTCCGGCCGGGATTGACGCCATCCGCCCCGACACGGGCCTCGCCGGTGCCGCTCGCAAGGCGGCCGGGTCCGTCCGCGACGCGATCAGCGTGGTCGGCGAACGAGCTGCCGGACCGAGTTCGGGTGGCACGGGCGAATCAGCCCCAGCCCTCACCGACCCGCCGGGCACCGATGGCGCCGACGGGCAAGCCGCTTCGGCGGTCTCCGACGAACCCGCCAAGCCCGCTGGGCGTGCCCAGGCCGCTCGCCACCGCGGCTGACCCCCGCCGACGCTTACTTGGTCCGCGCGCAGTCAGACCAGTGGCAGAATCCGCAGCATGCGGATGTCGGCGAAGGCGGAATACGCCGTCCGCGCCATGACCCAACTGGCCACGGTCGAACCCGGCGTGGTGGTCAAGACCGACGACCTCGCCGCCGCCCAGGGCATTCCGGCCCAGTTTCTCGTCGACATCCTCGCCGACCTGCGCGCCGACCGCCTCGTGCGCAGCCATCGTGGCCGCGACGGGGGGTACGAATTGGCCCGTCCAGCCGAGGCGATCAGCATCGCCGACGTGCTGCGCTGTATAGACGGACCGCTGGCGAGCGTTCGGGATATCGGCTTGGGTGACCTGCCCTATGCCGGACCCACCGCGGCGCTCACCGACGTGTGGCGAGCGCTGCGGGCGAGCATGCGGTCGGTCCTGGAAGCCACCACCTTGGCCGATGTCGCCGCCGGCGCGCTGCCCGACCACGTGACGGCGATGGCGGCGAACTACCTCATCCAGGAAGACCACCGCGGACGCCGCAGTGTTTGATGCGACGGGGTTTGACGGGACGGGGGTCGACGCGACGGGGCTTGCGACCCCGTCGGCGCCGACCCGGGTGGAGATCCTCGGCGGAATCGGCCCGAACTGGTTCGCCTCGGTCATGGGCACCGGGATCGTCGCCAACGCCGGCGCCACTCTTCCCATCCATCTTTTGGGCCCCATCCACTTTCCGGGCCTGTACACCTTCACCCGCGTGGTGTGGGTGTTCGCCGCACTGCTGCTGGTCGTGCTGCTGGCCGTGATCGGTGGGCACTGGCTACGGCACCCGACCGCGGCGCGTAGCCACGCCCGCAACCCGCAGATGGCGCACTTCTACGGCGCGGCGCCGATGGCATTGCTGACCGTGGCCTCCGGTGCGGTGTTGGTGGGCGGTGATCTGATCGGCGAACGCGCCGCGGTGGAACTGGCCTGGGCACTGTGGATGGCGGGCACCATCGGCGGGCTTTTCACCGCCGTCAGCATCCCGTATCTGATGTTCACCCAGCACTCCGTGGAACCGGATGCCGCGTTCGGCGGCTGGCTGATGCCGATCGTCCCGCCGATGGTCGCCGCCGCCACCGGCGCGCTGCTGATTCCGCACATGCCGGCCGGAGTCGGCCGGCAGACCATGTTCTACGGCTGCTACGCGATGTTCGGGCTGAGCCTGGTGGCGGCCTTCATCATCATCTCAATGATCTGGAGCCGGTTGGCGCTGTACGGAACCTCCGGCACCGCGCGGGTGCCGACGCTGTGGATCGTGCTCGGTCCGCTGGGCCAATCCATCACGGCCGCAGGGCTTCTCGGCCTCAACGCGGCGTTGGCCGTCGACCCCGATATCGCCGCGGCCATGAACTCGTTCGCGATTTTGTTCGGTGTGCCGGTGTGGGGATTCGCAGTGCTGTGGATCGCGCTGGCGACCGCGCTGACTGTGCGCACACTGCGGCGCGGCATGCCGTTCGCACTGACCTGGTGGAGCCTGACCTTCCCGGTGGGCACCTTCGTGACCGGCACCACCCAGCTGGCCGTGCACACCGGACTGCCCGCGTTCGCCGCCGCCGCGCTGATCGCCTATCTCGGCCTGCTCGGCACCTGGCTGCTGGTGGCGGCCCGCACCGCGCGCGGCAGCCTGCACGGCACCCTGCTGGCACCGCAGAAGCCGGCCGGACCGATCCGGGCGCGGAAGGATCCGGCGCGGTAGCCGGGGCCGGACGATATCTACGGCGTGCCACAATCGCGACGTGCAGATAGGCATGAGCATGCCGGTGATGGAGCCCGACCTCGACGCGAGCGTGTTGCGCCGGTGGGCGCAGACGATCGACGAGGGCCCGTTCTCATCGCTGTGCTGGGGTGAACGCATCGCTTTCGGCAATCCCGAGGCACTGACGCTCCTCGGGGCCCTGGCGGCCTGGACGCACCGGGTACCGCTGATCACCACCGTGGTCGTGCCGCAATTGCATGACCCGGTGCTGCTCGCCAAATCACTGGCCACCGGCGACATGCTCTGCGGCGGCCGGCTCACCGTCGGCGTCGGGGTGGGCGGCCGTCAGGAGGACTATCTGGCCGTCGGCGCGGATCCGTCTACGCAGACCATGCGCGAGATGGCACAGCGGGTCGAGATCATGAAACGCGTCTGGGCGGGGGAGAAGATCACCGAATCCGTGCTGCCGGTCGGACCGGTGCCGGTGCACTCCGGGGGGCCCCGACTGCTGGTCGGCACCATCGGACCCAAGACGCTGCGCAGTGCCGCGCCGTGGGCCGACGGTCTGGCCGGCATCACACTGGATCTCGACGTTGCCAAACAGGACGAACTGTTCGAGGTCGGCCGCACCGCCTGGGCGCAGGCCGGCAAGCCGAAACCCCATTTGGCCACCTCGTTCTGGTTCGCCCTCGGTTCCCCGGTCGATTCGCGCGCCCAGATTCACCGTCACCTGCGGCACTACATGAACTGGATCCCGGGTGAGTTCGTCGACGCGATGGCACCGCACACCGGCTTTGCCGGCACCGAGGACGAACTGGCCGACGTGCTGGGGCAGTTCGCCGCCATCGGCACCAGCGAGATTCACCTGATCCCGACCAGTACCGACCTCGATCAGCTCCGTCGCGTGGCTGATGTGGTCGCAGACTTTGACACAGGAACAACACCATAGGAACAACACCATGACGCAGTCGTATGGCAACTATCAGATCGAGATCTACTTCCAGGGCCTGGCCGGGGTGCTGCCCAGCTTGCCGATGTCCTTCGACGAACTCCAGTCGCGCGCGCAGCAGGCGCTGTCGCCGTCGGTCTGGTCCTATGTTGCCGGGGGTGCCGGCGACGAGCGCACCCAGCGCGCCAACGTCACCGCATTCGAGCAGTGGGGTCTGATTCCGCGGATGCTCGTCGGCGCCACCGAACGCGATATGTCAGTCGAACTCTGGGGGCGACGCTGGCCTGCGATCTTCATGGCGCCCGTCGGCGTGATCGGTCTGTGCACGGCAGACCAGCACGGTGACCTCGCCGCAGCCCGCGCCGCCGCGCGCACCGGCGTGCCACTGTGCGTGTCGACGCTCACCATGGACCCACTGGAAGACGTCGCAGCCGAATTCGGCGACACCCCCGGGTTATTCCAGCTTTACACCCCCACCGATCGCGAACTCGCCGAGAGCCTGGTGCATCGCGCCGAGGCGGCGGGCTACGCGGGAATCGTGGTCACCCTCGACACCTGGATCCCCGGCTGGCGGCCCCGCGATCTGTCGACCGCGAACTTTCCGCAACTGCGCGGTCTGTGTCTGGCGAACTACATCAGCGATCCGGTTTTCCGCGCGAAAGTCGACGCAGACATCGACGCCGACCCGCGGGCGGCCGTCATGCACTGGGTCAGCATCTTCGGAAACTCGTTGACGTGGAACGACATTCCGTGGTTGCGATCGATCACCACGCTGCCGCTGATACTGAAGGGCATCTGCCATCCCGATGATGCTCGGCGTGCCATCGACGCCGGAGCGGACGGAATCTACTGCTCCAACCACGGCGGCCGTCAGGCCAATGGTGGACTGCCGGCCATCGACTGCCTGCCCGACGTGGTGGCGGCGTGCGGCGATGTGCCCGTCCTGTTCGACTCCGGTATCCGCTCCGGGGCCGACGTGATCAAGGCCCTGGCCCTGGGCGCCAAAGCTGTCGGCATCGGCCGGCCGTACGCCTACGGCGCGGCACTGGCCGGAACCGACGGGATCGTGCACGTGCTGCGCTCGATTCTGGCCGAGGCTGACCTGATCATGGCCGTCGACGGCTATCCCACGCTTAAGGATCTGACCCCGGAGGCATTGCGGCGCGTGCAACGGTAAGGCCGTGCGACGATGAAGCGATGTCGCATCCATCGACCGCGGTCAGCCGTCTCGCCGAGTTGCAGAGCACGTCACGGCGTCAACTCGACGACCTGCTGGACAGCACGCCGTTGGCCACCGTGGCCCTGGTGCGCGACGGACATCCGGTCGCGCTACCGATCGGATTCGCCCGCATCGACGACGAAGTCGTCATCCATGGATCGACCGGTTCACCGTGGCTGAGCGCCCTGGCCGGTGGTGCGCCGGCCGCTGTGAGCGTCACGATTCTCGACGGAGTCGTGGTGGCGCGCAGCGGATTCGAATCGTCGTTTCACTACCGCAGCGCGATGCTGTTCGGGACCTTTGAAACGGTCACCGACGACAAGGTCCGCTACCTCGAGACACTGACCGACACCTTCATCCCCGGTCGGGTGGCGGAATTGCGCGCAAGTACCCGCAAGGAACTCGCCGCCACGGTAGTGCTGAGACTGCCCATCGGTCCCGACAACTGGTCGCTCAAGATCAGCGACGGCTGGCCCGAGGACCCCGAGTCCGATATCGCCGCCGGCGGCTGGGCGGGCGTGGTGCCGATCACGACGTCCTACGGAACGCCACTGCGCGCACCGGACTGCGACGAGTCCACTCCGGTGGCCGCGTCGGTGGAGGCGCTGACCGGATCGGTGACCAACCGGCGTCGTTGACCCGGCGCGGTAAAAAGCTGCCTGGCGTTCTGGGCGGGGGCCCGGATGAGGGCCCGGATCACAAGAGTGCCCCCGGCAGGATTCGAACCTGCGGCCTTCTGCTCCGGAGGCAGACGCTCTATCCCCTGAGCTACGGGGGCGCACGCGCTGCGCCGACGGGCAGACGAAGCCTAACGCATAGGATAATTCCCCGTGACCCCCGCCGACCTCGCCGAGTTGCTGCGCAGCACCGCCGCCGCGGTGCTGACCGAGCACGGCCTCGACCCCGCCGCGCTGCCGGCGGCGGTCACTGTCGAGCGGCCGCGCAACCCCGAACATGGTGACTACGCGACCAACCTGGCGCTGCAGGTGGGTAAGAAGGCCGGCGCCAACCCACGCGAATTCGCCGGTTGGCTGGCCACCGCACTCACCGACGCCGACGGCATCGCCGCCGCCGAGGTCGCCGGGCCCGGATTCGTCAACCTGCGTATCGAGACCGCGGCCCAGGGCGTCATCATCGCCGACATCGCCGCCGCCGGTGCCGAGTACGGCCACTCGGGACTGCTCGCCGGGCGCAGCATCAACCTTGAGTTCGTCTCGGCCAACCCGACCGGTCCGATTCACATCGGCGGCACCCGGTGGGCCGCAGTCGGTGACGCGCTGGGACGACTGCTGGCCACCCAGGGCGCCCGGGTGGTGCGGGAGTACTACTTCAACGATCACGGCACCCAGATCGACCGGTTCGTGTCATCCCTCATCGCCGCCGCCAAGTCGGAGCCGACACCCGAGGACGGCTACGCCGGCGCCTACATCAACGACATCGCCGCGCAGGTGCTCGCCCAGGCACCCGAAGTGATGAGCCTTCCGGAGGCGCAGCAGCGCGAGACGTTCCGCGCGATCGGCGTGGACCTGATGTTCAGCCACATCAAGTCATCGCTGCACGCGTTCGGCACCGACTTCGACGTCTACACCCACGAAGACTCGATGCACACCAGCGGCCGGGTGGACCAGGCCATCGCCAAGCTGCGCGAGAACGGTGCGATCTACGAGAAGGATGGCGCGACCTGGTTGCGCACCACAGAATTCGGCGACGATAAGGATCGCGTCGTCATCAAGAGTGACGGCGCGCCCGCCTATATCGCCGCCGACCTGGCCTACTACCTGGATAAGCGTCAACGCGGGTTCGACCTGTGCATCTACATGCTCGGCGCTGACCACCACGGGTATATCGCCCGACTCAAGGCCGCCGCTGCCGCACTCGGCGATGACCCCGACACCGTCGAGGTGCTGATCGGGCAGCTGGTCAATCTTGTCCGCGACGGCCAGCCGGTGCGGATGAGCAAGCGGGCGGGCACCGTGATCACCCTCGATGACCTCGTCGAGGCCATCGGCACTGACGCTGCGCGGTACGCGCTGATCCGTTCCTCGGTGGACTCGCCCATCGACATCGACCTGGCGCTGTGGTCATCCGCGTCAGCGGAGAACCCGGTCTATTACGTGCAATACGCGCACGCCCGACTCTGCGCGCTGGCCCGCAACGCCGCCGAACTTGGCCTGGCGCCCGACCTGTCGCATCTGAAGGAACTCGGCCACGACAAAGAGGGCGCGTTGATCCGCACCCTCGGCGACTACCCCCGGGTGCTGCAGTCCGCCGCCGCATTGCGCGAACCCCACCGGGTCTGCCGCTACCTGGAGGACCTCGCCGGCGACTACCACCGGTTCTACGACTCCCACCGGGTGCTGCCGCAGGGCGACGAATCTGCGGGCGACGTACACCGCGCGCGCCTTGCCCTGTGCGCGGCGACCCGGCAGGTAATCGCCAACGGCCTTGACATCCTTGGCGTCTCGGCTCCGGAGCGGATGTGAACGTCCACCCGGCCGGACCCCGCCACGCGGGCGAGATCAGCCACGTCGGTTTGCCGCCCCGGCCGCAGACCGCCGACGATATGGCTGCGCTGGCGCCGGAGATCTGGCCGCGCAACCTGTCCCGCGGAGATGACGGAGTGGTGCGGGTGGCCGGTATCGCGGTCACCGAACTCGCCGAGCAGTACCGAACGCCGCTGTTCGTGATCGACGAGGACGACTTCCGTGGCCGCTGCCGCGAGATGGCGGCGGCGTTCGGTGGTGGTGCCAACGTTCACTACGCAGCCAAGGCATTCCTGTGCAGCGAGATCGCGCGCTGGGTCGCCGAGGAGGGGTTGTCTCTCGACGTCGCCAGCGGTGGCGAACTTGCCGTCGCGTTGCACGCTGGGTTCCCGGCTGAGCGAATCGCGCTGCACGGCAACAACAAATCCGTCGACGAACTCACCGCGGCGGTCAAGTCCGGCATCGGCTACGTGGTGCTCGACTCGATGATTGAAATCGACCGCCTTGATGCCGTGGCCGGTGGCGCCGGGATCGTGCAGAACGTGATGATCCGGGTGACCGTCGGAGTTGAGGCACACACCCACGAGTACATCGCCACGGCTCACGAGGACCAAAAGTTCGGGCTATCGCTGGCCGGCGGCGCCGCGATGGAAGCCGTTCGCCGGGTTTTCGCCGCGGACCACCTGCGACTGGTGGGTCTGCACAGCCACATCGGCTCGCAGATCTTTGACGCCGGCGGGTTCGAGTTGGCCGCCCGAAGGGTGATCGGTTTACTGCGCGACATCGTCGCTGAGTTCGGCGTGCACAAGACCGCCCAGATAGCCACCGTCGACCTCGGCGGCGGATTCGGGATTTCCTATGTGGCCGAGGATGATCCGACGCCCGTCGCCGATCTGGCCGCCACCTTGGCAGCGATCGTGCACACCGAGTCCGCCGCGGTCGGACTGCCCACGCCCCGATTGGTGGTCGAACCGGGCCGGGCCATCGCCGGACCCGGCACCATCACCGTCTACGAGGTCGGCACAATCAAGGATGTGGCGATCAACGCAGGGGCGCACCGGCGCTACGTCAGCGTCGACGGCGGGATGAGCGACAACATCCGCACCTCGCTTTACGGCGCGCAATACGACGTCCGCCTGGTATCGCGGTCCAGTACCGCCGGTCCGAGACTGGCCCGCATCGTCGGCAAGCACTGCGAAACCGGCGATATCGTGGTCCCCGACGCCTGGATTCCCGACGACACGGCTGCCGGTGATCTGCTCGCCGTCGCCGCGACCGGGGCCTACTGCTACTCGATGTCGAGCCGCTACAACCTGATCGGCCGGCCGGCCGTAGTGGCCGTGCGCGACGGTCAGTCCCGACTGGTACTACGTCGGGAGACCGTTGACGACCTGCTCAGCCTGGAGGTAGACACATGACCAAGCCGATCGGCATCGCGGTGCTCGGACTGGGCAATGTGGGCCGCGAGGTGGTGCGGATCATCGAGTCCAGTGCCGCCGACCTGACTGCACGCATCGGCGCGCCGCTGGAACTGCGCGGCGTCGCGGTCCGGAGCGTCTCCGGCGACCGTACGGTGCCGGTTTCGATGCTCACCGAGAACGTCGAGGAACTGGTCTCGCGATCCGACGTCGATATCGTGGTGGAGTTGATGGGGCCGGTCGAACCCGCGCGCAAGGCCATCCTCACCGCACTCGAGCACGGCAAGTCGGTCGTCACGGCGAACAAGGCCCTGCTGGCCCAATCCACCGGAGAGTTGGCCCAGGCCGCCGAACGTGCCCACGTCGACCTCTACTTCGAGGCGGCGGTGGCCGGTGCGATCCCGGTGATCCGGCCGCTCACCCAGTCGCTGGCCGGGGACACGGTGTTGCGGGTGGCCGGGATCGTCAACGGCACCACCAACTACATCCTCTCCGAAATGGCCTCCACCGGAGCCGATTACGCCAGCGCACTGGCGGACGCCAGCGCACTGGGCTACGCAGAGGCCGACCCGACCGCCGATGTCGAGGGTTACGACGCCGCAGCCAAGGCCGCGATTCTGGCATCCATCGCGTTTCATACCCGGGTCACGGCCAGTGACGTCTACCGGGAGGGCATCACCAAGGTCACCTCCGCGGACTTCGATGCCGCCCGCGGCCTGGGCTGCACGATCAAACTGCTGGCCATCTGCGAACGCATCACCTCCACCGATGGCCCCGAACGGGTTTCAGCGCGGGTCTACCCGGCACTGGTTCCGCTGAGTCATCCGCTGGCGACGGTCAACGGCGCGTTCAACGCCGTCGTCGTGGAAGCCGAAGCGGCCGGCCGACTGATGTTCTACGGGCAGGGCGCCGGTGGCAATCCCACCGCCTCGGCGGTGATGGGCGATGTGGTGATGGCCGCGCGTAACCGGGTGCACGGTGGCCGCGGTCCTCGCGAGTCCAAGTATGCGCAGTTGCCGATCGCGCCGATGGGTGTGATCTCTACCCGCTACTACGTAAGCATGACGGTCAAGGACCGTCCCGGTGTACTGGCTTCGGTAGCAACCGAATTCGGCCGGCGCGAGGTGAGCATCGCCGAGGTCCGCCAGGAGGGAATTCTCGACGCTCATGGCCACGCCACGGGGGCGCGGATCGTCGTGGTCACCCACCGGGCCACCGACGCGGCGTTGTCCGAGACCGTCGCCGCACTCTCCGAACTTGACGCCGTCGTGGAGGTCAACAGCGTGTTGCGTCTGGAGGGAACGAGCGAATGAGTAACACCTCGACGCGCGTGCACACCCCGTGGCCCGGCCTTATCGAGGCCTATCGCGACCGGTTGCCGATGGCGGCTGGTTGGACGCCGGTGACCCTGCTCGAGGGCGGCACTCCGCTCGTGCGTGCGCCCAGGCTCTCGGAGCGGACCGGTTGCACCGTGTATCTGAAGATCGAAGGCGCCAACCCCACCGGGTCGTTCAAGGATCGCGGCATGACCATGGCGGTGACCGAGGCGGTGGCGCTCGGACGGCAGGCCGTCCTGTGTGCGTCGACCGGCAACACCTCGGCCTCGGCTGCGGCGTACGCGGCCCGGGCCGGCATCACCTGCGCGGTGCTGATCCCGCAGGGCAAGATCGCGATGGGCAAATTGGCCCAGGCGGTGATGCACGGCGCCAAGATCATTCAGGTCGACGGCAACTTCGACGACTGCCTGGAACTCGTCCGCAAGCTCACCGCCGACTACCCGAGCATCTCACTGGTCAACAGCGTCAACCCGGTGCGCATCGAGGGCCAGAAGACTGCGGCCTTCGAGATCGTCGACGCTTTGGGCACAGCGCCGGACGTGCATGCGCTGCCGGTGGGCAATGCCGGAAACATCACCGCCTACTGGCGCGGCTACACCGAGTACCACCGGGACGGACTGACTGACAAGCTGCCTCGGATGTTGGGCACCCAGGCCGCCGGCGCCGCGCCACTGGTTCTGGGCAAGCCGGTGAGCAAGCCCGAGACGCTGGCCACCGCCATCCGGATCGGATCGCCTGCGTCGTGGGACGGCGCGATGGCCGCGCGTGAGGAGTCGGGCGGACGGTTCCTGGCCGCCACCGACGACGAGTTATTGGCCGCCTACCGTCTGCTGGCCCGCGAGGAGGGCGTGTTCGTCGAACCGGCCTCGGCGGCGAGTGTCGCCGGTCTGCTCAAGGCCGCCGAGGATGGCTGGGTGCGGCCCGGGTCGACGGTGGTGTGCACCGTTACCGGACACGGCCTCAAGGATCCCGACACCGCACTGCGGGATGTACCGGCAGTCACTCCAGTTGCCGTTGACCCCGGCGCCGTTGTGGCTGCGCTCGGACTGGGCTGAGGCAGGAGTGATTGAGGCAGGGGTGACTGAGGCAGGGGTGACTGTGGCGGCGGTGTTTCGGCGGTGAACCGCGTGCTGCCCGCAGGGCTGACCGCGAGCGCCGAGGTGGCGGCATCGAGTGCGAACCTAGGCCCCGGATTCGACAGCGTCGGACTGGCGTTGGGACTCTACGACCGGATCGAGGTACAGACCGTTGGTTCGGGTCTGACCATCGAGGTCAGCGGACAGGGCGCCGGGCAGGTACCGACCGGCCCCGACCACTTGGTGGTCACGGCCATCCACCGTGGCCTCGCGGCTGCCGGGATCCACGCTGCCGGCCTGGCGGTCCGCTGTCACAACCAGATCCCGCACTCCCGAGGTCTCGGTTCGTCCGCCGCAGCCGTCGTCGGCGGGTTGGCAATTGCGAATGCCCTTGCAGCACAGACGGATCGCGAACCATTCACCGATGCGCAGTTGATTCAACTTGCGTCTGAATTCGAGGGTCACCCCGATAACGCCTCGGCAGCGGTGCTCGGTGGCGCAGTGGTGTCCTGGACCGAGGCCGGATCCGCGCCGCCCGGCTATGCCGCGGCACGACTCCGGTTGCACCCGGAGATCCGGCTGTTCCCCGGCATTCCCGAGATGCGATCCTCCACCGCCGCGACCCGGGTGATGTTGCCCGCGCAGGTGAGCCACGAGGCCGCACGGTTCAACGTCAGCCGGGCCGCATTGCTGGTGGTGGCACTGACAGAACGACCTGATCTGTTGATGGCGGCGACCGAGGATGTCCTGCACCAACCGCAGCGCGCTCCGGCGATGCCGGCCAGTGCGCAGTTCCTGCGCGTGCTGCGAGCTTGCGGTATCCCGGCTGTGCTTTCCGGAGCCGGGCCGGCCGTGCTCGCACTGACCAACGGCACCGATCTGCCAGCCGAGGCGCGGGACTTCGGTACGGCTAACGGTTTCGCCGTCGCCGAGATGTCAGTAGGCGCACCTGTGCGCTGGAGATGTCAGTAGGCGCACCTGTGCGCTGGAGGTGTCGCCAACACCGGTTCACCGGTCAACCTGTGAGTTGTTGTTGCTTCGGGCAGCAAAGACAGCTATCCTTTAGATCGTCCATTCATCGCAGCGTTACTTGCGCCGACTTTAGGACAGTCACCACAATCTTCGTAGAGCCTCCAGTTTCGCAGAGACGCCCGTTTCCGCAGAGACCTCCGGTGGACTAGCGGTTGGCCCGATAGCGCCGACCTCTGCATTAGCCCCGGCGACACCGCCGACGGTGATGCATCGCACTCAGCTGTACAGCTGAATGCCACAAACCCCCGCACCCGAAAACGCGGAGGGAAGAAAGGAAATCCGTGACCGATACGGACCTCATCACGGCCTCAGACCGCACTCCGCAGACGGACACTCCGCAGACGGCGTCGTCGGCAACCGTGAAATCCGAAAGCCCAACTGCGGACAGCGCCCCGGACGCGGCGTCCGGCAGTTCGCTGAATGCGATGGTGCTGCCGGAACTTCGCGCGCTGGCCGCAAGTGCCGGCGTCAAGGGCGCGTCCGGGATGCGCAAGGGCGATCTGATCTCCGCGATCCGGGAAGTCCGCGGCACGGAATCGGCCCGCAACCGCACGACAGAGACGAGTCAGCGCACCGACGCTGAGCCTGCCGACCGCGCGCCCGAACGGAACCAGTCCGGTTCGGGCCAGTCCGGTTCGAGCCAATCCGATTCTGGCCAATCCGATTCTGGCCAATCCGATTCTGGCCAGTCCGATTCTGGCCAGCGCAGAGCACCTGCTGAGCGCCGGACCGAATCCGGCGAACCAGGCGGTGAAGCGGCCGCCCAGAACAATCGCGACGACGACGGTGACGGCCGCGGTGGGCGCCGCGGACGGCGATTCCGGGACCGGCGTCGCCGCGGTGATCGTCCCGGCGGCGGCGGCGGCGATGTCGGCGGTGCCAACGAGGCCGAACTTCGGGAGGACGAAGTCGTTCAACCGGTGGCGGGAATTCTTGACGTTCTCGACAACTACGCCTTTGTGCGCACCTCCGGCTACCTTGCCGGGCCCAACGACGTCTACGTCTCGATGAACATGGTCCGCAAGAACGGCCTTCGACGCGGCGACGCGGTCACCGGCGCAGTGCGGGTCGCGCGCGAGACCGAAGGCAACGGGGGAAATCAGCGGCAGAAGTTCAACCCGCTGGTGCGACTGGACAGCGTCAACGGCGGCCCGGTCGAGGATGCCCGCAAGCGTCCCGAGTTCGGCAAGCTGACCCCGCTGTATCCCAACCAGCGGTTGCGCCTGGAGACCTCTCCGGAGAAGCTCACCACCCGCGTCATCGACCTCATCATGCCCATCGGGAAGGGCCAGCGCGCTCTGATCGTCTCGCCGCCCAAAGCAGGCAAGACCACGATCATGCAGGACATCGCGAACGCCATCACCCGCAACAATCCGGAATGCCATCTGATGGTGGTGCTCGTCGACGAGCGGCCCGAAGAGGTCACCGACATGCAGCGCTCGGTCAAGGGGGAGGTCATCGCCTCGACCTTCGATCGCCCGCCGTCGGATCACACCCAGGCGGCCGAACTCGCCATCGAGCGCGCCAAGCGACTCGTCGAGGAAGGCAAGGACGTGGTGGTGCTGCTCGACTCGATCACCCGCCTGGGCCGCGCCTACAACAACGCCTCGCCGGCGTCCGGGCGCATCCTCTCCGGTGGCGTGGACTCGACGGCGCTCTACCCGCCCAAGCGCTTCCTCGGTGCGGCGCGCAACATCGAGAACGGCGGTTCGTTGACCATTATCGCGACCGCGATGGTCGAGACCGGCTCCACCGGTGACACGGTGATCTTCGAAGAGTTCAAGGGCACCGGTAACGCCGAACTTAAACTCGACCGCAAGATCGCCGAGCGGCGGGTGTTTCCGGCCGTCGACGTCAACCCGTCGGGTACCCGTAAGGACGAATTGTTGCTGTCCACCGACGAGTTCGCGGTCGTGCACAAGCTGCGCCGGGTGCTCTCCGGTCTGGATTCGCATCAGGCGATCGACCTGCTGATGAGCCAGCTCCGCAAAACTAAGACTAATTACGAGTTCTTGGTGCAGGTGTCCAAGACGGCACCGGGTATGGCCGACTCCGACTGACAGCGGTGAACACCGATGAGATCTGGCGCTGCGTCGATGATCAGCGCATTGAACTCGCCGCACTGCTCGAAGGTCTCAACTCCGAGCAGTGGATGGCGCAATCGTTGTGTGACGGTTGGCGGGTTCGCGATGTCGCCGCTCACCTGACTCACTCGCACATGCACCCGGTGCGGGCGATCGTTGAGGCGGCCAAGTCCGGCTTCCGATTCGACTCGATGATCCGGCGGCTGGGTCGCGAAGACCGGCGGTCGCAGGCCGAGATCGCCACCGCGCTACGCGGTATGGCCGGTTCCCGTAAGAGGGTGCCCGGAACCAGCGTGCAACAGCCGCTGATCGAACTGCTGGTCCACGGCCAGGACATCACCATGCCGCTGGGGATCGACCGGCCGATGCCGCTCGCTGCGGCGCGTGAAGCGGCGAAGAGGCTGTCCGGCATGACGTTTCCCCTCAATGGCCAACGGCGCCTCGCCGGTGTCAGGCTGGTTGCGACGGACGCGGATTTTGTGGCGGGCGAGGGCCAGGACGTCGAAGTTCCGATCGGCGAGATTGTGATGATTCTCGCCGGGCGACCCTGAGATGATCGACACCGTCCAGCAGCTTCTCCGGATGAGGATCGACGATCCCGCCCCTGCGGTGAAGTACGGGGATCGAGTGTGGACGTGGCGCGAGCATCTCGACGAGGCGGCACACCACGCCGCGGCGCTGATCGCGGTGGCCGACGTCGACCGGCCACTGCACGTGGGGGCATTACTGGGCAACACCCCGGCGATGCTCACCGCGATGGCCGCGGCCGGATTGGGCGGGTACGTGCTCTGCGGTATCAACACCACCCGTCGCGGCGAGGCGCTCGTGGGTGACATCGCCCGGGCCGACTGTCAGATACTGCTCACCGACCAGGCTCACCGTGGCCTACTCGACGGATTGGATTTACCGGGCGTGCGGGTGTTCGACGTCGACTCGGCGCACTGGGCTCAGGTCAGCGCCGGCGCAGGCGAACTGATTCCGCACCGCACCGTCGAGGCCGGCGACACCTTCATGCTGATCTTCACCTCGGGCACCAGTGGCGAACCCAAGGCGGTTCAGGTTGCGCACATGATGGTGCCTTTCGCCGGAGAATCACTGGTGCAACGGTTTTCGATCACCGCAGCCGATGTCTGTTACCTGTCGATGCCGCTGTTCCACTCCAATGCCCTGATGGCCGGTTGGTCGGTGGCGCTGTCGTCGGGGGCGGCGATGGCACCGGCGACGTTCTCCGCCTCGGGCCTGCTCGAAGATCTGCGCCGTTACGGTGCGACCTATATGAACTATGTCGGCAAGCCGCTGGCCTACGTTTTGGCTACGCCGGAGAGTCCCGGCGACTCCGACAATCCGCTGAGGGTGGCGTTCGGCAACGAGGCGGCCGAACGCGACATCGCCGAGTTCGGCCGACGTTTCGGCGCGACCGTATGGGACGGCTTCGGCTCGACTGAGGGAGCGGTGATCATCACCCGGGACGGCCAGTGCCCGTCCGGTTCGGTCGGCCGTGGCTTCCCCGGGGTGGCCATCTACAACCCGGACACCGTGACCGAGTGCCCGCCGGCCGTCTTTGACGCCGTCGGAGCGCTGGCCAACCCCGATGAAGCGATCGGCGAGATCGTGAACACCGACGGCGCCGGAATGTTCGGTGGTTACTACAACGATGCGCAGGCCACCGGCGAACGCCTGCGTCACGGCATGTACTTCTCCGGCGACCTCGCCTACCGCGACGCCGACGGCTGGATCTACCTCGCCGGGCGCACCGGGGAATGGCTGCGGGTGGACGGCGAGAACCTGACCACCGCGCCGATAGAGCGGATTCTGCACCGACTGGCGCCGATCAACCGGGTTGCCGTCTACGCCGTTGGTGACTCGCAGGTCGGCGATGCGGTGATGGCGGCTCTGGTGCTGCGCGACGGTGCCACGCTGACCCCGCACGAATTCGGTGACTTTCTTGCCGCGCAGCCTGACCTTTCCCCGAAGGCATGGCCGCGCTACGTGTGGATCACCGACGATCTGCCGGTCACTGCGACCAACAAAATCCTCAAGCGCACACTGACCGCCCAGGGCCTTGAGGTCACCGCCGGTGTGCTGTGGCACCGTGAGGGCCGCGGCGACCGCTACCACCCTTTTGGGCCTGGCCCGTCCGACCTGGCATAATCATTCTTCTCAGGTACCGGTTCACGCCATCGGGCGAATTCAGCTCGTTCGGCGACCCGGCGACCACGACACATAGAGGACACCATGAAGACCGGCATTCACCCCGCCTACGGCGAGACCACTG
>Ga0315288_10004751_pt1 | contig 17295 bp, 14 predicted proteins | sample YL17G11_20_MG_FD_203454 | JGI IMG/M metagenome (GOLD analysis project Ga0315288, IMG submission 203454) | Sediment microbial communities from Yellowstone Lake, YNP, Wyoming, USA - YL17G11_20 | ecosystem: Environmental > Aquatic > Freshwater > Lake > Sediment | place: USA: Wyoming | collected... | reverse complement strand
GATGTTTCGGTCATTCAGTTAATCTGAATATTCTGCAACGCAATGTAAAAACTCCACATGACGGATTATGATGTCCGTCATGTGGCTATTTACAGATTTTGGTTTCTTTTCTGTCGTTAAAAGCAAAGAGGAACACGATAAAGTTCTTGTTCGAGGAAGAACTGTTGAGGATCTTGAACGTCTTGTTTTGCGTCATGGTTCATCATTAAACTCGACAGTGTCAGATATTCTCATGACACCTAAAAATGACTACTGTTGTAGGCTCATTGTTCCTGCAAGTTTATGGTCACAGGCTGTGTTCGAAATTTCTGAGAATATTGACTATGACAACTTTAAAAATTCTGTAAAAAAGAAGCTCGGTCATGACAGGGCAAATCAGTGTGCTTCAATTTGGTGCACAATGCTTGGACTTCAATATCAGCGGCTTGATATGATTGACGATGAATCTTTTCAAAACTTTGATTTGAACGAGGACACTGTCCCTGGGTACTATGAGGATACAAACGAGGCGTAAAATACTCCTCTAGAAACAAATGAATATGTCCAAAAAGAATAAGTATGTCCCAATGAACCGCAATGCTTCGATCATCTCTCGTGAAGGTCGTGGCGGAAAGTTTCGTACTGAGACCTCACGGAGAGACAACAACACTGTAAGTGTTGCTCTCACAACCAATCCCCGTACCGATGCAACGATGCTCTTTGTCGATGCTCCGGATGGAGATACCTTCACGTTCGACGGTCGAACGGCTCGCACGCTTTACCGCGTCCTGCAGAAGCATTACAAGACGCTTGGCCGCGCCTGGTAATATAAACCTCTAAAGAGGCAGTATTCGGGGAGCCCACAAGGCTCCCCGTTTCTGTTTTTATGATAGGATAAATTGATATGTTTACTGTAAAATTTGCACCAACTGAATTTCTTACGATCTTTGAAATTGTTTCAAATCACAGAAGCGCATGCAAAACACCTGATAATGCAATTGATTGTGCATATCATTCATTGCTCACACCGCTTATGGATTCGCTTAGAAAGGCAGGTGATTCTGAAGCCATAAATGAATTTAATGCATGGAAGAAAATTCAGGATGAAAAAATAGAAAAAATAGAAAAGATTGAACGAAGCAAATCGAATCCAAGTCCTAATTTAGATGCAGTAGGAACTGCTGCAATTACACTTGAATCTAGTGCAGCTAAACTTCGGAGTTCTGTTAAAGATAATTCACATGAATCACATACAAAACTACAATATGCAATTTGGCTTGAAGAATTAATTGCATATCGAAAAACTTCATTAAAATGAATTTACGGGGTGTATATCCTCCGCCTGATAAGCGGTTGAAAGATTAGTTGGTTCCACGCTGGTTCGATTCTAGCCGCCCCGACAATGAAAGAGCACTGAAAGGTGCTCTTTTTTTTTACTATTTTCATGTTTCTGCGAATGTCGTATTATTTGCAGCGAGGCACATGTCAGCAACATCAGAATCAATCGTAGAAAATCTAAGAACAATTTCAGAACAAATAATCGAAGCAAAGAGCCGCAATGATCTTGCTAAGATTGCAATTCTTGAGGCGCAGCGGCTAGAATTGAATCGACAATTTACAGAAGTAATGCAGATGTTATCAGAGAATACTCAAATTCTCAAAGGCTAAATAATGAGTAACAATGCAGATTTATTTCATCCGATTACTTCGATGCATATTGGTCCAGCGCCACTTGTAATACGCACGATTGTCAAATTAAATCAGGATTATATAGCAGGTGGAATGCCATCTGCTGCAGTTTTTGCTGAAGATTATGTATTACTTTCTTCACTTCCTAGAGAGCTGCAGGAAAGGGTAATCACTGCTGTAAAAGCAATTCAGGCTGGCATGTAGCATTTAGTTTTGATAATCAATGCGTCAAACAACTAGATGACATATTTAGAAATACTCATTTCGGAGAATCATGTCTGCAACAAGAGTCATAGACGATCATAAAGAACTAGACAATATTGGCACGAACACTCATGCTGATATCGATCAGCATATTGATCAGACAGCATTTGTCATCGCGTCAGGCTCTTTTCCAAAGCCACCATCGGCAAGAGATCTCGTTGCAGGTCAAGGCATTACGCTAACTGACAGTGGCCCAGGTGGAACTGTCAAAATTACTTCAACAGTCACGGGAACAGTTCCTGGTGCTACAACGATTGGTCAGGTACTTTATTCAGTTGATGGCATTAATTTTGGTGCATATCTACCTCTAGTAGTTACAGGCTCTGGATGGATCTCGCAGGATCAAGGGATACTTATAGTAGTAGGTTAATCTGATATGCCCTTACCAAACGCACTGCACAGCAAACAAAGACCAAGTGACGGTATTCACATACCGTATGCATTTGAGTTTTCTGGGTCTGCAGCGAGAACTTCATCATTTGGTTATGAAGTAAGAGACGTTGGAAAGTGGGCTCGTCAGTTTGACGATAGCACATTCTGGATGCTAACATATGAGGGCAGTGGAAGCAATCCCGGACCTGATCCTCCCCAATGGCAACTTGTAGCATCATATAATGCATTGTCTTCTTCGAGACAAGTAATAGCAGGAGATGGTCTTACTGGAGGCGGAGACTTATCAGTAGACAGAACATTCAATGTTGGTGCAGATCCGTCTGGTTCAATTTTAGTATTTCCAGATTATATCACAGTTGGTGCCCTGTACTCTGATGCTCAACATGGAAATCTTGGCGGCGGCAACCTTCATTCATTAGCTACTACATCATCTGCAGGTTTCATGTCTGCTGATGACAAGTTGTTTATTGATGGACTTACTGTGTCAGGAACAACTGTAACTACAACGCGGCCACTTGACGTTTCAAAATCATTGGCGCTGCCAGGAACTTCTTCTTTTTCTGCAAGATCTGATCATAAGCACGACGTGTTTACAGCAGCACCTGGTTCATTATTTCCAACAGGTTCAAATCAAGAAGGATCTGCAACATCACTTTCAAGGTCTGATCACATTCATGCATTGCCACCATTTGGAACTACGACAGCATCTTTTGCTGAAGGTAATGATGTTCGTCTCTCAGATGATAGAATTGCATATGCACTTCGTTCCGCAACAACTGTTGTCTTTATAAGCGCATCTTCGGCACCTATCAGCGGTTCAACTCTAAATGCAATTTCTAGCACGCAAGCTCAGTGGGAACCAAAATCTTCTGGAAGTTCAATTAGCCTAACTACTACTATTCCGCTTGATGTAACAAAATCTGCAGCACTAGTTGGGACTTCTTCATTTGCAGCAAGATCAGATCATAAGCATGATATCGAAACATCATCTTCAATCAGCGTAGGCACAGCAAATTCAGAAGGATCTTCAACTTCTCTTTCACGTGCTGATCATGTTCATGATCATGTCTCTGTAAGACATCTGATTCATTTCATTGAAGAAGGTCCCGCTGAAGGTTTTACTACAGGAGCATATAAAGAAATACTTCCTGCTGCATCTCCATTCCCGTCATCAGTTACTTGGTGGACATCAGCAGCAAAACTCATAAAAATAGTTGAAAAAATTATTACAAGAAATTCAAATCAATTTCCTACCATTGTCGAGTGGAAGATGTACAGTACTTCAAATGTTGTTCTTACGACTGTTACTGATACATATGATTATAGCGGCGGGATTCTAACTCCTGCAATCACAAGGTCAATTGCATGAGTGACTCACCTGCTGTAATTATATACGGAACCGATTTAACGGGAAGCATAACTGAGAAAGGAATCTCAGCTAATCCTCTTATTACATCGAATATTGGCACCGGCGTGAATAATGCTGCATTGCCATCATCTTCAATTTTGGTGGGAGGATCAGATGGAGCAAATCTACAGGCTGCACGTGTCTTCGATGTAGATACTTCTTCAGACAAGCAATTTGTTCTTGGCGTAACTCTTCGCAAAAGTGCGCTTAGTGGATCTCTTGAATATGGAACTTCTGCAGATCCATTTAGAGTTGATCCGACAGGAACAACCACACAGCCCGTTACTGGTTCTGTTGGAATAACAAATACTGTCGCAATATCGGCAGCTTCACTTCCTCTGCCGTCAGGAGCAGCGCAGGAACATGTTACTGCAGGAAGCTACAATTCATCTAGGCTAACAGATGGTTCTGCATTCTATGATGCTACAAAGACTGGTCAATTACCTTCTGCATTAGCAGGTGGAAAACTCGACGTAAATATAGGCACATGGTTGGGCTCGGCAGTTCCTACGACCGGTCAAAAGACAATGTCAGGATCAATTCCTGTAGTCATTGCAAGTGATCAAGGCGCAATTTCAGTCTCAGGAACGATAATTATTACAGATGCTGCTGAAGGATTAAATGCATCTCTTGCACCAACGTCATCAATTCAGATCGGTGGTTCAGATGGAACTAATCTTCAAGCAGGCAGAGTCTTTGATGTAGATACTTCTTCAGATAAACAATTTGTGTTTGGAGTTACTCTTCGTAAGAGTGCACTGTCTGGGTCACTCGAGTATGGAACTTCAGCCGACCCATTCAGAATTGATCCGACAGGAACAACGATACAACCAGTTAATGGAACTGTTACATCTAATCAGGGTTCTGCAGCTATTTTATCTAGTGCTTGGCCGATAAGAATAACTGATGGAACAGTTTCAGCTAGTATCAGCGCAAATAACGCACTCAAGGTTGATGGTTCTGCAGTTACTCAACCAGTATCGGCAGCTTCTTTACCGCTCCCTTCAGGTGCAGCTCAAGAACATGTAACTGCAGGAAGTCCTAATTCAGCAAGATTAAGTGATGGATCTGCTTTCTATGATGCTACAAAAACAGGACAATTACCCACTTCTTTGGCGGGAGGAAAGCTTGACATAAATCTTGGAACATGGATAGGATCAGCAGTTCCAACAACAGGCCAAAAGACGATGTCTGGGTCTATTCCTGTCGTGATATCAAGTGATCAAACTGCAATTCTTATTTCAGGATCAATTTCTGCAACAAATCCCTCTGTTGGAACTAATACTTCCACTGCACCAACTTCAACAACTCAAATTGGTGGCTCTGATGGAACTAATCTTCAAGCCGGCAGAATATTTGATGTTGACACATCTTCTGATACGCAGTACGTCATTGGAGTCACACTTCGTAAGAGTGCACTTAGCGGCTCATTGGAGTATGGAACGTCTGCAGATCCAATTAGAATTGATCCAACTGGAACAACAACACAGCCTGTTACTGGGTCAGTTGGAATAACTAACACTGTTGCAATTTCAGCTGCTGCCCTACCATTACCAGCAGGAGCAGCACAAGAACATGTTACAGCTGCTAGCTATAATGCGTCGCGTCTCACTGACGGCTCAGCATTCTATGATGCTACAAAGACAGGGCAATTACCAGCTGCGTTAGCAGGTGGAAAGTTAGATGTAAATATCGGAACTTGGATAGGTTCAGCTGTTCCTACGACCGGTCAAAAGACAATGTCAGGATCAATTCCTGTAGTCATTGCAAGTGATCAATCTGCTATTCTTATCTCAGGATCAATTTCTGCTACAAATCCAAGCGTAGGAACAAATGCTTCGACTGCTCCTGTTTCTTCAACTCAAATTGGCGGATCAGATGGAACTAATCTCCAGGCTTCTAGAGTCTTCGACGTCGATACAAGCGCAGATAAACAATTTGTGCTTGGAGTTACGCTTCGTAAGAGTGCACTTAGCGGATCTCTTGAATATGGAACATCAGCTGATCCAATAAGAGTTGATCCTACGGGAACAACCACTCAGCCTATCTCTGCAGCTTCTCTCCCACTACCAGCAGGAGCGGCACAGGAACATGTAACTGCAGGAAGCCCTAATGCAGTAAGACTGAGTGATGGTTCTGCATTTTATGATGCTGTAAAGACAGGACAGTTACCCGCTGCATTGATATCAAGCAGACTTGATGTTAATGTAGGTTCATGGATGGGATCAACTGTTCCTGTCGTAGGACAGCAGGCAATGTCTGGTTCAATACCTGTTGTCATTTCAAGTAATCAATCATGGCCTACAGTTGGTACACATGCAAATGCATGGAATGCAGCTGCTGTTGCAGCTAATGGAGTATCAACTGCAGTTGATTGTCAATATACACCTGCAATTACAGCATTTGGAAATTCAAGCGGAAATACAACAATTACAATTCAAGTATCACAGGATAATTCAAATTTTTATGATGCTTCATCAACTTCATTAACCGGCGGCGCCGCAGATTTTGCAATATCCATATCTGCCGGCGCAAGATATGTACGTCTTAAATCAAGCGCCGCCCGAACAATCACAGCAACAATTGCCGGTAAAGGATGACAATGAGTAACGAGTTCCCAAGACAACCAGTTCCAAGTATAGCAGATCCAAATTCGAAATTAATTTTTTCGAATGATACAGTTACAGGAAGCAGCTCAGTTGTAAACACTGGGTTTGGTGCAAAAGAAGTATCTGTTGTAGTAAATATTTTGAATATTCCAACAGGAACAGGCCCTGGCATACAATTTACTCTGCAAGAAGTTGATCCGGGCGACAATACGACTTCATTTGGATCTAGTTCATCAACATCGATGATAACAGGTTCTGGTGTTTTTACTGCATCTTTACGTTCAACATTTGCAGGTACAATCAAGACATCTTGGACAGTTAGTGGAAGTACACCTTCATTCACAGGCGTTTATACTACGCTTGTATCGAAGTCGACAACTGTATTGTTAGGTGTAGATAGTTCTGGAAATCAACAACAAATTAGAGCCGATTCTCTTGGAACTTTAATAACTCAGGGTTCTTCGACAGGCACGGCGACACCAGTTACAGGATCTGTGTCAGCACGTCTCACTGATGGTGCAGCATTCTATGATGCTGCAAAGACCGGTCAATTACCATCTGCCTTAGTTGGAGGCCGCCTTGATGTTGTTGTCGGTGCAGCACTTCCAGCAGGTACAAACAATATCGGTGATGTTGATATACTTTCAGTTCCTGCACCTTTGTCAACTACGGGTACCGGTACAGAAGCTGCCGCGCTTAGAGTCACAATTGCAACAGATTCAACTGGTATACTTTCTGTTGATGATAATGGATCTAGTCTAACAATCGATTCAACGCAGTTACCCGCTGCACTTGTAGGTGGAAGATTTGACGAGAATATAGGCTCATGGCTTGGATCAACTGCACCATCTGTTGGTCAGAAAACAATGGCTGCTTCTGTTCCCGTTGTGATATCAAGTGATCAGACAGCTATACTGATTTCAGGATCGATATCAGCTACAAATCCATCTGTTGGAACAAATAATTCCACAGCACCAACTTCAACAACTCAGATTGGTGGTTCAGATGGAACAAATCTTCAGGCAGGACGCACATTTGATGTTGATACATCTTCTGATAAGCAGTACGTCATTGGTGTAACTCTTCGCAAAAGTGCGCTGAGCGGCTCATTGGAGTATGGAACATCAGCCGATCCAATAAGAGTTGATCCAACAGGAATGACAACACAGCCTGTAACAGGATCATTAACTGCACAACTTCAGAGTGGACCCAAAGGGTCAACAGCAGTTGCATCTGTAACAAGCACGGCTTCAGGCGCAAATCATCAACCACTTGATGTTGCAATTTATGATGCAGCAGGAAATCAGATCACGACTTTTGGCGGCGGAACACAATACGGAGATGGAGCTGCTAGAACAGCAACAAACGTCACAGGGACCATAATGATGGTTGATGACGGTACAAATATTCAGTCAGTCTCTGGTGATGCTTCGGGTCGACTTAATACTGTTATCAGTTCTTGGTTTGGTTCAACTGTGCCAACAGCAGGCCAGAAGACAATGTCTGGGTCAATTCCATTCACACTTGCAAGCGATCAGGGAAATGTAATAATTGGTATATCAGGAACCATCAGTTCCGGAAATAGTTCTACATCAATACTCACAGGAAGCCAAGTATTTACAGGTCTTGGTGTTGATACACTCGCCGCTGCATCAATATCAATACAAGTATTTGCAAATGTCGCAAGTGAAACTGATGGACTTAAATTTCAGTGGTCTCAAGATAATGTCAATTGGGATGAGACGTTATCATTTACACTTGCTGCTTCTTTGGGACAAGCATTTATGTTTGGACCACATGCTCGTTTCTTTCGAGTGCAGTACACAAATGGAGTAGTAGGACAAGCTTCATTTCGCTTACAGACAATTTTAAAACCAGTCATCGTTCGACATGATACAATTCGTCTTGCAGATGTTCCTATTGGCGAACAAGATGCAACTGTTGTTAAGGCAGTCATATCAGGAAAAACAACAGCAGGCGGCGGCACATATGTCGATGTAAAAGTAAATCCTTCAGGTGCAGTTCAAGTTGGAGGTTCTGTAGCAATAACTGATAGTGGAGGAACAAATACAACAGCTGTTAAGGCAGCAAGTACAGCTGCAATTGCTACAGATCCTGCGCTTGTTGTTGCTATATCTCCAAATAATTCTGTTTCAATTACAGCTGCATCTCTTCCTCTACCTTCGGGTGCTGCTCAGGAGCATACTGGTTCTGCTAGCTATAATTCATCACGTCTCACTGACGGATCTGCTTTCTATGATGCTACAAAAACAGGACAGCTCCCTACTTCTCTTGCAGGAGGTAAACTAGATGTAAATCTTGGAACGTGGCTAGGTTCAACTGTACCAACAGCGGGACAGAAGACAATGTCTGGATCGATCCCAGTTGTAATTTCTAGTGATCAGACAGCTATTCTTATCTCAGGATCGATATCAGCAACAAATCCAAGCGTAGGAACAAATGCTTCGACTGCTCCTGTTTCTTCAACTCAAATAGGAGGGTCAGATGGAACTAATCTGCAATCAGGCAGAGTCTTTGACGTAGATACATCTTCTGATAAACAGTATGTTTTAGGTGTTACACTTCGCAAGAGCGCCTTAAGCGGATCATTAGAATACGGAACATCAGCTGATCCAATAAGAGTTGATCCAACTGGTACTACTACACAGCCTGTAACAGGATCATTAACTGCACAACTTCAGAGTGGACCCAAAGGGTCAACAGCAGCTGCATCTGTAACAAGCACGGCTTCAGGCGCAAATCATCAACCACTTGATGTTGCAATTTATGATGCAGCAGGAAATCAAATATCAACATTTGGTGGAGGAACACAGTTTGGCGACGGATTTGCTCGAACAGCAACAAACGTCACAGGGACCATAATGATGGTCGACGATGGAACAAATATTCAATCTGTCTCTGGTGATTCTTCAGGAAGACTCAATACAGTTATGAGTTCGTGGTTTGGTTCAACTGTACCAACAGCGGGACAGAAGACAATGTCTGGCTCTATTCCCTTTACACTTGCCAGTGATCAATCTGCCATACTGATTTCAGGATCTATAACAAATCCAAGTATTGGAACAAATGCTTCAACAGCACCAACTTCAACAACTCAAATTGGTGGCTCTGATGGAACTAATCTTCAAGCCGGCAGAATATTTGATGTTGACACATCTTCAGACAAGCAGTATGTTTTAGGCGTCACTCTTCGTAAGAGTGCACTGTCTGGGTCGCTCGAGTATGGAACGTCAGCTGATCCAATTAGAATTGATCCAACAGGAACGACAACACAACCTGTTACGGGTTCAGTTGGAATAACTAATGTCGTGTCTGTTACAACATCAGGATCGCTTCCTGTTATTATCAATGGTGTTGCAACAATCACCGGATCAGTTGCAATTACTGCTGCATCTCTACCATTACCCGCTGGTGCCGCTACCTCAGCTAATCAATCCACGCTTGGTTCGCAGACTACTAAGATCAACGACGGCACCAATACCGCTTCGGTCATGGCAGCTAGTACAACTGCTGTATACGCAGATAAGGCTCTCGTTGTAGCCATCTCGCCGAACAGCAATGACATTGCTGTGCTTGGTTACAATAATGGGGTAGGAGCATCTGCAACTTGGGATAACACTTCGAACCTACTTGAAAATATCGAAGCCATACCAGGAACTAACCCGTATGATGAGCCAACTGTCAGTATCTCACTGACACGTACCGGAACAATTACAGCAGGCGAGATTTCGTTTCAGGGTTCGGACGCAACTGGTGGTGTTTGGTTCCCAGTAATGGCCACTCGCGTCGCTGCCTTCACGACAGAATCATCCTATCTGTTGTCTGGCTCGGCAGATACAATGTGGAAGGTGAGCGCCGCTGGATTTCCTAACATCCGCGTACAGCTCACCACGCAGATAACGGGCGCTGGCAGTGTCTTTGTCACGACCCTATGGGATGCGTCACCTATAGGTGACAATCGTTCCACTGTCGGACAATCTGACGAGACCAAGCTGAACGCTACAGCTACTCTGAAGAGTGGTCTCAAGGGATCCTCTGCTGCGGCTTTGGTTACCAGTACGGCATCGGGAGCTGACCATCAGTCACTCGATGTGATAATCCGGAATGGTACCGGGCAGACACCCGAAGTACTAGACCCGTACACGGCAGCGCCGGCCTCCGCTCCGTCGCTCGTTGTAGCCATTTCTCCTAATTCAAATATTGTTACTGTGGGTCGCTACAGTAATGGAGCTGGAGAAGTCGCGACTTTAACCAACGCTACGGCAATCAATACAACAGTAGTAGCAGTACCAGCCAATGGCCTCGCAGCGGGCTCCAATGCGGGAACTGCAACTTTCTCAATGGTTCGTACCGGAACAATTTCGGGAGGTGAATTATCATTTCAGGGTTCTGATGACAGTGGCGCCTGGTTTCCAGTAAGAGCTGTTCGTACCGACACCTTCACCACAGCGACATCACAGTTACTATCGGGCATAACCGACGTGATGTGGAAGGTGAGTTGTGCTGGATTCGTCAGCATCCGAGCCAAACTCACCACAGTGATCACTGGTGCAGGCAGCCTCTTAGTCACGACCGAATGGGATGCGTCTCCCGTAGGAGACGTCACTGCGACTGTTGGTCAGAGCGACGAAACACTACTCAAGGCTACGGCCACTCTGAAGAGCGGTCTCAAGGGCTCTTCTGCGGCGGCTTTGGTTACCAGCACGGCTTCTGGAGCTGATCATCAAATACTTGACGTTGCAATTTACGACGGTTCAGGAAACCAAATATCAACATTTGGTGGAGGAACGCAATACGTTGTAGATGCAGCCGCCCCTACAACTCCAACTGGCAGCATTTCTCTTGCCCAGCGTGATGATCAGTTGTCAACAGTTACACCAGTCGAAGGTGATTGGATTCAGCCTCGTGCGAGTTCCAAGGGTGCGCTCTGGGTAACAATACCAGACATTAACGGTGATCCAATTACTTCGTTCGGCGGCGGAACTCAGTACACAGTCAATGCTGTAGCTCCTGCAGATCCTGTCGGAACAGCGCTAGTTGCAGAACGCGATGATCAACTCTCAACCCTGAGTGAAGTTGAAGGAGACTGGACCCAGGTAAGAGCTAGTGCCAAAGGTGCGCTCTGGGTGACGATCCCAGATACCAATGGCGATCCGATTACCAGCTTCGGCGGCGGTACCCAGTATGCCGACGGCGCCGTCCGGGGCACCTCCACAGGCACGCTCTTAATGGTTGACGATGGGGTAAATATTCAGTCTGCGCTTGGAAATACTTCTGGAGAACTTTATACAATTGCTAAACAAGGTCAAGCAGGTACACTTTCTGGTTCTTGGCCTACAAGAATAACAGACGGTACGACTGTTTCCGCAGTAAAAGCTGCAAGTACAGCTGCTGTTGCTGCAGATCCTGCACTTGTTGTTTCTTTGAGTCCCAACAGTCCTGGCTATATGTCACAAAATGTTACTGTTAGTTCAGCCAACAGTTCAACTGCTACTTTGGCAGGCGCAGCATCTTTTGTCGGTACAAGCGTTTCTACACTAGGTGTTGCTACAATACAATTAATCGTATTTTCTGATGTTGCGTCATCAGCCGCCGGATTAGCTATTCAACAAAGCTCAGATGGAACAAATTGGGATTTTACCGATACATTTACTGTTTATGCTTTAACGGGTTTTAACACAACTGTTGCAGCTATTGGATCATTTGCTCGAGTTGTGTACACAAACGGAGCATCAGCACAGGGAGTATTCAGGCTACAAACACTTTTGTGTCCTGTTGCACAGCTTTTAAATATTAATGAAACATCTGCAATACAAAGCATCACTGCACAGGATACAGCAACATCAGGCACAATTTATTCAAATGGACAAGTAATTTACGGAGGAACACCTACTGCTAATAGTGCTGTTTCTGCCTCGCTACAAAGTTGGAATTCTTGTGTATTACAAACTTCTGGTACTTGGTCAGGAACGCTTGCACTTGAAGCAAGTATAGACGGCGGTGTCACATGGACTAAAAAATCACTTCATCTCGCCGGGACAGATATTCAGGCGATGTCATTTACATCAAACTTTTTTGGCGGCTTGAATACAACAGGTTATAGCAATGTTCGTATACGTTCAACTGCTGCATGGACGGGAACAGCAACAGTTCGATACATTCAATCAGAAGATTTGAATTCTGTATTTATTGGAAATGCATTGCGCAACGCCGACAGTAGCGGAAATATACAGCCTGCAGCGGATATTGCATCTCGTAAATTTTTTACAGCAGTTACAGATGGAACAAATACAGCAACAGTTAAGGCGGCTAGCGTCACAGCCCTGGGTGCAGACACTGCGCTTGTTACTCAATTACGATCTGCTTCATCAGGAACAATAACAAACGTGTCTTCTTCTGTGACATCTGTTCAATTAATTGCAGCAAATACAGCACGAATTGGTGCAGTAATATTCAATGATTCAACATCAGTATGTTTTGTGAAGTTTGGAATAGCAGCAGGTCCCACAAATTTCACGTATAGACTTACTACAAATGCTGTTCTTGAAATTCCGTGGTCATATACAGGAAGAATCGATGGAATTTGGACAACTGCAAATGGAAATGCTAGGATTACGGAGTTAGTCTAATGCCACTGTTTGATGCATCATCAGCACTTATCACAGGATCATTCTTAGCAGCCGGCACAACGTATACGACTAGTGATACTACAAATCGTATTAAGATTCAATTGGTTGGCGGCGGCGGTGGAGGGGGCGGCGGCGGATCTACGGCAGTAAGTGCAGCCTTGGGCTCTGGTGGTGGTGCTGGTGGCTATGGTGTCGTGGTGTTCACTGTAGAACCAAGCACAAACTACACCTACGCCATCGGTGCAGCAGGAACAGGTGCCACCGCAGGCAATAATGCCGGAGGTGATGGCGGCGATACAACCTTCACTGTCAGTGGTGTAACCGTTACAGCAAAAGGCGGTACAGGTGGGCTAGCTGGTGGAGCTGGTGGAACAGCTGTGTTACCTATTCTGGGAGGCGCCGGAGGTGTTGCTGGATCAAACGGTGATATCAATGCCCCAGGTGCTCCTGGTTATTCATCATACTGTCTTACCGGGTTGTTAGGTTATAGTGGCGCTGGCGCTTCCGGTCCCTTTGGCGCCGGCGGCAATGGAGCATCGGCACAGGCTACGGGTAACGCGGGTGGAGGAAATGGTTCAGGTGGCGGCGGTGGCTGCACACTGAACGGTGGAGCTGCCACGGCGGGTGGCGCTGGCACCATCGGGGCCATCTTGGTGCAAGAACTTAGCAACTTGAAGTAAGTACCCAATGCCAATATACACACCGTCAGAAGCATTCATATCATCTTCGTTCATAACGACTGGAACCTCGTTCACAACCAGACAAACAACAACCAGAATTAAAGTTGAACTATGGGGAGGCGGCGGCGCTGGCGGAGGTGGTGCGTCTGTCGCAGCCAACGCTGCTCCGGCTCGTGGGGGAGGGGCTGGTAGCTACGCATTAAAAATATTTGATGTCACACCAAATACAGCATATACATACGCGATTGGTATTGCTGGTGTCGCCGGCGGGGCGGGAGCCGTCGCCGGAGGCAATGGAGGTAGTACAACCTTCGCTGTATCAGGTGTAACTGTTACAGCACCTGGAGGTACAGGAGGTGCTGGTACTTCAGCCTCGACCACCGCCGAGAGTCTGCCCGGCGGCGCGGGCGGTGCAGTTGCAACTAACGGTGATGTAAACGGCTCAGGTGAATCAGGACATACAGCTGTTAGATTTTCTGGCACTGTAGCATGCTCCAGCAAGGGTGGTTCCACTATAGTTGGTGCCGCCGGCAATGGTCGAACTACACAAGGAGATGGTAACGCTGCAACTGGCAATGGAGCCGGCGGAGGAGGCGGCTGTGTCATTAATGGCGGCGCAGCCGCAAATGGCGGAGCAGGCTCAAAAGGTGCAATTTTAGTTACAGAATACTCAACAAATCCTGTCATAAAATTTCCAAATCTTATCCTAAAAAGTGTCACAAGATATGTTGCAGGTACTACACATACAACAGGTGCAGGTACTGTACTAATCGAAGTAGAACTTGTTGGCGGCGGAGGTGGTGGTGGAGCTTGTGACGGAATTGTCAGCACAGTAACTTGTTGCTCTGGTGGCGGCGCCGGTGGCTATGGCAAAAAGTTGTTTGTTGTTACACCGAATACTGCATATACATTCGCACTTGGTGCTGCTGGAGCTGGTGGTATCGCCGGCAATAATCCTGGAACAGCAGGTGGTGACACAACATTTACTGTTAGCGGTGTAACTGTTACAGCCAAGGGTGGCTCGGGTGGCCTCGGCTCGCTCGGTGCTGCAACCACTTTGGTGCAACGTGGCGGGCCTGGTGGTGTTGCTGGAACCGGTGGTGACGTCAATGCTGCGGGGATGCCTGGTGAGGTGTGCATTCGTCAAGGAACTGTTTTTGTTGTTGGTACATGCGGTGGTTCAACGCTGTGGGGAAAAGGTGGAATCTGTAGATCGACAGCCGGTGCCGGCACCGCAGCAATTGGTAATGGAGCTGGTGGAGGAGGAGGAACAAGTACTAGCGCAGCAAACGTCGCTGGTGGAACAGGCACAATAGGAATGGTTCTAGTTACTGAGTACGAGTTGGCATAACAAGTCACCAGATTAATTGTATGATGTACACGTGATCATTAGATAATTCTTTAAAAATCGGCAGTGGTTTTCTGCCTACGTATTAAAACATGTCTCTGCAACAATTACGCAATGTAAACTTTGGAAGATCAAAGCTGAATGCCACTGGTTCACTTGGAGTAGGATATCAAATTCTTGATGTTGCAGGTGCAATTGTTTCTGCAAGAACAACAACGGGAGTCTATCAAACAGCCCCTGGGATTTATGCTGTCTATGCAACGTTTACAGATAACTTTAGAGGACAAATTCTTTGGGACACAGGAACAGCCTTTCCAACAGCATCTTATGCAACAGAACAATATAATGTTGAAGAGAATGACCCAACAGTTGCGGCAATATATTCACAAACAACATATGTTTCAGGATCAATAACAGGAATCCAAGGTAGCTTGGCAAGCATGTCTTCATCAATTGGACAACTTTATGATATTCAATATGGACGATGGAAAATCGACAGCAATCAAATGATTTTTTACAAGTCAGATAATTTGACAGAAGTCGCTCGATTCAACTTGTTTGATGATCTCGGTTCTCCGTCTATGGATACAGTGTTTGAAAGAGTTAAAGTCTAGGATACAATACTCAAGTGAATAATATTGTCACGCGAGGTATGGGACGAAAACAGAGAATAGTGACACAAGGTTACGGTCGCAGCATCATTGAAGCTGTTGTAAGAGTTGCAAAACGTCTTGTTGTAATTGGTCAGTCAGGAACGAAACGTGCACTTCGAGAGCTTGAAGACGTAATAGTTTGGGCTAAATTAATAAGAGTGAATGATGTTAAGCCCGACAAGAAAATAGAGGGATTCATAAAAATAAAGCTGAATGCTGTAAAACGAATTGTAGTCACAATAGCAGAAGGCATATCAACAAGAACACACGCAGCATGGGAAGACATCAAGATAACTGTCAAGAGGATAATATGATCAGATGACAAAGTTAATAAGAAATGATGAAAAGCATTAAATTTCGGATATATATTCAAAATGGAACCGCTTAACGAAACTATAGATCTTGACATAGAAGAGAGCAACGATTTAACTTTTAAGATCAAGATGGAAGGAGCTGCAGCTTCTCCTGCAAAAGTTCGTCTTGTATGTGAGGCGGATGACGGTCTCTCTTACATGTTTAATGGTTACGGCACTGGTGAACCCGAGGTTGTTCAATTCACACTTCCAAAGATGTTTGGCAAGATGAACGAAGGAACATATTCAGCTCGCGTTGAAGTGCTCGTTGAGAATCGATATTTTGCGCCGCTTCAATTTCAGATCAATTTCAAGAAGACGCTTAGCGTCGTTGCTGAATCTATCATTGTAAAGCCAAAAGTCAGCCGTCCCGAGATCAAGGTAACGGCAGAACCAATAATTGTTGCAAAATCAGTAGCAACACCAGTTGCAATAAAGTTTGAACAAAAACCTGTTCATACAATTGCAGAAATAAAAAAGCAAGAGAAGAAATCAGAAGTAGCTGTCAAAGCCAAGATTCCTGTAACAACAGGAATGATTAGTTCACTTAAAGACAGTTATCTTACTCGTAAGTCATTGAAAAAGTGATTCATGCATTGAAATCTTGATATCTCTTTAATCTCTCGAGATCGATACATATCTTTGGAGAGTATAGTCAATGACGATTTTTGCTGACACTATAAAGCCGACACCGTTTAGTTTTTTTGATAGCGATACAAGCTTTCAAACAGAAGCTGATGCGCTTGTCGTCTATGTAAAACGCAAGCTAGGAGATGACATCCTTTCTGTTGAGCTTTCAAAGAAGCAAATTTGGGCATGCTTTGAAGAAGCAGCATGCGAATATTCTCGTTTGGTTCATGAGACAAAGATAGTATCAGAGTTGAGCAATGTTCTGGGACAACAGACAGGCTCGATTGATATGACGAACAAGTACACACTGAGATCACTTGAATATCTTCTTAGAATGGCAGAACCATATGCAACAAATGCATTTGTCGGAGGTTCACAAAATGCTGTCTTTGGTTATTTCAATATTCAGGCCGGAAGACAAGACTATGATATCTACACTGAGCTTCTGAATTTTCCTTCAGGCACAGTAATCTATGATAGTCTTGCACCTGAAAAAAGGGGCAAGCTAAAGATAGTAGAATTGTATCATGTGTCTCCGTCTGCTGCACAGAGTACACTTCTGAATGCATCAAATATTACGAATTTCTTGGCTACTAACTTCAATTATGAAAGCTATGTAAATTCAACAATATTCTACGT
>Ga0315288_10004750_pt1 | contig 17297 bp, 10 predicted proteins | sample YL17G11_20_MG_FD_203454 | JGI IMG/M metagenome (GOLD analysis project Ga0315288, IMG submission 203454) | Sediment microbial communities from Yellowstone Lake, YNP, Wyoming, USA - YL17G11_20 | ecosystem: Environmental > Aquatic > Freshwater > Lake > Sediment | place: USA: Wyoming | collected... | reverse complement strand
TCTGGGTGCACTCCTGTCGGTCATCTCTACGCCTGACACACGCGACTCCACCAATGGCCGCACGCAGTTCGTCGACGATGCGTCGCTGTACTCGGGAGACGTGGCAGGCATGACCATCGGCATTCCGCGTGAGTACTTCGCCGACGGGCTGAGTGCCGAGGTGCGCGCGGCGGTCCAGAGTGCCGTCGACGCACTCAAGGCCCGTGGTGCGCGCTTCGTCGATGTATCGCTGCCCAACTCCCGGTTCGCCATTGCCACGTACTACATCATTTGCACCGCCGAGGCTTCGTCGAACCTGGCGCGCTACGACGGCGTCAAGTATGGGTACCGCGCCGAGAATCCCACGTCGCTCATCGACATGTACACTGCCACGCGCGACGAAGGCTTCGGCTCCGAGGTCAAGCGACGCATCATGCTGGGCACGTATGTGCTCAGTTCCGGCTACTACGACGCATACTACCTCAAGGCAGCACGCGTGCGCACGCTCATTGCGCAGGACTTCGACGCGGTGTTCCAGAAGTGTGACGCAGTGATCTCGCCTGTGGCGCCTGCGCCGGCGTTCAAGATCGGCGAAAAGTGCGATGATCCGCTGCAGATGTATCTGACGGATATCTACACGGTCTCCGCGAACCTCGCCGGCATTCCCGCAATCAGCGTGCCGTGCACGAAGAGTGGCACGCTTCCGATCGGACTCCAGTTCATGGCTGCCAAGTGGCGCGAGGATGTCTTGCTTCGCCTCGGCTACGCGGTGCAGACGGCAGTGCGCTCGTAGATGCCACCAGGGAGCACAATGCACGACCTGTCGATCCGGTTCCGACGAGTCATTATGTTCTGCGCAGGCGGAGCGCTCGTCGGGCTGACTGGCTGCATTCCGCCAAATCCCCGCTACATGAGTGCCTCGGTGGAACGTCGCATCGAGGCGCCGCCGGAGAGACTGCCTGAGACCGCGCCACTACTCGTCGACTCGTTGGACTCAGCAGCTCAAGGGACAACCGACTCATCGACAAGTTCCGACACCGGGTCGCACGCCCCAACCAGCCCGCGCATGGACGGCATCTCTTTCGCGGAGGCATTCGACAGTACCGAGGAGTCGGAGCCCGTCGACAGCCGCCTCATGGACGTGGTGAATTCGTACATGGGTGTCCCCTACCACAGAGGCGGGACGACCCGGCGCGGCATGGATTGCTCGGGCTTTGTCACGGCCGTGTACCGTGATGTCTACCAGTTGCCGCTGCCCAGGAGTTCAAGCGACATGTTCACAATCGGGCGGGGCGTGTCATCAATTGACAAAGCACGCCCGGGGGACTTGGTTTTCTTCCACGGTCGTCGCCGGGTTGTCAATCATGTGGGCATTTATGTGGGAGACGGCAAATTCGCACACGCAAGCAGCACTCTTGGTGTGACCATCACGGCCATGGATGCCGACTACTTCGGCACGCACTTCTCGGGGATCAGGCGGGTGGTGCGAGACTGACACCGAATCGGGTCCTGCCGACCCGATTCGGTGTCATGTCGCCCTGCATGGTCGCCCGCTCGGGCGACATCCGCGCAACTCACGCATCCCGGCAACCGCATCGAAGCAACCCGGTCACCGAATCCGAAACTCTTCACTCAAGCCGTAGTGCCCGACAGGATCCGTTACACGAACCCGGTAGTTGCTGCCCGTGCCCCACGATGTCGGAATAGTATCCAGCACCGGCGCCGAGTTGAGCGTGTCTCCCGCAAAGTCAGTCACCGGTGCGATGTAGGTGTTTCCTCGGTACAGATCCACGTGTACGCTATCGGGCCGCAGCCCGGTCCATCGCACCACGTAGGTGCTGTCCTGCCTGCCCGACCGCCAGAACGAGGTCCCGTTTGGCACGGTGACAACGATGCGGTTCAGGCTGTCGCCGTTGATTTCGAAGCTGTCGCTCAACCCGAAGCTTCCCTGGTTGTCGATCACCTTCACGCGGAACCCGGTGCCCGTACCCCACGCGGTCGGGACAGCAGAGATCCGCGTAGCATGGCCTGAGTCGACATCCCATCCAACCACCGTGTCCACAACCATGCCCCATCTGACAAGCACCACTGCCGCGCTATCGGAGGCAGAACCCGACCACGAAATGGCCTGACCCGTCTCACCGGTGTACCACACTGTTGTTGTGTCAGGCGCGATTACGATGATCCGATCCATCAAGTCGGCCTTGATGTGGAACGGCTGACTCCAACCGAAGTGGAACCGGGTATCGTAGACCTTGATGCGATACGTACCCACAGCCAACGACGAGGGAATGGATCCTGGATAGTACACAATGCTGTCGAATGGGCCAGACATCGAGAAGTTGGTGTCAAGAGACAACCCTGACGAGGATAGCCGGTACAGACCGAAACCAAGCATTGAGCCCACGGTCGTGTCGCTGTCGGGAAGCGCGAACCGCACCATCGCGCTGTCCTGCCCGTGCACCCACGTAGTGGCGCTGTCGGGTTTCATCACACGGATGCTCGGCAGCGTATCCGCGCGAATGGAGAATTGTTCGCTCCACCCGTAGTTACCGTCGTTGTCAACAGCCTTCAGTCTGAACGACGTTCCTACGCCCCACCCTGCCTTCACCGAGTCGAGCGCAGTCGACCCAGACACTGGACGCAGCTTCACCACAGTGTCGATGAACGTGCTCTTACCCACGTACAGCGCAAGGTAGAAGCTGTCAGCCTGCGACCCATTGATACTGAGAGTTCGGTTGGCATCGCCATGCAGCCACACCGTGCCCTTGTTGGGCGTGAGGATCTTGATCGTCCCGCTCGAGTCAATGACGAACTCGTTTGACAAGCCGAACCGTCCGATGTTGTCAACAATCTTGATGGAGTACCCCGAGCCGTATCCCCGGGTTGACGCGAGACTGTCAATCATGACCGACGTGCCGCCGCTGCTTGCGGTCATTGGCAGGAGTTGGCCCTGGACGAGACCGTTGCGCAGGAGGATCACAGACATGCTGTCGGCAAGCGTGTCGCGCCACTCGATGCGAACACTCTTCTGCCCCACATACCACACAGTCTTCTGCGTCGGTGTACGAAGAGCCAACACGTTGAGTGGGTCGGTCGCGATTGCGAACTTTGGGCTGTACCCGAAGCTCCCGCATTTGTCGATTACCCGGACCTGGAAGTCCTCGCCCGTACCCCACGCAGGATCCACAATCTCGGCGCGCGTGTACTGACCACTGTTGGATATCCACGACGAGAGGGTATCGAGCGGGCTGCCGGCCTTTCGCAGCTCGAGCTTCACCACGTCGCCGCAGTACCGGGTCCAGTTGACGACCATGCCCGAGTGACCGGAGAGCCAGGTAGTGCCTGTGTCGGGGGTTGAGACGGCAATTCTGCTGCAACTGTCGTCTTGGATGGCGAAGGGTGCACTCCAGCCGTAGAAGCCCTGGTTGTCAACGATGCGCAGACGGAACCTGGCGCCCGATCCCCAGTCGTAGTCAACGCGCTCGTTCAGGGTGTATCCACCGATGCCGGCTCCATTGAGAACCTTGGTGCTGAACCTGCCCACATACGTCCAGTTGCGGTATACCTCGAACTGCACGCTGTCACCGCCACCCGCGCCCAGCGTCCATGCGATGGATCCGGCAAATTGCCCGGGGCGCCACTTGGTTGCCGACGTGGGAGATGTCACCTCGATGGTGGCAAACGGGTCTGCCACAACAGAGAAGGTGTCACTCCAACCGACATTGCCCCTTTCGTCAATAATCTGGACTTGGTACCGGCTGCCGGATTCCCAACCTGTTGGTACCTGGTCTTCCATGACATAGCTGCCGGTATTGGCAACCCACGATGGCGGATACTCCAGGAGCATGCTGTCGCTGTACACGCGGATCTGCACGCTGTCGCCAAAGGCCTCGGACCACGAGACTGTGTCGCAACAGACGCCGCCGTGCCACTCGGTGCCGGTGCCCGGAACTGCGACCGCAACCGCGTGGAGTGAGGGGCCGGCCGGGTTGTCCGAGTCGTGGTCGTCTCCATCCTCTTTCTCACCGCACGTGAGCACAGCAGCCGCAACAGAGACTGCGAGCAGGAGCCGACCCCATCTGGTGAAACGGTGCGTCATTGAAGTTGTGCCTTTCGAGTTGGGTCGTGGTCGGGAGATGCGCATTGACTTTCGTGGAAAAACGGCACATGGCACCTTCGCGCTCGGAACGTCTCTGAAAATATGTTATTTTGAAGGGCTGACCGATCGCTCGCAAACCCGCAGCTCCCCCACCGCCGAGCACCGACCGAAGGATGCCCCCCGAATGATCAAGAAGATCGCATCAATCGTCCTCAAGGCCGTTGTCGGGATCTTTCTCGCGTATGCGGTGTTCTTCTCTCTGGTCGGCACAGCCGCCATCCTCTACGCCTATTCCTCCGTCCAGAAGCCGATCAACCAGGTGAAGAGACTCGTCCACGAGAACCCGACCGAAACGACATACATGGCCGATCTACGCCACGAACTGAAGCGCAAAGGCGGCACCGATACCCTGTCGCACCGATTCGTGCCGCTCGACTCCATCTCCAAGTCACTCGTCAATGCAGTCGTTGCCTCCGAGGACGATGGCTTCTGGGTGCATCCGGGCTTCGACATCAACGCAATCGCCGCTGCTTTTGAGCGAAACCGCATCTCCGGAAAGATCGAGTTCGGCGGAAGCACCCTCACACAACAGCTTGCCAAAAACCTCTTTCTCAACTCCAACCGATCGTTCGGACGCAAGTTTCAGGAGTTGGGGTACGCTCTGCTGATGGAGAAATACCTGGGCAAGAAGCGCATCATGGAACTGTATCTCAACTACGCCCAGTGGGGGCCGCGCATCTTCGGGTGTGAGGCTGCGTCGCGGTTCTACTTCCACAAAGCGAGCAAGAATCTTTCGGTGCGGGAGGCGGCGCGGCTGGCTGCGACCCTTGCGCACCCGTCAACAAATCCGGGCAACGAGAAATCCGCATTCCTCGGCAAGCGCGTGCAGGTGATTGCCGACAACCTCTATACCAAGCACCTCATCGACGACTCGGGCTATATCGCACTTGCAGGCAAAGAGCCGCCCAGAAAGGACTCGGCACAGGCCGATGATGAGGACGGGGTGGACGCAGCACCGGTGCAGCAGCAGCCGTCCACGCCACCCGATGAGCCGGTCAGGCGGCGATGGCGCACCCGCGATGATGCGCAATAGCGCGTCTGCGGAGACTTCGCCCCGGCGGCTGATCATGGCCACGCACTGGCCAGGGAGATCCCCCAATGCACACACTGTCCGGTGGCCAGGCATCAGCGTCAAACCAACGCCCGCAGCTCGAACTGCCCGAGATGGACGAGCAGCACCGGTACCTGTACCAGGTGTTCGACTACCTGCTGATGCCCTCGGTCAAGGCAGATACACGGGCCACGAAGCGCGTGCTTGACGAGATCGAACGCGCGGTGCTCTTCCACTTCGCAAGCGAACAGGACCTGATGCGACGCTATGCGTTTCCGGGGTTTGCCGTGCACCAGTCCGATCACGAGGCGGCTGAGTCGCGTATTGTCGACTTTCTTGACGATGTGGAGACCGGCCGGTTTGACGCGGGCGCTCTGCACTACTTCCTCACCACGTGGCTGGCCGAGCACAGCCTGATCAGCGACTCGGAGTATGTTGCGTGGATCAAGCAGAGGCGCGCGGAGGTCGTGAATCCGTCGATGCAGTGGCCACCGAGTCGGTGAACGACCTGGAGGCCCTCACCATGGGGCTTTCACAGAAGGTGTGGCAGAAGATCATCATCCTGAAGGGCATGGGCAGTCAGCGCGCGAGTTGACGCGGTTCCTCTATCGGGCAGGCGCCGCGGCAGAACGTGGAGCTGTCCGGACTCTCAATGCCGACACCAGGTTGACGCACGCAATCACCGCCCCCAGCAGAAACACGAAGCGATACCCCGCAACGCTCCAGATGACGCCGCTGACCAGTGCAATGGAGATGGAGAACACGTGATCCATGCTCTGGGCCATGGCCAGCGTGGGCGTGACGTGGGATGGGTCAACCGCGATCTTCTTGAGATAGGTTGCCCGGGCCATGCCCACGGACATGAGAAGCTGGTCTACCACGTAGCATCCGGCAGCAACGAGAAACGCAATTGACTCGGGAAAGACCGACCGCGCCAGTCCGTACCCCGCGCACACGAAGATGAGGATGAATGCCTCTGAGGCAAGCACCGCCCGCTCGCCGAGTTTGTCAATGGCGCGTCCCAACAGCGGCTGGAAGACGATCCCTGCACACCCACCGATCGCAAGCAATGTCGCCAGCGTCTGCGTCGGTTTGTGGTACACAGTCACCAGTACCCACGGCGCAAATGTCAGGAAGATCTGCTTGCGCATGCCGAAGAGTATGCAGAGCCAGTAGTACAGCCGATACTCCCGATGGATCTTCATGCGCAGACCAACCGGGTGCTTGACGCCTTTCTTCATGGAGAGCATCATCACCGAGGCCACAACCAACGCAACAGCACCGATGATGAAGGCCACCTGGAAGGTGAAGTGGAGATAGCGGAAGCCCAGGAACACGACGATGCTGCCCAGAATGGCTGCTGCATTCCGCAAGCCGTTGAGCTGGCCCAGGCGCTTGCCGGTCTGTCCCTCGCGTGCCAGATCCATGCCAATCGATGCGTTGAGCGGCATGAACAGATGCTGACCCAGGCTGTAGACAAAGAGCCACACAAAGAGCATGTGAACTGTTGGAGACGCGCCGCCCATCAACACCAGCCCACACGCCATGAGTGCCATGGAGAGCGTGGCAAGGTGGGTTGTGCCAAGAAAGAAGAAGAGCGCCGACACAAACACGGTCAGCAATCCGGGCAACTCGCGCGGGAGCTCGATGAACGAACGGAGGAAGTTCGTGACGTGGAACGTCTCGTTGAGGTAGTTGTTGAACGTCGAGTCAACGATGCTGCCGGCGAAACCGCATAGAGAAGCGGCAGAGAGGAAGAAAAGCAAGTCCCGGCCCATCGGTTGGCGGAGACGGCGGAGGAGTGAGATCATTGAGGTGCGGGATTCCCTCTTGCTGGTGGCTGTCGAGATGGCACCATCGGTCTCGTCGGTACGCTCTCGCTGACGGGGGGAAGTGACGAGTTACGAGCAAGCGAGTTACGAGCGCCGCACTGAGCCTGTCGAAGTGTTACGAGCCGTCGTCATGGCCGTAGACTCCTTGATCGACAAGAGAGTCATTCCGATCCCGACAGTCGTAGGGTCAGGAGCCGGGATTCGCGAGCACCCCGATCCCTCTCCTCACTTCTCGATTCTCACTTCTCACTTCTCCGCATTACACCGAGATCTGCGAAATCATGCTCGACTCCACATTGCCGAATCCGAGTTCACCGGCTTTCTTGATGTGGGCAACCTGCCTGCCTTCAAACTGCTTGCCGTACCAGGCGGCGAGAGTGACTCCGAAGCTGTCGGTGGCCACCGGATCGGTTCCCGCAACAAACGTGTCGAGCTGCTTCACCGTGCCGGGACCCGACGGTCCATTGTCAAGCAGCGCGCGACTTGCATCTATAATCGTGAGGGTGGGCGTTATGTAGTAGAGCTGCTCTGCCACTGCAAGGTGCAGATCGAGTTCCGCATGGAAGGGGCCGCGCTCCTTCACCAGACCCATGAGGCCCTTGATGCCCAGAGAAATGCCACCAGCGCTGTGCGACTTGGCGGTGGGCAGGGAGATGAGTGCATCTGCACGCAGGACTTCCTTCACCACGTCGGTCTTGGTGAGAGCCTTGGCGCGAGAGTCACTTCTCGACTCGAATAGCGACGGGTCTTTGGGTACGAAGATGACCACGCCCTTGGACTTGAGATCGGCAACCGCGTCGGCAATGCCTGACTGCGTCTTGCATGCCTCAGGTTCACGGAGAGTGTTGTCGCATACCATGATGCGCCTGGCGCCGGCGGCGATGCAGAGAAGACACACGGCGCGAACAGCCGCAGGAGACGTCGTTGTCCCCCAGTCAGGCGGGTTGGCAAAGCTCATGTTGGGCTTGACAATGACGCGCGAACCCGGCTTGACAAAACGACCCATGCCGCCCATCTTCTGCATCAGCTTGCCGATGGTCTCTTCGGCCTTGCCCTTGCCTACGTAGACTTCGCTCTTAGAGGGGGAAGCGGTCTGAGCGAGTGCGGTTGATGCAGCCAGTGAGAGGGCCGTGCCCGCAACTCCTGCCTGGACAAATTCACGTCGTGAGATGTCACCCATGATAGTCCTCCAGTGTGTCGGAAATACGATGTGCAGCTCATTCGCCCTCAACCAGAAAATACCCTATGTCGACCCTACTCCACGAACCCCGCAGGCAAGTCACTGTTCCCCGCGGGCTTGGGAGCCGTGGGTTCCCCTGACTCAGGAAGAAACCCGGGTGGCGCCTCCTGAGGCGGGGGCGTGCCGGTTTTTTCGAACATGCCCTTGCTGTCCGACTGCCTGCGTCGCTCCTCCATCTTTTGCTTCTGCCAATCGCTCACATAGGGGCCCGACGCAATCCGGTTCTCCCCGAATCTGAACACCTCAATTGCCGCCTTGTCGTTGATCGGACAGTGAAACTCGCAGTAGCCGCAGCCCATGCACAGATCCTCGTACACCACAGGCGCTTTGTACGGTCCCTTGGTGGTCTCAACCAGTTTGGTTTCGATCGCATTGTAGGGACACGACTCGTCGCAGACAAGGCACTCCTTGTTCTGCGCCCACGGCAGGCAGCGGTGACGATCGATGACCGCTGTGCCGATCTTGTCGAAGCGTTTTTCCTCGTACGGCAGAGCCCGCAGAGCACCCGTGGGACAGACGTGGCCGCACGCGGAACACTTCTCCTCGCAGGCGCCTATTCGCGGCACGATCTTCGGCGAGTTCCACCGCGCAAGACCATCGCTGAGTGCTGCAGGCTGTATCGCATTGGTTGGGCACACCTTCATGCACTGGCCGCATGCGATGCAGCGCGCGGTGAATTCCTTCTCAGGGATGGCGCCTGGAGGCCTGATGAACCGGCCGGTGTTGTCGCGCTTCAGCAATCCGTCAGCCCGCAGCGATGGGAGCACGAGCAGCCCGCCCAGCACACCACCCAAGACATGCCGACGATTGACATTGGCACCCGTGGTCTGAGCAACGGACAGTGTCCCGAACCCGAAACTGCTGCACCCGACTCTGCGCACTTCCGAGCACACACCACATACTACGCACTCCGCCACATCGGTATTCTGCACGCGTTCACCGTGGATCGCATGCGTGGGGCACCTGCGCGCACAGAGCTTGCACGAGTTGCAGGTCTCCGGCGACACCCGTCGTCGAAAGAGGGCATACCGACTCAACAGCCCGAACAGCGCACCGCTGGGGCACACGTACTGACACCAGAACCTCTTGTCAACAGATCCGCCTGCCAGGACCAGACCAAACAGCATCAGCGCACTAACGGTTCCGTAGAAGTAGAGCGGTTTCACCGAGATCAGCTCAAAGCCAGGGATCTGCATCCACCGCAGAGCGCGCAGGGAGTCCTGTGCGGTGATGTTTGCGATGGGAAGTGCCACGATCGTGGAAATGCGCGTGAGCAGCGATATCGGATCCATGAACAGCGGCATCACAACGCCGAAGACTGCGCAAACGCCCAGCGCCACGAGCAGGACGTACTTGAGTCGCTGAAGGTACTGAGGCGGACGTCGATGATGCGCCCATGTCTGGCCCACGAGAAACCGGTCGCTGAAGTCAACGATGGCGCCGAGCGGGCAGATCATGCCGCAGAAGAACCTGCCGAACACCACCGTCAGTGCCGCCACTGCCAGTCCGTACGCGAGGACGCTCCACACAAGGGTGCGCGTGGCCACACACACGACCAGCGCGACCAGAGGATTGAGGCGCAGGAACCACTCACTGGGCCAGGAATAGGCGGTCGGAGTCCGATTGAGCAGAACAAAGGACGCCACAAAGGCAGAGAAGAAGAAGACCTGCAACGCGATGCGAACAGCACGGAGCCTCATCGTGTGGGTTCCTTAAGGGAGTAGCCCCCCCGACAGAAAAATACGATCTTTCCTCGACTGCCGAAGCCTCGCCACTTCAGTCGGTGTGGCAGGCTGAGTGCCGCCATTCTGCGTGGCCACAATGGCGCCCAGCGCACACCCGAGCTCGCATGCCTCGTGCAGCGACGTGCCCGACAGATGCGCGTGCACGAATGCGCCTGTAAACGCGTCGCCCGACCCCAACGTGTCGGCGACCTCCACGGCAAACCCGGGCGCGTATGCACGTTCCCCTGCTCTTGACACGGCAAACGCGCCCTTCTCCCCCAATGTCACCACGCATACGCGCAGGTCGTGGCGCTGGACAATGGCTTCTGCGAAACCCCGGATGTCGGAAGGAAGCCCGGCGATGTTCGCGACAACAGGCACCTCGTGTTCGTTGAGCTTGAGCACATGTGCACGTGCCAGCGACGCACCGACCACCTCCGCGCAAAAGCAGTCCTTGCGCAGGTTGACATCGAGCACTTTCACCGCCGCAGGCGCTCGATCAAGCAACGCCGCAAGAGCACGACAGGACACCTCGGATCGTTGCGAGAGAGTCCCGAAGCACACACAATCTGCGCGCGATGCAACAGCCAGCGCCTCGGCCGAAGCCTCGATGCGGTCGTAGGCAACGTTGGGCACGATGAAATAGTCGGGATTGTTGCCGGCATCGAGAGTGACGTTCACGGTCCCGGTGGGAGCTGTGATATCTGTCTGGATGAGGGACGTGTCGAGGCCGAGATCGCGGAGTGTCTGCTTCGCACGTATACCGAGATCATCGCTGCCGACCCGGCTGCAGAAGAGCACGCTGTGCCCGAAGGCACTTGCGCGATACGCGAAGTTGCATGCTGCTCCGCCCAGCACCGGACCGGTGGGCAGCAGGTCCCAGAGGAGTTCGCCGAAGGAGAGGATTGTTTTTGGCATGGTGTGCTGTGGGTCTCACTCGGAGGGCTTCCGCCTGCAGCAGGGAGCCGTGGACGGGCTTCCCTGCGGTCGTCGGCGCGGCTGAAGTCGCGCGTCTGACGGTCGTAGTGCCAGTGTTACGACGGTTCCTCATAGGGGGTGTTGATAATCAGCTCGTCGATGGTTTTGGCCATTACTCAGCCTGTCTTTCGGGATGACTGTCCAAGTCATCTGGCGCCTCTTGCTCAGTGATTCCCTGTTCCTCCAGCCCTGCAACACGATAGATCGCATCCAGTTTCTCGACGACCTCAGGACCAATTTCCTCCGGCCGCGCCAGAAGCGCCAGCTCGAAGTAGTTTCCTTTGTCCAGCCGGTGGTACTGCTTCGCCTGACCGAAATAGGCTCGCGTTACCTTGTCGAGAAAACCATCCGACATCTTGGTCGTCACCCACCACTCGTTGTCTGGATTCTTCTGTGCGATGCCGGGAATGTAGTCCGCGACAATGGACTTCATCAGCTCGGTGTCCTGCTGATTGAAGAGATCGGATGAGATGCGTTCGAGATAGCGGTAGAGTGTCTGAGGAAGCGGCAGGTAGTTCTCTATTTCTCGACGCTGCCATCTTACTATCAGCAAATCTGGTATTTCAGAAGTCCTTCTGTCGAAGCTGTCAAATAGCGCGATTCCCTTCAAATCCGGTACAGCTTCCTTGAGGGCCTGAAAATGCTCATAGACTCTCCGAGTATCGTTGCCCACCGTGTTGATAAATGCGCTTTCGAGTACTGCCAGCACGGGGTGCTTTAGAACTTTGGCGAATGCCTTCAGTATGTCGCCATCGGTCGTACCCTCAAGGTACAGAACCCGTTTCTTCTGCTCGGCCAGAAAGTACTGGTCATATCCTATGGCAACGAGCGATTTGAGGAGTTGTTTCTTGTCATTCACGACTCGCGGCTTGAGCCCCAGAAAACCGATCACCTTCGCCTTCTCCGCCGCTTCGTTCAGTACCGCCTCCGAGTGGGTGGCAATGATCACCTGAGTATCGTTCGCGAAGGCGGTTTGCGTGAGCGCATTGAACAGTTCTTTCTGCCGGATGATCTCAAGATGCGCGTCCGGCTCGTCAAGAAGCAGAATGCTGTTCTGGTTGGCATAGATGTACGCGAAAAGCAGGAGCACTTGCTGAAAGCCACGCCCGGAATTGGACAGATCAAGTCGAGTCTTGGTTGACTCTCTGTAAGTCATGGATATCTGGCCGTTGACCTCATTGTACGCGGGCATGTCCAACTGCGCCCGAAAGTAGCGGTCCATGATGCGGTTCAGCTCCTCCCACTTGTCCGGTTTCTCTTCCGCGATCAGAAGGCAGAGATTCCTGACGATCTGCGCAGTGCGTCCCTCCCCGATAAATCGGTTGATCGATCCACGTGTAAGTCGATCCTCCTCCGCGGACAATCCCGACATCGGAGGGAGAAAACCCACGGTTTCCTGAAGCGCGATCTCTGGAAGGTCCTGTCTGCTTCCAGTGACAGCGCCCTTACCGATCCGGCAATAGATGGACTCGGCATTTGCGTAGTCGAACTCAAATCCAGCCTTCCACGATTGTCCCTTCGTGGTCCCCTCAGCATTCAGTTCCACGAGAATGTTCTCTGTACCATTCTCTATCGCCTTGCGCTTTCGAACGTGCAAGTCATGCCACATCTGAAGAGCTGAGGGGAGCGGGACCATCAGAATGTCCTTGCGGTTGATCGTGGCAGCGATCCTCTCCTTTGCGGACGATTCCTTCCTCTTCTCCGCACACTTTCGCATGCCCAGCTCCCACAACGTCACCGCCTGAAGCGCCGAAGTCTTGCCCGAGTTGTTCGGCCCGACGAATACGACGGATGAGCCGAGGATTATGTCGACATCCTCAAGTTTCTTGAAATTGGTCACTGCAATTCTGGTAAGCATCGGCGGTGTCCCTTTCTCACAGTCTGACAATCTTCAAACTCTCGATCCCTCTGTCATCCACAATCTTAACCGCAACCTGCCTTCGAGTTCCGGGTGCAAACGGCAGCGACACCGTGCCCCGGAATGCCTCGATATTCTCCTCGTCAATCTCGGCACGAAGACTCTCTGCCAGACTCCCCCACCCCTCATTGGCGCCCGACATAGGGAAGAATATCTGCGACGAGAACAGGCTTCGGTTGTCATGGTCGGTGTCCAGCATCCATACCGCGATCTGGCTCTTCCCGCCGGATTCCACTGTGCGGTCCTGCCTTGTGGTGAGATCCTGCCGTTTCGAAGCAGAACCGCAGAGATGTGGCCACGTGTTGCCGATTCGTCGATCCGCTGGGTGGAACTTGCCCCACAGCTTGATGCCGCCTGGGACCGACTGCGGGCGGGAAGAAGGCGGGCAGGCATTGCTGCAGATCGTCGCCTCCGCTCAGCAGATGCCCTATTCTCCCAGAGCAAGTCTGTAGGCAAAGATATTTCACTCCGGAGGGGGAATTCAACCTGGTGTGAGGAAGACAGGGGAGAGCGTTCGACCGTTCTGTGTGAGACACCAGGCTGACACCTGCACTCGTGCCCCGAGAGTCTTGGGGGGCGCTCTGCGCTGAACGCAATTCCGAGACGGTTAGTATCTTCGACCGCGAGAGAAATATATTTAAGGATGGATGAGGCGAAGATGGTGTCGTGGCTGAATCGCCTTATCAACAACCAAGCGGTGCGCGGGCGCATCTGCCGCAGTTACCAATTCTCACGATTCTCCCATGATGAAGAATCCAGCGACCCCTCATTCGCCGATTCGCTCCATCAGAAGCCTAAGCGCTTCAGTGATTCTGCTGGCAGCCGCGCTTGAGACAATCGCGTCGCCGCTGGAGTATCGAACATTCACTTCCGGAGCGGCGGTGTGGCTTTGCGCGTCGGACCGCATCACCACTTGGCGGTCCGATACTCGTACAGCACGCGTGGTGCGTCTGACGGATTCCCTGGATGTCGACAGTATCAGCGATGTGAGCGCAAGCGACGGCACGCTCTGGGTTCTGGCTCGCAGCGGCTTGTATTCGATTGACATGGCCACGGGCACCACGACCCGGGTTACTGCACCCACACAGTATCCTCCATCCGGGAAGTGCGCTGCCGACTACGACTACGTCTGGGTCACCGGAGCCGCAAGCCTCGACAGGTACGACAAGCTGAGTCGTGAATGGCAATCGTTTTCGTTGCCCGATCGAGTGGCGGGAACACCCACTTGCGGTCTGTACAGCGATGGAGACGTCGTTTACCTCTTCGGGTGCAAGACTCTCGCCACGCTGTCGATTGCCGATGAAAAGTGGGCAGTCAGGCCAATCGGAGGATTCGAGCTCTCCACGTCAACGACAATGCTCCTGGACAAGAGCGGTCCGGTATTCGTGGATTCCCTGCGTGCGTGCCGGTATCTTGTTGCCGCGCAGTCATGGGACGTTGTGCGTTCGCCCGCACCCATACTGGACATACTGCCGCAGGACACGGCACTCTACATGCTATCTGCCGACGGGGTTTTCCGCTACGATACGCGTGCTGCCGTGATCACAAACATTGACATACCAGACACCCGGGGCGCGATGCGATTTGCGCGTCTGGGCGATGAGCTGATCATCGCGACACCTCGGGCGTTTGTCCGGTACGCGATTTCCACAAAAGCATCCGCAACCATCGATCTACCGCCCCAGGTAGATGCATCTACCACAATCGAAGCATTGGTGGCACTGGGTACGAACTTGGTCGCCAAGTACCCGGCATTCTTCGCATCCTTCGACCTGAGCACGCAGGTCTGGGAGTCGTCGGCTGTTGCTGCGAAGGCCGCTCGGCGCGTCTTCTCTTGGGACGATGACAATGGCATGCGCGTGCAGTACACGCCGCGCGTCGGATCGCAATTGCGCGGAAGCGTGCAGCAGGATTTTCGATTGACAGGGAAAGATAGCGCCTACATCCGTACCGATACGATCACCGACATCTCCGATACCGCGATCAGACCGGTGCTCTACTGGGGCAATCTGCTGCCATCGGCCAACCTGACACTTCACAACACATTCGGTCGCGACCGTTACCTCGACATTCACTTCGACAACATCGACCGGGGACGGAGTGCGAACCGGTACATCCAGTACAGCGGAGCCAGGGCGGACAACATTGCCGGTGTACGCGTAGGAAGCGCAGACAACCAGACCATCGCAAGCCCGACACTGCCAGTCGTCCGATTCGAGGGCGGGAACGCTGAGATAGAGAGTCGGAGATTCCTCAGAAACCGTGACCGCAAAATTGTGCGTACCCAACTTGGCGGCGGTCTCCTGACAACGTCTTCATTCTGCGAGGTCCTGCCCTACCGACAGGACGAGCAGTACAATATTCGTGGCTTGGCCCGCGATACCTCGGGAGCGTTGGCAATTGTTCCCGGATCAATGACCATCGCGATAGACGGCCAACGCATTGACTCAACACTGTACTCGTTCTCGCCTCTGACCGGGGATATACGATTCAGCCGTCGGGATATCCTTGATCCGACTTCGGTCATTGTTGTCTCGTACCGATTGCAGACCGTACCCCAAGGAATCAAGAATCGGCTGGAGTTCATCCCCGAGCGGCATCTGGGGGATTTCGAGTACGCCTCAGCCACTGTTTCACCTTCCCGCTGGCTTTCGGCACGAGCAGGCGTCTTCACGTTGCAGCCCGGCGGAGTATCGCTCGACACTACAAACCGACGCACACTGCTGGACGCGGCCCTTCCTCTGGAGTTTCGCAGGGAACGTCCCGACCTCTATCTCAGCCTGACACCGGAAATGACGTGGACTGCCTCTGGAAAGGGACTGGCAGGTGGACTGACCATGCAGAGCCGACTCTTCAAGAAGGTTGGTTTCACGTTCGACGGAATAGTAGCAGACGATGATTTCCGGTCAATCGACAACATGAGCAAAGGCTTCGGCAGCATCAGGAACAGAACCGAATTCTCAGCTTCGTATGACGTCCTCCCCGAAATCCCTCTGAAATACACACAATACGATGGTTTGTACCAATTGGGGCAGGAGCATCGGTACGAGGTTTCGGCAGGCGCGCACTTCGCTCGTTTCCCCAATGGCGAAGTTTCGCTCTCGCGAAATCGCGTCGATGGAAAGGCCAATTTCTTTATCCTTGATGTTGATACGCTTATCGATACCGCCTACAACCCTCCCGACACCACATACCCGAGTACGCCGATCGACACGACCATGGATCTCGACCGGCTTAAAGACAAACTCAAAATCAAACTCTACGAAACGTCCTCGCCCATCGTTGAGAAACTGCTGCATCTCGCGAAGCTCTCCTATGAGGTGTCGTATACGGGATTCTTGACCCAGAAGGAGGAACAGACAAAGCGCGGCGCCGGCAATATCTGGTACCTGCAGACCACCATCAGCCCCATTGCGTCCATCGCCCTTACAGGCAACGGCACCTTCCGGAACAACCCGCCGGGGTCCATCGTGCGCACGCAATTTGATCCCGAGCTCCGACTCCTCTTCTCCAACGCGCCACCGGGAGTCGATCTCACGCTTCGATACGCAATCGACTACGCCAAGTTAGACACTGCGTGGCGCAGCATTTCATCGATTGAGCGATCCGTCAACCTGATTCTGCGGCCTGGCGCATGGACCTCGGTTCTCTCATGGGCGTCCCCGCGCATAGGCATTGCGCAAAGCAGTTCGTGCCAGTTCGATTCTCTCAGTCCGGGCTTCGGAGATGTCGTCTTCGGCATGCGGGGAATGGAATCGCGCACTACTTCACCCACACTCGGGCTGCACATCTACCCCACTGGTGAGATTACTTTCCGCAATGAGAACGGATGGTCACTCGTTGATGTCCCGAACATCGATACAATCATCACCGATGCTGCCGGAAACCTACCCGACACACTCGACACACTCTACAAGTTTACCAACCGCAACCCTCTGGCACGGTGGTTCACTGGCCATCCTCCCGCGCGGTTTAAAACATTCAACGATCTGAAATGGTACTTCGGATCTGCGCGATTGTGGCAGACGCGCTTGGAATACCAGCGCGACCCTTCGACACCCACTCTGGACAAATCCGTCACCCACCACTACATACAAGGATGGTCTCGATTTGAGGGGACGTGGCTCCCCTGGCTCAAGACAGCCACTGGCATTACCTCAAACCACCGGGTGACGGACTTTGTTGAAAAGCAATGGGTTGACTCCATGTTCGTGCCCGACAGCGCGCGCTGGATCATGGTATCCGACTCATTGCCTTTTGAGAAGCGGACCTATGTCACACGCACTGGACCCGAGATCTCTATCACGTTCACTCCGCGTGGTATAGGGCCGATCAAGAAGCTGATCAATGGCCACACGCTGAATCTATACTGGCAGAACAGCCATGGTCACACGCGATCCTCACCTGACATCG
>Ga0315288_10004749_pt1 | contig 17299 bp, 32 predicted proteins | sample YL17G11_20_MG_FD_203454 | JGI IMG/M metagenome (GOLD analysis project Ga0315288, IMG submission 203454) | Sediment microbial communities from Yellowstone Lake, YNP, Wyoming, USA - YL17G11_20 | ecosystem: Environmental > Aquatic > Freshwater > Lake > Sediment | place: USA: Wyoming | collected... | reverse complement strand
GGACAAATATTCGGATTATTTACAATCCAACTAGCAGTGTAGGCAATTTCCTCCGACAGAGGACCAATGCCAAATAAATCAGTAATAAAGCGATTAGATTTATCTACTATAGACGCTGTTTCTGATTCCAAATCTTTATTCATTTTTTCAAAAGCTTCTTCAAAGGCGACGTGATCTATAATCTCTATTTCTCCATCACGGTCCATGTCATCTAATTGGTGAACATATTCGTGAATAATAGTAGAAAACAAGTCCCCGGTAGTTAAAGTTCCTTGGGATGAGATAATTTTACGACCTATACCATTAAAAGTTATGAAAGAAATAAAATCAGACCAAAAATTGACGCCTACCACATAAGAATTGATGTGCAAACCTTCATAGACTTTTATATCTCGAATCGCTTCCCTTGCCTCTGGTGTGAAGGAATTTTTAACAATGTCATTTATGTCTTCGTAAGAATTGTTTATTCTAATTTTATTTAGTTCAATTGTGTTGCATCCCCCCAATAAACACAGTAATAAAATTAAAATACAGCGCATGTGGTATAATTATAACATGATTAGACATCTAAATGGTTGGGAAAAGAGATCTGATGATGTTGGAGATGAGATAGCAGCCGCCAATAGGGCTATAGTCGGCGGTGAACGACAAGTTTTGGATGCCGAATTTGCTCATCGAATGGCCCTGTCTCGTGGAAATCCCGCAGAAATATTTGCAACCGAGAATAGATTGCGAGAAGCACTGGAAGTAGACATTAGAAGAAAAGGTGGGCGATCCGAGGATTTTTTAATGACCCAGCGACGATTCAACCATCTAGGACAAACCGACAAAATTTCTAACACGGGTAATTGGTTGTTGCTATTGGGGTTAGTTGTATCTCTTTATTATTTTACAAAAATAGGCGTCTAAGTCTTGTTTTTGATCTCAGAATTGATATTCTACATCTAGCCAATAAGGCGAAGGAGAAAAAATGGATACGTTTACTAAGTTGGAAGCAGCCCTTGCGGAGGCCCGTCCTCTAGTCGAGAAGGTTAACAAGGGCAATAAGTCCGCAGGGACTAAGTTGCGTAAGGCAATGCAAGATGTTCGTAATCTCGCCAAGGCCGTGCGCGACGATGTTCTCGAACGGCGAAATGCCCCTGCTGCTGACGGCGAAGCTCAGTAGGTCGCTGTTCCACACTAAACGAAAAAAGGCGCTTTGTAGCGCCTTTTTTTGTTTAGCTTTGACGACACCGACTTGGCTGTTATACTATTGGCTGTGAAGAAACCCTCGGCTTTCGTTTCAGCAGCAGCCGAAGCCTTGTCCACGTCCCTCCAGCAGCGTTATCAAATCGATGACGCGGCTTTATCTTCTTTTGTGCAGCTGGAATTATATAAAATCATTGTAGATTACACTCAGTTTTTTATGTCCCCCAAAGATAATGAAGACCTGACTGAATATGAGCTTCTCCTGATTAAACACAAAAGTAAGCAAGCTTTTCTTTCAACATATAGCGAACGTACTGGACAAGATATTCGTTTTGGAGAAAAAGTCTATAATAAGATTAGACAAAAATTAACATGAAAGAGAAGCACATGCAAGAAATTCAATATGTCGTGGGAGATGCCACACTCCCCCAGTCTCAGAATAACACCATAATATGCCATTCATGCAATGATCTGGGCATATTTGGTGCTGGGTTTGTAATTCCCCTGGGAAACAGATATCCCATAGTTAAGGAGCAATATTTAGAGTGGTCAAAGTCCTCCCCCTCTGGCCAGCCTTTCCGACTAGGAGAGGTGCAGTTTGTCCAGGTAGATCCCAAAATATGGGTCGCTAATCTCATTGGACAGAAGGGGGTGGGATTTCGTAGCGGGCCTCCAGTCAGGTATGAAGCCCTTTATGAAGGATTCGCAAAGGTCGCTGATTTTGCCATCGCGCACACAGCCGATGTGGTAATGCCCCGCATTGGATGTGGGCTCGGAGGAGGAGAGTGGAAAACCGTCGAAAAACTAATCACACAAACACTTTGTAGAAAAGAAATTATTGTCAGAGTGTGCGACCTGCCTAGCTCTCATAAGGAGACCATCGATGTCGCTGATAGACCAATTTTTGGATGGTAAGAGATACATTTCCGGGATTTGGCGCATTCTTGATTCATGGGGAAATGTTCATTCTATAATTTCTGGGCAGGGATCCCTCGGATGGTTTTTTGGTTACGGAGCCCTTAAACCCAAAGAAAGCGATTTTTCTTTTAGTCTCAGCTACCTTGAGGGCATTTACACAGAAGAGGGAACTGATCGCGTGGTACAAAACACCATTGACGTTTTATTCGTCAATTCCCGTGACCTGTATAAACAAAAATTCGATATTGACGAACCTCCTGTTTTGGTTAGACAGCATTATTTTGAAGTTCGATCTAAAGACCCTGTTCGTATTAAAGCCATGATGGATCTAGCTACGTCTTTATCTCTCGCGACTCCAATTTGATTGTTCTTCTTCGTAAAAAAGTATACAATTTGGTTATGAACTATAAAATAATGGGAAAATATAATGGGCTAACTCCAGAGGAAGTAGATACCGCAGACACCCTAGAAGAAGCTAACTACCTCCTTGGAGAATATCGTCTCGCTTTTGGTGATAGTTGGGAGATGTGGATCGAAGCTAGCTCTAGAAATAACCCAGTCTGTCAATGTCGAAATAATCCGCGTATAGTAGAGATTGGTCGAAATGAAGGAGGCAGGCCCAAACCAGAAAGATGTGACATTTGTGGGGGTCCCACTAGAGAAGGCAAAAATCTATGCACTAAGCATATTGAAAGTGCTCCCTATGCTAAGTCATTAGCTGCTAGAATGCTTCAATTAGAAGAGGAAGAAGCACGAGCAGAAAAGGGAGATATTACTTTTTCTGCGTCCAGCGAAAATGTTAAGGAATTATTAACTTTATTAGAGTTAAACGGACCTCGAACCATTGATCGTCTGTCCAGAGAATTAAATACTAGTAAAAATGTTATCAGAACCTATGTTTCTGCTCTCCAAAAAGAAGGAATCGTGAAAACAAAGCTCACCACAAGGGGAGCGACAATGGTTTCCCTTTCTAACCAATAGGACTATTCGGTAGAAACAGGAGCCGGAGTAGCAGGAGAGCTGCTCATCAAGGGAGCTACATTCTCCTCCCACTGTTTCTTAAGCCAGGGGCACTGAGTGAAGCTGGTTGTTCCCAGGACCACAACCACGGCGGCAACTAGGCCGGCAATAATTCTCTTTTTAGTAATTTCCATGTTTTTTCTCCTTATCAAGTATACCTTAATTTCGATCAGAGTTAAACTATCGAACAATTTCTATGGCGCGAACAAAAAAGGTTGCATTTTAATGGCCATATGGTATAATGCGGCACACATGAAAATTAGAAAGGAGGTTACTATGGCCAATACTCAGGATCAATTACAGCAAGGGGGGGATCCATATGAACCTCCTTCTTTTGCTTAATATCATTGCCCTATTCGTTATCGGATTCCTTCAAGATATTTTGGGGGCATACTACCTCAGGCTAGTGACTGAGCAGCGTTATATCGCCGCTACTTTCATCAGTTTTCTCCACAGCATTGTTGCTTGGGGCGTCTGGGTTTGGTTCATGTTTCAGTTTCAAAATTCTGAAACTATGACCGGAGTTCAAGCCATAATATATAGCATAGGTGGGGCCGCCGGAACTTTCCTAGGGCTTAGAAAGCCAGGAAGTAAGGCTGGTAAGTTGTCCTAATTTGCTAATATAGTGGTATGTCCGCTAATCAACACAAACACATTGAGTTTGTAATTACATTGCATTGTCAAGTGTGTGGTGATGTTAGTTCCCTCAGTGTGCTCCTTTCCAAAGGGGAGGCCAGCGACAAATTGAACGAATATATTAATGCACATCGCCATGAAACTGGGATGTGGATAGCCTAACTCTTCTTAGTTCGACGGCGTTTGGTCGGCGGCAGGCCCTTGCTGGCACGACGTTCTTGTTTTTGTTTAGACTGCTCCATCCTCTTTTTAAGCCTAGTCTGGGTCTTTTGGTAAGCCTCAATGCGAGAACTTACCAGATAGGTAGCTCCCTTTTTGAGAGCCCAATAAATTAAAAAAGGAGCGGCAGTCATTAATAAAATTGAATGATGCGGAACTACTCGGTCTTCCATCAATTCATGTTTAATAGTAAGTCTTAGCTTACCTTCCTCTGTTAATTTTATAGTTTTTAATTCCTCTCCAATTGCCGTCCATTCTTTGAATTCTTTACTTCTTTCGCGAAGAAAAGAATTGATAAAAGCTTTGGCCATATTAGATGCTTGGACGTTCAAATTTTCTAACCGTTGATTTAGAATAATTTCATTCTTTATCTTAGCTGCCAGAGGGACTGTGCTGGCTAGTTCATTTGATCTAGGAGCTTCACTAACCGGGGCGTTCACAACAGGATCACTCATGTATAAAGTATAACATTTTTTTATTAGAAGAGGTTGTTTTTTGGTAGTAATCGGTTATGATTAATAACATGCTAAAACTTACAGCAGCGCTCAACCAAGCGATTTCCGATTACTATCGCAATGATCCATGCTCTCCAAGTTTAATCACGTCCTATCTTCCTAAAAATGGCGAGTGGTATTTTTCTATTGTTAGATACGCTCGTAAATTTGGAATGGGAAAATACCTAGTCCTAAATGGTAAGGGATTGGACTACGTGGAAGGACTCAAAGCCCTGTCCACTAATTGGCTTCAATCCATCGGAAATGTCAATAATTCCCCCGAGCTATCTCGACTACAAAAAATTGTGCTAGAGAACCCCTAGTCAGGGCCAGATTGCAATTTTTGATCTAGCCAAACACGCCACATCAAATCCTGATTTTGAGCCAAAAGACGTTCTAGACGGCGAAGTTCAGTGTCTGTCACGTAACTATTCTATCATTAACGAAGGCGATTAGCGTCGTCTAACCATTTAAGAATTTGATCTCTTACACTCCATGCGAAAATGCCCAAAGTAATATGCCCTGTCGGATAGGTGCGAACTTCTGGCTCACCCAGGGCATGATAAAGATTCCATTGAGTATTTGTAGGCACCTGGGTATCATATAAAGAGATGATCTGCTTGATAGAATTAGTATCTACACAATGTGCCATTCTTGAAATATTAAAATCTAAGCTCGCAATATCTGCCACAATAGCAGCCCTAGCCTTTCCTCTGGTTGAATTTCTGGAGTAGTGCCGAATAAGAGCTTCTCGTTCTTGTTTGACTAGGCGTTCCTGTGATTCCATTATTACCTGGGATCCGTCACCTCCCGCCATTACTGCAATAGTAATCTTGGCTTCCGGAAAACACGCAGCCGCTCCGACTGCTAAGATGCCACCCATACTAACCCCCACAAAGCTATAGTTACCAGAAAGGTGCTCTTGTTGCGGTATCCAGTGATTAATAATCAAGGATAGATGTTGCAAATTTTTAGAGAAGTAAGCGTCCCAATCTAATCGATCACCACCATCAGGCAAAATAGGACGTAATTTTTTCCGACTCAAAAAGTCCTCTTGTTGGATGATTAAACAGTCATAATTCATTGCGGTCAGGTTACTAGCTAGCCAACCAGAAACTGTTTGATGCTTGTCTTTGAGAATATTAAAAATGATAACTAAATCTTTTGGCCTGGATCCTAAACTTCTAATGTATTGGTAATGCATAGAAAAATTATCACTCTCTACCGCCCATGTTTCTTTTTCATGCTGTGTTTCTAGTTTAGTAAAACTGTAAGAAGCGGGGCACGCCAAGGATGATCTGACTTCTGTCGATAATTCTTCTGCTGGTCTTGGCGATGGGTTGGCCGCACAAAGAGAGCCGCATCCAGTTAAGGTTAGAAGGAGAAGGCCGAAAATAAAACGCATACCATTATAATGTACAAAAACTACCAAACAAAAAAGAGAATTGACTATCTTCGTCTTCTCTTTTTAGTGCGCCGTTCAATTTCTTCGTGCAGTGATGCTATCCTTGCTTGAATCTTAGTAACAATGAAAGCGGGAGACCTATCTTCCATTGATTCTGTTAGGTCTTGAACAGCATTCCGTAGTTGAACCTGCAAAGCTGCAATTGTTGGGTCGGAGGAAGTCGCTTCATACACTTGACTCAATTCTTGTGGCAAGGATATTTCGGCAGCAGGCTCCGCCACTTGATGCACTTTTTGGACTACTGGAGCTGGAGCTGGAGATGCATAACTCGGTGGCACGGCACGCCCGACAAACTCTAAATCACGGTGAGCAATATTCAGCGCAGTTTGTATTTTTTTATTCGCCTCAGTTATTTCTTGCTCTCGATGGTGCGCTCCTAGGCGCAAAGCTCTGCTTCGATCCTCAAGTTGGCCAATTTCTTTCATCATCCCTCCCTGCACATCGAGAGAGGTCGATGTCAAACGCTTAGTTAATTCCGAAAGTTGCAATTCTATGCTTGCGCTATCTAAGACTATTTGACGTAGTTTGTCTTGTGCGGATGCCACTTCCGCTCGACTTCTGGCAATTGTTTGTTGGAGCGGATAGATATGCTCTAGAGTTTCTTCTAGGGCGGATCTATTTTTTCTGAGAGATAACGCCTGTTCGAAGTTGCCATACTCGTAAGAAATCTTTTCCAGAGATCTCAGGGCTTTAATATCGTCATTAATGATTACTGCTTGTCGATGGATGGCTGTTTCTGGCAAATCTGCCGGAGGAAAGTATACCATCTTACTGGGCGACATTACACTTCTTAATGCAACTAGTTGTGCTTCTAAAGCAGCTATCTTCTGTGGATCTTCTTTAAAATAACGATAATCATCGATAGTTTCTACCAATCGGCGCTCTTCTCTTTGCAAAGCTCCTAGCGTCATTGTTGAATAAGTTTCTACATGTGACGGATTACAACGACAATATTTTCTACTAAAACTCATACTTAATTATACTAATTTTTCAGCTCAAATTCTAATAAGAGTTGTTCTCCGGAAATTCCATCAATTATAATGAAATATACTAAATTAACATCTGATAGGGCAGACGTATGTGGGTCGTAGCCAGGGTGATGCGCAATCACCATAGATTCCCAGCCATAATGCCAGCGATGCGTGGTCGAGCAAAAATAATAGACAAGCATCGGCTCTGCAATATCATAACTAGCCGCATCATCAGCCGCTAAAAACAATTTCTCTAGAGCAGTCAGCGCATCACTAGCAGGAATCGTGGCTACGGAATTTATACTCCGAAGTAGAGAATCATCTACAATTAATAAATTACCTTTAATAGGTGTCTGGGATCGATTATCCCAAAGAACTTCAATTTTAGTGCCCCATACCAGCACATCGTGATAAGTCTGGTAATATCTGTATAGTGACTGGTTGTTTTGAACGGTGATTAGCCCATCACTACCAACTGGCGAAATAGAGGTATGAAAATCAATGTCGCAAGTTTCTCTGAAGAGAAACATCGCTGTTCCTGGTGGGTCTAAATTTAAGGATGATAACCCATTATAAGCTACGGCTGTAAAACCGGAAGGCTCTACGGGAGTGGAAGGCCCTACAGGAGTTGGCACTCCAGCACAACCAACGAGTAATAACAAAAAATAAAGATGGCGCATTAACTTAATATGCAGCTAAAAATAAATATGTCAACTACTCATCAGCCGGCTGTTTCCACCAATCAGCGGAATCTTCTTCCTCTTGCTCTCCGTCTTCTCCATCGGAATTGGTTATTCCGCCCATTAATTCGGCCATGGGCTCCCCAATTTCTGAAAAATAATGAGTAATGCCTGTGTATCTATCTGTCCAAGTCTCATCTTCATTGTCAGCAATGAAGTTTTCCACTTGGAAGCTCTTGTTGCCGTGAGTTTTAACTAGGTTTGTCAATTCCACTAGTAGGTTATCGATTTTGTCGTCACCTGTGGGCATAGAAATGCTCATCTAAAGCTCCTTCTAGCAGCGAATGCGACGATCAGAGCCAGAGTCCGGCCGCGGTCTGCGCTCCTGGTGCACCTGGTTGAGCGCTTGTTGGTTTTCTTTTCCATACGAAGGATCGATAACATGCTCAAAAAGGTCGTTCATGCGATTTCTAATCTCTTTAGTGACATTTACAGCTTGTATATAGCCTGAGGTGCTATCTTCTGCGGACAGAGATGCCAGGTAACCGGCGATAATGCCCTCTAGTAAGTGAACAATGGGCAAAGTCTTTTCTTTTTCGTATGTTTTGACTAGATCAATATGCTTAAGAATGCACTGATAGTGTTCCGTCCGGAGTATTAACTCCTTTTCTTTGGGGGGCGGAAGTAGTTCCGCTAATTCAAAAAATCCCTGAAGCCAGTAGACAAGTTCAACACTTTTCATGCGTATGAGTGTAATCCAAATTTTTGGACTAAGCAAAATCTAAATCAACTCTCAAGCAGATCTTTTGCTACACTTTAGTTGTGGATGAACAATTACGAAAAATCCTGCGCAATGTAGATGACGCTGATCCCCTTAGTTTCATAATAGCAGGCAGAGCATTGGAACGTGCTGGAACCACTGCCAACTTTTTCAGTGATTTACTAGAGCGATTACTACAAGCATATGATGCCTTATATTGGAGATCAGATAATACTTTTAATATCGCATGGATGTTACGCGGAGTTTATCGCCGCACATTGCATCTTACTATCCAGGATGGAGGAATTCTATTGATACCACAACGTGCTCAGCGTGCTATTGTTGGGGGGACTACTCCTGTGCATTTGTCTTCTGATGATAAAAATTTTTCTAATTTGCTAAGAATGATTATTGAAAAGCGTCGTCTTGCACCGCCTACTTCACAGTTTCTACAAGTAATTCAAGACACCATCATGGCTAACGGCGCAAATTCTTGTAAATTAATAAACCAAGCACCTGAGCCCTCGACTATGGGCAGGATACGACGGGAACGTGTATTTGATGTAGTCGCTAAAATAGATCCCAAAAAAGATTGGCGTCCGGATTATAATCTACGCTTTGTGTTTGTCAGATCATTGTATCGAGATTTACTGGAAGTCAGCATTGAAGACAATTTATATTGGGGGACTGAGCACGAAGTTCAAGGCATGAGGCTCACTGGAACGAGTTTTACTCTTTATGGAGGAGAAGTGCCAGAATATGAACCACCAGGCGAACCCTATACTACCTATGAGATAATAGATAATATTAAAGAGTTACCTGCACTCATTACTGAAATTTTTGATCGTTTTAGACAAATCTGAGAACAAGCTTGCAATTTTAATGATTCTGCTACCATAACAACATGGACGCTTCTCTAGCTACAAAGCAGGGACTAGAAAAAGTTCTTCAAACTCAACTTCCTAGTCCGCCAGCTTGGAAATTAAGCACTACAGAAGTAGAAGCACAGGTCTGTATGCAATACCCCAATTTTTGTAGCATCCAACTTCCCCAAGTTCAAATCTTAGTTGACACACTGCACAATAGAAATTTGTTAGCACGATTAACTAGCGACGTTAAGTATGGTTTCTTCCCACCCTATAAATTTACGCTAGTCCGGGCCGGAGATTCTTTTCACGAAAAGAAACAACACACAGAAACCCGATTACCCTGGCAGAGAGGTGATTGGGTCTGGTCTTCTAAATTTAGTTGCCGACAGTTAGATCCCAAATCTAAAACACACAAAGTCGTATCTTTGATGATAAACAGGCCCTTAGGAAAGAAGATCAAAAAGTCCGAAGGGCCTATTGCACTTTTTAGTGCCCGAGAACCACTGCAAGAACTCCGCGATCATCTACTTCTTGAGTTTGGCAAACTATTACGTGAAAAATCCGATTCCTATGACACTTTTTTACGATTTTGTGGTTCGGCCCAATTGCATCATCTTGAAAAACAACGTACGAAAGTAGAAGCACAGATGGTTGACATCTACGAAACATGGATCAAATCATTCCAACAGAGGACGCTCACATGATCGCTGGTCTGGTTGCACGCATTAATCGGCTTCGTTTTTATCTGGGAGAGAAAGAGTTATTACCAGATGAGAAAGGGTCTACCTGGATTGATGGAGAAAAAACAAGCTATCAAGACACTAGTTTTGAAATCAGTAAGAATGGAGCCGCCTTCCATCATACCTGGGATATCTCCAACCATAATGGTGATTACTTCGATCACCAAATAGCTGCAATCGCAGACCAGGAACTGGTCCGAGAATTAGAAAAAATTGACAAGCAATACCGTAGTCGCGCTGAAACCAAAGTAAAATATCAACTAGAAGCGGAAGCAGTTCGTAAACGGATGACGGAACTAGACTTACTACCTTAGAATTTTAGGTTGTAGCCGCTTTGTATTTTTTCACCATTATGGGTCAGACTAAACCCCACATCACCCACAAATTCGATATAAATGTCCTCGTCATCATCACCTAAGTACATTTCAAACGGAGCATCTCCGTGTAATGTCAGCAAGTAACAATCCCCAGAATCTATTCCAAATTTTAGGCCCAGAGGCTCTAAATGCAAGACTCGATAGTCCTCTGCGCCATTGGTGATGTCAAAGCTAATGTCTTTCATTTCGCTGCTTGTTGAAGCCAGTAGATGATGCCGCAAATTCCAGCTAAGGTGTACCATTTGATCATTCTATGATTATAGCAAATTAGTTTATACTGGGAGTGTGCGAAGAAAAATGATAATAGCGTTCTTTTTTGGAATTTTGCTAGGAATCGTTGGTAGTTATAGTTTTTGCAAACTACCAGATCTACTGACAATCGATCAAAGCCCGGAGAAGGCTGATGCTATTGTCGTATTGGCCGGAGATAGCGATGGAAGTCGGATAGAACGAGCCGCACAGCTATTTCACGAAGGCTATAGTGACAAACTAATAATATCTGGTGGTTCCATCTACCGAGAGGTTACTTGGGCCAGTTTAATTCGCAGACGTGCCTTAGAACTCGGGATCCCAGCAGATAACATTATTCTACAAGAAGGATCTGTGACTACTTGGGAAGACGCCCGCAATAGTACAGAAATACTTCATACCATGAAAGCTACCAAAGTGTTAGTTGTCACCTCTTCTTGGCATTCACGTAGATCTATTGCTTGCTTTAATCGTGCAGACCACACCATACAATGGATCAGCACTCCATGCATCGCCCATGCCAAGCAATGGTGGAAAGATCCCAATACAATTAGGGCTGTTGTTTCCGAACTACTAAAGTTTTGTTGGCCGGAAAAAGAACCAAACTAATGCTCCCGCTGGAAATTGAATCCAGCTCTCCTACCTCCATACGGTGAGGCGCTTTACCTTTAAGCTACGGGAGCTTGAGGCCCTTTTAGGGGGCTTGCACTTCTATCCTAGCCAAATCTCGGCGGTCGTCCAGGCTCAAATGCTCTTTTAACCACAAGAATTGATCAGAAATACTAGAATTTACAAAGTGGATGTTGCCTCTGCGAAAAGCCTGCAGCGCCGCGAGAACGGTAGCTCTGTGCTTTAGAGCACCCAGACTACACTGTTCGTTCCAAGTAATTTGATGGTAAGACGTTCGTATTTCTTTCTTTAACAATCGAATTTCTTGAGACACCTCTTTGATTTGTCTCCGGATTTCTGGGACATTCCAATTAACCGCCTTCAAATCGTTGAAATTTGACAGACGACTCGCTTCCTTCATTAACGCTTCTTTGGGAGCCATAGGCACTTCCTTTCGTGGGGGTTGGGTCTGACTACCGAAAAGGCAATCAGTTAGGTACGTAAACAATCGACAGATCATGATGATCCTCCTTGGGTTTTACCGCAGGTAAGTAGTGGATACCGACCTAGCAGAGATTTAAAATTAGACTTGGGGCCGGGCAGAAAGCCAATAGCCATCAAAGCACCGTCGAACGGTGAATCAGGTTCTCGGATGGCACAGTGAGGAATGCCGCGCTGCTGGGCGCGCAGTTCTAGTTTAAGAAGGTCTTCTTCAGATGATGCACTCAGCGCAACTGCATGAGTGTTGGGCGGCAAAAGCCCAAACAAAGCCGCACTTTCGCCCGCAGCATGAACCAACTGCGCGCAGATATTGCCAAGCGGAATGTCGGTTCGACAAATGATGTAGTGATAAAGAGGCCCGGCGTCACTAGCAGTGGGAGCCGGGGCAGAATTTAAAGTGGCGTTATGGTCGAGCGGTCATTCCTAAATACTAACCTGCGGCGGTCTGGGAGTCAAGAGCAAATCGAAATTCCCAGGACTTGACTTTCAATATTGTTGAAATTTGGATTGCATTGACCGAAGTTCCTGTTAAATTAGCTCAATCGGAGTATTCCTGTGCAACTACGCCTAAACGCCCAAAAACTTCGCAAAGCCCTTCGATCTGTTGATGAAGAGGATCAGGACGCCGGTCTAGAGATTCGTACCTGGTTTGGGCTCAACAATACTATCAAAAATACCACCACACTGACCATCGATTTTGACACCATCCCCCGTAAATTCGGAGAATTATTAGCTGTTGCCTTGATCGATGAATGTGAATTGAATCCGAACCAGCAACTCAAACTCGCGGGGTATGTTGCTAAAGAAACCAAGTTTCTAACTTTTGACGATAAGTATTTCGCCACAGCTAAGGAATTGTATAATTTTCTCAAACCACTTAAAAGCAGCAAGAGCGCCGCTAACGTAGCTGTTTTACTTGGTAGCCGCAGATACCCAGCGCACGCCCAAGTTACATATCATACACACGAAGATTACAGCTTTGTTTCACTTCGTGTTAGTTTTAACGTCGGGCAATATCCTTATGTAGAAACTTTTGTAATGGGAGGGTCCTTCTTAAGCGTTCCTGTTGGCGAACTCTCACAGGAAGAAAAAGAGGATCCAATCTGTCTGGCAGACTGGATGAGATCTAAAAAAATCGTAGAGCTAACCCCGCAGATCTTAGAAGAAGCCACCGGCAAACTTGAAAAAATGGAGCGACTCAAACCACGCATCCAAATGGTATGCACAGGTCAGTGCCTCGAAGTGGCTCGTTCCTTTTGGGGGGCCAGCCTACAAGAAAGCAAGTTCGGAAGTTTCTTGCATCCAGAACGTGTGATTTTTGATACAGAGTTTGAACAAGATGATAATGACGATGATTATTACGGACGCAAAGAATTACACTATCCATTCACTCCTCTGGTTCGTATTTTCAGTTTGAGAATGAAAAAGTATGTGTTAGTCGACGTCGGTGATCTTGATGACTATGTTTTCGATAAAACAGCCATCAACCGGCTGGTTTTGCCGGAAAAAACACGCAGTCTACTCACTAATATTTTCAATCACAAAGAAGAGACGTTTGGGGACGTAATCGCTGGCAAACATGGTGGTATGGTCATCATGGCTTCCGGAACCACTGGTGTAGGAAAGACTCTAACTGCTGAAGTCTTAGCAGAGTACACTGAGCGACCTTTGTATGTGATGGAACTAGGAGAACTAGGAACACAGCTAGCCTCCGTAGAGAACTGCCTTAACAATATTTTCAAGAGAGTTACACGATGGAACGCACTATTGCTTTTTGATGAAGCAGATATTTTCTTGCACAAGCGCGATGATAACTTAGAGCGTAGCGCTATCGTAGGTGTTTTTCTACGATTGTTAGACTACTTTCCCGGTATTATGTTTCTTACTACCAACCGAGGAGAGATCATCGATCCTGCCATCCTGAGTCGAGTGACTATCAAGCTGGATTATCCGGATCTTGACGATACTGCCAGAGACCGAATCTGGCATGTGATGTTCAAGCTGGTAGGTCAAACCATCGAAACCACTGGTACGCTACCCAAGCTAAAAATCAATGGCCGTCAAATCAGAAATTTGATGCGGTTGGGGGTGAGCATGTATGGTAAACAAGTAACAGCGGAACAGATAGAGTCACTGTCGGAGTTTACTGCTAAATGATGACCTCAGCCTACAAGTGCGACAAATGCCAGAGTTTGATCACACATGGCTTTGAGTTTGGACAGGTTAGCACTATTAGCAACAACCAAATAACATCTATAATTAAGGTTCGGACACCTGGACGCAACGATGTGGCGCGTATCTGCGACATGTGCCATTATTGTCACAACTGCGCTTTCGAAGTTCTCTTTCCAGAGAAGATTGAAAAACGCGAACGCGGTGGCCCTGGTGATTGGTGAGCTATGATTTTAACACTTTGTCGTTGCTGCATCTTGAAACCAGTTTCTGTTAGACAATTGATTTACATCGTCATTATGTTCCCTGACCAAGCTAATGCCGAATCGGGGATTCAATGGCTGATTAACCACGATGAAGATTGCCCTTTGGCAATCTAAACGTCAGGGGCTTCCTGGGCCTTTCTAAAACTTTCAATGTGATGCTCGTTCGTGTCCAATAAAGATCTGAGTACTAGTTGCCCGCTACGAGCCAGTTTGTTCAGGCTCAATAGACGCGCGTTAGCTTGTGCACTTCCAGCAAAGCGTGTTCCAGATAGTTCTTCCATCTTAATTAATAGTTGGCGAAGTATTTCCTCTGGTGGCAAGTCCAGCTCTTTTAAACGTTGGCTACCTAGACGCTGGCTTTCTGTTTTCATAGCTCTAGAATAGGTTATTTTTGGGAACAGAAAAGCCTTAAGGCTTCGTTCAATACTGTATTGCTTTAGATACTTATTGAAAAAACCGAGGAAAGAGCCCAGATCATTCTGGGCTCTTTCTGTTTTTGCGTTTAATTGTTGCGAAGCCTCTAGGAATATCATATTGTGAAATTATGAACCGTGCACCTAGTCCTGATGATCGCGACTGGAAAGCGTACTGGCGTGATCGAGAGAAGGACAAAACACACCAAGCCCTGACGCGACAAGCCAAACGTGATGCACGCAAGAGATTTCACAAAAAGAGTCGTCGGGAAGGCAAGCAACAAACCGTAGATCCTACAGAGATTCTCTAGGAAACGATCTGATCCTGACCAGTCTGGTCCTGAGCCGGTTCCGGCTTCATAGGAGCCTCCTGGTTAATTGCTGGAGTCACTTGCGGCTCAGACACCGTGGGCGTGGGCGTAGTGACGACACCCATTTCTAAGGCAAGATCATCGAATGTTCGCTTCTTTTCTCCAAAGTAAAAGTGTTTGGATGCAAAAAGGCGAACAGACTTGTAATAGGTGTATGCTAGGCTGACGTAAAGCCAGCGTCTATACCAAGGTTGAGGTTTAGCAAGGGTCAGCATATCATTATAAAATTTTAGATCAACTTGGCTCCTATCGCCTTCTGTACATCCAATCCAATAGCCTAGATCATGCTGCTGACATGCAGGAAAGAAAACCCAGTCAGGGACATCAAACCCCTTGCCACCACAACCATCAGTAATCCAATCACGTTGTGGGACTGTTAAGCCATCTAAAGTAGGGATATTCGACATACATTATATATAACATTTTGATGCTATAGTTTGTTGACAATTACTTCTTGGTAGCGGCTTCTAGCTGCAAACGTGCTTCACTGGCTAGCACGTCACACCTATTATTGTCTTCTTCGTTAGCGTGGCCTTTGACCCAGGTCCAAGTCATTTGATGCGGTTGAGCCAGAGCCCACAACTGCTCCCAGAGATCCTGATTTTTGACAGGTTCTCCGGTCGCTGTCTTCCATCCATTCTTCATCCATTTAACAACCCACTTTTTATTAAAAGCATTGATTAAATATTGAGAGTCGCTACGTAGATTGACAATGCATGGTCCTTTGAGTGCCTTAAGGGCCTCTAGTGCCGCTGTCATCTCCATGCGATTGTTAGTGGTATCTAGCGCCGAGCCAGAGTGTTCTTTCACTATATCACCGCATCGAAAGACGATACCCCACCCACCAAAACCTTTTGGGTTCGGGCGAGCAGAACCATCTGTCCAAATATCTAACTTTTTCATGTTAAACTTTCAAGAAAAGTGTATCACTTTTTAAATTCTAGGCAAGAGAAAATGCTATAATTAGGCATTGAAAGTTTCCGATTACCTAGTAGCCTGGAGTCTGCAAACTTGGGACCACCTATCTCAATTTCGGAGGCAAGTTGTGGCAGAGTTACGTGGAGAGAAGCTTCTTCCAGAACATCATCTAAATAGCCTAGTAGTTGAGATAGCTGAAGTAATGGCCAAACATGGTTATCCGCTTCAGTTTAACGAGGACTATAATGCACTTCGGTCAGCCATAGCTGAAAACTATTTCAAGGAGTGGCAAGGTTACAGCATCGAAACGCTAGGTCACACCAAATGGTCTACTTTACGTGATGCGCATCACAATCCCACCGCAGCGTCAAAAACCATCTCCTGGTTAAGATCTAAACTAACAAGAGGCAATAGTTCCATCTAGCAAGTGGACATAACAATTATCTTCATAAGGACCCCCGCCTCTTCTTTCCCACCATCTTTCCAGCTCTTGCAAACTATTAAATATATTATCTGCTTTGCCCCAACGTCTTCCACAGCATTCACAATAACCATAGTAACTGTTACCTAGTAAATTACGCAGACGTTCGTCAGCCTCTTCCTCATCAACAGCTTCCATCACCACGCAAGGACCAATTCCTTCTGTTGGACGATTAACCATGATGCCCATAATATTGTTTTGCTTATAGCAATAATATTTAGATGGCGGTCTTTTTAGTCTTTCCAACGCATGCTGCAATCTTTCGATGGCTTCCGGATCACCCGTAGCTGCTAATCGTTCTAATCTTCTGAGATATTCATCCACAAATTTAGTATACTCTATGTATGCGTTGGAATCCAGAAGAACCTCATCAACTCCCTGCAATCCTTCCCAAGGATAGTTTGCTACCTGCATTACCAACCGCTACCGAGATCCCTGCAGGAGAAAACATGATTCCTCATGCTGATTTGCAGTTGATGGCTTCAGGCAGGTTTCCTCTGATCAGAGTTCCCGCTGGACACATGTGGGTGGTTAAACCAAAAGTTAGCAGTGATATGACACAGCTAATGACGCGAAGCGGGCTTGCTGATCCACAACGCTGGTATGATCTCTTTGCGTCCTGCAGTCTTTCCGCTGATCTATATGTCATGGACCGACATGGAGAACGCTATAAAGTCATAGATGTTCTTGCTGATCCAGGAGGAGAAACCGGAGAACTTATTTTGCAGCATCTTGGTCGCAGGAGCCGCCAAGGAAATATGCGAGTAGACATTCAAGATGGCTATGGAAAGATGCTACCATTTGTAGTCTATAAACACCAGCATTTCCGTAGAAATCCTAGCTTTTGCACTTGCCTTTGATCCAAAAACAGCTATTCTGGCCTCATGAACCAAGAACAAGAAATCCGCGCGATCACAGATCGTATTTCCAAAACTGACATGGCCCGAGCCCTGATCGAAGCTGGAAAGTTCGATAAGGCTTT